>Ga0247610_10000682_pt1 | contig 46392 bp, 63 predicted proteins | sample 174DNAGHGhighgp2_FD_193483 | JGI IMG/M metagenome (GOLD analysis project Ga0247610, IMG submission 193483) | Sheep rumen microbial communities from Palmerston North, Manawatu-Wanganui, New Zealand - 1742 DNA GHGhigh gp2 | ecosystem: Host-associated > Mammals > Digestive system > Stomach > Rumen...
CCCATCACGTTGCTTTACGTACCTATGACCTTAATTACGTGTTTGCCACTACAAGATCTTCCAACTGTCAATTCAGTATTCCCGTAGAGTTCTCAGGATTATTCATCACTTAATTCAAACTCAGCCTCGGAAGTTATAGATATATTTGTTGTATCAATATGTCAAAGAACGTTTTGATAAAGTACTCGGTATGGAACTCGAACCCATAATCTCCACCTTGAAAGGGTGGCGAGTTGAACCAATTCCTCTAACCGAGCATTTGTACCCCAACCGGGAGTCGAACCCGGACCCAGTTAAGGACGCATTTTAAGTGCGCTGCGTAGACCATTCCGCCATTGGGGCATCTTCAATATTTCAAAGATTCAAATTATATTTGTATTCAAATATTATTTGTTTTATATAATTATAATATAGTAACTAAATTTTTTATTTCAAATTTTCAAAGAAATTTTTTAAAGTTTTTATTTTGTTGTTATAAAACAAACATCTCCGTGACTTTTTACAGTTCCGGAGATTCAACTTTATTTAGTTTACTTAGTACTCTTATATCATTGCATCTCCAGAACATTTCTCACTAAGTACAAAGCCCAATCCACAAGGTTCACCAAAAATTGATGATCCTAACATTGAGATAATATGTTGACTTTGTAATTTCATATTCTAAAGATTTTATTTCTATTTATATAATAATAAAAACTTTTTTGTAAGTTGTATAATATTTTTCTAAAATATTTATAATTTAATTTAGAAAAAGGTAAAAGAAATTTCAATAAATTTTAAGATTTTTTTCTTCTTACCCTATTTTACATAATTATTTTTATATATAATTATAATTTTAATTGTTAATTTATGTTTAAGCCTTTACTTAGAACACTTCCAACATTATCTGGAAATTTTACAATTGGATGTAAGTTAAATGAAATAGTAAAAGAATCAACTGATGAATATTATACATATGTAAGGATGGCTACTATAATGCCATTGCAAAATAATATATATAATACAAATTATGAATTGAATTTATTAAATGGAAAATATGAGTATGATGTATCAAAATACTATTACTTATATTCGAACATTTTCTATAAAGAAAATTTTTCATTTAATAAGTCTAATTATATTCAATTAGATTTGGATAATCAACAAGATTCATATAATGATTCAAGAAATAAAGACTATGAATTTGGGTGCAAACGTATTAAATATTCACAGACGAATTTTCAATTTTGTTTTTATGCTCCATTTTATTTGGATGATATTAATGATTTGCCTGAATATTTTTGCATTCATATTCGTTTAAATGATCATTTAGAAAAAAAGATAAAAGTTTATTTAAACTATAATGACAAGAAAAATTATCTATTAGGATATTTTAAGAAGTACTTTAAAAATGTCGATGATAGAGTAATATTTTGCCAGCCTGATTCATTACAAGCTACTTATTTTGGAATAGATATAAAACAAGGTGGATTAGTAAAATATAAAGATAATGAAATTGGCGCATTATATGTAAATCAGACAACTATAAATAATTTTGACTATACAATATGCCAAGGGTTTGAACGTAATAATATGATTATGTCACAAATAATGCCATTAAGTTTTATGTTTAACTTAAATGATATATTCAGTGACTATGAAAAAGAATTTTTTAGTGGAGTAAAGATTGGAATAACTGGATATTATTATGATAAAAATGACATTAAGTATGATTTCTATGATTTTGATATTGATTATACAAATGCATATTTTAAGTATAATAGATATAATGAAAATACTGGAAAATATGAATATGACTTTGGCAGAATAAATAATGAGCCTATTAATGTAATGAATGTTGGATATCCTGCGTTAAATGAAGCAAAATATATAAGCTATGCATATACTAATAAGATAACTCCAAAATACTGTAAATTCAAAATGATGCTATCATCTGATGAAGATCCGTATATAACTAATTTGAATTTTGGATATTCTTATTTGCAAATGCCAAATCAGAAATATGGATATTTTCCAACAATGTTCAAAGGCATATTTCCACAGGCATATTTGAACAATAAAGACTTAATGCTTCCTATTGGACATAGTAAAGAAAAATATTATAAGACATCTAGATATTTTGCAAATACTGTATTTACAGACACAACTAATATTGATAAATACATTAAATTGATGTCTAATTATAGTTCATCATGGTATGATAACATTATAGAATTTTCATATGACATATTTGATAAGCAATCATTATGGAGTGATGTCAAATATAGCTATGCATATCATAAAGGAATATTATATAACTTTAATGAATTGAAAGACTACAGCATTGATAAATTTGGGTTGTTTATGAATCTGCAAATGAATATTGTTGATGAAAAGAAAGTCAATAATGAAATTTGTCGTGCTAAATATGTATTGTCAAATTCTGAAAAATCTGATTTTATAATAACGAATTTCAATAATTCATTCAATATGCAAATTTACGATAATGAAACTAAATTATCATACTTTAATAAAATATATGATTTATCATATTCTCCTAATAAAAAATCATATGTCTTATTAAATAAAGTAATGAAGCATGACGAACATGGAAAATACATTAAAGAAACAAATTATATATCTGAAAATTCATTCTATAAATATAAAGATGTCATAAAGATTTTGCAAAGCTATATTGAAGATGAATATTTGTATGAGCAATTAGGCCAATTGAAAATAAAAGGATATCTATTATTAGATGCATCAAACAATATCAATTTCTTTGAAAACTATTATGATGCATACGGTGAGCCTTATATGCAATTTATGCTAACTAATGAATTATTCAATACATCAAAAGTATCAAATAGATTCAATTGGCTTTATGATTCATTATATTATACAGACACACGTTCAACAGATAAGCATAGATTAAGTTCTTCATATGATAAGATTGATTATAATGAAGATATATTTGGAAAAATCGCAGTATTTTTAGAGGAAGAATTCATTCATATTAATGACATATATAATGTATTGAATGGATTATGCAAAGAATATAATGATCAAAAATATCTTAATGCTATATTATATGTAAATAATTTAGATACATATACATATGAAAGATATAATGAAGACAATGGCGTAACTATCAAAGACTATTTTGTGAAAGTTAAGCAAAAGTCTACTGAAGTATATGTAGATACTTATAATTTGAATAACTTAATATCAGAATATAATAATCAATTATCAGTTAGTTCATCCAAACGAATTTCAAAGATATCATCAGCTAATAAGACCCAAGATATGTTTGTTAAGTTTATTAATAAAGATCATATCATTGAATATTATCAGAAACTTAATAATGATGAGGAAAATAAGTCAACAATTGGAATTAAGTCTTTATTAGATATAATTTATGTAAAGCAAAGATACTGGGTAATAGATAGTAATTGCATAACAGTAAAAGATGCTTATTGCACATTAAATCAATTTATAAAAACTTATCCACTTAGATACAATAAGAAATGCAATGCTACAGCTGAGGAAATATTGATAGTTGAAAACTTATTGAAAGAAAGTAATGGTCAATATGATCTTACATCAGAAACTGACATATCAAAAGTAAAAAATATATTAGAAAGATACGGATTAAATCCGGAAATATATAAAGAGTATGATTTGAATAAAAACAATATCATAGATGTTGATGATCTGTCATACGGTGAAATGTATACTGAAGAATATGAAGATCTTAGAAAGTATGCTGCAACATATAAGAAAATATATGAAGAATATTCAAATGTGCAATTATTAAAATGGATATGTGATAATTTGACAAATACTCGCGAAACAGATAATAAGTTCTTATTTAATATGTTTGGAAATAATATATCAATTGACTTATGCTTTAAGAAAAAGTTAGTATTGCTAAATGATGATTTGACTAGTCTTATTAAAAATGAATTAAGCGAATATTCTAACTTCCTTTATTTATATGTAAAAGATGACTGTAAAAAAGAAAACTATGATATATGGCCAATATTGACATATAATGAATCAATGGCATTAAACGCAAAGAATATTGATGAATATTTGATTCCATTATTTACTAATCCATATTTAAATGAATTAGATATAAATAATGAAATTTCAATGATAATGAATAATAAAATTAAGAACAATAAATACATATATAATAGTGGAGAATATTTCAAAGAAATTGATATCATTGAGACTGTTCATAGTGTATCAGTATTAAATGAATTAAATGAATTATCTAAATATAACGGATGGATTGATTATGCTTTAGATAATATTGAAGACACAGAATTAAAATATAAATTCAGTAAGAATGATATTGATATTGAAAATAAAAATGAAGTATCTGAATATATGAAATATAGATTAGAATATCTATATGAATGTGAGACAGATATATTCTATGATTATGTTAAGTCAAAAAATATAACATTGTATTCTATATATGACATATTGAATATTAAATATGATAAGTTAAATGAAATGTTTGATGATATCATATATGATGAAAATTATAATATATACATATGCAAGCGTAATGGATTGACGTATGCATTCTATTATCTTTCATTGGATATAGATAATACTAATAACTCATTTAATATATTGAATGACTATAATCTTAACATATGCATAGAAAGTATAAATGGCAAAAAGATTAATGAAGAGAACTTAAGTTATTTTAATAAGATGTTCTATATATTGCAGCCATTCTTAAAATCAAATATATTCAATGACTTCTCAAAAGATGTCAATACAATTATATATCCTTATGAAGCTGAGATATTAATAAAATATATACAATCAAAAGCAAATAATGATATAGCTAATAAGTATTGGATGCTAAAAGACAATGATTCAGATATTCTATATGATAAGATTATTAAGATATCAAATGTTAAGAAAATAAAGTTATTAAGATACTTTAATTATATTTCTCCATATATGAAAAGGACTAATGTAATAAAAGACGCATGGAAACTAAAGTTAATGAAAGAAAATAATTTCATTAATGTAGTTAAGCCAAATATATTATATAAAGAAGATATCAATATATATAAGTATGATAAGTTAAATGTATATTCAGGAATTTATGATTCTATTGAAAACAAATTTTCAGATAAAGAAATTATAGATCAATATGAATATAAGCATTTTAATGATAACATTTTATTCAACTTACCAGAAAACATTGAGTTTAATGATGATAAGTTATATTCTGAAGAATATGTAAAAAATCTTAATGAAGACTCTAATATGCTTGATAATAAATTATATATATTATTAAAATATTTTAAGCAAAAGGGATATGATTATACGGATATTATTTTATTTTTATATAATAAATATGAATCTAATATTTATATAGAAAAGATAATGAATAATCATGATAAGTCAAATTATAAATATAAAATATCATACAAATTTAAGCTAGTATAATAATGATCAAAAATATTAATTTAATGCAAAATCCAAATGATATTGCATGGGATAAATACTCAGAAGAATATATAATTCAAGCATTAGCAAACCTTGGACAACGCATGGGCATCAAAGGTGATGGCATTGCTTATAAATCATTTACTTTTAATGACATATTGAATTCAGATGATGTATATGATAGTAAAGACTATGTAGGATATGTTGAGTTCATAAAAAATAATGTGGGAGTATTTAATGAAGTTGAATCATCTAAATATAAAGCAAATATTGGTATTGCAAATAAGAATAATTTGACTGACATAATTAATATTGATACTACATTAAATATAAATAACACATTATATTTTCCATCTGAACTTTCTTTTACAATTCCTATAAATGGAATTGAGAAATACTCAAAGAATAGCATATGCATAAATGAAAACAATGAATTAACATTTATGCTTGCTGGAAAAAATATAGGATATGATGATAATGATGATTTCAATACTGTCTTATTCTATGAAAAGTTCGATACATTAACAAATAAGTTAAAATATTATGTAAAGATATCTCATTTTACAAGTGATGACAATTATGATAGATATTGTCTTATTAGCATAAAAAATAGTTCATATAATGATAATCATTTGACAGATTCATATGTAATGGATATATATTTGTTTAATGATGCTGTCATAACTAATGAGCAAATTAGAAATAGTTTCAAAAGTATCTTCTCATTTAAGAATTATAATAATACAGATCAACTTCCATTTAATTTACTTAATCCAAGTTTTATTGATACAGATATATTGGAATTATATAATGAAGATAAGTCATTCGATATTAATTCTCCAGTTAGCATTATAATCAATAATACAACTTATGAAAAGAAACAAGTATTATTAAAATATGATACTGATTCAAATCAATTATTGGCTAAGTATGAAGATGATTATCAAAGTATATTAGATCTATATAATAATGAATATAAGTTGAATTTAGATGAAGAAATGTTTTTTGTTAATGAAGACATAATGCATCTTTATTATAATATATTCAATTATTATAATGAAAAATTCTATTTAGAAGACAAATCATCATTTGTAAAAAGAATATTAGTAAAGCTATATGAAAACATTTCAGAATATAAATATGAAAACTCATATAGATTATATGTTCCATTAAATTATAAATTTCATTATATATGCAATAGTAATGATGAAATGGAAATATATTACTCAAACAATATATATGTTTCATGTCTATCATTAAAAGGATTATACTTAGAAGACTTTTGGAATAATAATGATAATCTAATATATGATTATAATGGAATAAGTAAAATTAAAGCTTATAATTTTGAAATAAACTATAATGTATTGAATGAATCAATTATCAATTCTGTTGCTATAAAAGAAATTTATACAATGCCCTATATAAATGCTAATGAAAATTGGAGCATTAACGATGTTGACACAAAAATAAGAGCAACTGGAAAAGACGCAGGCAATCCTAACATAATAATTATATTTAATATTGATAAAGAAAATAAAGAAAACAATAGCTATGAGATATTAAACGCAATATCAAATAAGCAATATATTATAGGATCATCATATGAATTGACTTGGTTTAATGTAAATAACGCATTATTTGATAATATATATAATGATGATATCAAATGCTGTGCATACATACCAAAGATAACATCAGAGAATTTTGAATATTTTAAGAATAGCATTATATTAAGTATTTCAGATTTGAATTGTTTTGAATATGATGATTATAAATATAAATACAAAGGATCATATGTATTGACTTTATGGCATCTTGTTGAAAATAAATATGATGAATTTGAATTCAAATGCATTTGTGATCCTGATACAAACTATGCATTATCATTAGGAGCATCAATAAATTTATTAAATGAAACTAATGATAGCTCAATTGCTAATCTTAACGCACAAGACTTAATATTATTGAAAGCTGTATTAAGCACGGTTGGACAAGAAAGATTGGCTATAAATAATAACAATTGGCTTATAATAAAAAATAAGCAAGCAGAAGAATATTCAATAACTAAAGACAATAGCAACATATATAATAATGACTTAAATGGTATTGTACAATATAATGATACAATTGATGTTAAGTCAAATTTTGTCATACATTCACAGACAAATAAGTACATAAGTGATATAACTAAATTGAATATAACAAATGCATTATATCCAAAATATTCATTTAATACTGTATATACAAATGGAAAAGAATCAGTAGTTAAATTACAGAAGATAAATTCAAAGTCAGTTGTAACAAAGGTAAGAGAATCAAGAGTATCTATAAAAGGACAATTAGTTACTAATATTGAGTCATTGATTGAAGAACTTAATGTTGGAACTATTGATGTTACTGAACTTAAAGATGTTATCATTGAAGAAGCAATTAAGATAAACTCAAATTATAATGAATATACATTTAATTCAAATATTCCTACATTAGACTTAAAAGAAGTATTTAATAGAAATGTAAATGTATTGAATAGAGTCAATATCATATCATTGGATAATAATGGAAAGATATATAATGCATATATTGGAACGTCATATGATGAAGCTTCAAAGAATACATTGCATATAGGCACTTCTCCAGTAAATATTAATTTAGGAACAGATACTTTAATAAATGAAATTGATAAATCAAAATTCAGTGAGCATTCAACTGTATCTTTAGATTTTGACAATATTATATTAAACTCGAAGAATAAGTTAATCGCAAAACGAAATACAATATATCAATATTCAAATAACTCAATTGAATATAATATGCAGACAATTAATATGATAGGTATGACTATGGATACAGATATTCCTACAAATATTGTATTGTCAACGCAATCATGGAATAATGATTCTAATGAAATATTCGCTAAAAAGAAAATAGTAAATATATCTGAAGTAACAGGTGAATCATATGAATCCTATGAATATTCGATTTGCATAAATAATGTAATGAAGTCATATTTCTCAATTGATATATCTGAATATAAAACTTATGTATATTATAAGGAGACAAATGATGTAGAATATGATAATACAAATATTGTACAATTTGAAAGAAAATCAATGAATGATATTGTTTATTTAGTAAATATGAATAAAGATATCATTGTATATAGATTGCCTAATAATGTAATTTATTCAACTGCATTATTGAATGTTATGTATTATATAGATACAGAATCAACTAATGAAGGCAACTTTAATGCAATATACATATATGTTTCTTTTAAAAAATAAATTTAAATGAAAATGAACATTAAATTATTTATTGTATGCTTAAATAGAGATACATCTCTAAATATAGCAAAAAATATAATTACTATAAATGATGAGTTAACGATTGCTCCTGTATTTACAACTAATATATTAAAAAATGAAATTAATGAAAATTATGAAACATATATGGATGTAAGTACAATTAATCTTTCATATAAGAACAATTCATTATTATATATTAAAACTAATAATCATATATCAAAAGGAATAACACTTGATGATTTCTATAATAACGACATATGCATAATGAATATTGAAGAATATAATCTTATTCCTGAAAATATATTTTCAAAATATGACATATTGACAATATGGGTTGATTCAAAACAACGTAAAGCAATATCATCGTTAGATATGATTGAAATAAAATATTTTAATTCATTTATTGAAAATCATAATTATTTATATTTCTTTGATACAGAATCTAATATTGCTGAGACTATAATAGATTATATAAATGGTGATGAAGAACAACGTAAACTAATAATGGAAGAAAATAGTTAAATAATGTTAAATCAGTATTGAATTAAAAAATATATAATATCTATTTTTAAATATTAGTTTAAAAATATTTTAATATATATGGGTGAAGATAAATATGAAGGCAAAGTAACAGGAAGAGAATTCTTACCAGACAATGATAGTGGAGCAATGGGCATTTCTGGAATTTGGATGAATAAACGAACTGGACAAAAAGTTAATGTTCGTCAATCAGTTCAAGACGGGGATAATATGATTATCATTACAGACAAAGGCCAGATATCAATGGAAGTTTTTTCAAGAGACTATATTCAAGCATCTGATGAAATATATAATGAAAGCGGACAAATTATTGATAATAAGCCAATGGAAATGGATGAAGACTTAAGCGCAATTATGGATTATGAAAATAACACAAGTCCAACATATAATCAAGTGCCTGCGCCAGTAATTAATCCTAATGATCAAATTATTAAAAAAGTGTTTGATAAGTTAAGTTCATTTCCAGAAGTAAATGTTGAAATTAAATGGGATGATTTTCCTGAAGCCCAAATTAATACATTAGTAAATTTTCTTGATGTAAAGATAGAAGATATATCTGCATATATTGTAAATAATTATATAAATAGTAAAGCATTATCTAATTCTATTGATAAAATATTAACAGATAAACTTAATAGCTAAAAATATTTGTATATGTAATGAGTAGAGAGAATGAAAAATTATTTGTCGAGTCATTTCTTAATTTAGATAATAACATTTCAGAAGCACAAGACTATATAAAAGAAGCATATAATATAAACAGTGAATATGATGAAGATGAAGATATGATGTATATATGGTCTGATAATTTAAATGAAAATTTAAATCTTGCAGTTGCTAAAGAATATATTATCAATAAAATTGGAAACGAAATGATAAATGTAATGTATGGAAAAAAACAATAGCCAGATAATTATCTGGCTATTTTTATTAAATAATATCAAGAATGCCTCTTAATTTATTATTACTTGCCTGTATTTGATCTTCTGCTATTGATGTATCCTTAGAAAGATTATACTCATTATATTTATCAAATGTTTCTAATATTTCTTTAGGATATGAATCTTTTTCTAACACAACCAATCTGCGATTATATTTGAAATGATTAATAATATCATCTTCAGATTTATCAATACGGCCTTCATAATTTTTCTGATGAATAAGATTATCAATATAATTGAATATTGCAGTATCATCATTATAATTCAAATGATAATCAATATCTTTTGATGCAACCTTAAACATTCTTCCAGAATTTGTTTTAGACTTTCTTAAGATAATAGGATAAATATTATCACCAGCATCTCCACGAATAATCTTATCTATAACAATTGTCTTAGGATCAATCTTGTGAATTTCTTTTGCTTTATCAATTAATTTATTTAATGTGTCTTCATTAATATTAAATTCAGTATTAAATAAAAAATTGAATTCATCTTCTGGAAAATCTTCAACAAATAATCCATTGGTTTCATTCCACCAAGCAGTAAAGCATTTATCAGCATTCATTGAAACTAATTGCTTTAGATCATTATCTTTAGTCCATATAATACAATTCGTTCCTTGTGAATTCAATAATGTAGACCAATGATAGCACCAATCATCACCCTCAATACCATTTTCTTGACAAGAAGTAATTCCTGTACTTTGTAATGTTGTTATAAAATCATTATATGACGCAAATAATAAATCCCAGTTAATATCATCAGACCTTACACGATTTCCTTTATATTCTGCAGATTGAACATCAGATATTTCATCATAAATATATTGTGGAATTTCTAATTGGTTTCTCCAAGATCCACCATCAGCAACAAAAATAATATTATCAATAAATGGAAATGTTCTAAGCACTTTATTAATAGACTTTATTAGCATTAACTTTAATTCCTGATTTAATTCATATTCATCAGCATATCTATTATTCAATACAGAAAGTCTACTCATTAGAAGCCAGTTTCCATCAACTATTAATGTTAATTTACTTTTAGGCATAAACTTGAGTACATATATTTAATTAAAAATAGTTAATTCTAATTATATTTAACATATAATTATGATTTATTTTAAGATACTTTATTTTTATTTAAATATATAATTAGAATGTTAAAAGCCAATCAATATATTCATTAAATCCGTCAATTACATCTGAGTAATCTGTATCTTCATTTGATGGAATGTCATCAAAAAACTCTGCAACATTGTCAGCGAAATATGTCTTAATATCATTAGCATTGTCTTTCAATGTATATCCTGAATGATCTATAAGAATCTGATTGAAAAACCTATCAAAGTCTTTATCATTAAAAAGATAATATTTACTTCCTATTTCAATTTTCTTTAACATAGTCACTATTTAAAAGTTGATCATTGACATAATATCATTTCTTGTAGAGAATGCAAATGGCTTATATTTGCCATTGACAGGAGTAATTACTTTTTCTACAGAAGCTTCATATTCTCCATAAGCAATACTCTTTATATATTCATTGTAAAGATCTTCACCTTCAATTGTTTCATATCCTGTCTTTGGATCTGTAAAATCAATATCTATCTTTGAAGAATTCCATACACCAGTCTTTTCATCATCATATCTTCGGAAAAGAGTCTTAAATGTAATTTCTTTATGATTCTGGTCAATCTTTGCAATTACAATACCAAAACCTACTGGCTTACCATAAATATTGCCAATATTATGAGAAGACATCTGGCGGTAGCCCATTGTGATGAATGCCTGATTTAATATATTTCTGTTCATATTATTTCCAAATATTTGTAAACTCAATGTTTTTGATTTCTGTGCGATGCAATGTCAAATATTCATTTTCAACTACGTTATGACCATTTCCCCAACTATGACGTTCAATAATTAAATCAACCGAATCACCATGAAATGAAGCTTTCAAAATTTTATCATTATATACCTGTGAAAGAACTGAATGATAATAGCATCTTGCATTGTTCTTATTAAATACGCAAACATTGAGTTCAATGTCTTTAGTCTCACCAATTCTTTTCTGCCAATCAGCCCAATACTTCTTTGTCATAATTCTTTATTTTTATATTTTTGTTATTGAATTACAACTTGGAATTTTTCCAAGAGGCCGCCACCTGATTTATAGTTTCAGGAAACTTTTATTACTTGCGATATTTATCTGGTCCCATAATTTTATTATTTTATTATAGTTACTTACGCTTTTTAAAATTCTCTACTTCATAATTAAGCATTGTTCGGAATGTATAACCATTGTTTTTACAAACCTTCCAATTGATAAGATTGTTTAGAACGTTTCTTACGAATTTGATTGAATTGAGAATTGTATTCATTTTGTATTTATTAATTACAATTATAATATAGTAAAAAATAAATAATATTCAAATTTTAAAGAAAAAATACATAAAAAATGTCAGGTATATCTTAGATATCCTGACTTATACTACTTTGTGAATTTTCGTAATTTATTCAGCAACAACAGTAGTATCAACAGCAACTGTGTCTGCTACAACTGAATCAACTGCCATAGAATCAACCATAACAGTATCAACTGCTGTGCTATCTACGTCTGTTGCTGTACCAGTACCGTTTCCGCAGCCTACGATAGCCATGCTAAACATAATTGCAAACAAAAAAGCAAAAATTGTCTTTCTCATATTACTTTACGTTTTATTTAAATTTATATAATTTGTTAATAACGAATATTAAAATAGAATGCAATTCTATAAATATTCAATTTTTTATAATAAAATTTTCAATATTCAATTTAAAAATAAAAAAATTTTATGTTAATATCAAATTATCTTCTACTACCACGTGATCCACCAAAATTGCCATTACGTTGTGGTTGTTGTCTATTTGGTCTTACTGGTTGAATTCTTATGTTAGGATTTGATTGTCTAGGTTGTATATCAGGACGTGAATTATTAGGTCTTCTATGAATATCACGTCTTGGGGGATTTAAATTTAAATTTCTATGATGAACATTAGGATCTCTTGGTCTATCAAATCCTCTATAACTACCTGGACTAAATCTGTAATCATAACGATGAGGTCTGAAATAAGGTCTAGTATCAAAATGAGTAAAAGGTCTACGATAAGCTCTTACATACCAATAATTATTATAATAGAATGGATAATAATATATATCATTATATAAATAATAAAGTAATGCTCCATTTCTATAATAAGGAATTCCATATTGAATAATTACATTAAATGATACATTAGATCTAACTACATCAGCATCAGTCTCAACATATATGTCATCTTGTGTAGTTGCATATGTATATACATCACAACTTGTAATAGTAAACATCATAAATAATGCTACTAAAAATGTTAATAATTTTCTTTTCATGATTTTATTATATTATTTTTTGATTCTTTAATTCATTTACTATAATAATCGCACGATCTATACAAGCTCGAGCTATCTGAATTGGTGATTTATCAGACATATCAAAATTTGTATTAGCATAAAGTTGCATTGCGCATTGTTTTACTAATGTTTTTTCATCACCAGATAATGCTCCTATGATTTCATCTAATTTTGAATTTAATGCATTAATATCAAAATTCACAGTAACACTGCCTAATCCTGCAGCTTCTTCTCCCATAACTTATAAACTTAATTTATTAAAAATATAAATTATTTATGAATTATTTTGTAATCTATCAATAGTAGCTGCTATCAATGCTCCGGCTTTTACTAAATCTCTTATATCTGTTGAAGGCTTAAAAGTCCACCCATAAGGATAATGTCTTCCCATTTCATTTTTTCTTCTTATGATTTCAAACTTATTTATATTGCCTATTTCTGCGCAGTTAATACCAACTTTTGCAGATTCAACATAAGCTATAGCTGCATAAATTAACTCACTTGCTTTATGCTGAGAATCATGTTGCTTATTATATCCTTCAACATCAATTTGACGTTGTCTTTCTTCCGTTATTAATTCAATTCCAGTTTTCATTTTATATATTTTATCTTATTTATTCATTATTTTCTTCAAATGTTTCTAATGGATTAAATGGTACTTTTGGAAATTTCTCATAGAATTCATGCATTTCTTTCCAATCTTTATAAACTGGTATATCTTTAAGAGTCAATCCATATCTTCTTTTCAGACAATCATATTTTTTTGAGTAATGATTCCATAGCTTATCATTTGGCAAATCAATTATTGACCTATAAATATATTGATATAATTTGTCATCAGTAAATTCAATATTAAATTTATTTACAGATTTTCCAGTTTCTGTATTATAAAGAATATATCCATAGAATGCATTATCTTTAGACATATTAGTTCTATAAATAAATAGCTTATCAAACTTTCCTGGATTGTATTTATTATATGTCAAATTATAGATTAAGCAATTAGTTTTAAGACGATTGAATTTTTCAGTATCTTCAATAGTTATTTTATCTGCTTTATGACCATTTGTTGTTATTAATCCATACCCATAAAATCTTGCATAATCTATCATTCTTCCGCCAGCCATAAGTTTCTGAAATATAAGTACTCCTTTTTGCTTAAAGCTGTCAAATGTCTGATAATAAAAATCTAATGTAATTTCGTAATTCATATATTATTAAATTATTTTTATTCACGTTCAGTTAATAGTTTCTCTAATTGAAAAATTATCCAATTAGTATTTTCCATTGATAATTTATCTGTTTTTTGCAATTCTCCTCTTATATAATTTATAACTGTACTTTTAATTACACGTTTAGGATATTTGTTTTGTATCTTATCATATATGTCTAATATTGAGTCATCAATATCAAATAATGCTACTTCTTTATCATATATCTTATGATAAGCGCTTTCATATAAAAAAGTAAAATGTTTCCAAAGATAGAATTTATAGAACATTCTATTATCATCATCTATCTCTGAAAGCAAAAATTCATTTTGTATTAAATCAAATCCTTCTGTGTAATTTTCAGAATTATTTTCATCATACTTGAAATAAAAAAAAGCTAACTTAGCATTAGCATAATTCTCATAGTTTATTACAGTATTATATAATAAAGACTTAAACGATTCATCATCATAAATATCTTTTAATAATGATGAGCTATCACCATTCCAATAAAATAAAATTGGAACACCATTTTTATTTATTATCTTATCATTTACTATTAAATTAATTGCAACTAATGAATCTTTCATATGTTAAAACTTATAAATTAAATTTGATAAATTTTAAATAGTTTTAACATATAATATATTCAATCGTATCTAAAGATTATTTTTAATTATAATGAAAATAAAATCATAATGAAATCTTGCATATTAACAGTCATAAAAAATGAGCACGAATATCTTGATGAATGGATTAAGTATCATTTAGATTCAGGTATTGATCATATATTCATTTTTGAAGATATGGACAGTGATTCACATAAAAGTATATGTGAAAAATATAGTTATAGTGTATCATTAAATAGTATAACAACTGTACTTAATGAAGAATACAAGAAAATAGTAAAAGAACTTAAATTAACAAAAAGAAAGAATCCTCAAGAAATATATTTTCCAAAAGCTTTATCATGGATAAAAACTAACTATGACTATGATTGGTGCTTTGTTATTGATGTAGATGAATTTATAACATCATATAAACCAATTTCAGATGCTCTAAATGAATTTCAAGGTTATGATGGGATAGTTATTCAATGGAAAATATTTGGAGCAAATGGACATATTACAAAACCAAATTATGAAGGAAAAGGCGTATTAGATATATATGACAAAGAATCATATTATCCTGGTCATTATGTACTTGAGTGGACAACAAAGACTTGTTATAATTTACGCACCTTTGAAGAGACATATTTTAAGAACAATCATCAGCCAACAGACAAATGCAATTGGTGTAGAACTGATTTTAGCCACTCAAGATCAAAAACTATATATGACAAGATATGCATTAGGCATTATATGACAAAAAGCTGGGAAGAGTATATAGGCAAGAGGAAAAGAGGTTATTTCATGGGATTTGCAAGAACTGTTGACATGTTCTTTAAAGTGAATCAAGATATGTTGCCTTTTAAGCAGCAATTATTGAATGATTTGAAAAAAGAAACATTGGTTGTATTGCCATATAAGAAAAGTGGTTCTCAAGGAAATGAAATTAAATTGTCATTAAATGGGTGGAGAAAGTTTTGCCAGTTCAAGTATCATTTCATTGTCATTGGAGAATTTGGTGAGCAATTGAAAGATGAATTTCCTTGGGTTGAGTTCATTCATTGTCCAAGTATAGCAAAAAAAGATGGACAATATAATCCACATATTGACATACAAAATAAGTTTAAGACAGTTTCAAGGATGTATTCTCAGATATATGATGGTTTCATTTATATGACTGATGATGAATATGCAATAAAGCCATTTGATTTTGATGACATCATAAAGACATATTATCATGCCTCAGAATTTACAGGGTGTGAAAAGGCTCCAGCATATTTTTGGTCACATGACAAATGGAAGACAAGACAATTACTTGATAGAGAAGGCTTGCCCCATGTAAATTATACTACACACTATCCTTGTTATTTTGAATTCAAGAAAATGGATGAAATAAGGAAGAAATATAACTTATTAGAAGAGAGTTATGTTTTTGATGATATATATTTCAATTATTTCCAACATGAAGAACCAATATTAGATAGTACAATAAGACTAGGTATATGGAATAAAAGAATATATGATGAAGAATTTCAATCTGCCTTAAATAACCCTGATATCAAATTTATATGCAATAGCATTGAGGGGTGGAGTAAAGAATTAGAATATGAATTAGAAAAAATAATTAAAAATATATAAAAAGTATATGAAATATATAAAATTATTTGAAACAATTGCAGCATATAATAGCGAAGTGACAGAGTTGCCTAATATATGTGTTATAGAAGAAAACATGAGTGTTAGATACAATCCTCTAACACCAACACCATCTACATCAAATGAAACACAACTTATAGCAAAGTATAATGTAGAAAATGCAGGTGATACAATAACGTTATTCTATTCTACTAGCGGATCTGGTAGTGGATCTGGTAGTGGATCTGGAAGTGATAGTGGATCAGAGTCGCAATTCTTGTCAATGGAAATTGATGATGTTGAACAATCAAATATTGTAAATGAGTATGCATTTGATACTCCAGGAGAACATATAGTCAGGTATACATTAGCAGATCCAACAAGTATTGGTGGGAGTGTTTTTGGCAATTGCTTAAATCTTACAAGTATATACATACCTGATAGTGTCACAAGTATTAGTGATAGTGCTTTCAATAATTGTAATAGTCTTACAAGTATAAACATACCTAATAGTGTCACAAGTATTGGTGATAGTGCTTTCGAAGGTTGTACTAGTCTTGTAAGTATAGAGATACCTGACAGTGTCACAAGTATTGGTTATGGTGCTTTCTTTGGTTGTATCAGTCTTACAAGTGTTACTATAGGTAGTGGCGTTACAAGTATTGGTTCATCTGCTTTCTATGGTTGTAATAGTCTTACAAGTATAGACATACCTGATAGTGTTACAAGTATTGGTTCATCTGCTTTCTTTGGTTGTACCAGTCTTACAAGTGTTACTATAGGTAGTGGCGTTACAAGTATTGATGAAAATGTTTTCAATGGTTGTAATAGTCTTACAAGTATAGACATACCTGATAGTGTTACAAGTATTGGTTATGATGCTTTCAATAGTTGTAGTAGTCTTACAAGTATAGACATACCTGATAGTGTTACAAGTATTGGTAATAGTGCTTTCTTTGGTTGTACCAGTCTTACAAGTGTTACTATAGGTAGTGGCGTTACAAGTATTAGTTATAATGCTTTCCAAAATTGCACTGGTCTTACAAATATAACATCTAATGCAATGACTGCACCTACTATAACAAGTTATACATTCTGGAATGTAAAGACTAATGGTACATTAACAGTACCAGCTGGTAACACTGGTTATGATGTATGGATGTATACAGGTAACTATTACTTAGGTAAGTATGGTTGGACTAAAGTAGAACAATAATAAAAAATAAATCTTTGTGTGTACACATAGATAAAATTAAATATAAAAACGCAGATCTTAAGATCTGCGTTTTTTAATATCCATGTATTACTTCTTTAATTGAACTTAATATGCTGCATATTCCCAAAAATAAAAAGAATGTAGTCCAAGGATATTCATTTACAAGTTCAAAAAATTCTCTCATATATCAAAAGAATGATTTTTTAAATTCCTACTTTTTTGCCAATTTTGAAAATCAGAAAATTCAAAATAACATATTGTAAGTTGATTTTCTGACATTAAAATATAACATTTAAATACATCATCATTAAATTTGATATATTCATCATGTAAATCCCAATTACCATATTTATGAAATTCTGTGCCAATTATTTTTATATAATTCTCTTTCCATTTATCATTACATTTAAGAAACATTTCAAAAATTGCTTTTAGAAATGAAGCATCTTCTTGACATTTCCGATAAAATTCTAAATCATTCATATCACTTAAATATAATTGTTTGATAATCTTCAATAGTGCCGTCTTCATTTATTTTTCCAATATCTGATGGTAAAACCATAAGATTTTCTATAGGCCAATAATTATGTCGTTTGGCACAACGTCTAACATATAAAGTTACACAAGGAATATCAGGATTTGTTTTATAACTTACTTCCTTAATTTTTGCTGGAAGATAAATATAAAGTTCAGGAACAACATCTTTTGGCATTTCCATCCAACGTGTGCTTATTCTAACTTCACAATTCTGACCAACTTTTACAAGTTCAGGATTTGTTATACATGTCTTAATCGTTTTCATATCTTGCCCATTTTGGTTTAGTTACCCATTCTATATAATTAGTTCTATCTTGTGGAGTTTCACAATAGTCATCATAATATTCAATATCAAAATTGGAACCATTTAGAATATCCCAATCTTCTTGCGTATATCCACCAGCTATAAAAGGTTTTTTATCAATCATATATTTATATTAAAATGTTGAATTAACCAAGCTTCTTGAGCCATCATAAGAAGCCAAATCAAAAATATATTTGTAAAAATACACATAAAATAAATAAATGCCATTTGCATTTTATCTTTCCAAGTAGGACAAGGTTCTTCTGTTCTTCCGGCTAACCTATTAATAAGAACACAACAAAGTGCTACTATAAATGCTAGGATCCAACAATAAAAATAACTTTCAGTAACTAAATATTCTAATGTCATAATGTCCAATCATATTCGTTTAACATATAATTAAGTAGCTTCTTATGATTATTATTCATCCAACCTTCAGCTACATAAATTAACTCAACTTTCTCTTCATTAAATTTATAAATACCAGTTACTTTACATTTGGGCTTGTGACATCCTTGTCTATAAAGAGCCCAGTAAAGATCTCCATTTTCATCATACTTTGTTGGCTGAAAAGTATATTTGCCTCTTGTGAATGAATTTGTCTTACTTAGCATATTACTCAATTATTTCTTTTCTTCCAGTCATATATGGATTAAGTGCTAAACCAATTGACCAATTCCAATCTTTATACCCAATGAAAAACTCATGTCCAGTTGGCTTATAAATAACTTTAATAGCAACCTTATTATCCATAAGATACTTTTTATTAAGCTTCTTTTCTACTTCTTTAAGCAGATCATTGAATAAATCTTTAACATTTTCATCTAAACCAGGAGCACCCTCATGAAAGCCCTCATCCCACTCAACAATTCTATGAATAACCGCCGTAGGATAATGATAAAACTCTTTTACATCAAAGTTGCTAATATCAAATGAAATATCCATATTATTTATTGTTTTTATTTACAAATAAAATATAGAAACATTTATAAAAAATTCAAATATTATTTATAAAATTTTTATTTATTAGCTTTTGAATTATATTCAGGTAAAATTGCATTATATTTATTTACAAAATAATTTCCAATGCTTTTAAGATGATTAACAATATCTTCTGTACAATCAAATCCTTTATATCGTTTCTTGCCTTCATCAATATAATTAAGAACTTCATGTAACTTATTAATTATGCATTTATATTGCATTAATGCATTTTCAGTCGTATAAAAATTATCTTGATAAATATTCTTATATTCTTGGAGCCATCCCATATATTTATAAGCATCATCATCAGATGGCTTAAGTAGTTTTCCATTATATGTAACTTCTCCTTTAAGTCTAAAGAATTCATCTCCATACCAAGAATCTGTACAAGTCTCAAAAAATTCTTTAGTAAAAAGTTCTTTAGCACGAAGTTCAGCTAATGTCTTTAAAAAATCGTCACTTAATTTTCTCTTCATAATTTAATCAATATGTGATTCAATTCTCATTTCAATTCCTTTACTTTCTGCAAACTTAATAACCAAAGAGTAATATTTTGTCTGGAGATTCTGCATCTGATACCAAATAGCTTCAAATGGACAACCGATAGACTTGAGATAATTATAATCTTTCTTTGGTAATTTTTTAACCAACATATTCAAAACTTCATTGCCACGGAACTTACGAGCAGCCTCATCAATCTCTGTAGCTCTCTTTGACTTTCTATATTTTAAAAAAGTAATTCCGCATCCACACCCAACGAAAGCAAACCTCTTTCTTTTGTTCTCATGAACATGAGTATCATCTTCGACAATTGACTTATAATTCATCTCGCCAAGACAAGCCTGATAAAGCTCATCAATATGTTCCTTCATAAAATCAAGAAGTTCGTCAGCCAGTGTTTTTGCAGCCTTTGAAGCTTTCTTATAATTAGGATCACCTAGTTCCTTTATAAGTTTTGCAGCTTCTTCTTTAGAAAGAATCTCGTTACGATAATCTTTCTTGGTTATGCAATAAAGGGCCCATCTCTGTCTTGGTGTTGCTGTATTGTTCTGTTCCATATTTATATATTATTTACAAATATAATGAATGTTTTGTGTTACCATCCATACATAAATAATATAGAACTTTTTATATAATATTCAAAAACCTCCATAGAAATATTTTCTACAGAGGCTAAAATATAGTGTATTACAGATTCTGCTTAACTATTTGGTATTTTATATTTTTCTTTATTTTGATTAATCCACTTCATCAATTCATCACATGCATCATCCAATGTTTTAGCATTACCTATATATTCATTAAGATATCCGATAGTATTTTCAATAGAAATAGGTTCATTTTCCGGTTCAACACAGACAGAGAAAAGATACAAGTTTTTATCAAGAATATTACGACTAATTATACTCATTATATTCTTATATCCAATGCAAAGTTTACCAAATGCCGTAACCCACAAATTAATCTGGTAAAGTGTATCATTTACATAAATTTCTTTTGGAAGAAGTTCAATCTTATTCATATTATTAAAGCTTTATAATTTCACCTGTTGACCAATCTGTTTCTACTTTATTTGGAAAGCATTCATCATGCATAGTACTTAAGCTAAATAATGCTTTACCAACTTCTGGATGATATTCTCCATCTTTATTAAACCAAGGATCATTTATTTCAAACTTAATATATTTAAAATGAAAATCACCGCATGGAGTACCGTTAGTTTCTTTATTATCTTTGATATATTGTTCAATCGCATCCCTCATATATTTTTTATTTGAGAAGATACCAAAAACCATTGATGAACGAATTAATAAATACATAATTTAACGAAATTTCCAAAACTTAAATGTATAACTTGTAACTGACTCACTCATTAGATGAAAATTACTATCTCCAGCCTTATCTCTTTTGATAAGTTCCTCAAGAATATCTGCAGTTGAAACGTTTGATAAATCTACCATTTTATTAAATTGTTTTTTATATATTTATAATATAGAAACTTTAATTTAAAATTCAAATTTATTAAATAATATTTGAAAATTAAATATTTTATTTATATTTTTATATTATTTTTAATAAAAAGTTTAATTATGAAACATTTGCATAAGTTTAATAACATAAATGATTATAATGCTGCTAAAGATTCATTAGATTATCCATATATATATTTTATTGATGATAAGTCATATTACTCAAATACTAAAAAATTCAATATAGGAGATATCATAAGTTACAAAGGACATAAATGCGTATGCTATATACCATCAGATTGTGTGCCAGATAAAAAAGCAAGATTTGTTGTTGCGGACAATACTATGCAACGTGGTGAAAGATTTTTTACATTTAATTATGAAAGTACAGTAAAAAAGGTCTATTACCCTGTGCATCCTACTACGAGAACAAAAATTCCTTATTATTATAAGCCAATTGATTCAGGCGCAGCTGCAGATACTGCATTTAAGCAATATATTATTGATAATAATAATGATATTAATAGAATAAATGGAATTGATTATTTGGGAATATTGCCTATGGACCATCCTACTAATGCTTCATATATAAGTAATCCAATTGACATAAGTACTTCATGGTCAAATTATAATGAATCATCAAATGGAGGAAAATTAAATTATTTGCCATCACCATATATTCATACTGATGAAAATACTTTTGAATTTAATAATGGCATATTTAATTATCCAAATACTTCATTTGTTGAGTTTAATGGATTAGAATTAACAAAGTATATATTGAATTTTTATTATAATACTGATTATACTGAATGGAATTTTGATAATAAAAACGATTTTGATCCATCTTCATATGATAGATCTAATTTTCAATGTGCAGTAAAAAAAATTAATGATGCTTTTAATGAAAATAAAGACATAAGCAATAATATAAATAATATAAAATTCTATTTGCCGTCAATTGCTGAATTATTATGCTTAATGTCAAGAATTAATTATATAAATAGTATAATACAAACAATAAATGGCGGACAATTACTTCGAGTAAATTCAGATGCCACATATTTATCATCTACTGCTTATAATAATAATGGATTTCTATATACTGTATATGCAAATAGTGGATATGTAAGATATAGAGAACAATCTTCTGGTGCATTTTTAACGCCAACCGTGCAAATTTAAATACATAAAGGCTACGTTACAACGTAGCCTTTTTATTTGAGTTTTTTAGTTCAATATAATCATCTATATGCATATATGCTCCGCAGTCATAATCTTCTTCTCGTGGATCATCATCGTTAATGTCATCAAAATAATAGCAATTTTCTGTAGGATCAAAATCTACACAATTTGGAAAAATATTTTGTCCACCATTAACACAAACCTGGCATCTTCCCAAAAGTTTCTTTGATAGTTCTTCTCTTTTATATTTCATGTATTGTTTCAAATTCTTTAATTATATTTTCATTAAATTCTGTTATAATTAAAAACTTGTATTTTTTATTTTTCCAATCATTTTCAGAAACATATTTGTTTTTATGTCCTAATAAATCACGAGTTTCTAATTTTAAAGAATCTAAATCTTTATTTAATGGATGTGTATACCATATTTTAATATATTCTTTCGTTAAATCTTTTACATCAATAACTTTACATCGTCTAATTTCAATATAATTATTTTTATGATATATTAATACATATATGTAATCATTAATTTTTATATCATTCCAAGTTTTCATATATTAATTTTGATTTTGCAATGTTTCAGATAATATTCTTGCTCTTAAATTTACCATTCTTTCAATTACTTCATTAACTTTATTTTCAATTTCTGAAACAGTTTCGTTAACTTTTAATTTTTGTCCATTCCATAATTGAATTTCTGTATATGGATGTTTTGTATATGATTTTCCATATCCTCTATGAAGAGCATAATCATTATAATCAATATGTTCACGTTCTTCAGTTTTGCCATTCATTATTTTAATATCAGATGGTCTTATTGATATGGTTTCTTCAGGCCATGAATTAAATACATTTAGAATAATAAATGGCTCAAGCTGACGTGCTTCCCTGCTTATTTCAGAAACTTTTTCCTGTTCTGATTTTAAAAGTTCTTTATTATGCTTTTTAATTTCTTCAGTCTGATTATTAATTGCTCTGATACGTTGTTCATTACGTTCATTATCAGCTTTATTATATTTTTGAGCAAGAATAATTGCTTCTTCTGTTGTTAATCCAAAAAATCCCATTATAGTTCACCTTTAAATGTTAATACTTCATTTCCACGTTCAAGTTGAATTTTGTCAAGCCATTTTTCTTTCTTATCAGATAATTCATTATTATGATTATATTCATCAATTTTTGCACGAAGCCATTCTAATCCAATTTTAATGTTTTGAGATTGATTTCTTGTGGCTTGACAATATACTTTGATTCCCGTTGGCTTATGAATTAATCTAATGCATGATTCAGTCTTATTTACATGCTGGCCACCTGGACCGCTTGCACGCATTGAATGAAATTCAATATCTTTATTGTCTAATATAACTTGATTAATTGTATTATCATAAAATTTACAGCCAACAAACCAATTTTTACGCTTATGATTTGGCCTTATAGTATTTTTTGTGCAAATATACTTAATTGTGCCTTCCCATTTTTCTTTTAATTCTGTTAGATTATCTAAAGAAATACAAATAATTGACTTATATCCACATTCATCTCCATCTTCATAATCTATGACTCTAATATTATAATTTAATTTCTCGCATTCTTCCAAAAATAATCTAAATACTTTAAGACATGCCTGTTCACATTCAGCAGGTCCTCTACCTGCTGTGAATTGTATAAACCATTTATATTCCATATTACTTAGATTTGCCTTTAAAGAAATTTCCAATTATACTTAAAAGAATCATACAGCCCCATGCCTGCCAAAATGTCAATATTGGTGCAGTAGTCCAAAACAAAGGAATCAGCCAATTCCAAAGAAGCATAAAAATCAATCCACCTAATGCGCCAAAAATAACGCATAATATAATTATAAAAATACATCCAACAAATGATGTCATTCCATCATAATAGTAACTCATAATTTTTTGTTTATCTCATTAATTTTATTATTTACATTAAGACCAAGTTTTATATAAAGTAACCATACTCATTCTTAATCATTTATTTAATTCTTTTTTAAGTTTTCGTATTTCTCTCTTTGCAATTCGTAAATTTTCAGATTCTTCCAAATAAGCAGCCATTAAACGTTCTAACTTAGTTTTTACATTTGGTAGATTATGAGCAAGAGTACCAGTAGTTAACCTATCTAATACATACATTGCATCATCAAATGCATATGACGCTTTAACATAAGTGGACCTATAATCCCATGAATAACGTTTAACTATATCTTTATATTTATCTGTCATAATTAAACTACTCTATAATGCTTACGGTTCTTAGGCTTAAGATACTTACCGAACTTATGATTCCAATAGTTTTCACCAGTTCCATAATGACGGTTTTTTGTGATTGAGCCATCATTATCATATTTATAAAGATTCTTTTCATTCTTATTTACAAGAAATGTTCCATCAGTTGGCTCGTCCCAAGAATTATGGATAGGCACTTCACCAAGAGGAATAATGTCAGAAACAACTTCAATGTCATAATTGACAATCATATTACGAAGTGACTGACGATTTTTCGCACGGCACTTACGATTCATATCACGATAATACTGAGTATTAGAACCATTACAGATTCCGCACTTCACATATTTACGATAAGTACGAGACATATTCTTAATCATTTATAAGTTCAACTAACTTTCTTTTTACAATTGGTTGATCAATCTTTTCACGAAATACGAGAGAAACAACTGTGTTGATATCTTCACCATTCTTTACAGCATCAATCATAGCATCAAGATAACTATCAAACTTATTGAAGTCATATTTCATTGAACCATCTTTGAGGAAGATAAAATTCTTGCATTTTTCTACGATTTGATTGCCATATTGGGCATCCATTGCTTCTTCCCAAGTGTTATATAAACTTTTAATCATATTTAATTTTATTTTGATTACAATTAAATATAGAACTTTTTATATAATATTCAATTTTCATAATGAAATAATTGTAAAAATATATAAATAAAATGACCAGAAAAACTATTTTTAATAAATATTAATCTCATAAGTAATAAAAATATGTTTTATGAATAGTGAGATCATTAGTTATCGGAGATATACATTTTGGCATTAAATCAAATTCATTATCTTGGTTAGAATTACAATTAGATTTTTTTAGAAAACAAATATATGATATAATTGAAACACATAATATTGATAGAATTATTCAACTTGGTGATTTAAGTGACATCCGCTATTCTGTAAATCAACAGATAGGAATAGAACTTAAGAAGCTATTCAGAGAAATGCTCAATAAATTTAATGATAAAGAATTTATAATAGTCGCAGGCAATCATGACTATTATTCTCCTTTAGAAGAATTTGCAGAATATACAGCATATGAATTATTGTTTGGAGAAGAATTTTATAAATGTCATCCTAATTTAAGAGTCATACAAAATGAACCTTATATGGATGATGAAGGCAATTTATTCTTACCTTGGTATTGGACTGAGAATCCAATGCATTTTGATGAGATTCTTTATAATTATGATTTTTCAAGAGAAGTAAAAGCTATTTATTGTCATGCTGATTTAATGACTTGGCCTGGAGCAAGAATTGGCTCATTAAAAGGATGTCCAGTTTATTCAGGTCATATTCATAACATAAATATTGATAAATTATCAAATTTATATAATCTTGGCGCTGCAGTAGCTTTAACTTTTAATGATGTTAATGAAGATCGTTATTTATATATTATAGAAGATCATAAGATAGTTGATAGAATAAAAAATGTAACTACTCCAAGATTTATAAGAATATATGATGAAGCCATATTTACTGCATCAGATGATACATTTAATAATTCTTATGTTCAATTATGCATATCATCAACAAATGTAAATAAAGCAAAGTATGTTGAGCAAATTAAATATCTTAAGACAACGTATGTAGACGCAAACATAAGAGTTCATATTATAGATGGAGATACAGATATTAATACATTAAATGTTGAAGGTCTTAATACAAATATTCAATCATATATTGAAAAGAATATTCCTAAGCATCTTGATGATAAATATGAACTTATTACAAATAGATTAAAGCAAGCTTAATGAAAATTAATTGGAAAAAGTATGTTGATCAAATTTATTGTGTAACATTTACAAAAAAAGATAAAACTAAATTATATGAAGAATTAAGACGTGTTGATATTTTAGATTCAGACATATACCATGAATTTGAAAATATTCAAACGCCATTTTATGAAATACTTTATAATGCAGTTGTTGATCAAAATAAAGTAATGCAAGATTCATGTAAAGAATATTCATTTAGATATGATGTAACTATTGCTGAATATTATTGCTGTAAAAATGCATCTCAGCATAATTATAATAGAATATTAGTATTGGAAGATGATGTGATTTTCTTAAAAGATAAAAATGATATTATCAATATATTAGATAATATGCTAAAATGCTTTAATGAAAATACACCAGGATTATTATTTCTTGGCGGTGCGCCACATTCAGTACATAATTATAATGAAGATTATGATAATATTAGAAATACATTATACCAATGTACTGAAAATGTTAATTATAATTATTATAAAGTAGAAAATTTATTAAGTCTTCCAGGTAGTTCTTCTTGTAATTTTTATGATAAAAAAGCTTATGAACATTTTATAAAATATAATGAAGATGGCAATTTTAGTATGTGTGATCTATATTATCTTATATATAATAACTGTGACATAAAATTATTTTATTCTGATACAAATTTAGCTGTACAAGAAGGCTGGGCTGGATATTTTATAAATGCTACAAATAATCACAATTATAGTCATGCTAATAAATCAAAATATTTAAATAATGTATTTGATATAATGAAATTACATGACTTTACTTATGTTTTAGATTATTGGGTAATTTATATAATTTTTAAAGAAATAAATAATAATTTTTTTAATAATGAATTAAGTAATGAAATTCTTTATAATAAAATAAATGAATATAAATTAAATAATAATATAGTAGAATGATAATTCATCAGATTAAGATAACAAATTTCAAATCAATTTATGGTACTCAAACATTTAATTTTGATAACCTCAAAGGTTTAATTAAATTATCAGGACCTATAGGTAGTGGAAAAACTACTTTAGCTGAAGCTATACTTTGGGGTCTTTATGGCACTGTAAAAGGACAGAATAATGGTCAATTAGTTGCATGGAATACAAAGGCATGTGAAATAGAAATTAATTTAACTAGTAAAAATAAAGAAGTACATATTATTCGTAATATTAGAGAACCACTAATTATTGAAATAGATGGTAAGACATTATCTGCATCTAATAAACGAAACACACAGGAAATATTAGAAGATGAAATATTTGACGTCCCAAAGTTAGCTGTAACTAAAATGTGTGTTATTTCATTCAGTGCATTTAATAGTTTGGCATCTATGAATCCTGGTGAAACAAAACAATTTCTTGATGACATATTTGGTTTTAAGTTATTTACTGATTATAATAATGAAGTAATTATTGAACGTAAAAATCAACAAAATGAATCAATTAAACTTCAATCTGTTTATGAAGAAAATTTAAATCAAATTGAAAATCTTAAACAGAAACAAGCAGCACAAACAATTCAATTAAAGGAATCATTAAATGTAGATGAGTTACAAAATAATAGAACAGAATTAGTTAATCAAGGAATTGCTTTAAAAAATAAAAAAGCAGATCTTAAAAAAGAACGTGAGCAAAAAGACCAAGAATATGATTTAAGAATTCAAGTCTTTAAAGATAAAATGACAGAAGCTGCTACTTTAGGAAAACAAGCAAAGAATCATTATAATACATTTAAATCTGGCATATGTCCAACTTGTGGTCAGAAAATAGACCAAGCTCATATTGATGAATATAAGAATAAGATGGAAGAATATGCAAAGATTTATAGAGATAATGAAGCTGAAAAGAATAAATTAGAAATTGAAAAACAACAAACACATGACTCATATCATCAGCCTATGGTTAAATGTGATGATGACATGGATGTTCTTCGTAAAAAGATTTCTGCTATAGATGCAGAATTAAAATCTTATAATGATTCAGTTCAATTATTAAATGATAATTATGAAGAACTTATAAATGAGTATGAAGCAAAATCAAAAAAATTAAAAGAAGAATTAGATAAATGTGATTTAGAAATAGCTGAATGGAATGAAATGAACGAATTATTTACAAAGACACTTCGATATAATTTATTAGAAACATTAATTCCACATATTAATAAATCAATTCAATTCTTCATAAACAAATTAGATCAATCATATAAGATTGAATTTGATCAAGAATTCAAAGCTCATATATTTGTAGATTCATTTGATAAAGAAATTGCATATAATAATTTATCTACAGGACAACGTAAGTCATTAGATCTTGCTATTATTTTTGGCATACTTCAAAATGTTATAGCATCAGTTAATTTTAATGTATTTATTCTTGATGAATTGTTTTCAAATATGGATGCAGACACACGTAATATAATGTTAACATTATTAAATGAATCAATGGATAGAAATAATTCAATATTTGTTATTAATCATGCTGAAATGCAAGATGATTATTTTAAGCATAAGATTAGAGTTACATTGCAAAATAAGAAAATTATATCGGCATCCAAGAAAGCAGGAGAAGATATTATAGTAAAAGCATCAAAATATGAATTAATAAATTTTTAATTAAATATGAAAAATACATGTATTTGCACAATTATAAAAAATGAGCATAGATATCTAAATGAATGGATTGAGCATATGCTTAATTCAGGATTTGATGATATATTTATATATGAAGACTTTTATTCAGAACCACATAATGAAATTACTGATAAATATGAAAATGTTCATTTGAATAAATTATCTAATATTAAAGATATCAATATTATAAAGAATCAAAAACAGTCATCAGTATATAATTGGTTTATAAGAAAGTACCATAGTGAATATAAATGGTGCTTATTCTGTGATATTGATGAATTCATAATGTTTAAAGAAGGATATGACTTATTAAGATTGATAGATGAAAATGATAAAGAGCCTGGCATATTATTATCATGGAAAACATTTGGAGCTAATAATCATATAGAACGACCAAAGACAGGAACACTTATGGAGAACTATACAGTACAGACACCAATGAATAAAGTTGCATTAGAACGTGAAGGCTTTTTATATAAGTCATTTGTTAATATGTCAAGAATTCCTAATGTAAATGATGACAAATATTTATTTTCAGCATATCACCATTATTTTCCTGGATCTATATCATTAGGAAAATTTTCCATATATAATATTGAGACAGATCCTAATAATAATTTTAGCAAATGCTGGCTTAATCATTATTATACAAAATCATGGGAAGACTGGGTTGAGAAAATTAGAAAAGGCGAAATATATGAAAATAATGTAGATAGAACATTAGATACATTTTTCGAAGTCAATCCAAGTATGATAGGATATGAGAAATTTTTGATATATGGATTATATAATGATTATATAGCAAATAACTTTAAAGATGGAACTTTATTATCAAAGAAGTATGGTTTGAAAGTCAATTTGCCAAAAGATAAGAAAACAAAAGTAGAAAAAGTTATAAAGAAGAATTATAATAATGCTGTATTATATTTATGCAATCATTTGACTGAAGAACTTATAGGAAGATATTTGCAAATCAAAAAAGATATTGAGTCTAATAATAGTAATTATAAAGTATATTTGACATACGATGCATCAAATGATAATTCTACAGCATTAGTAAAACGTTTATATGATGCATATGAAGAAAATACATTAGACGACATTAAAAAATCAGATTTCTATGAAAAGTTAAATATATATGAATTTAACGTAGAAGAACTTAGACATATGTATGGCATGTGCTTTTACTCAACTAATGACCCATTTGAATATGGGTTATTTAATACAAACTTAGTTGTTCAAAAATTCATGAAAGATCATAATTATGAATTTGATTATTGCTGGCTAATTGAATACGATGTCATATTAAATAATAAGCCATGGAACGATTTAATATGGAATTTTGATACGAATAGTAATTCTGATTTTATTTCGTCACATGTTAGAAAACTTTCAGTAGAATGGTTTAACACTTTAATAAGACGTACTGCATATAAAGGAAGCAATTATAAATTGCAATCATTTAATCCTATATATAGATTAAGTTCAAAAGCTGTAAAAGTTTTGAATGATTGGTATATGAATCCATCAAATAATGGTTTTTATGAGATTACGATGGTTAACATCATAAATGATAATGATATGTCAATTGAAGACTTTGGTGGTACTGGTGAATATGTTAAAAAAGAAAATATTGAAAAATGGTATATACAAGGAATTGGCATTAACTGTGGATCAATTCATTATAATGCATGGCCAAAAGATATGATAAATACAAATCAATCTAAAATATTTGATGGAAAATTAATACATCCAATAAAATTTCAATAAGAAAAATCTATAAAATTTAGATTGAAATTATATTTTTATAAAAATAGAATAAATATATAAAGATTAATATATGGAAATAACAGATGAAGAATTAATGGAAAAGATGTTAGAAAGTCAAATTCCTGAAGCTCCTAATGTAGAACAGCAAGTGCAAAAAGAAGAACCTGTAGCTGAAGAGCAACCTAAGTCTGAAGCTGCAAAATATCTTGGGACACAATTAAATCATAAGCCTGGAGATAATCCATTTGTTGATAAAGATGAAGACCAACAAATGATCAATACTAAGAAGTTGTCAAGAGTTGGAGATAACTTATTGGAAAAAGCAGAAATTCGTGAAGGATGGATTGATGTTGATAAATCATTGCTTGGCAAGAGAGCAGATTTTTATCCAGAAGACTGGCAATTTAGAATTCGTCCAGCAACTGTAGAAGCAATTCGTAACTGGTCTAATATTGATGATGAAAATCCAAATTCAGTAGATGATGTGTTTAATGAAATATTGAAGAGCTGTTTAGCAATCATTGGACCTGTCGGAGCTCCAATTCCATGGGGCAATATTAATAACTGGGATAGATTCTTCTGGTTATTGCTTATTCGTGAATATACATTTAAGCAAGGTGAAAAGAAGATTAAATATTCAGATTTCTGTCCAGAATGTGATAATGAAATTGATTTTGAATTGAATTCACAGTCACTTATGTATGATTTCCCAGATGAGGAAGTTATGAAATATTATGACCGTGAAAAGAGATGCTGGTATATTGATCCTGCAGAATTTGATATTGAGGGAGAACAACCAATTCAACTTTATTTACCAACACTTGAAAAGGATGCTGCTATTAAAGCATGGCTGATTGCACGTCTTCAGGAAAATCGTAATCGTAAGATTGACCAAACATTCATTAGATTCGCAAGTTGGCTTACACCAAAGATCTCTAAAGATGCTACAATCGCGCAACGCCAGATCAGAGAAATTGATATGAAGTATAAGTCTTGGGATGAAGAAATGTTTACATTTATGGATGAAGTACTTCGTAATATTATTGTTACTCCATCAAATAAGTTGATTATAAAATGTCCAGTTTGCGGGGAGGAGGTAACATCTAATATCCGATTTCCAAATAGCATCCGCGATCTATTCAACATTTCAGGTAAGCACAGAAAATTCGGTAAAAAATAGTTTGTACATTTGTAAAGACTATCATATTCAGCCTTCAGAAATTGGCAAAATGCCTTATTATCAATATGAAATTATATTGGAAGAAATAAACGCATTAGTAAAAGAACAAGAGAAGGAGAATAGTAGACAGCAAAAGGAACAAGCTCAAATGCAGAAACAATATAATCCAAATTCTATGATGAATTCAATGAGTAGAAACATGGGAAATATTAGTATGCCAAAAGTTAACATACCGAAATTTTAAATAATAAAATAGACAGTCTATCGGCTGTCTATTTTTATTTTTATAAAAGATAGATAATTTAAATGGCATATCAAAATCATACATTCAAAACATTAGCAGCATTAGTTGGAAACACATCAGTAACTAGTACAAAATTGGTTAGAAGATCTGAAATAACAAATACAAATTTCTATGGATCAACACAATATATGAAACTGTCTTCATCATGTGCATCTACTAATAGTAATTATTGTTTAACAACTAATGATGTTACTACAGCTTCATATGCAGCTGCAAATATATATTTAGGATATTATAATGATGAATATAATATTAATAATAATATAAGTGGCTCATGTAAATTTGCTATTGGGTTTGAAGATTCGGGCACAACAATTAATAGAAAAATTACAAATTGCAAATTAAGAACTAGTTCTTCTGCTACTTATGATTCACCTGCTAGAACAATTGAGCCACAATATCCACCAATATATGAAAAACCATATATATATTTGCCTGGAGATTATACCGCTAGAATATATTATTCATTATTAATTTTTAAACCAATTGTTACATCAAATAATGATTTTTGGCCATCAAATTCTTCAAACAATGAATATAATAATTTTAATGGATCAACAATAACAGGTAGTCCTTATGTAGATCCATATCTTGGGTCTGGAACTTATGGATCATATTCATATCCTAATCCTACATCATTTGGTACTAACCGTGTATTTTTGTCATGTAATCCAGATCTTTGGAATTTAAAAAATAAAGGTTATGGGGCATTTTTTTGCAAATGCATGAGTGGATATGCAGATATAAGCAGCTCAGATGGAACAGTTGTTTCAAGTGCATCAGGAACATATTATTATGTATCATTAGTTGATAAATTATATGGATCAAACACTAATTTATATAATTTCTTAAAAGATAGATTTCAAGGAAATAGATTTTCATGCACAATAGAAGAAGGATATATGCAACCAGTAATTGATCCAGGTAAAGGACAACTACCAACTTATTTAAGTAATTATGGATTTTGTGTTAAATATCAAAATTCTGGAAATATAAGAAATATTCCATTTTATGGGCCAATGTTAGCAGAAAATGTAGTATATAATACTAATTACGGAATTAGTAGAACAAATACGTTTAGTTATTCTGCAAATTCAACTACATATAGCTGTGGTGGCTTTGGTATTAATGTATCGCCAATGTCCTCAATATTATTTTTTGATTGCATGAGTGCAAATACATGGCAATCAAAAATGGTAAGTTATTATGCGTCATCAATAGCAGTATCATCATCAACTCCTAGTAATGCATCATTATTTGCTCCTACATTAAAAGCTGTATTGCATATTGGTGCTGTAGATATAACTCCTAATGTAACTGCAGCTTCATTAAAATCTAGTGGATATAAATATTTTAATTTTTATAAAGCAGATTATACAGAGTATTTTTATCGTAATGGCAAAAGACGTTTAATGCCTTGCCGTCGTATTAATTTCTTAGGAAAAAATGCATATGATACTTCTGTACAATCTGGTGCATATTATACAGAAGGAGGAGGTTATGTTGGGTGGGATCCTTATCAAGTTAATATATGGTAAAAGAGTGTACTTAAGTACACTCTTTATTGTTTTGCAACGTTCTTGAAATTAGTTTTCCATTATCATCTAATTCTTCAACTAAATAATATTTTGATATGCAATCTATGCAATAGAAAACTGCATCATTGTATTTCCAACTTATAGGATAATCACAATGTGTATGTCCAAATATCTGTGACCAAACATCTCCTTCATTATCAACATACATTGATTCTTTTAAGCCTTCAGGACGAATCCATAAAGGTCCATTATGAGGAGAGCTTCCATATTCATCACCACCATTTCTATATGTAAAACAGAAAGCTTTCGTCTCAATAGAATTGATATCTCCTAATGACTTAGACTTAATCCATGAATTAAACCAATTCATAGATACACCAGCATGAGAATATAAAGTTTTATTAATCTCATCAACAAACACAATTTTCAATATTTCATTATCCCAGTCTCTGCATAATGGATATCCAGCAACAGAAGCAGATAACGGATTCCAACCTGAGCACCTGCCAAACTTTTCATCCATATAATGCATATCATGATTGCCAATTAACATCACGAACCTTCCTTTATTCATCTTTAGATGCTCTTTACGAAGCGCAATTATATTCTCATAAGAATCCTTTTGAGTATACACGTCTATGTCAAAAGAATCAAAATAATCTCCTAATATAATTACCTCATCAGGCTGTTCTTTATCATATATTTGCTTTACGTATCCCCAACGACCATGAGGATCTCCTATTACTATTCTTTTCATATTATTTTAATCTAATTGGTTTATTGCATACAGGACATCTAACATATCTATATTCTCTTACTTGATATCCCCATCTTAATCCAGCCCAATATTGTTCATTATCATGTTCAACATCTTCTGTATCAAAAGTAAAGTTAACCCCGCATGATGGACATGTTTTAATTGGTTTATCTCCTATTATTTCTTTCATATTTAAGATCCTAAACTCATTAAAAATACTAAAATTATAATAACCCAGAATAGGCAGCCAAGCGACTTAAAGAAACCTTCCCAAAGAAAATTAACAACATATCTTAAGATTTCCAAGATCCAACCACCAACGCCCAGAACTACGAATCCTATGATTATTAAAATAACAATTCCAATAAGTCCCATAATATATTTTTTTATTTTACATAATAAATATAGAACTTATTGGAATAAATTTCAAATTATATTTAATTTTTAAGAAACTAAAGATTATATAAATAAAGTAGTTTTCCTAATCTTACTGAAATTTCATTTGCATAAGGCTTCCATTTTTCTTTATGAATTTCATAATCTAATGTTTCTCTTGCATCAAGTTGAGCTTCTTGTTTTGATAGACCACAGCATTCCCAATCAATCATTAATGCTTCCCAGTCAATTTTATCCCAGCCATGCTTTAACCCATATTCAAGATGATGACGATTATGCGTACGATGCCATTTCTGTACTTTATCATAATTCCAAAAAAGTTTTAGCCAAGGTTTCTCAATATCATGCAATAAATATTTAAGTTTCCAAATGCCAAGATTAATAGCAGTTAATTGAAACCCGCACCAATGTGCAAACCAATATTTGAATGAGCTTCTATCATTTTTCGTAAACATTGAAAATGATTTATAATCTTTCATTATATTATCAAATGATGAATATAAACAATAATATTTTACATGTTCATCTACAACTAGCCAATATTGTTTTTGGGCTTCACATTCTTGGCATATACGAAGATATTTATCTTTGCCAAATACTTTTATAAGATAATATGGAATATTATTGCCAGCAGGATCATTAAGCATATCAATAACTATAACTTTTCCTACTCTGTCATATTCAGAAAGTCTTTTTCTTAATGTTAGCATATTATTTTCTCAAATGATCAATGAATTTCTCAATAATGTAATTTGACATATCATCAGGATGCGTGTACCCAATATTTTTCATATATGCTTTCAATTCAGACTCATCATCCCAAAGATTCCACGTATTTCTAATCCATCTTCCTAATGAATGATGCACTGATAAAGCTCCATTTTCTAAAATATATTCTTTATCTTCATTAGAAATCAATTTGTCAAGTTCTTTAATAGCTTCATCTAAATTAATTGGTATGATATTATCTTTTTTAAAATATTTTGGCTTTGTTATTTTTTCATAATATCCTGAAGTATCTGAGACATGCTGTTCAAGTTGGTGGCATAATTTATCCCATTCCTTAAATTTTTTATATTCTTCAAGGTATTCATTAGGACAATCAGAAACATACATATAAGTTCCCCATTTGTGATAATCTTCGCAATCTTTACTTAAGACCATTGTATTATCAATATCACCAAACATACGATTATCTGAAAAATAACCCTTATTAGGTTTACTATCAAACTCAGGATAGTTTGTTATGTTATACTGATGAATCTTGAAATTGGAAAAACAACAATAGTCACCGTCCCAAAAACAAAAATTCTCACAATTGATACAGCAGTCTTTATGTGTAAAATCTTTAATCATTATTATTTATATCATTAAAATAATTTTGAATTTCATTTTTCATTTTATCAAAGTTTTGAATTGTTCCATCACTATTTATATTAATATAAACATAATCACCCCACCCATCATCTTCAATAGCAAGAAAACTAGGCACATAATATTGTTTGTATTCTTTAGTGATATTTACAATTTCATTCATATCAGAATCAAGAAAAATATATTCTCCATCATCACAAATTTTATAACTAGTATTAAGGCAAAATCCTTCAGGCCAATTCAATACCTTGCCATTTTCAAGATCAATAATAAGCTCAAGATAATTACGTTCTCTATAACCAATATTCTTTTTGACTACGCATGGGGTAAGATTCATAATCCTTTCCGATTCTTCATCAGTATCATTTAAAGTACTACTATATACCCATGTCTTTCCATTATCAATAGAATAATCACAATCAACCCAATAACGTACTCCTAATGATGCCTTAAGATATTTGACATCCTGTTCAATTTTAACAATTCTTGTAATTTTCATAATTTAATTATTTAATTTATTTTTAATCCAATCATTTGTTTCTTTCTTCTTTAATTTTTGATAATGCATTAATAATATCATCAATTGAGATATTATCAAATTCTGATGCTCTTTGAATAAATGAATTTACTTTCAATGAACTAATAATACCTAATTGTTTGTCAATTAATTCTTTACATTCAATAAGTGTGTCTGAATTTAATGTTTCTAAAATAATATATTTTAAAATATCACCCCTATCGGCATCTTTATTATTTTGTGACTGCCAAGGCATTCTAATATATCGTTCATTGCTATTCGTTTCATCAATAAGTAATCGTAAATTATTTTTTGCATCATCTGTTAATCCACGATTATTATTCCAATCAACTTCACGAATATCTCCCACATATAAACGTTTTACATAAAATTTCTCATATCCATTCCAAGGTCTATCAAAATCTATAAAAATATATGGTTTAGGATCATATACATATATTTTTGTATTGTCGTTTTTATCTATTGTATATTTTAAATTGCTTTCTGGATTCTTTTCAATAGATGTAATTCGACCACCTGTTGTGCCTCCTGTAAAACTACCTCTTAATGTAGTTTTTAACTCCAAAGATTCATATTCATTATTTGTATCTATAAAATCTGCTTCTCTATCCTTGTCACCAAAACGCCATGTATTACCTGTAACTTCAGTCAATGCATCTTTCATAAATGGTTCAAATGCCTTGCCTATGCCAGCATCACTATTTTTTGTATTATCAGAATCGCCAAAATTATAAAAAATATTAAAATTTTTTGTTGCAATAATACATGCTTTAATGTATTGTTCGTCTGTTAATTTTTTCATTATTTATTTTTTATGCTTAACTTAACTTAACTTTTTTTCAATCCAATCATTAACTGCGCAAATTATAAAAACTATAAATATTGCTATCCAAAATATTATTCCAATCCATGAAGTTATTCCAGCCCAAAACGCATGCCATGCATGTACTTTTTTATTTACTTCAAGATCTTTATCAATATATACTTTATAAATAAAATGGCCAACTGATAAAATTATCCAGCCTAATATCCAAAATAAAAGTATAATTAAATTTCCACTCATATTATTTAATATTAACAGTTCTCATATAAAATTCCAATGTCTCTGAATAGCATTGAATAGGATTGCCTGAATAAGGTTTTGGACCTTCATTTAACTCTTTTAACTTTTGTTTAGCTTCATCCTCATTAAGATATATATCTGTATATGGATAGCATTTTTCTACTCGAGTTTCATCAGGATCAAACTCATCAACTAATTCACTGCATTTTTGCCAAATTTGATATCCTATCATAATTTAATAAAGTTCAATTTTAATTCCCTTCTCGCGAGCTTTCTTCATCTTACCAGTATTAGAATCCAATGAATTTGTAAACACAATTTGTACTTCCTTCCAAGAAGTTGTGTTACGATATTGAGGATTCAACTTCAGGAACTCACCCTTAGACTTATAGTTATTAGGTTCTCCAGTAAGAATTACAGGAATCTGATTTGATGCAGTTTTTGTAGATTCCTGATGACGAACCTTAAAGTCCCCGAATGTTTTTCCAAGATGATTCATAATCTCCATAAGTTCTTTATACTGAGCAGAAGTAGTTTCAAACACCCAGGAATATCCTTCATATGCAAGATGTGAAAAATCAGGATCCTCATTAAGAAGATACTTAACAACCTGCTCAGTTACCTTACCGCCACAGAACTTAAAATTACATGACTTAACAATATCATTAAGTGTAAGGTTTTCAAGTACTGTCTTAAATGCTTTCTGAGCGTTCTGACCAGTTTTTCCACCACCTGCACCAAAATACATTTCCTCAGGTGTAATCATAAGTACATTAAATGGGAGTTCCTTAGCAGAATCTTCTCCAAAGAATTCCAATGTAGTTGCATCATTAGACTTATTAAGATATTCAAAAATATCCTTAGCTGTCTGACCTCCAACTGTAGGAATTCCAAGAGATGAAATTGAATTAATGAACTTATATCTACGACGATCATTATCAGAAAGAACTGCCATTAAATGAATATCATCTTCAAAATACTCATGATCTGTTGGCATTGGAATCTCACCACCAATATTTTCTTGTGTAACTTTGTACATAAATGGAATAATATCACCAGCAAGACTCATGATAATCTTTGCACCAACAGTAATACCCTTTTCCTTAAGATAACCAATATTATGACCTGAGCATTTCTGAACCATTCGTCCATCCATCTCCACAGGCTTAACCCAAATAATTGGAGTATATTCTCCAGTCTTTCCAAGATTCCAAGTAATATTAAGTACTTCTGTTTCCTCAAGCATTGGAATGAACTTAATAGCTACGCAATCCTTAGGACGGCGTTCGGTAACATTGTTATCACGATATTTAACAGTTGGCTTAATAACAATTCCATCAAGAGCATATTCGCAAGATTCATGACGATACTGATTCATGTCATAATAATACCATGCGAAATCCATATCATTCTTTAAATTCACTGTCCAAAATCTCTTTGGAAGAATTTCAGTATATGGAAGTTCAGTCCACTCATGATCAACCCATTCACCATCTTCAAATCTACGATAATCATAAATAACTATGGAAAGATCCATAAGCATTTCCTGGAATTTCTTATCAAACAAATCATAATCACGATTCAGAATTCCAGATACGAATGAACGTGGATTTGTAAACTCTTCTGAATATTTCTTTTCAAAAATATCTTTCTTAATTAGAACTTCTCCACGAAGTGTATAATGACCACCAAGATTTACATATTCATCAGGAATAAAAATTGCAAGATGCTGAGTAAGATCTTTTCCCCAAGAACCATCACCACGAGAAGAAATTGACTGAATAAGATTATCAAAAATATCTACTTCAAATGAACAACCATCATACTTTGGAGTAATAATCACAGGATTATTTCCAAAATATTTCTTAGCCTCATTGAAGTATTTCTTCCAATCAATATTTCCTTCTTTATCTTTATGAATCTGAACTTTAGAAATAGAACCCATCATAAACGGATGCTTAACCGTATATGATGGGTTTTTAGCTCCAACTTCAGATTTATTTTCAAGACCAAGCTCCTTTTCAAGAGTATCAAACTCAAAGTCAGTCATTATCTCCTGACCATTATAATATGCCTCCTTAGCACGGTAATAAAGCTCGAGTTTTTCTTTCTTTGTCATATTTATTTGTTTTATTATCAAATTTAATAATTACAAATATAATATAGAATAAAAGTTAAAAAATTCAAATATAATTCAAATTTCACATGAAATTTTCATGTTATATAATATGTATTTCTTAGATACAATATAATTCAAATTTCATATGAAATTTTCATCTAAAAAATGTCCACTTAATATATTCAAATATTATGAATCCTATTATAAACGCAATGATCCACCATGGCTTTGGTTCTAATTCACCGCCATTATTAGAAAGATATGTTCTTCCTAACATATCTCTGACCATTAACGTATTTTCTGTACTCATATTGTTTTCCACTTATCAACAATGTAATAATCTTTACGCCATTCATCATAAGATATTACATCATAAAAATCATCATTAAATATTTTTACTTGATCTGTTTCCTGAATAAATTCATAATTATATCTTACTTCAGGATGGTTATTACGACTACATATCATAATTCTAATTTCTTTAATATAATTGGTATAATTTTATCTACTGCGTCCCTTGATTCAACTTCGATATAACTTAATCCATATTTATCATAAGTTTCTTTAATTTTATTATCTAATTCTTTTGATTGTTTTAAATTATGAATTCTACCATAACTTTCAAATTCAATATTTCCTCTTTTAATAAAAAAATCAAGATTATTGAATTTCTTATACTCTGATATAATTAAAGAATCAAATTCTGGATTATTTTCCCAATTATATAAATCAGATGTATTATTTATAAAAGATCCATCATGAACTATAACATTAACTTTACCAATTTTTGTGGATATGTTATAATGTTCCATTCCGAATATTGCAATTTGATTCTTGGGCATTGTTTGATTTTCTTCGTAAATTCTATCCTTAATATATTCAGAAACTAATTCTGAATGTATGCCCATTTTCTTAAGTCTTGCGAATAACTCTGCAGCTATTGTTGACTTACCGCTATAAGGACCTCCAATTAAATTAATGACTAAAGTTTCTTTCATTATATGGTTCTATATATTTTATATAATATAGACTTAATCATATAACAAAAATTAGTATTTAATCAAAATTAATTCATCCAATAAGAATTAAATTAAACTTAATTTAAGTGTTTCTTATGTCTTTAACCCAATAAGAATAAATTAAACTTAATTTAAGTGTTTCTTATGTCTTTAACCCAATAAGAATAAACTGAAGACTTAAGGCAATTATCTGACACATCAAAAATATGCTTATCAATTACGCATACAAAATAATCAGCAAGATTTAAAACATAAATTTTATTTTGTGTGTCATTATTTTCTATAAACTGTTTTACATTTGGCCGTTTAGCATCCTTGCTAGGCTTTCCATAAGTGACAAATGTAAACCCATTAATTGCCAATACATCTTCCATTACTTGCTTAGAAGTTGGCACATTATATAATTTCTTACCTGACTCAGACAACATATCGTATGCTTTATCCCAAGACACATCTAATGCCTTAGCTAAAGCTCTAACTGATGAATCGTTTACATACCAATTTTTTGGCTTTCCTGACTTAAAATATTTACATGTAGGATTAGGATTAAAATATTCAATCATAGTTATTAAAATTTTAAATTATTAGCCGAATAAATTACTTAATATTCTGACTAAAATATTTGTAAGTTTTCAAAAGTTGCAATATTATTAAGATTTATATATTATAAATAGTTAAATTATAAATAATTTCAAATAGAATACTAAATATAAAGATTTTCAACCATATTATTAAACAAGTCTCCATCACGATGCTTAACACGCTTTCCATAGCAGTCACCAACAAATGTCTGATAAACAGTATGGTCAACCAAGAATTGAAGTGTACTGTCCCAGCCATTAGATCTCTTATGATTTGTCCACTTCAATCGTTTCTTGTCTGGTGTCTTAAATGGATGAATCAACTTACCCGTCTTTGCATTACGAATACGTCCCTTATTTGAAACTTCATAATCACCAATGTATGAACTCATGTAATACAAATCCTTAGAAATGGGTTTCCAAATTTCTGCCATAATAAAAGTTTTAATTTTGATTTAATAATTTATATATAATATAGAAATTTTATTTAATAATTCAAATATTAATTAAAAAATTAAAGATATGTTCTCCAGCTTGGTCCTTTTACTAAATCTACAGTAACCCAAAGAGATCCACTTGTGTCAATATTTGAAATATAGAAACAATCAACTTCAGCTTGGAAAGGCAAATAATTATTACGAGTTATATGATTGTCTCCGTAAAACAAAGTAGTAACTTCATTAAAAGAAACTCGAGCAGATGAAAATGGCATTAGTCCCTTAACATCTTTTGCAACTTTAATTGCTTCACCATGACAGTTGAAATTTGAATAAGGAACATTAATATGAACTTTAGTCTTACCAAGGGCTTCTGCAAGCCCTTTAGTAATATCATCAAGCTGATAACCTGTTGACCACATGCCATGCGAGACATATTTTTTCTTTAACTCTTCAATAGCTTCTGTTTTCTTTTTTCCAAATCTCATATTAAATATATTTTAAAAATTCACCTGAAACAATGAAAGCAACCACAAAACACCAGAAAAAAGCCTCAAACATATTGACTACACAATAAAGAACCATCGTATTGTCAATCTTTTCAAACCAATTTTCAAACAGTGGAGTAATTAAACCTTTCATATTTATTAATTATTACAAATATAATATAGAAAATATATTTTAAAATTCAAATATAATTAAGATTTTAACATCTTTTAATATTTTAATTTTTATTTCAAAAATTCTATATTGTAATATATTTATATGAGGTTTATATGATAGATTTTTCAAATTTAAATGTTGATAGCAAATTAAGAAAAATAAGTATTTCAAGTTTGCTTAGTACAATTATTACACCGTTTGATTCTGAAGGTGTCTCACAAAAAACATATGAAAAGCATTATAATAATCCACAATCAGAATATTATCATATGACAGCTGAGCAGATTCGAGAAGCTTGGTCAGCAAAAGGCTCAACATCTATGCATTATGGATCATTACTTGATGATTATATTGGATGCATATTAACAGGCAATGAAAATGACTTAAGATTGTTCAAGCTTGATAATGGATATGATTTTGATGAAAGACTTAAAGCTCATTGTGATGCTTTCGATAATTTCTATTCTGTATTAAGTAAATCAGGAGATACTGAATTTATTGATAGAGAAAAATATCTTTATCTTAAAGTTAAGAATCCAATAACAAAAGAAGATATGTATGTGTATGGACGTTTTGATGCTTTGTTTAGAAACAAACGTACAGGAAAATATATATTGATTGATTGGAAATCTTCTGGAACAATTGATAAAGTTCCTGATAAATGGACAAAGAAAATGCTAGGTCCGATGTTTAAATATCCTCAATTGAATTGGTATAGTTATACATTACAATTGTATTTTTATAAACAAGCATTACTTAATTCTGGTTATCTTCCTGAAGGTACGAATGCTGATGATATTATTGTAATGATTGTTAATTTGCCAGATCATATTATTCCTGAGGTTAATATGAATTATCAGATACATCAAGGAGCAATGCCTTATGATGAAGTAATGATGAAAAACTTTTATAATTTTGCGATTGAAAAATATATAATTTTAGAATCACAAAAGAAAGAAGAAAAGAAAGAAGAGGAAACACAACAAGAAGTACAAACACAAGAAGAAAATTTAACAGATATATTCTAATGAAACAATTTAAAGATTTACAACCAGGAGACATAATTTATTATTATGACCACTGTACAATGAAACCACGAACTGTTGAAAGAACAGATTGGGATATTAAAGAAGAAGTACTAAAATATCGCGGGTGGGAAAGTAAACGCACATATAAATATTTATTAATTTATTGTATAAATGGCAAAAAACCAGTAAAGATATATTGCACTTATAACAATGGAGAACTTAGTTATTCAGGTAATTATTTTTCATGTAGAGAAGCTGCAGAATATTGGTTAAATAATCTTAAGAAATATAGAGAACGTCGAATAAATCGTGCAAAACATTTGATAGATAAAGAAACAATAATTTTAAATAAATATAAGTTTAACGATTAAAAAATAATATTATGACATTTCCTTTATTAAAAAAAATTTATGAAATTGATGGCATTAAAGTAAAAACTAATGCTCAAACATTATTTTATAAAGTATATTGTATGACATATATAAATGAAAATAACAATATAGGTTCTGAACTTTTAGTTTATAATTGGTGGAAATTTATGTGGAATGCAAAATACATAATGGACGCCCCAAAATTATCAAAAGCATATTAAAATGAATATAATAAAAGCAAAATACGATATATTAGAACAAAATACAAAATCTAAATTATTAGAAAACATGTTTAAGCATATAGAATTATGTGGCAGAACATGTTATAAGTCTGAAGATAAAATAACGAAAGATTCATACGAGAAATTTATTAAAATGCTTGAAACTTCTGAACATGGTGCTATGCTTGAGCATGGCACTGTGTATTTGACTATTCCATTAGGAACACCTATTGATGATCCTCAATATATGTGGAAAATGGATATTATACGTTTCTTTCAGTATAATAAATATTCAAAAGTCAATAAAGAAGTAATTAATGAAAATGTTAAAGTTGAAATCAAAGGATACGGAATGCGAACACAAGCATCTGCGACTTTCTATTATATTACAACAAATTGGAGAGTAATATTTGAAGCTCAAGATAAAAAGTTAATAAAATATTTCTTGAATAATTATCATATTGAAAAGGAATCATTAAAAGATTCAGTATTACAATGGATGACAAAACCATCAGAAAAACACGAAAAAAGATACACTGTTAAATTTACATATCATTTAGCAGTAGCAAGAGATGTTAATAGACATAGAGTTCAATCTATTGGAGAAGAATCAACACGTTATTGTAATTACTCAAAAGAAAAATTTGGAGCTGAATTAAACATAATTGAGCCTATTTGGTTTACTGATGATGAAAAGGAAGTATTGCATAATAAAGACTTGCAATTATCATTTATTGAAATGTGCGCAGCTATAGCAGATGGTGATGATAATATATTTAGACAAGTTGATTATTGGATGTTTGCAAATATGGCATGCGAATATGCTTATGTGATGAACACTACTAAATTTGGCGAAAAGAATTGGACAGCTCAAAAAGCTTCATTGATCCTTCCTCTTGATTTGAAAACTGAATCTGTTCATACAGCTTTTGCTTCAGATTGGTGTCATTTCTTTAATCTTCGTGCATTAGGAACTACTGGCG
>Ga0247610_10000684_pt1 | contig 46345 bp, 44 predicted proteins | sample 174DNAGHGhighgp2_FD_193483 | JGI IMG/M metagenome (GOLD analysis project Ga0247610, IMG submission 193483) | Sheep rumen microbial communities from Palmerston North, Manawatu-Wanganui, New Zealand - 1742 DNA GHGhigh gp2 | ecosystem: Host-associated > Mammals > Digestive system > Stomach > Rumen...
TTTGAAACTTATAACGCTCATCCAATGATGTTTCCTCATTAAATTGAATATTGAAACCATTGATACGAAGTGGAAGTTCTGTCAACCCACTAATATATGCTTCACCATTATCAATTATAACATCTTTAAGATGTTCCTCTGATACAAGGTAAAGCACTGGTTTTAGTTTGTTGTAACTGTATCTACAAGTTCCACCAGTTTTTTGTAAGTAGTCACTAACTGCCATAAAATATGTTTATTAAAAAAATAATCTTTTAGTAAACATATTAAAATGGGAAAGATAGTAAATGAAGATGGCGTTCTTTGGTATGTCGAGAAGAAACATATGTCAGGCATATGGCATATAGGAAAAAAATATATAGGTCTTGCAGAAAAACCAAAGGAAGATAAGAAAGTTAAGAAAACAAAAAAGGTTGAAGATGAATAATCCTCAACCTTTGTTTTTTTTTGTACAACCCTAATTAGCTAGCGACTTTGCCAAGGAATGTTTCAACATAATCATCAGCCAATGGAAGTGGACTCTCAGCAATATTACCTGAAAGAACAATCTGCAAACCATTGGTATCGCTTCCGCCTGCAAGAGTTGCAGTTTCAGCCTCAAGTGGAGAAATTCTACCAAATGCAAGATAATTTCCATCAGCAGTTTTAACAACCACTAGATATCTTCCCAATGAAAGAGCATCCAAAGAACCATGCATACAAGCATCATATTTACCTGCTACATTGAAAGTAATAGATGCATTTCTGTATTTGTTACCATTATCTTCAACAACAAGAGTATCTTCAAAAGAAGCACTATTCTTAGTTGGTTCGATATGATATACATTTTTACCATCCTTAAAGCCAATAGCAGTAATCTCTTCACCACCTTCACAACCTGAAGTGCTTGCAGTAGTAGTTCCACTTATATCCTCATAGTTAACCAAATAAAGGTCAACAATCTCAGGAAGTGAATAGCCACAAGAGGTTGTACGAAGTAAGTTTCTATTTAAAGCACAAATAGCCATAATTATATAATTATTTTAATTTATTATTTTCTTTTTTATAAGGTGGTAAGTCGAATTACTTACCACCATTCAACTATTTAATGGTTTTCGTTGATTAAGCAGTTTTGCCAAAAACGAATAACTCAGGAAGTATAATACCAACTGCTATGTTGGAGATAGCAAGAATACGGAACATATTGTCACCAGTTGTATCTCTCATATCAATAAGTTTATATTCCAAATGACTATCAAATGTGTCATAACCAAGAACAAGGTTTCTTGATGGACCAACTATGATAGTGTTTCTAGACTGCATTGTAGGAACAACCTCGAAGCCCATAATGTAAATTCTACCATTCTCTCTAGCATAGTTAGAGAAGATAGATTCCTTATTTGGGCAACAAATCTTACCTAATGCAACCTCTAACAAACGAACGTCTGCATGGTTCATAAAGATTTTGTAACCTTCAGTGTCAACCTCTGCATTTCCAGCTACTGTAAGAGCCTTGTCAATAGCAGCCTCAACCTGAGCAACCACATTGTCAACAGTGAATGCAGAAATAGTCATAGTGTTTGCAGTTGTCAAAGCACCAAGTTTCTTCTCAATACCATCAACAGCCTTAAGATAAGTCTTAGTTGTTGCAGTTCTACCTGTATCACCTGCCCAGAAGATTTCCTGATATTCTTTGCTCATCTTCTGACGAAGTTTGCCAAAGTACCATTCTGCGAATGTCTGAGGAATTCCACCTCTTAAACTGATTTCAGTCTGGTCAACAAGGAAAGTGTTCCAGAAAGTGTCATAACAGTTCTCTTGGTTAACCTTGATAGCTGCTGGCTCAATGAATGATTCTGCCAAAGATGCAGCGCCTGCTGGGGTGAATGGACAAGTATATAACTGCCAAGCATCACCAATCTCACCAGTATACATCTTCATCTTACCTTTAACACCATCCATAAAGGTAATACCATACTGACGAAGGTCTATATCATAAATATCCTTTGAGAAAATCTCTTGGGCTTCTTTACCACAATATGTAAGACCTGATACATTTATGAAATTTGCCATAATTAATTATGTTATTAGATTATTATTTTTAAAATTATTTTATTTAAACATACTACATTTTTTATTGCTAGGATATGTATGCTCTCATTTGCTCTCTCCAAGCAGCATATGTGTCCTTTGGATTAGGTTTTGCGGTTGTTGAAACAGGCTTTGCTGATGGCTGTTTTCCCAAATCCTTAATCTTGCTCTGCAATCCTGAATTCATTTCCTTCAATGCAGCAATTTCTTCTTTCAAATTGTTGATTAATTCTTCCAAATGATTGTCCTCTTTCTTTGGTTCTTCCTTTGGTTCTTCTTTAGGCTCATTTTTAGGCTCTACAGGCTCTTCTTTTGGTTCTTCCTTAACCTCTGTAGGCTCTTCCACTTTTGGCTCTTCTACAGGGGTTTCTGTAGGTTTTTCCTCTTCCAACTCAACGTTTGTTGGCTCAACCTCATTTACCTCTTCCTCCTTTTCTACTTCCTTACCAAGGGCTTCATTAATAACTTTCTTTAGTTTTGCCCAGAATGTTTCGTTTTCTACTTCCATTGTTTCGTTATTTTCAACTTTATTAAATTCTTCAAGGCTAACAAGACTCTCCACTGAGAATCCTTTCAACTCACCTTCCTTAATTCTATTCCAAGTATCAACATTGTTGACCTTCATTGCAACCATCCAAGTTCCTTCAGGTACATTGAAGCCAAGAGCATTTGCCTTATCCTTATATGAATCAGCAACAATCCAACTTTCCACAACGCATACTTCATCAACCTTATCCTGATGTTGAAGGGAAACATTGTATTGTCTGAAATCCTTCATATAATCATTTTCCATCTTCTCAATGGATTCCTTTGAGAATGAAAGATAATACTCATTCTCGCCATTGTTTCTGTAAATGTCCTTGTCAGGGATTAAAGCAGGGCCATAAACAAGATATTTCTCATTTGATTCAAGAAATACCTGTTCCTTTTCCTCTTCATCCTTTTTCATATGAATGAAATCAACCTCAATTGCGGGTTCTGAAACCAAACTTATTGCCATTGTTTCAGAATCTAAACCAACCTTATATTTCTTAATTTTCTTTGCCATATTTGTACAAATATTTTATTAAACATATGTAGTTACAAAAAATGGGCTGATATTCACCTATCAGCCCTTATACAGTCCATATGCAAGGTAGCGAGCCCGGCGCCCTAAACTGTGTATTTCCTCATAATATCAATTATGATTCTTTCCTTTGTCTGTTGAAGACGTTTAAAAAGTGCGTTATACATCTTTCTTGATTCCAACACCTTTCCAACCTCCTTATTCTTACCGACAATTAAACACCCTTCGGTATCTTTTGCAGTGTTGCCAGAATGAATTCTGATTCCTGAATAACCTTTCACACCTTCAATGATTGGCATTGGCTTCTTATACTTTGGACTCCAAGTAATAAATACCTTATATATTCCTGTTGGAATGGCTGTTTCACCTTTTACCTTCTTTTCAAGTATTTCCTTTTCATCCATTTCATCCTTTAAGCCCCTGTCAGTGTCTTCGATGGTGTCACAAAAGTAAACTCCATCGATATACAACTTACCAATGCAATAGGTTGGTCTATTCGCTATCCTTACCAGTGTCAATCTCATCTTTATCAATATAATATCCTTCAGGACTTGCTGTCCATATTATTCTTCCTTGGTTAACTCCATTATAGTAAAATGCATAACCTTCTGGAGCAACATATTGGTGATTCCAAGGATTTTTATACATTCCTATACTCATTTTTCTTCACTTTAAACATATTATTTTTGAAAAAAAATGGTGCGAAACCTTAAATCATAAAAGGATTCACACCCGCATCGTACATTGGCTTATAGAATTCATATGTCTTTCTAAAATACCAATTTAAAAACTTTTTTACTTTACTCATATTACTTCACTTTTAAACGTTATTTTAGCCTCTCTGAGGCGTTTTCTTTAAACAGATGGATAACTATGAAGGTACACCTGTTTTAAGGGCTTAAAATTGAAATATGAGCGTTTTGTTGATTTATGCTAATTTTTTTACAAATCAAATGAGCCGCCAAGACCAACATAAGGTTCTAATCCTTTGTATTCAAAACCATAGCCATATCCTGCTTGCACTCCCAAATGGAATCTATTCCAAAAAGTCTTTTTCTTTTCAATATACTTAGTAATTTCGATTGTATTCGTTATAACTTCTTTTGTCTTCCTCAACTGAATTCTTGTTGAGTCGAGATTTGCGTTTATGCCTGAAATATAGTTCTGAATAATGGCTGTGTCGTTCTGTACACATAATGTATCAATATAATGTTTATTTTCAGTTTTTAGTACGGTGTCCTTCCCTTCTTTTGTGTAGAATGTATCTACTCTTGTTTTTATAATCTCTTTTGGAATAGGTTTTTCTTTGAATACTGTTAAAGTGTCAACTTGTCTTATAGTATCACTTACAAAAATGGTATCTGTTTCTCCTATTTTTGGTAATGTCTGAACATACCATAACATACAACCCATTATCAAACATATGAATAAACCTATAACCAGTAAAACGTTATTATTCTTCATCTTCTGGTATTTCTTCAATATCTCCGTTATTTCTTATATTATCCCTCTGTATAATCATTCTCTCAGTATGAGCAAGATGTTTGTCAATATTATGTTTCATTATTCTTGTTTCAGCATTGAAGTACATACTAACACCAAATACTGCTGCTGAATATGTCATTGCCTGACCCAATATCCATAATATACTTTGTTCTGATAATAAAAGTGGAACAAATGCTGCAATGCCTGTCAACAGCCAACCCAATGTAAATGCTGCGCAGGCACTGATTATTGCCAATTTTTCCTTTATATTCAGGTCTTTAAATGTAATTTTCATCTCTTCTTTTTTGTATAAACATACCAATGAAAAAAGGTGGCTGTTAACCACCTTTTCGATTAAAGTCCAGCTAGAGTTTGAACTTGTCTTACTTGTTCTTGTTTGTTGTTTATATCAACAACGCTTACATATATTGGTCTGTTATCCTGATTAATAACAATGTTCTGCAATTGGTCTCTTATATCCAAAGAAGTAGGCAATGTTGGGATATAACCGCCATCTTCAAACTTTGTTCTAACCTTTGAAATACTCTTCTTAACAGAACCAGAAGAAGCATAGAATTCAAGAAGGTCTGATACATCAATCTTTTTCTTCTTTGAGTTGATGAATTCCAACAATGGTGCGTTCATCTGTGTTGAAATCCTGTTGGTGATAAATTCACCACCTTCAACCTCTGCTCTTCCACCTAGGACTTTAACACCACCATCTCTATGTCTGTTTCCAACAATTGTGCCGCCTTCCAATTGACCACCCTTTGCATATGGTTTTGATTTCGCTGCAAGAGCATATTGAACCATTCCCAAGGAAGTTGCCAAAGCACCCATTGCAATACCTACTGGAACAAATGGCTGTGTTGCAAGACCATTGGCTGTTGCCATTGCTGTTGAAACAAGAATTGAAAGAAGATTTCTCTTATATTCAGCCTGTTTCCTCTTCTTATCAAGAGCATCTTGTTTTGCTTGTAGTTTCTCTTGCTCCTTTTCCAACCTCTGCTTTTCTTTTGCAGCGGCTCTTTCTGCCTCCATTTCAGCATTGAGTTGGTCTATTAAGTGTTGTCTTCTATCACCTCTTGATGTTGCAAGTTCGTCTTCAATTGATTCTACATTTGTTTTATGCTCGTTAATAATGTCTTCTTGATAGTTCAACTTATCTTGAAGCATATCATTTTCCCTATCAATCTGTTCTTGCAATTTATCAAACTCATAATCTTGATAATCGTTGATTGCTTGCATTACAGTTTGCACTGCTTGTAGACCCGCTTGAATATAAGTATTAAGAGAGGCAATAAATTCGCCAGGCAAATCTTTAATTTTAAGTTCAACACCGCCCAAAGCCTCTTTTACTTTGTTTTCCAAGTCATTTAACTGGTTTTGAACAAGTTTGAAATCATCAAATGATATTTCATTCTCATCAAGGGCAGTTTGAAGCCTTTGCTTTTGGTTAATAATCTCATTAACTAATGTAATGAAGCCATTTTTTACCTCTTGCAAATTCTTCTTTGTCTTTTTTATATCAACAATTCTGAAATTATTTACAATTGGTTGTCTGCCAAATCTACTATTCAATTCCTGAGAAAAATCAGAGAATTCAGAAATCATTTGATTAAAATTCTCCGCATTAGCATTTCTAAGTTGTTGATTTGTCTGATTTTCTAATGCTAATTCCTCTTGGTCATATTTCTCATTAATGTTTTTGAGTTTTTCCCTGTATTGTTGAGCCTCTTGCAATGAAATATTGAAGAATTGGTCAATATTTAATCTACCTTCTCTTAATGCCTGAGCAAGTTCACCATTTTCGCCAAAATACTTTCCATTTGCTTCAGTAATCTGCTTGTAAAGTTCATCCATTGCTTTCTTCCAAGCATCCGTATCAAAAAGGTTGTTGTCTTCTCTCCATTTATTTAATTGTTCAACCCTATCAGATACGGTTTGAGAGTTTTTCGAAACATATCTTTGTCCAGCATCTTCAATTTCTTGCTTTCTTAAATCATTCAAATGCTTTTTTTGTGCTTCTAACTCGTCTTTATAAGCCTTTTTGGTTAATTCTTTTACATTATTATAGTAATTTTGTCTTTCTCTTAACCTTGTTATAAAAGCATATGTCAAATTTTTAGAATATGAATCATCTTCAAGGGCAACAACTAATTCAGCATCTACTACTTTTCTTAACTCTTCTTTTTCTTTCTTTAATATTTCTATTAAATTGGATGTAGTATCATATGCTTCTTTTTGTTTATCAGAAAAATCTTCATAATATCTAGGAGATTCTTTAAGATTTGCAAGCATTGTATTTTCAGCCCTAGACAATTCCTGTATTACATCAAGATACTTCTTAGCGTTCTCTATGTCTTCTTTTTTGTACTCTCTTTCATAATCAAACATAGATGGCTGACGCTTTGTGACATCCTTAACAGCACCATAGTTGGAGAAGTTCCTTGATGTACCAGAAGCCAAATTCCTTTGGTACATATCAAGATTACTTTGTAAAGCATTCTGTATACCCTTGCTAGTATTTTCAAGAATTTGGTTTTCATTTTCGCTAATCAACTGTCTAAGGTCATTATACAATTTCAAATATGTATTTCTAACCTCTTCAGCCCACTTGCGCTTTTCTTCCAACCTTTTCTTGTCATAATACTGTTGCACTTTAAGTACATCAGCACCATATTTCTTTGCCTTAACCAATTCTTGTCTTTCCTCTTCATCCAATTGGCGAAGAATCTTTGCAAGACCATCCTTCATCATCTTAATCTGCAACTCATTCTTATATCTTTCGCCCGCTTCAATCTCAGCAGCCTCTTTCTTATATCTTGAATTGAGTTGTGAAGTCACCTTTCTGGTTGCCTCTTTCTCCTGTTTGTCAAGTGCAGCATTTGCCTTATCAAAACGCTCCTTCTGTTTTGCTCGTTCATCCTTTGTTAAAGCATCATATTGTGCTTTAAGGTTTTCCCTTTGTCTTTGGAAATATGTTTTCTGAGTTTTATCAGCAGCATCAATTATTGAGTTTGCATATTTCTCAAAATTAAGAGAATTCATTGCTGCATCAGAGTTTGCAACAAATTGTCTGATTAACTGTAGCCAGCCATTTAATGCATCACCAAGATTTCCCTTTTCATTGTCAACGATTTCAGGCAATCTAAGAAGAATTGACCTTCTCAAATCATTGTCATTCTGCATAATGCCATTGACAAAATCTTGCAAAGCCTTTCTTCCTTCATCAGTTGTTGTATCAAACTGCTTCATTGTTCCAACCAACTGACCTGCCATAAATTGTTCAAGATGGTTAAGTTCATCTCTTACATCGCTTGCTGACAAATGGCATATTTCAAAGCCTTTGGCGTTTTTATAAACCAATCCTGTATTCTTTGAAACAGCATCATCCAATGCTTTGTAACGCTTTATTAATTCATCAATTGAACCAGCGGCTTCTGTGAAGCCACCAAACATTGTTGTTCCCTTATCATTCTGCAAGAAATTGTTCCAAGATGCAGCACCAGCGTTTTTAACAGCATTTGCAAATGTTGAGTTGTTGGAATTGATGTTCATTCTCTTCTCCAATTCAACGTTTGCTTCTCTTAATGCAGCAGCATATGCCTTTTCATCTTCTATTTGTTTTTCAACAATATTTAATCTGCCAGCATCATATTTTGCTTGGTTCAATTTCAAATTTCTCTCCAAAGAATCGTTTGTTGCATCCAAAGCAGCCTTTAAACGCTGTTCTGATGTTACCAAATCAGCGTTACCCTTTGCCCAATTGCCAATTGCTTCAAATGCTTTCTGTGCAGCCCATACAACACCACTGATTATTGCAACAATACCAATTGAAGCAAGAGCCTTTGCAGCCATAGACAATACATTTATACCAGCTGCAGCTGCTCTTGCAGCAGTGCCTGTTCCCAACAATGAAACGGTAAGCCTCTTCAACTTGAAATTAGCAGCATCAACTTGGTCAAACGATTTTGTGAATACCTTTCCAAAACCTTCTCCAGTTTCCATCTGCTTTCTAATGGTTTCAATACCTTGAAGAACACCCTGAAGAGCAACCAATCTTTGAATTGATTTCTGTATCTCATTATCATCAAAACCAAAGAAAGCCTTTAAGCCATTGCCAACTGAAGCCATTGCGGTGAATGATTGCATCAAATCCATTGCTTCATCCATAGCCTTTGAAGACTTGGTTGCATCATCCATTGCGGACTGCAATTTGTAATACTCACTCCTTAACTCCTTTGCAACTTCTGTATTGCCACTACCAGCAGCCTCCAACCCAATAAGTTCATTCTTCAATGTCTTTGAAGCCTCTCTTGCTGAGTTGAATTCCCTAGTTACACCACCAATGTTTATGGATAATTTCTGCATTCCTTCAAATGCAGATGAATAGTTACCAACGTTTCTTCCAAACTGACCATATGACTGCTCAATCTCCTTTAACTTATCGTTAAGTTCCTTTGCTCTGTCAATCATTTGCTTCATTTGGCCAGAATCACTAACATCAACTGTTTGCATAACAGCCTTAATGTCAGCCAATTCTTGCTTCATTCCAGCAATGGTGTTGGAATAAGTTTTTGCTGCCAATCTTTCAGATGCTGCAATCTGTTTCTGGTCTTTCTCAGTTTCCTTTAAAACATCCTTTGCAGCAAGATAATTCTGATATACTTCCTTTGAGTAAGCAACTCTCTTTTCCTCCAACTGGTTAATCTGCTTCTCCAATTTTGCCTCTTCTGATAATGAAGATGCTTTTGAAGAACCACCAGAAGATTTTGAACCAACACTAACTGTTTTGCCCTCCAAAGCCTTTATTCTTGCTTCAAGGGTCTTCAACGATTCATTAAGGGCATCAACAGCCTTAACGCTCTCAGTTAAACCATTTATTTGAATCTGATACACTTTCTGTGCAGCCATAATTTATAATATTTTTTCTATAAACATATTAAAAAATGGGAGAAATTGCTTTCTCCCACTTACTTACACCTTCTTTATCATTTTTATTTCAGTTGGGTTATTTCCTGTAGGGTCATAACCACTTATTGAAACAGGAATATATAAGTCAGAATCGAAATGAACCATTGCACCATTCTTAATTGATTTATATTCTTCAGGACTTAAATAAACATCAACTTGAACGTAGTTTGAAGCCAAATATGGAGTTATATTGAAGAAATTGTTCAATAAACTTGGCTCTGTCGTTTTATAACTCAAATTGCAAGCCATTGTTCCACCAGTCCAAATGTTTGAAGGAATGTATAAATCAACCCTCTCTCTTGGATATGTTTCAGTCCAAACCCAAGGTATCTCTGTAATTGTCTGACCATCAACTGTATGGGTATATTGTGCTGCTGTTGGTCTAATCCAAAATCTTTGAGATAACCCATATCCATCATGCTTCATTGATTCTCCATAATCATAACCATCAATCATATAGGTGTATTTGCTTATGACTGGCAATCTCAATGTAACAGGGGTCATATATGGATTTAATTGACCATCATAATCAACCTCATACCAATGGAAATTATCATACCAAGAATAAGAGAATTGCAATGATTTCTCAGATTTGCTTGTTTCATAAGCATCATCATTCAATTTTATAATGGTATATCCTGAATCTCCTGATGCTTTCCAATTTGGGTCATTTAATATTGATTCATCACCACCAGCTGCTTCAACAACTGACCTCTCAAAACCCCACTCATCAGTATCAATCTTATATTTAACTGCCATTTCTGCTGGATAATTGATTCTTGATGCTTCAGCATCTGCTGAATTAACTCTGTCATCAATATCAACAGCATATGACATATTCCTATTTATTGGCTTCTTAACGTTTATATCAACGTTTGTTCCATTCTGAATTACTTCCAAGTTGAAAGCATCTATTACATTCTGAAGCCATTCTGAAATCTTCTTTTCAGCATTCAAGAAATTACTTAATTTCAAATTAATATCGAAATCAGTTGCATGGTTTACATCATATCCCCTGACATATGCATAAGCCTTTGGAGAAATTGCCTCAATTGATAAGTTATAGTCAGCCTGTACATTATATTGCACTTGGTCTCCATTATGCGTATAATCCCTTTGAATTGCAAATAATTGAAGAACATCATTCTTATTCAAATGAACCAGACATTGAATCTGACCATTCATTGCAGTGTTGTTGCTCTGATAGAAATTAAATGAGTTTGCATAGTTGTTCTGATTATGATTTGAAGGTGTCGTTGTAATATTCCAATCAGGTACACCATCTACTCTTCTACCTGTATTTGCTTTCCAATAACCAGGTTGCAATGGATATAAAGCATCATATCTCTCACTAATGGTCTTTGACCAAGAATAGCCATTCTTGATTACAGCAGGACAACCACCACCATTATCATTTCCCATTGATGTGAATCCAAGAATAAAATCAGAATTAACAGCTGGGTCATATGCCATTATGTCACCATTATTGAAGAGATAACCCATATTATTACCATCCTCAAAGTTATACAAACTCTTGTTCAATTCATCGCCAAATCTTGTTATATCAGTTACTGGAGCATAATACCAATCCAAGAAAGAACCCTTAAGAACAGGGTTATCACCATAGTACCAAGCAGAACCGCACTTCTCATGTGGGAAAGTGCTGTAGATGTTCCAATAGTTTGTTGTCTGTCCCTCATCGCCCAATACTGTAGTATGACCTGGAACGCCATCACCCAAGATAAAGTTATTCTGTCCTTTTATTAATTCCAAATTATCATCATAGTTCCTAACCAACTGTATTTCAAATGGCATAAACTTTCTTCCGTTTACAGGTATTTCAACCTCTCCCATTTTCATTTCAGCACCATCGCCAATAAACCATTGATTTGCTTGAAAACTTGTTTGTGAAGAATTAATCTTGCTATTACCTGATAATGTAATCTTATAGAAACCATCTGCTGGGATTACAATTATATGCTCATATGGTTGGTATAGATAAGATGGGTTTGAAACACTTACAGTACCTTCATCCAACATATCATATACCTGTATCTCATTGAAGTTCCAATTATAATTCACAAACTTTCCTTGTTCATCCATACCTCCACCAATTCTGAAATATGGGAAATTAAGGCTCTGAGTGTATGCGCTACCATTCATAGGTGTTGACCAAGAAACAGATAATTCAACCTTACCAAACTTTGGATTTCCCAAGTTATATGTTGGAGATTGTTCATCTGCCAAATTGCAACTCATAAATATATCCCTCAATAGTGCGTTATTGAAGATATTACCTGATACATTATAACCCTTATATTGGAATGCCTTTTTAATTGTTTCCAATAATGACAATGAAGGGGCAAAACTCTCAACGTACCATCTGTTATATTGGTCAAAATCAAACTTTGATGAATAATCATTTGCAACCTCATCTTGGTTATAAGGGGCTTTTTGGAATACACCATATGAAGCCAATGGGAAACACACCTCATTGTTTGTTCCTTCAGTTATGCCTGAATTATAATAGTTAATTGTATAATCACCATCACCAGCGCCATTGAAAGGAATCTCCCAAGGAATGTTTGTCATCACATCTTCACCAAATATATCTTCAATGTTGTATTGCTTAACGCTGACCAAATTGCATTGGTACATTCCCTTCTTAAAACCATTCAACGTCAACGAACCTTCAAATATAACAGAACCATCAGCATACACTTCAGCATTCCATCTCTGGTGAAACTTGTTCAACCTTGAAAGATTGTTCGCATAATCGAATACCTTATCATTATTTGGTGTTGAAGGTAACTCAAACTCAAATGAATAATCAGCCTGAGTTGATGTAATCTTCTCAGGGTCATATAAAACGCTCTGGAACCTCAGATTTAATGACTTCTGAGATTCCAAATCCATCTTATGCTTATTTATATATAACTCAATGTAATGCTCTTTGTAAACCATATCTTAAATATTGTTAAATTATGCTTGGTTCTTGTGAATAATGATACTTCAATGTTGCCTCATATACATTGTTATTATCTGTTTCATCAACTGATAAACTATCAATTATAATGGTATAGAATTCACCATTTATTTCAGTCCAAATGTTACCTGATTGAAGCAAATCATTAAAGATATATTTTCCATCATTCTCAAATAAATGAGATTTAAGAGTAACTGTATACTTAACCTTGTTATCATATGCTTTCTCCAACTCATTCAATGGTTTATCAAACAATGAATCAGTGTAATAACCAAAGATGTTCTTTTCATATGTTGTTGTTTCAACATCCCTTGTTTCTGATTTCTGTCCAGTAAAATCGAAGAAACTAATACCACCATATGAATTTCTCCAATAAACTCTCTGATAATACTCTGTAGCCTTAATTGGCTTTATAACCTTGTATCTAATCTTGAAATTGCCAATTGTAAGGTCAATGTAGAAAGCCTGTTGGAAATAAGCATATCCTGAGTGGTTCAATGTATATTTCAAATCAATCAATGAATTGCTACTGCATCTAAATGTAGATGTAATATCATAACTGTTTATTCTATTGAATGCTGAATCAAGATAATCAATCTGATATGTAAATCCACCATTATTACCTGTATACAATGATATGTCAATCTCAGGCTTGTATAAGTACAATATGGTGTTGTTATCAGCATCTTGGTTCTCACCTCTTGAATAGTTCTGAGCAATGTTTGCATAATCATTAAATAGGTATTTATTGCCCTGATTACACATATATCCAACTGAAGCATAGTTTGCATCAATATTGCCAAGCAACTGATAATTGCCATTAATGATTGAAGAAATCCTGAATGTATATGGAACAATCTTTCCATATTCTGCGAATGTTGTAATAACAGGTGACATATTAAATGCTGCTTCACCACCATAGAAGTTCTTCTCCAGTGTTGTTACATATTCACTATCTGCATATACATCAACATCAATCTTTGAACCATATAAATCAGATATTGCAGAACCATCAGTACCAATCGCTGTCATATATGTTGAAGAGATGTTATAATCAAGATAGTTCTGAGTGGCTGACCAGATAACACCAACAGCCTTTGCTGTCAATATAACCATATTGGTGTCATGCTCAATGTTGAAATTTGCAGCAACTGTTGGGCAATTCCTTAATGCTCTTGCAACAGATGCAGCAGTTGATGTTGTGGAGTTGCTGACATAGAAATTCTTGTTCAACGCATTGGAAGGATTTAACACATTTGAAATGGTTTCTCCTAGGAATGTAATGTACCACTGATTATCAGCAGTTGTTGCTGTTGAGAAATCAGCAATGAATTGGAATGTCATTGTTGCATATGTGCCACCATCCGCATCCTCAACCTTCAATATGTTTGGAATGTCAGTAAACGTTATAAGGTTACTGGCCAATTCCATATTATTATATGTAATATTCATTATTTAAAGAAATTATCAATTTGTTCCATTATTTTATCAAATATGCTATCAGCCCAATTATCATCCCATCTTTCATCAAGTTCCTCAAAGATGTATGCCATAAATGGTCTTGGCTTTATTCCATCCCTACTGATTGCCCTTCTAATCAGATATATGGTTGAATTGTCAGTTGGAATGCCCCTCTTCCTTGCCCATTTAACAATTGGTTCAACTGGTGGAAACTTTGCTCCCGCCCTTCTTCCTGATTCAATGAAAACCAAATAATCATTCAACATAAGGTCAAAGACAATATCACCATCATTGGTTGCCTTTACCTGAAGTGTCTTGTATAACTCTGAATCAGGGGCAATGGTATTCCTTCCAACCTTCTCATTTATAAGATTGTTGGATTCCAATATCATTCTCGCAATCGAAAGAATGTCATTGGCAATTGCCTTTATAACCTTGTCCAAACTCTCTTCCATTAACAACCACTCCTAGGTAGATTTATTGGTCTGAGGTCAATATCACCAACCTCATCTGTGTCCAAATCAATTTCATTATCTGGTTCTGGTGTATATGGCTCGCCAAAGTTATCTTCCATCGTACACATATCAACACCATTTGGAATCTCCAATATCAACGATAGTTTAACACCTGCGTTTGATTGGTCTGTATACCTTGATAACGTCAAAATTGAATAATCGTAAACTCTAACTATTCCTTTCAATTCATCCCTTGTATCTATCCAAGCCAAAACATTGATAGCAACATTATAGCATTTATCCTGAATATCCAATATGCTATCAGGTGTATTCTCTGGAAAACCCAATATATATATTTCATATTGAGCCTTTACAATATTTGTTGTAAGGTTGAACTGATGCAATGATATATCATCTATATAACATTGTATTGTATTATAGTTATGTTGATGATTATTCAAGTCATCACCTTGGTATTTAACGAAATTTACGCCCTTGAAACGACTTAATGCGTCTTTTATGACGTTTACAACATCTTTATATATCATTTTATTTCTTTTTTACGATTATTTTTTGTATATTTGAACTATATCTAATATTTATTTTAAACATATTAAACTATGGAAGAATGGAAAGAGATTAATGGCTTTGAAATCAGTAATTATGGTAAAGTTAAGTCAACTGACAAAGTAGTATTTAGAAAGAATGGAAGACCTCATACAGTAAAAGGTAAGTTATTATCACAAAGTGTTGATGATAGAGGATATTTAAGATGTTCTGCTGGTAAAATACATAAATTAGTTGCAAAAGCATTTATTCCAAATCCAAACAATTATACTGTAGTTCATCATAAAGACCACAATAAATTAAACAACAACGCAGATAATTTGGAATGGATTGATGAAACTGAACACAATAGAAGTCATGGAGGGCAGCACCATTGTAAAACAGTTTATCAATATACTTTGGATAACAAATTAATTAAAACGTATATATCTACTCAGGAGGCCGCAAGAGAAAACAATATAGACTATAGTAACATTGCAAGATGCTGTAGAGGCGAACAAGAAAGTTATAAAGGGTATATTTGGAAGTATAATTAAGATTGTGTTAAAAATGTTAATTCACTTGCATTTTGAACAATTATATATTATCATCACACCGTTCAATGGTTCGGGAGAATAATTGAACACCCAATAAAAATTCTTTCATAAAAAAGGGTAGGTTAATTCCTACCCTTTGATTTTGCTTTCCTTAATGTTTCTTGGAATTGGTCTTCAACCTCTTCCATATCTCCCTTCTGAATCAAATATGTCAGATATGTAAACGCATCAGCTAAATACGTTTGATTGATTTGAGGGATTTTCTCAATTTTTTCATCTGCCAATTCAAAGACAACCTTTTGGAAGCCCCAATCTTCTGAGAACTGTCTATAGTCTGCTGAATGTGGCTTATGGCGCTTTCCACCTGTGAATACAATTGGGAAGGTGTCTCTAACGTAATGTATAAGTCCAAAAAAAAACTCACAATTGGTAATATATTTGTAACAGGTTGATTCTCAAACATTTCCTTCCTCTTGTCAAACACCTCAGCCTCATATGTTGAATCATATATCTCTCCTTCCTTTCGGCATAATATGGCCAAGATTGAAGCATAATCATGTTTATCAGCCTTTAATACAGTATCAACTGCAACATATTCTCCCAATTTCAACTTCTCCATCACATTAATCTTATACTCAACACCATCAACAACAATCTTATTTGAAGCCTCTCCAACTTCAGGTGTTGTTGTAAGAAATATCAAATGAGTTAAAATTGTATCAAGAAACTCTGCTGGTAATGCATTAATCTCATCCCAATCCTTATTGGTAAGGATATGAAGAACCTCCCTAACGTCAAACTCATTTTCCTTATCCTCATAATACTTCTCAATCTCTTGGTATATCTTTAATGTAATGTCATCCCACTTCGTTGGAACATTCCACTTTCCAAAATCCTTAATTACTTCCTTATCCATCTTAATATAAATGCGGTATTATCTTATTAACAAAATCAATTGAAGGTGCACCAGATAATTTGAAATCTTTTCTACATTGAAGACAAATTCCCAATGATGTAACAGTATCGTCATGATAACCATCCCTTGCAGCATATGAAATATTGCCTGATTTGGTGATTTTAAAGGAAAATGTGCTCAATTCTGAATACAATAACCTGTTATCTTCCTCAAAATGTATCTCATTGTTAGCAATATCGACTGCCAGAAGAGATATATACTGCTTTTTTGTCTCATTTGTCGTTGTGAATGTATGAAAATTGCCCTTATTATTCAGTTTTTTCCTTATTTCATTGGCCATAACCTCACCAATTGAGTTATTTTCAATATATGTGGCTACTGGTCTGTATTCATTGATGATTTTTGCAATTTTATCATATTTTATATCCAATGAACCATCAATTTTATATTGTTTTACCTGATTATCTTGGTTAATTATTGATACAATGGTGTTATCATCACCAACTGATGAAGGGTCAATACCAATCCAACACCTTCCTCCTGTATATTTGCCATCAAAACAGGTCTCAAAATTGGGAAATACTGTTAATGCATTGTCCAAAAACTCAACCTCAAACTCTTGCTTGAATGCCAATGGCGGATAACCCCTCTTTAATTCCTCAATCTCTTCCTTTGTAATAAGGTCATCATCATATATTGACGCTGTTAACTCCCTATAACCCTTTTCCCCATTGAAAGCCTTTAAATAAAGGTCATAATACATCCCCTGTCTTCCATTTGGTGTACTAATTACTAATACTTTTGGCTTTCTCGCCTTAATGATTGGGAATATAACGTTATAATATGGGTCTTCACCTGATGGTAACTCCCTAGGGAAGAAAGCAGCCTCATCCATTACCAATAATCCACTAATCGTATTACCTCTTATTGATACAGGACTCTCCATTGAAAAGAACTTCAATGTTGAACCATATACTGATTCAATCTTTAAATCTGATGCATTTGCCTTTTTTATTATTCCTGTTGATTCCAATAATTGAACCAATTCAGCAAATACCTTCTTACCCTGAGAAAATGTTGGTGATATATAAGCATTAAATGTATTTGGTTTGCAAAGATATTCAATCATCATTATTTCAGCAAATACGGTCTTACCACACTGTCTTGACCATCTTGCAATTAAGAATTGACAATCCTTCTGGTGCAGTATATCATATGCTTCATTCTGTTTCTTTGTTAATTGAATATTAAAATTAATCTTCATCCTTCTTATCAAAACCAAAATTAACAGTAACACCACCTTCCTTGTCACTGTTTATCTGAATGGCTGTCTGAGGCTCTTTCCTCTCAATGCCAAATATCTTAGACATTGAATCCAATATACCCCTCGCATTATATAAATCACCCTTCTTTACAGCCTCTTCCAATAACGCTTCATAACGACCATAAAACATATCCCTTAACTTAGCAGCCTCAATGTCAGTGTCAACTGCAAACCTTTCCAATGCCCTGTTGTAATACTCTGCTCCCTGCCTTGCTTTTACTGGCTTGTTATCATATAAGCCCTTCATTATCTTATCGATAACAACTGACCTGCTTACACCATTGGCAATATCACAGTAAACCAACTCAACCAAAGCATCAGCCTTGTTATATGCATCAGTTAATGTCGGCATTCCCTTGGTGCCAGGAGTTTTCTTTGCCTTTCTATCTGCCTTTGATTTATTACCATGACTCTTAGCCAACATATCACATTAACTCTTCTTTGGTCTTCCAACCCTTTTTTTAGGCTCTACAACCTCATTATTTTCTTCAGGTGTAACATTGTCCACCTTATCATCTTTTAACGCCTCAGAAGCCTCTATTTCTTGCTTCTTGCACATTTCCTTGAAATATTTTAATGCTGCCTCCAACTCACTTACCCTACCTCTAAGACAAGTTCCACAATTGGTAACATTAACATTCTTCTCCAATACCCTGTTATAAACCTGAGTCAATTGAGTTCCATCACAATAATAACCCTTGTTCTTAATCTCAATGAACTTCTCTACTAATTCAATATCTTCCTTTGACCACTTCATAGTTTTATTGTTTTATTTTTTTGATTTATATACATCGCAATTGCATTCAGTATGGACAACAATATTCCAGCAATCAATACAACCAATAATTTGAAACTTATTCCCAATGCCAAATATATCCCAACCAATAACCAAAAGGTAAGGCATAATCTGCATTGAAATGGTTTGTATTCCAAAAATTCAGGTACATTGTCCTTCTCAGTAAACCACCAACTGAAATAACCAACTGCAAAAAATATAATACCTGTTAATATAAATTGAAATAATAAATACATATTCTTATTTTTTTAAACATATATAATTAAAGGATTTCGCCATATATATTATCAAATTCCTTTCTAATATCCTCTTGTTTCACATTCTGTTTTAACCAATTCTTACAATCAACAACCTTCTGTCTGACTCCCTTTATACCTGTTGCTTCTGATAACTTCTTATACGTCATATTCTTATCAAACGTCTTTAGCCTGAATAAATAGAAATGCTCACCATCAAAGTTATCTTCAACTTGCTTCAATAGATACAATGTTGCAAAGTCTTTCCATAAATCTGATTTCAACTTCTCTTGTTCCGTTAATTTGGAATTTTGAAATCTTTCATTCGCCTGAGATAGATTGATTACATTTGCATCCCTCTTCTGATTTCTCGCATACTGTTTTTCTCTTTGAAGGTTTTGTTTGAATGACATAAAGAAATAATTCTCAATTCCTTTATCTGTTGTGTCTTTCATATAACCCTGTTTCTCAATTAACTGATAGCATTTAACTATTGTATCTTGGAATATATCAGGGTCAAATGTATAATTCTTATCGTTACAGAATGCTTGAAATCTATTGTATAGTTCTTGGTAATGGTCATTGATGTAATTTATAAATCGTTTTGCATCATTCATTTATATAAAGTCTTCTCCTGCTCTTTTTATAAGCTTATAGTTCTTGTCGTATATCGCTGCATCACTTATATACAATCCTTCTCTCTTTGCCACTTCAAACTTTCCATATCCTTTTGATTTTATATTCATTGTACCTGTCTTCTTTGGTCTCTTCTTTAGATTTGAAAGGTTAAATATCAATATATGGCCATCTGATAGAAAATTGATATACAGTGGCGTTAATCCATTTATCATATCCAATAACATATCTGATACCTTATGGCTTTCAATAAAGATTGTATCATCAAAGAATGAACCTTTATCTGTTGAACCTGATATACTACCATCTTCCATTAGATTTAGGTTTCTATCTTTTAGTTCAATGTTCCAATACTTTGTTTCTCCCAACTTAGATGTAGTGTATGCTGTTGCATCAGTGTGATACTTCACTTCAGTTTCACCAATTTCATCAAATATACCCGTAGCCTTATTAAATGCTTTTAATTTGGTTATATCCTTTAATTCATTAGATTTAAAAAACTCTTTATCCATTATTTATTTCTTTTATATATAAATATCAGAATAAATCGAAAAATACTCATTTTTTGAAAAAATATTTTTTATATGCGTCTACTGGTGCGACTTTAATAAAATATAGAAAGGTTAACTGATTGATAAAGAGATATTTAGAAGATATTAGACTATTATGACCATCATCATTATCCTTATTTATGTATATATGTAAGTGTCTGATACTCAGATAGCGATTAACAATGTTTAACATAATATATTTGGAAAAACGAGACTAAAGTCCTAAATTTGCGTCATAAAATGAGACTGATAGAATTTAGTATTAATTTCAAATTTTAAATATTATGGCAAAGTTAAGTAGTGCTTCAATTCGTTTGGTACAGAAGTTGAACAGGGTTAATGCATCAGGTGAGTGTCCCATTTACATCATTGTATGTTACAGTGGTAGGAAGGAGAAGAGTACAGGTATAAGTTGTAGGGTAAGGGATTGGAATGCTCAGAGGGAGGAAATAAGGAAGGGTTGTCCCAATGCTCCTGTATTGAACAAGATGTTATATGACATTAAACAGAGGGTTATAGAGAGGAAGAATGAGTTTGAGTATCAGGGTAAGCAGTATACTCCTTCAATGTTATTGGATGATGATATAGTATTGGATTTATCTGCCAATGGGAATTTATATTCAAATATATACAAGAATTACTTATCTGAAATGGGTTCTTCAGGTAATACAATTAGGTTATATGATTATACATTTAATGTATTGAAGGAATATTTTGGCAGGGATAACTTTTTAATTAATGATATTACTTTATCTCAGGTAAAGAAGTTAATTAAGGATTTGGGATTAAGTGATAATAGTATAAGGGGTATTTGTGGTAGGATTGCTGCTGTATGGAACTTTTCAATTAGGAAGGGTTTGGTTGATTCGTCTGATTATCCTTTTAAGGATTGGAAGTACACTCAGAAGTATAATAAGGAAAACAGGACATATTACATTGATGAGATTAATTTAAGGAAGATAAAGGATTATTTTATTGATTGTTGTTTGGATATTGATAGTGGTGGTAATTTATTTTCTTATAAGTCAGGTATTGAGGCGAAGTTAATGAAGAGAAGTTCAAAGGAGTTTGCTTTAATGTTTTTCCTTATTTGTTACAGGTTAAATGGTTCTTCTCCAATTGATGTTGCTTTATTGAAGGCTGAGAATTGTTCAAGGGTTTATATTGATGGTGAAGACTTTTGGAGAATTGAGTTTAAGAGAAGGAAGACAGGTAGGGGAGTTGTTTGTTTATTGAAGCGGGATATTATTACAATGGTTTGTTTTGAGCATTATTTGGCGAGAAGTAGGGGTGGTTATATATATCCTGTATTAAAGGATGGTATTGAGGGAAAGCAGATTACCAATGCAATGGGAAAGTTCTGTAGTGAGGCTGTTAGATGGTTAAGAGAGGTTAGTAAAGAGATAAATGAGCAAACCATTAAGGAGAATGTTGAAAAGGGTTTGGAGCAGGTTTTAATTGATGTTGAAGAGATTTGTTTATATAGTGCCAGGCATTCATTTGCAAATAGTTATTTATCAAAGCCAAATGCGTCTGTTGCAGCAATGGCATCTTTAATGGCTCGTTCTCCAAATACGATTGCAACATATATTCACCAGTTGAAGGGTGATAAGGATGTTGCAGATGCTGTTAAGGACTTACCCATTTAAAACACCAAATGATAGGTGGTATTTTGGTCAACCACCTATCATTATCGATATTTATTACTTACTTTAAATGGTTAAATGAAGGTTATACCCACCACCTACAGGTTTTTTCTTAATCTTTCTATTATCTTATCCAATACCTCCCAGTTAATTGAACCTGAATCATCATTATCAATTTCTTCCCTTGTATGATAGAGGTCTTCTTCATCAGGGAATCTTTCGATAAGTGGTGATTGATATATTGTAAGGCTATAGGAATATTTTAAAGGTTTCTCAGGGGTTTGTTTTATATTGGTTGATGTTTTATGTTTCAACTGTTTTTTTGTTTGTTCCTGAGCATTTCTATAGCGTTTTAATTCTCTCTCCTTTTTTCTTTTATTTAGTTCTTTTCGTTGTTGGAGAAGTTGTTTTATATCTTCAGGTGTTCTAAGCATAACTAATAACTATATTTATAGCGCAAGCGGATTGATTCCAATGCTTCTTTCATTAGATTTGCTTCTTTTGTATTACCTATTTTGAGTTGTTCATCAATCTGCTGCTGGTAATTATTGAGTAATTCATTATAATGTGCTTTTGTTGTTGGTCTGATTGGTGGTATTGCTACCGCTTTTATTTCTTCCTTTGTTCTTGTTATTGAAGGATAATGCCTTCTGTAGTAAGAGATTTTAACTGATTGTGTTTTTGCTAATCTATCGTATTTGAGTTTATCTTTTTCAGTTTTTGCGTTATCTCTCAATTTAACAAGTTGTTCTTTCTTTTCAGTTGCTCTTTCGTACTTTTCTCTTACTTGGTCATATGTATCTAAAGGTCTACCCATTGAAGTTAAAGTTTTCTTTTAAAATTATTTCTCCTGTTTTGCTCTTATAAAATTGATAGGTGTGGCCATTACATCGTATTCTTTTGATGCTATGGCGTTCGCCAGTCTTTGAATTGATGTATGTTATTCTCATAGGTACTCTTTTAATTGGTTATCGTTATATGTTTTGAAGTCCTCCAATTGTTTGTCATTATCAAAAACTCCATCTGTTGAGCCTTGAAGCAAGTTATGTATTGTTGTATAGTTCTCTTTTGAGAGAGGTTTATTGTCTTCAAGGTTTGCTTTTGCGTCAAGGTAGATAAATGCTAGGTTTTGATAGTGTTGAAGTCTTTTGATGTTGATTGATGTAATTGTTTCTATTGAAATGACTTCTCCAGTTTCATCCCAAAACAATTGAATCTTTTCGTCAAGTTGAGAGATTGCTAAGTTTATTAACTTTAGCGCAAGTGTTTTATAAATTAATTCTTTCATAGTTGAAGTAGGTTTTTTATTATAAATAGTTTTTAATTCTCAAAAGTTCTCTTTTTCTAATGCAAATATACAAAAAATAATTGGAAAAAAGAAATAAAATTGGAAAAAAGTTAATAAAAATTAATTTGTAAAAGAAAAGATTGATTAAAAGAAAAAATATTTTATAATAAATCATTTTTTTTATTATATTTAATTCTTTCTTTTATATATATTATTTTATAATATATATTTTCTTTCTTTTTTAATTAATTTTCTTTTTATGTTACTTTTTCTTTTATCAAGTATTTTTTCTTTCTTTTATAAACAAAAATGGGGAGTTATTCACTCCCCTGCTTTTCGTACCACTCTTTGAACTCTTCAACGTTGCATAAATCTTCATCTGTCAATGTACCGTCATAAAATTCATCAACAATTCCTTTTACAAAGATTGGTGGTAATGCCCTTTTTCTTCTCCTTAACTCTCTCTGGATAGCAATCTCTCTACAAGTTGTAAGAATATAGTTTTGAAGATTCTTTCCAGCCAAAGCAATTAATAGTTGGTCACTGATGTCTTCCAATTTCTTCTGTGAGACAGGATTAATCTCAATTGATGTACTAGCCATTGGATGTGATTTAAGACCAAACTCCAGTGCTTTCTCAAATTCTTTTTCTTTGTTCTTACTCATTTTTTAAAAATTAATTAAATTAAACATAAACTTTTTGAATCGATTCAGTGCAAATATACCAGAAATATTCTTAAAAGAGAAATTTCAAGTGTTAAACTTTGTTAAATCGATGAACAAATACCAAACTTTTGATTTAAGGGCATTTTTAAGCCCTCTGAGGCGTTTTTATATATTGTGTGGACAACTTATAAGGTATACACAATTTAATGGCTTAGAGACGAGTTTTTGATTTTGAGTACAAATTAACGTCTTTTAACTAAAACCATTTCCTTTTCTTAACTTTTTTATGTATATTTGCGACAGTTCAATAAAATACGATTCATTTGTTTCAAGTCCTCTCCCTTACAGTTGTGAAACAGGATTGGGATTGAGGCAATCAATTAAATGGTCTGTGAAGATAGTTTATATTGGTTATAGTTATTTACTTTCAACGCTGGTTGGTAACGCTACCAGCGTTATTTTTTTATTTAAAAATTTAAACTTTTCAATTTTTCTATATATTTATAATAAAAAGATATTATGAAATATAAAGTATGCTGGGTGACGTTATGCAAAAACGAGATTGATATAATTCCGTTCTGTGCTGATTATTGGAAGAGGATTGCTGACAAGGTTATTGTATATGATAATGGTTCAACTGATGGTTCAATTGAAGAGCTAGAGAAATATCCATTTGTTGAGGTGCGCCATTTTGATTCAAATGGGCAAAATGAGTTTATCCAAAAGGCTGTAAAGGAACAAGCCTATCTGGAGTTGAAAGACCAATATGACATTATCATCATAACTGATATGGATGAGGTGTTTTATTTCAACGATTTTGAGGCTCTTGCAGAGGAATTTATTGATGGAAGGTATAATGTTATGGCAACACCAATTTATTCGCTCTGTGAGGATTCTAAGCCACTCTATGAGGAAGGAAAATACCTTCACCAGTTATGCCATAAGTTCTATAAGCAGAAAATGAATCATATGGATGGATTCTCAGATGTTTCAAAATTATCAATCTTCAATACAAGGGTAACTGAGAAGGTTGAAATGTCAGTTGGGCAACATTTTGTTAGAACGTCACCAAATATGGAGATACTGTATGAAGATGAAGGTTTCAACTTGCACATTGATAAAGGATTTGGGGTAGACTACAAATGGAAGGTAAGACAAAGAATGTATAATAACCTATCAAAGGAGAATAAGATGTTCAATATGTGCGTTGAATACAGTGATAGTTATGAAAAGTTGAAGGAAGATTATTTGAAGAACCAGAAAAAGAGTTTTAATATAAATAAAAATTTTTCATTTTAATTTCTTTTTTTAAAATATTTTTTGTATATTTGCAATGTTGAAAGTTGTTAGAGTAGAAATGTTCTTTTGTTCTTTCATATTGAAAGGTTTTTAAGTTATTTAATTAATTAATTTCAGGTTGGATGATAGTTCCAACTATTGTTCAACCTTTTTTGAGAAATTTGTTGTTGTCATTATATTTTATTTAATTGTTATGGGCTTCGTTTTACTATATAATTTCTTTGAAGCCCATTTTTAGATAATCCATTTAAATCTGACATAAAAAACAGAATCGGCTTTGGTATTTTTCTTTTCATAGTGGTTTGATTTATTTTTGTTCATTTGGTTCTCCTAGTTTATGGTTCTGTTCTAGGAGTTTTTGAAACTTCATTCATAACAAAAAACTATATTAATCAGTTAAACTAAAAATCCCTCAACCTTAATTGGAAGAGGGATTTTGAAATTATATAAGGTCTGTGAAACGTTTCTTTGGAGCAAAATAAGTCCACATTGGATTTGGTGCGTTTAATCCTTTTGCATCGCAGCAACTATTGCAGCCACATTTGCAATTATCAAACAATGGGAAAGACTCATGATGTTCGCAAAGGAACTTTATAAGGAAATCCTTTCTCACTTCAACCTGTCTTCTCAGATGCGATTCAACATATGTCATATCCTTCAAGGAAAGTGAATCAGAGTTATCAGAGTGACCCATTGTAACACCAACCTCAGATACATGGCTCCATAGGAATGGTAAAGCCTCCAGAGCAACAGCATAGCCCAATAATGGGTATAATGCTTCAGTGAACAATGTTGAGTTCACTTCTGTTACCTGATTGTTTTTCACCTGATAAAGCAGTTCATCGTATAAATGATAACCCAGTATTGGTTCAACCCATATTTGTTCTGCAATCTTGATATAGTTCTGTACTTCCTTCGAATTAAAATTTAAAGGAATTGGAGAGTATTCTTTTAAATACTTGTCGTTAATTAATACATTTATAAACATAGTTCAATTACTCTTTTTCAATATTATTATTACCATCTTCCTTTTCTTCAATATTGCTGGTTGAAATATTATCAGATGTTTCAGTTGTGTTTGTTTCAGTTGCATTATCATTTTCATCACCAAAGTCATTGAACTTCAATGGCTTCATAATAATCTGTGTATCAATGCCATTCATATTAAGCAATTGGTTGAATGTCTTGATAACGCATATTCTGTTATAATTACCAGTCAACTTCTGATACAACTGATATGCTGTTTCAATCTTATCAGCATCAGATGAGAAACCTGTATTATTTGTATCAGGCATACCAATCAACATTGCAGAAGGAATCTGATGTGCTGCAAGAATTCTGCTTATGCAACGTTTATTTGATTCAGAATATTTGTCAACATTTCCCTTTCCATCCGCAAATGGAGTCCATTCTGCTGGTTTATCCTCAATATTTGTTCTGAATGTAATTGCAATCTGATTGGTATTGTCTGTACCTTGGAACATTGATTGAATGTTATTTATGATTGCTTTTTTCTGTTCATCAGTTTCAACTTCAGGAAGGGTTAATATACCAGCTGTTGAGAAGCCATTTACAATATGCTTCAAATCATAGTTTATAAACTCTATCTCGCTCTGTATTGCTTTAATTGCTGCTGTGTAATGAGGTGAGGTGTAATAATTCTGAGTTGGAGAATAAGACCTGTATACATAAAGATAAGGCTGACCCCTCTCAATTGTTTGGTCATCCCTCATATCAAAGGCAGGAATTTCAAATGGAGGGTTTTGGCCAACTGCTGTCCAGTCATTTGAAATCCAATATGATGTTATTTGTCCATCTTCATCATATGGACTCCATCTAACCTTCTCCAAAGGCATATGATAGAATGAATAAGTAGTATTATCCTTATTCTTTATAATTTGGATTGCATATGAGCCATAAAGCATATAATCAATTGCAACGTTTCTCATAAGCATATCCCAAGTTTCATAGTAATTTGGAACAACGTCACCTGAGTCCAATTTCATTGCCTCATAATCAACGCCATTTCCCAATATTGCTTGAACGCCAAAATCAATTGCAGCCCTATGTGTTGGTGATTCTGAATACAGATTCAAAAGAAGGTTTGGATAATCATTCCTAAGTCCCCATTTTACCCATCCCTGTTGAGAGTTTCTGTTTATTGGAGTTCCTTCAATCTGTTTTTCAAGATTGGTTACAAATAAACCACCAGTTGTTTTAGGCTTGTTTTTGCTACCTACAGGTCTTGCCATTTTATATTAGATTTATCTATATTTATTATTTAATTAAACATATCTATAATAAAAAATGGAGATAAACTAATATCTCCATTTTGTTTATGATTGTATAGCAAATATTCTAGTCGCATATGTTGGCCAAGATGATTTGTATGTTTGAACTGATTCAGATGGAACATATATTGGATATGGATTAACACCTGAGTTATCGTTAAATGAATTATCTTGGCTTGGAGGTGTTGTTGCATATATTTTCACATATTCTAATTGCTGACTTTGTAAATCAATTGTAAACGCATTAAATCCAATACTTGTAGTAGTATATGGAAGTGTTACAGAAGATAATTTTGTTCCTCTAAACGCATTTTCTCCAATTGTAGTTACATTATCAGGTATTGTAACTGATGATAATGATGTGCAACCACTAAACGCAGTATCTCCAACTTTATTAACGCAATCGCCAACAATAGCATCTGTCATTGCTGTATATTGATATCCAGATGGTTTAACCTCTGTTCTTGAAAGTGTTGTTGATGCGTTACAACTAGCAGAATAAGTTGTACCTCCTGAATAAGTAGCCTTTATTTTTCCACTGAATGTTGGGACATAACCACAATCAGGTGAATTTTCCTCATATAAATCTCCAATTGTAGTAGATGTTGTTGTCCAAGTGGTTCTACAATCATTTGAAATCTGATGTTCGTCTACATAATACTTATCAAGCCCAACACAAGTAAATGCTGTTGAAATTGTCCTATATTCAGGTGAAGCCTGTATTCTTGATGCGTATGTTGACCAGTTCTGTGCTGTTTTATAAGCGTTAACTGAATCGCAAGGTACATAAATTGGGCAATTATTTGTATTATTGAATACTGCCGCATTATGTAATTCTGGAGGGTTTGTTGCTGTAATTGTTACACTTGTAAGTGCGCTACATCCATTGAAAGCATCATTTCCAATATAAGTTATTCCACTTCCAATATTCACCTCTGTAAGTCCTGAAACACCATAAAAGGCATTAGAACCAATATAATAGACATTATCAGGTATTGTAAGTGTTTGCAATCTTGAATCATAAAACGATAAATCACCAATATATTGTAATGTTGATGGGAAATCTATATGTTGCAAGCAATGTGTATATGCAAACGCCCTAGGGTGAATTCTTTCCAATGTATTTGGGAATGTTACACCAGTCATACAAGTTTCATTTCTAAACGCATTTGCTCCAATTATGGTAATGCAATCTCCCACAATTGCTTTTTTCATATATTTGGTTGATGCGTCTGGGTGTTCTGTTCTTTGGTTGTTTGTATCTCCTGATGTTAATACATAACCTGTACCTGATACAGTATGCTCTGATGTATCACTTCCGCACCATACATAGGTGAGTTTTGTGCAAGCACTTGTTCCTGTATCTGCACTAAATACCTGATAGCCGCCACAACTATATGCAGCTGTGACGGTATATCCTGAATAATATATCTTTTCTATTGTATGTCCACTATAAATCATATTATGAATGTATTAGATATAAAACATCATTTTGTTTATCTTGGATTGCATCATATTGTTGCTGAGTGCCACACCAAATCTTATTTGAAACAATGTTGTTAACCTCTGTCTTTGTATATGTATCTCCTGTTGTATAATAATTATTGAAAACTGAATCACCTGATGTTATATAATGCATATCATTAGTGAATGCTGAATTTGATGTTGGAACAACAGGTATTTCAGGCTTATTCTTGATATATGCTGTTGATGCTGAATCTGTAACATTCCAATCTGATTGAACTTGTTCTGTTGGTGTATATGCTGATGCATCCAATTTCGCATTTATAGCCACTGTAATAGCCGAGTTTACTACAGGGTTAGTACTTGTAGGGTCTAACTCATAATCAACGTTTATAGTGCCTCCAGAGGTTGTTATTTCAATGTTTCCTGTGCCTGATATAACTTGGCCATTAATTGTTTTTAATGGTTGGTGTTCTGTTAGGTAATTCTTATTCTCAACCCATTGGTGAGTTGCATAATCAGAAAGGTCAACACCAGTAATATAGTGTTTATCCAATACCCATTGTTCTGTTGCATAACCTGACAATGAAGGAACTTCAGGTATCAAAGCATCAACCTCTTCCTTTGTATAATAATCTGTTAGGTCACAATCGCAGCCTCCAGATATTGTGTCAACAACACCTGATACATAATCTATTTCATCTTGAAGGATTTCATCATCAGTATGAAGTTTTGAAATCTCTAGAAGAATTTCTTGGCAGTCGCAAACATCTTTGCCGCCGCATCCGCAATTATTTATAGGTTGGCAACAGTTGCCACCTCTTAACCAAGTATAATAATTCATTTTTTACCTTTTCTATAAACATATTATAAAAAAATGGGATAGATTGTTATCCACCCCATTTTTAAAATATTAAGGTACATATTTCCTCATATAATATTGGTTGTTACCATCTGTTGACAAACTTCCATGCCATCCATATCTGTATGGATAACTATACAATCTATTTATTGGATAGTTGCTGTTATTATATTTTTCAACAAACGCCAAACAATCTCTCCAATTCTGTATGTTAACTGGTATTGCGTTGTTAGCGTTATCAGTCAATGGTACTCCATAACTTGTGCTAGTGCCCAAGTAATACCAATATTTATTAGTTGCTACATTTCTAATATAGAAATATCCATTTCCAGCACTCTTTAATTCCCATACAGCATCATCAATTATTTCATTTGCTGTAATTGGTACTGAAGAACTAATATCAATGTGGTTCATATTACCTAGAGTATAATATCCACTCCATGTATTTCCACTATTCCAAGATAATAAGTAATTCTTATTTGCATATGAGGCATCATAACCATAGTAATAGATTATGTAATAACCTTCTGTAACATCTGTACTACTAGACACAAATGTATTGAAATCTCCTATTACAAAATCACTATCTTTTGAAGTTTTTTCAACCCATTGTCCGTTTGTATATACATAGTTTGTGGCTCCTACTTTTGCTTTCATACCTTCCCAAGGATACCCATAAGCCTCCAAGTCAGCAACACTTGCAAACTCCCTATTGTTTGGATACAATGTGAATGATATTGTTCTTGAAGATTGTCTAGCTGTATATGTCTGACTTGCAGCAGAGAACATATCACTTGTTTGGTTTACAGTATAACTATAGGTATATGGCACATCATATGAAGTTCCTGCTGTTGTGGCTGTTGAACCACCATTATAAGGCCAAGTTATATCAGTATTGAATGCTGGTACTTCAACATCTGATGGGTCATATGTTGTATATGTTATTGTCACAGCCTCTTCACTCAACTTGGTATATGTAATATCAAATGTGTTACTATAGTTATCTACATAGTATGTAGTACCTAGTGTTGGAGGTATGTAACCATAGATGTGATACATATTTGGATAACTTGTTGCATTATTAAGCGAGAATCTACCACCTGTTTTAAACCATACAGAATAAGTTGATGTTGCAAAAGAATGAACAATATTTGACTGAACATTACAAGAATTCCATCTATTGAATAGATAATATACAGTATTTGTAGGTGTCAATGTATTTCCACTTGTATCTACCAATCTGCATGTTAAACTCTTATTTGTTGTGCTATCATATGTAAAGTTAACCTGTCTTGAATTACCCGCAACAGATGTGAATGTTGATGATGTTACATTTGGACAGTAGTCGAAACTGCTGTAGTTGGTATATGAACTATGACTGCCGCTTGGCAAACCTACAATCCATCTGTAATACCAAAACTGTGTTCCACCACTTGTTGAGTTGTTGTTGTCAATATACAAGTTCTTCTGACTACTTTCAACATTTGATGATGCTGAGAATGTAACTTGTTCCCAATTCTCGTTTGTCTGCTCCTTTGGAATCAATATTGTTGCATTTCCAAGATAACTACTGTTATTTCTGCCATAGAAATAAACATAGAAAGTATGCTCAACTGTCTTGTCAAGGTTGTTATATGTTACCCTTCTATAATTGCTTAAGTTAACGGCAGACTTTGGTGATTTATTGAAATTGTATGTATTGGTTATTGCTGAAGCAGAATAATATGGCATTGTTGATGGAAGTGTAGATACTTCATCAACGTTTGTTGCCATTGCATAACCATATGATGTTGAATATTGATGATAAGACCTAAGATAATAAGTGAAGTGGCTATAACCATATATTGTAACCTTTGCAATCTTATATGAGCTACTTGTAGATGTTGTCTCAAGGTCAAAGTCATCATAGTATGATGAATCAGGATTATATGTTGAACTTTCACTTATTGTCCATCCACTTGCTCCGCCAGGTGTAACGTCTTCAAACTTATAGTACTCAAGAATCTTAACCCAACCATTTTCATCCTCTGAATCGAAATAATATCTATCTGTGCCAATGGTTGCTTTCATACCATCATATACACAGTTGTTATATGCATATTCTGTTGCTTCTGTCATTGAACTGAATGTAAGATTATCTAATGGTTCTGATTTCTCGTCATAATAGATTGGATATTCTGACTGTCCACCACCTCCTTCATTGTAATCGATTACCTCTTGAATCTGAGCATCTGTAAGATTAGCTTGAGCCATATATACCCAATAGAAGTCACCACTCCATTGTTCATTTGTATTACTCCACCCATAACCAACGAAGAGAGCACCAGCATAACCACCATCACTATTGGTTGAACCATATGTGAATGACGTTGGTGATGTTGAAGTGTTCTGAGTCCAGTTATTATACTTCAATTTTGTGCCACTGCTATAATATGTTCTAACGGACATTATATCAGGGTTTGATTTATTCCAATTTATGCTACCTGTTTCAGAAGTTCCATGAAATGTCAATATACCACTTGTCTTAAGACGATACATCCAGTTATAGTTACCGTCTCTGTTGGTGATGATATTCTCACCTCCAGTTGACTTTGCCTTACATACAATGGTCAAATCAGAAGACGTTGAGTTTGATTGCCTGTTGAACAATGATATATCTTGACCACTCTTTCTAATCCTCATTGAAGAATTGGAAATGGTAATATATCCATCTTCATGATGGTCAACAATGTTGTTAGGATTATTATACGCAACAGCATCAGTATCATTCAACTGTCCACTTGTCATTGGAATGCTATGAGTTGCTGCATGATAGTTCTTGGCATTGTAGTTAAGTACAAATGGAATATTTGGCAAGGTAGCTGTTGAACCAGTCACCTCACCAACATTAACCCAAGAACCACCTGAATATTGATATTCATAATCGCCATCAACGGTTAATTTGCCATCATAATATGTAATGGTTCTTCCACTGCCATATATACCATACTGTTCATATTGATTAAGGTTGTTGAGTTTATACCACTTTTCAGTTGCTTTGTCATAGACATCTTCAAACTCTGTTTCTGAGTATTGGGTTATATCATCAACAACAGCATAGCAAACATCAAACGTTGGTGTATCACCACTATAATTAACTTTATAGTAGCAAACTGCATTATTGCGATAAACCTTGATGATGTTGTCATCACCAAAGTTCCAATCGTTTATTGTATTTAAATTGTATTTTATCATAATAAATTATGCATAAATGTATAATTGACAATCATAAGGTATCACAGTAGTTTCGGATGTATCAACTAGATAATAATCAACCCCACAAACTGTATTGAACATAAGTTCCCAATTATCGTCTCTAAAACCAAGTTCATTTTCATATGTACCACAATTATTCGAGTCATAATACCATCTGTTTCTAGCCCCATTATAAACGTTAAGGTCATTTGAATCATTTATGAAAAAGAAACTTCCACTACCAATAATTGACGGAAATGCAGTAGCTCCACTTACTTTAATACCATAAACGTCACCACTTGGTACTGCATCACCAGCAGTAAATTCTACCCATTGCAATGTCTGTGGCTGTGTTCCACCACTATACACCAAGGTATCACCAATGTAAGCAGCAGTTACATCACTGCTGCCTAACTTTAATGTAATATCACTATTTCCTATTTTAACTGCCATTCTCTTAATCCTTTTTTAATATCATACCTAGGTTTGAAACCAAACCATTCATATAACTTATCTGTATTAGCTAATGTTGTTTTAACATCATAAGCCTTTTCATCTTGGTATACCACCTTGTCAAAGGTTGGGTTTATAATCCACTTCAATATGTCAATCAACTCATTAACAGTTGTGGATTCACCATATCCAATATCAAAGACCTCATTCTTCCATTCCTTATCACTTTCAAGAATCAACTTGATTGCTTCAGTTATATCATCAATATAGGTGAAATCCCTTTTTTGACTTCCATCACCATAAACATATATTGGTTCATTGGCTTTCATTGCCTTAATGAACTTGGATATTGCAAGGTCTTCTCTTATTCCTTCTCCATAGACTGTAAAGAACCTTAACCCTGTAAACTTTGTATTGGATAAATTGGAATACATTGCAGCTTGCAATTCATTCGTTGCCTTGCTGACAGCATAAGGACTTTTCTGTGTTCCGTCATCACCATACACTGAACTTGATGATGCATAGATGAAATGCTTCACATTATGTTTTATGGCTGCTTTTGCAATAACGTCAAATCCAATTATATTATTGGTAAGAACTTCTTCTGAATGAGATATTGAATAACCAACACCAGCAATGGCTGCAAGATGAATAACAGCATCAAAATGGTAGAACTCAAACAGTGCATTGATATAATTGGAGTCTAGGATGTTATTACCATCCTTTAAATCGACTCCAATTATTTTGTGCTTTTCAAGTTTCTTAACAAGGTTTGAACCAATAAAGCCTTTATGTCCAGTTAATAGTATTGTCATTACACTGGTAAGTTACCTTCATATACTGAGATTGGTGCAACACCAACATACATACCCCAAGCGGTCTGATATACACTTATAGCATTGTCTGGCACATAAAACACTTTATCATGTATACTTGACCAATCAATACTTGCAGTTGGAGGTGTTGCAGCCTCTACAACAATATTACCAGCATTGTTTGGAAGGCTCTGAATTTCAGTTACTTGTGATGGGATTAAGAAATCAACTTTATCAGCAGTACTTCCCCAACCTCCACCAAGGTCTCCACTGAATATATCAGTGATTGTGGTATCAGCGATTAAATAATATTTTACAAGGTAATCTGTGTCTGGTGTTGAGTAATTCTCCAAAGTGCCATCTTGACCAACTGTGCTCATAACATCAACGTCATTCAATGTTAGACTATCAAAGTATTCTTCTGCTATAAATGATGAACCACCATTCACTAATACAATGTCCTTTCCAGATGGTACATCACTAGGACTATGCCAAGCCATCATTACTTTGTCATTAACAACAATAGGTGCAGTCTTGTCAAAATGCACATTATCGGTTGCAGTTACCCAACTTACTGCTGGATAATTGAGAGTTGCAGCAGTATATTCTGCTTCAGTTGAGAATTTCTTTAAATTATTCATTTTATTAAACGTTTAATAATATATTATTTTTCTTTAAGTATTCTTCTTTAAACTTCATACATTCATCATACATTGGTAACATATCTTTGTTTATCTCAAAGAAATCCTTGTCCTTCCTATGGTCGTTGAAGCAATGCATTCCCCTTACATAAATCTTCCAAAGATATTCTTCCCAAGACCTTGTTACATAATGACTGAGATACATCTTATCATAAACTGTACTTCTTCTATTCTTCTCTCCATTGGTCTTTACCCAATTCCCAGCACAACAATGAAGCCCACATAAGTTCCATCTTGTAATCTTCCTTAAGTTCCAAGCAATCTTGGAATCCATCTTGAAAGTAGCATCAGCGTTTGAAAAATCAGCCTTTTTAGTGTAGAACTCTCTGTAATCTCTACCATCATAATTTGGCTTAGAAATCCTTCCATTTGCACCATAATTCATCCATTGGAGAATTACAGCATCCTTGTCTTGAAACTCGCTCAGAACGTCTGGAATCGTCTTATATGGCTCTTGTAATGTAATGAACTCATCTACATCCAAGGTGAAGCACCAATCATATTCATTCAATGCTTGTATTTTTAATACTCCATCCATTATGTAATATCGTTGGTTTATTCCACCTTTCTCCCTATGTTCTCTAAGCCATTCATTTTTTGTTCCATCATAAATGTCATAGACTGACAATAGCGTTACATTCGGATATTGGTCTGTTATGTGCTTATGTGAATGACTGTAAATGTCTTCGAATATGAAGATTTGGTCAACCATCGGTGAATGATGGTCAAGCCAACTCTTCAAGTATTCGTCTAGTTCATTCAGTATGACAGTATGTATGCAAGTCCTAATCATTAAATTACAATGTATAATGTATTTGAATCCTTGGTCTGAAGATTGTCATAATCTGTTTGAGAAATCTTCTTTAATTTCAAGCCATCAAACTTGTCATTAACAGCATTAAGACCAGCAGCAGTTACTTCCTCATCTTCTGATAATCTGTCATTTAATGCATTTAATGCAGCAGCGGTTACTTGTTCAACCTCATCGAACTTATCATAAACTGCACCACCAGCTACAGCGTTGGTATCACCACTTGTAATGGCTGAAGAGACTTTTCCACCACCTCCGCCACCAGTTGCTGAAATAACGTTATTTGTTATATCAATACCTGTACCTGCTGATAATTTATCTTGTTTATACTTATCAAGATAGTCAAATGGTTTATATTTGTTTGTATACCATTGAACCTCAGTTATTTGGTAGTTTACTCCAATCCAACAATTGCCTTGACTGATTTGCTTAATTGCCCAATATTTGCTGCTATATGTGTTTTCTGAATCAATTACAATTGTAATATAATGTGTTGTTTGGTCATATGTAGCACTAGTAACGCCATATGTTCCAACAATATTATTAAAATCAACAGTATCTGTTGAACCATTATAATAAATATATAGGCTATGGTTACTTCCCCAATAAGTATCTGTTTTATTAGTTACACCTCCCAAACTTATTGTTATTTCTCTATTTTGATTTTGGGTGTTGTAATTTGGGTTTATAAGTAATTTTACTCCCAAATATCCGTTTTGATAATTATCTGCTGCATTAGAAGGTAATTGACAATAATAGTCAGAACCTAATGATTCTGTTGAATAATAATAATCTCCTTCAACTAGTTTATAAGAAACGCCTTTTGAACCCCAAGAGAAATCATCAGTGTTTGCAACCTTAAAACCTTTTCGAACATATGATGAATTTTCCTTTAATAATTGAATATTTATTGAACCATCACTGCTAATGCTAGTACTATTTGTAAAACCAACAACATAATCTCCACTAACTACTTTTTTAACACTATTCAAATATGCTGCTGATTGTTTATCAGTTATAGTACCTGTTTTATAATAAATTCTACAATCATCTTGGTAATTAAGGCTTGAAACGCCATAGAAATAAGGGTAATCTGTTGATGTTATTGTAATTATGAAACCATCCAATTCATCAGACCATACTGTTGTAACATCAGATGATGTTGATGCAGTTTTTGCCTGAAAATTCAAGGTTAAACTTACTGTTTTACTACCATTTCCACTTTTAATGTAAAAACTAAAATGCAAACTACTTGGCCTACTTGTTGCTACATTTACATTCCTGAATAATAATTCATCTGTAGTTAAATCATTATAAAAACCTGAATTGACATTTGGTAGCATGGTATATGTTGTATACCCCGATACAACATTACTTGCTTTTGTTACATAATCATTTGCATTGATTTCTTCAGCATCAGTGATAATATAAAATGCTGTTGGGTCTTTATCAACCAAGGCATCATACTCAGCCTGAGTTAATTCTACAACATTGTTTCCCCCGCTTGAACTTCCAGAAAGTTGATATGTAACACCACTTACTTGTATTGAATCAATTATGTTTGACATATTTCGAAATATTTTATATAAACATATTAAAAAAGGTAGGAGTTAATCCTACCTTCATATTCTTAAGAGAAAATTAATGTTGTTCCTGATACTTCTGCTGTCATACCCGGTGGGAATGGAACATCACCACTACCTAACAATGAATTTCCTCCAACTGTCTTGATGTTTGTTCCACTTACTAACGCATCTTGCTTACCAGTCCAAGATGCTGTATCTGCTGAAGTGATTCCGCTTATTGTTGCAATATTTGTTGCAAGAGCATCGATATTTGCCTTTTCAGTTGAAGTAAGGTGAATGTTTGTATTTGCAGTGTGCGCTGTTACAACATCATTAACCTCTGTAACTGCCGATGTATCTGCCTTACCTGATGTTGCTGCTTCAATTGCATTATTTGTTTCTGCTGTTGTATAATAATTTGAAGCATCAAAGATTTCTGTCAATGGAATGTTAATATCTTGCTTGCCAGCATCAGTGTTGAATGATATTACAAGACAAGTAACTGTTTCACCTGATATTTCAACATCCTTAATCTCAACATTTTGAACCATACCATCGATAAGGAATGGAGAAGCATCATATGAGAAGACAACAGTGCCTCCAGTTCCACCATGATAGAATTCAACATATTTTGAAGATGTATTATACTTAACTGCGTCAGCGTAACCACTTACAGAAGGAATGTCAGATATATCTGCCTTTGCGTTCCAAGCAGTCTTATCAGCAGTTGTAACATGTATGTCAGTATTTGCTGTATGCGCTGTAAGTGTATTATTAATTCCACTTGTTGCTTCAGTTATTGCTGATTGAACATCACCTGATGTTTGATAGCCTTGTTCTGCGATTGCCTGAGCAAGAGCATCTGTTGCAGCAGTTATGGCACTTTCAGTTTGTCCTGAAGTCCAATAACCATCCATACTATGAATTGCAGTTGCATCTATAATATCATAGGTTACGCCTGACAATTTGATTTTATCTAATGTATTAGCCATATTAATAATATATTTTTAATTAACGTTAATTATATTCCAATGTTTTCTGAGTTTAAGACGAGTGTTGTATTTTCTACTTTTGTATAATTTGCAAACATTTCATTTGCCCTCAATTTTGTCAAATAAGCATCTAACAAAGCATTTGTTTCTTGCTTTGTATATGTATTGAGGATTCTTTCAGTATTACTAGCAACTTGGGCTGATAATGCTTCAAGGTCTGCTTGGTTTGCCTTTGATGCAATAGCAGCCTGAATCATCCTTTCAACCTCTTCCCTTGTAACACCACTTGCAGTTACCTGTTTTAACAAATAGTCAACCTCATCCCTAGTATAATAGTAATCTGCGTTTGCAAGCACAGTAACAGTTTGATGAACAGCCCACCTAGATAAATCACATTCAGGGTGAATCTCCATCATATTTGTGCAACAACCAACAGAAGGTGCTGACCATTGGTCAATTATATCATCATAATTATCAATCATATAATATTATTTTATATTAAACATATTATTAAAAACCAATCCCATTTATATTATGGGATTGGCTGAATTTGATGCTATTGGATTGCTTGAATTCTATCTGCAACTCTTCTCCAATCTGTTTTATAAGTGTTAACAGATTGACTAGGAACGTAAATTGGGCAATTATTTGTATTTTCAAAAACATAATTATCACCCAATCTTGGCGGAGTTGTTGCTAAACAAGTTATACCTGTAAGGCCGCCACAATATGCGAAAGCAGCACTTCCAATTGATGTTACGCCACTACCTATTGTAATTGATGCGGCATTTGCGCAGTAATAGAAAGACATTGAACCAATTGATGTTACAGAATCAGGAATATTTACTTCAGTTAATCCACTACAATTAGCAAAAGTAGTAGAAGCAATTGTTGTAACTCCACTTGGAATAGTTATACCCGTAAGACTGCTACAACTCCTAAACGCAGTATTACCAATTGATGTAACAGTATCAGGTATTTCAATACTTGTAATGTTAGTACCACTAGTGAAGGCTGATACTCCTATTGTATCAACACAATCACCAATTATTACTGATGTAATTGCAGATATATCACCACCATTGCTTATTTCTGTTCTGGTTAACTCTGTTGAACTATCACATTCAGCACTATAAGTTGTGCCTCCTGTATATGTTGCCTTAAACTTTCCTTGGAATGTACAAGAATTAGGAATTTCTACAATTCTTGATGCATACATTGACCAACCAGCTGTTGCTTTATATGTATTAATTGTGTTACAAGGTACATATATTGGACAATTATTGGTATTGTCAAATACATGACTTAAGCCCCCATTCAATGTTGGAGGTATTGATGGTAGAACAGTTACACCTTCCAAACTTACACAACCGCTAAACGCACCGCTGCCAATTTCAGTAACGCCACTTCCTATTGTAACAGATGTGAGAACAGTACAATTTCTAAAAGCACCACCGCCAATTTCTGTTACACTATTTGGTATTGTTACACTTGAAAGATTGTAGCAATTTTCAAAAACACTACCGCCAATTTTAGTAACACCACTTCCAAAGTTAACATAAGTCATTCCCGAACAACGTTCAAAAGCATCATCACCAATACTTGTAACACTGTTTGGTATTGTAATACCTGTAAGTTTCCCACAATTATAAAAAGTATAATGCTCAATAACAGTAATGCTTTCACTTAATGTTGCTGATGATAGATTTGTGCAACTGTAAAATGTGCTGTACCACATTTCTGTAACGCTATTTGGGATTGTAATACCTGTTAAATTTTTGCAACTACTGAAAGCAGCCCCACCAATTTTTGTAACGCTGTTTGGTATATTTATTGTTGTTAAACTATAGCAACTATCAAAACAATGTTCTCCAATGTATGTAATACCTGATGGTATATTTGCTACTCCATCAACATTGCTATTTACTCTTTTTAAACTATCACAATCTGTGAAAACTCCTTGGCCGCCACCCCTACCACTTCCGTTAAGCAAAGTAACTCCACTACCTATATGAACATCAATAAGACTGCCACAACCTACAAAACTATCAACCATTATATCTACACAATCTCCTATTGTTACTGATGATAATTCAGACCTATTAAATGGAGAGTCATCATGAACGTTTTCATATGAAAGTTCTACTGTAGGAGGCCAAGTATTATTTTCTTCGCATCCTTGTGAAAATACATTGCCATATTTATAATACCCAATCCATTTTCCATTAAAAGAAGGAGGATAATATAAACAATCTGGCGAATTTGCTTCAATCAATTCACCAAGCCTATAATCAGTTGTTGTTGCCCAGTTAACGCCATTATCATAAGATTCTTGTTTAACCTGATAATAATATTTATCAAATCCTGTCGCTCCAGAACATATTGTTCCATTATTAACCCATCTTTCCAATATTCTTGCTCCACAATCAACAGAATATGGGTCATATAAATCACCTTTTTGGTATTCAGCTGGAGCAACATCTTGCCATGTTGCCCCAGAATCATATGATACTTGTTTCTTCTGTTTATAAAATTTACAATATTGACTCATTTTTTTAAGAATTTGGAATCGCTGTTATTCTTGATGCATATGCACTCCAATTGTTTGCTGCTTTATATGCTCCAACACTGCTGCTTGGAACATATATTGGGCAATTGTTAGTGTCGTTAAACGCATTTGTATCCATTAATCTAGGTGGTGTTATTGCTGTAATTGTTACACTTGTTAAATTAGCGCAGCCAGCAAATGTGTTATAACCAATCTTAGTTACCCCACTTCCAATGTTAACAGAAACTAGATTTCTACAATATAAGAAAGCGGCAGTGCCAATTTCTGTTGTACTATCTGGTATTGTAACTGATGTGAATGTTGAAGCACTACAATATTCGAAAGCACCAGTACCGATAACAGTAACGCCTGATGGAATGTCTACATTTGATAATTTTGTGCAACCATTAAATGTATGAGCACTAATTGCTGTAATACCTGTTGGAATGGTTATACCAGTAAGACTAATACAATTTCTAAATGCATGTTCGCCAATTCTTGTAACATTATTACTTATTGTACAACTTGAAAGTTTGCTACAACCATAAAAAGTGCTTGAGCTAATTGTTGCAACGCAATTACCTACTACAGCAGTTGCCATTGAAATTCTATTGCAGCATGATGGGTTTGTAGATGCTGATGAAATGGTTGTGTTTGAATCACATTCAGCAGAATAAGTTGTGCCTCCTGTATATGTTGCTCTGAACTTTATATTATCAGGCTCACAAGGTGGTATTCCTTGTATTCTATCAGCATAAACTGACCAATTAGTTGTTGCTTTATATAAATTTACTGATTCGCAAGGCACATATATATAGCCAGTTCCTTCTGATATTGGCGTTTGAAAAAACGCAAAACTGCCAAGGCTAGGTGGAGTTGTCGCATTAACCGTTACACTTGTAAGGCCACTACAATATTGGAAAGTTTCCATACCAATGGTTGTCACACCACTAGGAATAACGATACTTGTAAGGCCACTACAATTTTCGAAAGCATTGCGCTCAATATTAGTAACACTATCTGGGATTGTTATACTTGTAAGACTTCTACAATAACTGAAAGCACCATATGGAATCGCTGTGACACCACTACCTATAGTACAACTTGTAAGGTTATGACAACTAGCAAAAGCTGAATTTCCAATAGATGTAACACTATTTGGAATATCTATGCTTGTGAATGAATTACAGAGATTAAAAGATGAAGCACCAATACTTGTTACACTATTTGGGATTGTTATGCCAGTAAGACTTTCGCAGCCGCTGAAAGCAGAATCGCCAATGGAATCAACACAATCTCCTATTAAAGCGCTAGTCATTGCGCTATATTCATATCCTGCTGGTCTTGTATTGGCTGTTGTAATGGTTCTTGTTAAATCACATAACACATAATATGGGTCTGCATTGCTATATAACATATATAATTTAGTGCTACCTATTGGAGGTATATAGCCACAATATGTAGAATTTGTTTCAATCAACTCGCCTGTTGTTGTGGCTGTTGTTATCCAAGTAGCACCTGAATTATATGATACTTGATATTCATTCAAATAATGTTTATCATATCCAACGCAAGTATATGCTGTTGATACTGTTCTATATTGAGGTATTGGGCAATCATCACAAACCCAATTTGTTGAAATATCCATATTAACCCATCTGTATATTGCTTCAGGAACATAACCGCAATTTGGGTCATTCTCCGTTTTTGCTGATAATGGCATTGTTCCATCACCATTGACTGAGAATACAGAAGGAGAAACAGGAGTCCAATCTCCTGTTCCTATTTTCTTATATTTCTGATATAAATAATAACTTGTATATTGGCTCATATCTATGTTTTTTTATTCGTTTCCACACACCCATTGGTCTGTTAAAACCCATTTATATTCAATTGGTTCTTGGCAATAACTTGATTGCTCTTCAACCAAATCACCAACCATTGTGTTGCCAGTCTTTGTCCAAGTTGTTCCACCATCAGTTGAGATATATTCATATAATAATTTATACTTATTTCCACTAACACAAGTGTAACTTTCATTATCCCATTCCCATTTGGTTAATGCTCCGCATCTTGCATCACCTGATTGAATCAATGAACCCTTTCTTGTTTCAGACGTTCTTGTATTAATATTATCTGCTGTTGTACCTGTATACTTCACCTCAATATGATATGAATTACCTGCGTCACATATATAACCTGAATCTTCAATCCATCTTTCATATTGCTTATCTTGGTTAATTATAACCGTTCCTTCATCAGCAGAACATTCGCAATTCTTATATGTAAGAGTCCAAGTGATTGCAGATGTTGTTGTATTCGCTGGAACATTAACAGTTAAAGTATTATATCCAACCTGATATGTTAAACCATCAGCCGATAACACCTGTATCTGACAATCTCCATTATAAGTGAATGTCACATTCTGAGCAAGGCAATTTATCTGCTTAATTGAAGGTTTTAAACAAGTTGAGCCTTGCATAACCTTTGTATTAATCAACCTGATATTTCTGCAACACTTCAATGATATATTTCTTTCAAGAGGTGTTGATGTTGGTGTCATTGTATTGCAAATGGTAACAGTATAAGATGAATTTGCAACACCTGATATTGGAGAAACCGTTATATGGCTTGGAATATCAGTTATTTGCCAATCACAAGTTGTTTTGAGAGAATAAGTATTACAAGTTGTAGATGTAAATACAACTGTTGCTGGTATATCAGATGTAATCGTACAAGATGATTCATCACCACAATCATTGGTATCAAATATCTGTTGCTCAGTGAATGTTCCAACAATGTGAAATGCAGGATATTGAGATTCATAACCTTCCATTACCTGATAATCTCCTGTTGGATTGCCAAATACATCAACCTGTTGTTTTACAAGGTATCTCGCCTTTCCAAGACCAATACATTCATAACAGATAATATCATCAACCTTCTTAACCCAACGCCATCTTGTTTCAGTATCTTGGTCATCACTCCAGTCATTTGCTGCTGTTGTGCCATATGAGGACATTTCAACAAGAGTAACTGTTATAATGTCAGACTGACCATTTTGAGATGCTGTTTGAATTGTATAATTTGGCTGAAGACCAAAATTGAAACCTGGGTAATATTTATTATCCCCTCCCTTTGGAGTTATGATTGAAGCATATCTATTATCAAGGAATTCCAATAGATTATACTGCCAAGATGGTTTGTAATTGTCTAACGCAATGTCAAATGTAATTGTATCTGTCACCTTGAAGCCATCATACACCTCTTGGAATGTGCAACTATCTCCTAGGAATTCAACTTTCTTGAAATCTTCAGTTGAAATAACTCTTTTATTCTCAGTGTCCAACACTGCTTTTTCCCTTTCCAATAATTCCAATGTATCAATGCCATGAACCCTTAAACCAAGGCAAACAGGCTCAACAGCCTCAAATTCTGCATTTAATTTAAGAGTTGGAAAGTTGGATAATGAAGCAAATGTGAAATCTGTCTGATTGGTATCTTTTGAAAGATTGAATGTATGCGTTATTCTACTAGGGAAATCAACATTAATCATAAAATAAGTACCATCCATTGATTCTACAATTGCATAGTACCTTCCTCCAAAGATTTTATAGTTCACATAGCCATGCATCGATAGGGTAAGCGTTTTTTGAAACTTATAACGCTCATCCAATGATGTTTCCTCATTAAATTGAATATTGAAACCATTGATACGAAGTGGAAGTTCTGTCAACCCACTAATATATGCTTCACCATTATCAATTATAACATCTTTTACATGTTCTTCTGATACAAGGTAAAGCACATCTTTTAGTTTGTTGTAACTATATCTACAAGTACCTGATGATTTTTCTAAATAATCTGTTACAGCCATATAATATGTTTATTTAAATATAAATATTTCTAAAAATCAGAAAATAATAATTTTTTAATAAACATATGAAATTATGGTAGAATATATAATGAAAAATGATGGAAATGTGTACCTTGTTCAAGAGCATGATTTACAGGGTAGAAATAAAACAATACATTTCCTAGGAAAAGAGTACATTGAAGAGAAAAAGGAAGAAAAACCAAAGGTTAAGAAACAAAAAAAGGAAGAGAAATAATCTCTTCCTTTTATTTTTTGGTACTAATTGTTACGCACCCTTAACAACATTAACAGCTGCTTCTGCAAGAGGTACTGCACTTTCAGTTACGTTACCTGTAAGAACAATCTGTAATCCATTGGTGTCACCACCACCTGCAAGAGTTGCAGTTTCAGCCTCCAAGCCACCGAGACGGCCAAGACCAAGCCAAATACCATCAGCAGTTACAACCACTGCGAAATAACGACCCAATGCAAGTGCATCCAAATCATCATGTAAGCACTGGTCATACTTACCTGCTACATTGAAGGTAAGGCTGTGAGTTCTGTACTTATTACCATTGTCTTCAACAACCAATGTATCTTCGAATGTTACAGAATTCTTAGCTGGTTCAATGTGATAGAACTTAGCAGTATTCTTCATTACTATGTCTGTAATCACTGTTCCACTGCAACCAGTAGCTGCGCCATAAGCAACTCCTGTATTAGCAGATGTTCCTGATACATCATCATAGTTTGCGAGATATATATCTTTAACCTCAGGAAGTGAATATCCACAACTGGTTGTACGAAGCAAATCTCTATTTAAACTACAAATAGCCATAATTATATAATTATTTTATTTTTTATTATTTTCTTTTTATAAGGTGGTAAGCCAAATTGCTTACCACCATTTCAACTATTTAATGGTTTTCGTTATTTAGGCAGTTTTACCAAAAACGAACAACTCAGGAAGTATAACACCAACTGCAATATTTGAGATAGCAAGAACTCTGAACATATTGTCACCAGTTGTATCTCTCATATCAATTAATTTATACTCAATGTGACTATCAAATGTGTCATAGCCAAGAACTAAGTTTCTAGCTGGACCAACTATGATAGTATTCTTGCTCTGCATTGTAGGAACAACCTCAAATCCCATAATGAAGATACGACCATTCTCTCTTGCATAGTTAGAGAAGATAGACTCCTTATTTGGGCAACAGATTTTGCCAAGTGCAACCTCAAGAACTCTAACATCCTGATGATTCATAAAGATTTTGTAACCTTCCGTATCAACCTCTGCATTACCAGCTACTTCCAAAGCCTTGTCAATTGCAGCCTCTACCTGAGCGATTACATTACCAACAGTGATTGCACTGATAGTTAACTGATTTCCAGATGGGATAGTGCCAAGTTTCTTCTCTATACCATCAACAGCCTTCAAATAAACCTTGGAAGTTCCTGTATAACCAGTATCACCCTTCCAGAAAATCTCCTGATACTCCTGAGACATCTTCTTTCTAAGTTTACCAAAATACCAGTCAGCGAATGTCTGAGGGATTCCACCTCTTAAACTAATTTCAGTCTGGTCAACAAGGAAAGTGTTCCAGAAAGTGTCATAACAGTTTTCTTGGTTAACCTTGATTGCTGCTGGCTCAATGAATGATTCTGCCAAAGATGCAGCACCTGCTGGGGTGAATGGACAAGTATATAACTGCCAAGCATCACCAATCTCACCAGTATACATCTTCATCTTACCTTTAACACCATCCATAAAGGTAATACCATACTGA
>Ga0247610_10000685_pt1 | contig 46263 bp, 41 predicted proteins | sample 174DNAGHGhighgp2_FD_193483 | JGI IMG/M metagenome (GOLD analysis project Ga0247610, IMG submission 193483) | Sheep rumen microbial communities from Palmerston North, Manawatu-Wanganui, New Zealand - 1742 DNA GHGhigh gp2 | ecosystem: Host-associated > Mammals > Digestive system > Stomach > Rumen...
TAGAATGCCAATGGAGGAGGAACAAGACGGCCGGTCTTCGGGTCACGGGTACATTGCTCCGGAGTGAACTTGTATGCGCCGTGGCTGGTACCAATCGAGATAGCGAGGCTGTCGCAACCTGTACGGGTAGCGAAATCAACTACCTCTTCCGGTTTGGTGTAGTGGCTGACTGCAGACGAAACCTCATCCTCAACACCTGCGAGCACGCCGAGTTCAGCCTCAACGGTTACATCGTACTGATGAGCATAGTCAACAACTTTCTTCGTCAAAGCGATATTCTCCTCGTAAGGCAGCGACGAAGCATCGATCATAACGCTGGAGAAACCGAAGTCCACGCAGCTCTTGCAGAGTTCGAAGCTGTCTCCGTGGTCGAGGTGCAAGCAGATCTGCGGGTGTTCCCAACCGAGCTCTTTAGCGTACTCAACGGCGCCTTGAGCCATGTAACGAAGCAGCGTTTGGTTTGCGTAGTTACGCGCACCTTTGGATACCTGGAGAATCACCGGGCTTTTGGTCTCAGCAGATGCTTTGATGATAGCCTGCAGTTGCTCCATGTTGTTGAAATTGAATGCAGGGATAGCATAGCCTCCCTTGATTGCCTTTGCAAACATCTCACGGGTGTTCACAAGGCCTAATTCCTTGTAAGAAACCATAATTTAAAATAATTTATTGTTGTTAAAAAAATATCTAGTGGACTAGTGAACTAGCAGACTAGTAGACTAGTTTCTAAATTCTTTTGCATGGTGGCCGCGGATGAGCACATGATGGTTGGCGATCGGGTCGGTCAGGAAATACTGCGCCACTTGCGGCGTACTTTTGATCCACACTTGTGTGCGGCATAGATTCGCCTCGTATTGGCAACGCTCCAATTCGACATCTACTGCCAGCAAACGCTGTAAATCGCCGCTCAGTTTGACCAGCGTGTAACCGCCTGTCGGCAACTCGCCGTGAATTGCCACGCCTATTCCCGACTCGAAATGCGTCGTGTACTCATGTTTCTCAGTCATTCCCAGCGGCAACGTACAATGTGCAAACAGCATCTCTCCGTCCGGGTGGATACGTGCAGGGTTCACTTGGAAGCACAATTCGCCGGTCAGACGCTTGCAAATCATCATCGTCAGCAGCACAGGAATGTCTCCTTCGCACGCCGCAGGAATACCTTCATCATTCAGCTTGCTCAATGCAATACATCCGGTGTTCTTGACAGTTGTCAGCAAGTCAAAGCAACGTAACGTAACACCCTGTAAATCATACTTCTGCACGATTTCCTTCAAACGTTCGTAGATAGCCTCGGCTCCTTTCATACCGGGGTCAACCTCGCCAAGCGAAGATACTTCTTCAATGGGTACATCCACTAATTCGCAGTTCATCTGGCGCAACACTTGTTCGTAATCAACGCGAGAGGCTATCAGCCAGTCGGAAGGAAAACCGATGACGCCCAATTTAAGCGGCTGAGACGACTGGAGAAGCGCATCAGAGGGACATAATGTCAGCGCACTTTCTGCACTATTGTCAAGGATTTGCTCGATACGGGTATCTTCCGCACACGTCATTACTTTGCCGACACCCTTGTGCTGGCGGATGTAACTGAGTATTTCCAATGAAGCGGCCAAGGAATTGCTATGACCGCTAACCATCAGATACACAGGCTTGTGCAAATCAATCAACCCCTCTTTTACCAACTGGATAAACTTCGACTCCGTGCCGCCGGTCAATACGGCTACCACCTGATTCGATGCCAAAAAAGACTCCGGAACTTCAAATGGCAGTCCAAGAGACTCCTTGTGCATCTCCGACGATAATATATGCAACAACATCACAAACAGTTATTTGTTAATTGAACGCATTCATGCGGAAACGAATCCCGATTACGGACGCCAGAATTTGGCGGCGTGATGACCCTTGATCAGCACGTGGTGGTTAGACAGCGGAGAGGTCAGCAAGTACTGGCTCACAATCGGTGTGGATTGAATCCAAATCTGCGTACGACACAGGTTCTGCTCATACTGGCAATGCGTAACTTGCACATTTACAGCCAATAAATGCTTCATATCGTGGCTCAGTTTCACTAATGTATAATCACCAGCAGGCAATTCGCCGTGAATAGCGACACCCAAACCTGACTCAAAATGAGTGGTATATTCATGCTTCTCTGTCATGCTGAGCGCAATCGTACATTTAGCCAGCAAAATCTGTCCGTCCGGCTGAATACGCGCAGGATTGCCCATGAATCCCGGTTCGCCCGTCAAATTACGGCAGGCAAGCATCGTCAGCAATACAGGAATATCGCCCTCGCAACCGGCAGGAATACCTTCGTCCTGCAAACGGCTGACTGCTACACAACCCGTGTTCTTGCAAGTTGTAAACAGGTCGAAACAACGAACCGTGATACCGTCCAGTTTGTACTTTGCAACCAGCTCTTTCAGACGCTGGTAGATAGCCTCGGCGCCTTTGATACCCGGATCCACTTCACCCAGACTCGACAGCTCTTCGAAAGGAATGTCAATCAGCTGACAATTCATTTTCGTAAGCACTTCTTTGTAATCAACCTGAGAGGCAATCAGCCAGTCTGACGAACGGCCCACTACGCCCAAACGGCGAATCCGGTCGTTGTGAAGCACTTTCTCCAACGGAGTACGAGTCAAGGAAGCCGTCTCGCTCAAATCAGGAAAGACCGTGTCATTCGGATGTTGCATGATTTTGGCCATTCCGTTACGCTGACGGATGAAACTCAAAATCTCCAATGCCGCCGGTAAGGAGTTACTGAAACCGCTAACCATCAGATAAACAGGACGTTTCAAATCAATCTCCTTCTCGCGGACAAGATTGACAAACTGAGCCTCTGTTCCTCCGGACAGTACGGCAACTACTTGATTTTCAGCAATAAAAGTGTCCGACACCTTGAACGGCATGTCGGATACCTCTGTGTGCAAATGTGAACATAATGTGTGTAACATAGAGATGTAGTATTTATTTGGTTATATTATTCCCGTTTTACCCCATTTTAAAAATCGCTGCAAATTTATAAAAAAAAAATGACATATGCAAGAGCATATGAGAAAATTCGCAAAAAAATGTACTTTTTTTAAGATTTTTCACCCATTTACGGCATCGAGACAATCTCGAAGGTGTCTCGAAGGCATCTCGAGAGTAAACCGGGGTTCCAAAAATGTACGATTTTTAAGATTGCGACCGGAATGTGAAATATTTTTGACCAAGATAACTGACGGCTACCGTTACTATCGTAATCAGCATCTTGCTCGGAGTCGGATACCAGCCGAATGTCTCCACACACAACTTTAATCCGAAATAATTGATTGCCAAATTGACCGCCACGATGAGAATATAACGTCCTAACTGCCGTGTGCCACTATCCTTTGTACTTCGTTCTTGTTTCCTTTGTACATTAAATGTAACGTATTTCTGAAGCCAGAACCCCGTTAGCAACGTAATCGGAAACACAATACAGAGTGTGGCAATATGCGGAGTGATAGCCTGCGCAAATGACCAATTACCAATGACAAATGACAAATGAACTATTTCATGACCTATAACAAAGTTATAGATAAGGAAATAGAGCACCCAGTCCAGAACAAGGTTTCCGCCGCCGCATGCCGCATAGCGGAACACCTGCCGGGGAATCCAGTGCTCGAACGGACGATAGAAAAAGTCAATGATTCGGGTTACTATTTGCGCCAATCTGGTCATCTTAATCCATTTCGGCTGCAAAAATACAAAAAATATTTGAAATGGACAAGAATTTGAAGAAAAAATTCTTACTTTTGTTCGTTTTTAGGAAAACGCGAAGGTAACATAAGATACGGACTGAAAAGTGTTTCCGTCTTATCGAAATCCTGTTCCCAACTGTAAACAATATTGTTATTCTTGTCTATGTATTTATAAAATTTCTTTTTGTTTATGCGATCAACAACTACAACTCCTATCAAACCGTTGTGATAACACGTATAAGGCCTGACATCCTTACCAAAATCTACGAGTACATTCCCTTGGGTATCGATAAGACAATAATCATTATCAACAACGTCACCATCATAAATCATTGACTTACAAGCCCACGCTACTCCCTCATGGAAAGGTTCGCAATAAATGAACTGCGGTTCAATCCGTATTGTACCTGTTTTGTCCACATATCCCCATTGACTATATTTACCACATGAAGCAGGTAACAAATTGTCATCTTCAAAGTTTTTCACATCCATGAAGATAGGTTCGGTTACTTTATTTCCATGTGTATCCATCAACCCAAAAAGTGGATACAATCCATTTGAAGTAGTTGTTGTGTCCGAATAAGCAAGCAAACCGCCTCCTACAGACTTTAAGTAACGGTAGGAGGTCGTGTCAATAACCCATTCCCCTTTTGTATTGATGGCACCGACAGAATAAGAATAAGATAAACGTTCTTTATTAAAGCGCGTGACTTGAATTACTGCCACTCCATCACAGAAATCGCCGTATTTATAAACTATTGCAGATGCAGTATTTATGTCAAACGAATCAGTATCCAATGTTAGGGCGAGTTCGCCTTTTTTGTTGTAATATCCCAGTTCTGTAGCCACCAATCCCTCTTTGCTCATAATACCTAATTCTATAAAATCATCCGGCAGGACAACATTGAAATTGCTGTCATACAGTCCGTATTTTGGGGCTATGCCAAAACTTGTCGGATATTTATAGAACTTCATGTATCCGTTATAAAAGTAACTGTCACATCCTTCTGCCTCGGGCGTATAAACGACGTTTCCTTTTGTATCAATGAATTGGGTCTTATAATCTTCAATATAGACTAATGCCTTTCCGTTACTGAAGAAACCGGCACCTTTGTATTGTGGAGGAATAACCATTTCCCCTTTCTCGTTGATATATCCCACTTTTGAGGTGATAGAGTCAAAGGCCGGCCATAATTTTGTGTTGTCCTCGTATTTGTTTTGAGACAACGATTCCTCGCAGGCGTTGCAAATCAACAGCACAATGCATAAACAACAAAAGATAAATGACTTTGTTTTCATAAAGATTGCAATTTTATAATTAAATATATATTTCATTTTAATAAATTAAAACGTGAAGGTAACAACATTCTCGGAGTAAAACTCGACCCGTCGTCGTTGGTCTTGTCCCAACTATATATCGTATTGCTGTCTTTATCTATGTATTTGAAAATTTTCGTTTTGTTTGCCTCATCGGTAATCAGTACCCCTATCAAACCGTTGTGATAACACGTATAAGGCCAGACATTCGGACCTAAATTTATAACTACATTCCCGTTGGTATCAATAAGAAAATACTCCTCTTTTTCATTCCATGCCCAAGCTATTCCCTCATGGAAAGGTTCGCACCAGAAGAATTCAGGCGCAATCCGCATCGTACCTGTCTTGTCCACATATCCCCATTTACCATATTCAATACATACAGGTAATAAGTCATTATCTTCAAAGTTTTGCACTCCTTCGAAAATAGGCTCTGTAACTTTATTTCCATGTGTATCCATCAACCCAAGCCGATAATAATCGGTGGCTGTCCTGTATGCGAGCAAACCGCATCCTACAGGCCTCAGTTCAATGTAAGAGGCCGTATCAATCACCCATTCGCCTTTTGTATTGATGGCACCTAAAGTCGAAGAGAGATGTCCGTTATTATAGCGTGTAACACCAATTACTGCCACTCCGTCGCAGAAATCGCCATAACTGTATGTGGTATATGACTTTGAATTAATGTCGATTGTGTCGGTATACAACGTCAGGGCGAGTTCGCCTTTTTTGTTGTAATATCCTGCTTCAGTAGCCACCAATCCCTCTTTGCTCATAATACCTAATTCTATAAAATCATCCGGCAGGACAACATTGAAATTGCTGTCATACAGTCCGTATTTGGGGGCTATACCCAAACTTGCCGGATAGCTTTTATAGAACTTCATGTATCCGTTATAAAAGTAACTTTCGCATACTTCTGAATCCGGAAACGTATAAACGACATTCCCTTTTGCATCGATAAATTGGGTCTTGTCATCCTCAGTAAGGACTTTTGCCTTTCCGTTACTGAAGAAAAACGCACGTTTGAATTGTGGAGGAATAACCATTTCCCCTTTCTCGTTGATGTATCCCACTTTGGCAGTTGTCGGATCCACTGCCGGCCAGAGTTTGGTGTTGTCGGTGTATTTGTTTTGGAACACCGATTCCTCACAGGCGTTGCAAATCAACAGCACAATGCATAAACAACAAAAGATAAATGACTTTGTTTTCATAAAGATTGCAATTTTATAATTAAACATATATTTAGTTTTAATAAATTAAAAACGTGAGGCTTGTCAGCTTCAATGTGGATTGTTGAGGATTCTGGACTACCTTACTATAACCAAACATCTACCGAACAAGGCTCACGCAATGACGTGAGCAAAAGCCTCGTTCTTGGTTATAGAATTGTTTGAAAGTGTCCAGTTTTCAACAATCCAAGTCGTAAGCTGTATGCTTTATTTATTATCTATGTAGCGCACACTTGCACTTGTTTTCCCGTTTGACTTCCGGGAAAAGACGGCAGAGATTAAAACCTTTGCGGGTGCAAAGGTACTGCTTTTTTCCGACATATGCAAAAAAAATCGCCCGAAAGGACGATTTTTTTGCATTTTTATCTTACTTGTGCACCGGTTGCGTTGAATACCTTGCCGTCACGGATGATGAAGATCTGTCCGTTGAGCATGATTTTCTGCGTTCCATCCGTAGCAGGAATTATTTCCTCGATTGCCGTCGGAGCGTTTGCCGGAGTTATCTTGATTGCCTTGATAAACGCACCTGCGGAAGGATCCTCTTCGCGTACCTGAGCGGCTATATGAGCCGGAGCCGGCGAGGAAACAACTGCATGCAGATAAATTACCACATGTGCCGGAGCTGCTAAATCATAGGTTACTTTTACCCAACCGAACGTTTCTGTTTGCGTGATACTAATGGCTTCTTCGCCTTCTATCTTCACTTTAAGCGTATAACCGGGCAGGGTAAAACACTCTATCAGAATCTCACCCTTGCCTGCAGGCACATCAAAGGTCAAAGCACCGGGCAACGCACTTACCCACGCACTCGATCCTGGAATTATGCTCTCCAAAGCCTCAGCTACTTGCTCGTCGGTAAGCGATGTGGAAATCTCCAGTTGACCCGACTCTTCATTGTAAGTGTCGTTGACTGAACTACTGAAGAACACGTTCTCGTTGCCATCCGGATCTTCCTTTGAAAACTCAATCACGGTCTCTTCATCGTCCGGAACTACTACCGGTTTCTTGCCTATCTCAACTATCGGAGCAGGTTCGTAACTTGCTCCTCCTCCTATTACATTGACAAAACCAATATTTCCCTTAACATCCACATTTTCAGTAAGAATCTTTATGCTCTCCAGCTTGTCTTCTTCGCTGTTCATGAGATGGAAGTTTTGGCAACGGATAGCATATTCAGTTCCTTCTGCGTAGAGGTATGCTCTACCCATACTCATTGTGCCATCCAGCACAATTGCCGAGGGGACACCTTTCGCACGTATGGCTACATTAGTGAACTTCAGTGATTTTGCTTGAATAGCCACTCCCGTGGATTGCAGTTTCAGAGAATCTTTCGTACTCTCACCAAAGATAGCAACGGACGAATTGGCATTGATACAAGTCTTCGCACCGGAAATAGCGCAAACGCCGCTGACTTTAATCTCCAGGCTTTCGTCCGACTTGATAACACCTTCTTTTATTTCGTCACTCATGCCGGATACATCCACTTTCCAGTCTTTGATATGCAGTTGTGAACCCGTCCATTTCACCTTGCCGCCGTTACCAAGGACATCATCAGCGTTTTCTGCGGTAATCTCTGTGTTGAGCACCGTAACGTTGAGTTTGGTTATGATCAGCCAGTAGTCAGTCCAGCCGGACAGATACGTGTCATTGCCTTCGGACATAGCGCCTACTTTGACAGAACCTTCTTTTTTCGGAGTGAGAATACCATCATTTGAAATAGTAACTATAGACTCGTCTTCCACCAGATATGTTACAGGCACATTATAGCGGTTGTCCAATTTCAAAACCTTAACAGGGAAGCCGAGATGGGTATATTGCTGGCTGAATTCAAAAGCCAACTGCGGGTCTTTCTTTACCACATTCAGCGTATAACGGGCGCTATAACCTACAAACTCTTCCGTCTCATCACAAGAAACAGATATCTGCGTTGTTCCGGGCGTCAGCATGGTAACGTTTCCGTTCTTGTCCACGGTTGCCACTTCCGGATTACTTGATTCCCAATGCGTGAATACAGGTTCGCCCATAACTACTTTCGGCAAACGTTGAACCACATTGCTTACGGAGTCAGTTACGTTATTCGGCTCGAAATAGAAAGCTACAGGCTTCTTTATACGAAGCAAATAGGACATCGAAACACCTTCCCAGTTTTCGTTTCCCGGCCATTCAACGCTGATGGTCGTCTCACCAAGGCTAGTAGCTATCACTTGACCTTTCTCATCAATCTTAGCTACTTCAGGATTAGATGAGTTAAACGTCAGTAAGTTTACTGATACATCCTTGTCTTCCCAATGAATGGTACCTTCGTTAAAATACTTGTAGCGCACTACGCAAAGAGGCGTCAATATACTACCGCTAATTGTTCCGTCTTCTCCGGTAGTTACACCGTCAGCTCCGGGAATCAAAGCCGCCGTAAACTCGCTCACAGCTTGGCCGTTCCACATAAAACCTGACTCAGGAATTCCTTTCTCCACCGTGTAATGAATCACGTGATTCGAGGAACAATCCTGCTCTCTGTTGATTTCTGTGTACGTCACATCGGCACTTCCAACTCCTACGAAATAAGCGCCGCGACCGCTCGCCCAAACAATATTCATGTCTGTGGACTGAACAGTGTTAATATCAATCCTTCCTACATTGGATCTGGCTATTCCGCCTTCGCCTACATGACAAGTAGCGCTGACTTCATACTCAGTACGATCTTCCGCTTGACCTGGAAAAGCTGCCGGAGTAAACGCACATTCGTCTGCAAAAACTGCAAAAGCAGGGAACAGACTTAACGTAAAGAGTAAAAATTTCTTTCTCATAAGATTCTTGATTTAGTTAAACAATATGGTTAATTGGTATGATTGTTCGGAGAGCAAATCACTATTATTCCGTTGCAAAAGTACAACATTTTTTTGAATTATACAAATTTTTCATAACTTTTTTGGAAAAAATATAAAAATTGTGTGCTTTTTGCTCCTTTTACATATAGAAAAGGAGTGATTTTATAAACAGATTACGAAAAATTTCGCAAATATTTCAATTTTTTGTTCTTTTATTTGCATATTTCAAAAAAAAGTAGTACTTTTGCAGCCGCAAAAGGTTTGAGCCTTTTCTATTGGTAACAAAATTAGTAACATCTATGGACGATTATCACACTACTAATGCAACAAGTACATGCCAAAAAATTTCTTGGGCAGCACTTCTTGACGGACTTGACAGTCGCCCAAAGAATTGCTGAAACCGCCTATAAGGGACAAAGTGACGAAGTACAAAGTACAAAGGAAAAAATACGCGTACTCGAAATAGGTCCCGGTATGGGTGTATTAACCCAATATCTCCTCAAAAATCCAAATATCCAACTCACAGCGATCGAAATAGACCGCGAGTCCGTTGTGTACCTCAAAGAATGGTATCCGGAGTTACACCTGATAGAAGGAGATTTTCTTAAATTAGATCTCAATATCATTTATTCTGAAGGAGAATTTAATGTTATCGGCAACTATCCTTATAATATAAGTAGCCAGATTTTCTTTAAGGTTCTGGATTACAAAGACCGTATTCCTGTCTGTTCCGGAATGATTCAGAAAGAAGTAGCGGAACGAATCGCTTCCAAACCGGGAAAGAAAGCTTATGGAATCTTGTCTGTCTTGTTACAAGCTTATTATGATATAGAATATCTGTTCACAGTGGATGAATATGTATTCAATCCGCCGCCTAAAGTCAAATCCGCCGTTATTAGAATGACGCGAAATAAACGACGACGATTAGACTGTGACGAAGCGCTTTTCAAAACGGTCGTCAAAACGGCTTTTAACCAACGGCGAAAACAAATGCGCAATTCTCTTCAACTACTCGTAGGAAAAGGAAATCCAATCCTCGAAGAGAAAATTTTTACCTTGCGCCCGGAACAGCTGACCGTAGAACAATTTGTTGAACTTACTAAATTGATTGAAAATGAGCGAAATCAAAATATTTTATAAAGACAGGGAGAAAATCAAAGTAGCCCGTTCTATTTCGGCACTCAAAGAGCTGGATAAAAAGGATATTATCTGGATTGACCTGCTCGACGTGTCCGATAAAACGGAGGATACACTCGAAGGATTTCTCAAAATTGATATCCAGGAAGACGAGGAAATGGAGGAAATTGAGTTCTCCAGCCGGTATATACAAACCGATGACTCGATTGTTGCCAACTCCAACTTTTTGAAAAACAACTTTGAAGTGGAGCCGGTTAACTTCATTTTAAAGAACTCAATTCTCGTCTCTATCCGCGATACCGAACTCGATACGTTCAACGAGACATTCAAAAAACTGTTTGTCAATACACGTAATTTCCCAACAGGATTTCATGTGTTGGTTGCCTTAATGGAAACGCGAGTGGAAAAGGATGCCGACTTGATTGAGGACACCACCGACTTGATTACCGCACTCTCGCAACAAATCAATGCCGAATCGGATCACGTGGACGAAGATTTGCTCGTACAAATCAAGGACTTGCAGGAAAAAGTAACCATCATCCGTCAGAATATAATGGATAAACAGCGAGTGATTTCAAACTTCCTCAAATGCGACTTCTTCCCGGAAGAACTTTACCCCCGTTTGACCATGATTATCAAGGATATAAACTCGCTCTTTGATTACACGCGTTTCGGTTTTGACCGTCTTGACTACCTTCAGGATACTTTCCTCGGTTTGGTAAATATTGAGCAGAACAAAATCATCAAAATATTCACAGTCATCAACATCATCTTCCTGCCGCCAACTCTTATCGGTAGTCTCTATGGTATGAACTTCGACTTTATACCGGAACTTCATTGGCAATTAGGTTACGTCTGGGCACTCGGACTGATGATTTTGTCTGTCGTTACTATCTTGCTGATTTTCAAACTGAAAAAGTGGTTATAAACATTTAATTTACACCCCTTTTGTTACACAGTTTAAAACATGTTCCACATCGCATTTATCAAACAAAATAACTTTTTATCATTCTTAATAAACAAATTCAACTATAACTGTTTCAGATAATTAGATAACTTGTTTACATTTTCAACACACTATTAATATCATGGATTTAAAAAGTAAAAAAGAATATATAGATAAAATTAAGGACTTAGCGCAGAAGAAGAATGCAATTATTTTTGCGCATTATTATACTCGTCCGGAAATACAAGAAATTGCCGATTTCATCGGAGATTCGTTGGCACTCGCACAGCAGGCTACACGCGTACGCGCAGATATTTTAATAATGTGTGGCGTGCATTTTATGGGTGAAACCATGAAAATACTCTGTCCTGACAAAAAAGTGCTGGTTCCCGACCTTAATGCGGGATGTTCTTTGGCGGACAGTTGCAAAGCGGAAGACTTGGAGGCATTTATTAAACAAATTCAAACAACATCAAACAACATCAAACCGATTGTAGTAAGTTATGTCAATACAACTGCAGAAGTAAAAGCGCTTACAGATGTAGTTGTAACATCCTCTAATGCTAAGAAAATTATTGACCAGCTGCCAGAAGATAAACAAATAATCTTTGGTCCTGATCATAATCTCGGTTCATATATTAATTCAGTTACGGGGCGCAATATGATTCTTTGGAATGGAGCCTGCCATGTCCATAGCCGCTTTTCTTTAGAAGCGCTGTTAAAACTAAAAGCTGAAAATCCAGGCGTGGAAGTGCTCGCTCATCCGGAATGTAAAGCACCGGTACTTGCGCAAAGTGATGTCATCGGTTCTACTAAATATCTCCTAGAATATGCGGTCTCATCAGAAAATAAATCATTTATTGTAGCAACCGAATCCGGTATTCTCTTCGAAATGCAGCGTGCTTGTCCGGATAAGAAATTCATTCCTGTTCCGCCTGAAATGACTGATGGAATCGGATGTTCTTGTAATGAGTGCGAGTACATGAGGATGAATACCCTTGAAAAACTCTATGATTGTCTTCTTAATGAGTCGCCGGAAATAACAGTTTCGCAAGAGACAGCTCAAAAAGCAGTAAAATCGATTCAAAGAATGCTTGAAATGAGTTAAAAATCTTATTGATAGAATGCATATATCCGCTATTTTTGGCGGATTTTTTTGAATAAATAGAATATTTTTTAGATTTATTTGCGCAATTCAAATATTTTTTGTACTTTTGCAACTCATTTTGCAAAAATGAGAATAATAACAAACAATGTCGCAAATTCAGGACAAAAATAAACTCTACGCATTCTTGCGCCCCTATGTGGACTGGATGTTCCGCCATTCATACCGGCATGTTCGGTATATTGGCAAGGAAAATATCCCTTCTGATGGAGCGGTTATTTTTGCGCCTAATCATACCAACGCTTTATGCGACGCCATGGCCGTTTTGGGTATTGACCGCTCAAGAAAAGTGTTTGTTGCAAGGGCGGATATCTTCCGTAAACCTAAACTGGCTAAACTCCTCACTTGGCTCAAAATAATGCCGATTAACCGGATTAGAGACGGTGTGGATGAAGTTAGGCATAACGATGAAACAATTGAAAAAGCCGTAGAAACACTTCAGGACGGAGTTCCTTTCTGTATTCTACCGGAAGGTACACACCGGCCGATGCACTCTCTGCTTCCGCTCGGTAAAGGTATTTTCCGTATAGCACTTCGAGCCAACGATGCGTTCGGAGCGGAAAAACCTGTTTATATTCAGCCTGTCGGGTTGGAATACGGAGATTATTATCATCTTTGGAATGACTTGACAGTCAATATTGGCAAACCGCTCAATGTTACCCAGTTTGTAAAGGATCATAGCGATTTGGAGCGACCGCAACTGATACTTGCCCTCCGTGAAGAACTGACGCAGAGGATGAGGGAACAAATTATTTGGGTTCCCGATGATGAGCATTATGCGGAGAACCTAGCCAAACTGCAGGCTAATCCGCCGGAACCCTTCAATCACTTCAAACACCATCGGATTCCCCGATGGCTTCTGCTAATTATTCTTGTACTTCTTTCTCCGCTTTTCCTCGTTAGTCTCGCATTAACTGTCCCCTTGTGGACCATGTGGCTGCTTATTCGATGGAAAGTGAAAGATCCTGCATTCCATAATTCTGTCCAGTATGTTTGGCAGTTGATTTATATTCCTTTGACACTTTTCATAACGCTTCCGTTTTGGATGTTTCTGCAGGAATATATGTATCAAGCACGAAAATTCAAAAATAATCAATAAATGCTTAAAGTTTATATTATTATCGCGTTGTATATCCTTGTTCCGGTACTCATTATTGAGTGTTTCAAACGCTGGACTTGGATGCAGAAAATTGGAACTGTCGTAGCAGCTTATGCTGTCGGAATTATCTTTGCCTTGACCGGCTTTGTGCATTTTGATGCCGGAACAGAAGCTTTCACTACCTTCTCCAAACTTCAATCTACTATTATGTCGGTGACTGTTCCGATTGCTATTCCATTAATGCTGTTCAACTGCGACTTCCGCCTGTGGACGAAAGCACTCCCGAAAACAATCTGGTCTTTGGTCGGGGGAATTATTGCTGTGTTGGTGGCTGTCATAAGCGGTTATTTTATCTTCCGCACACCCGATGTGCCGGAATTTAACAAAGTGGCGGCTATGATGACGGGAATCTATACCGGCGGTACAATGAACTTCAACGCCTTGGGAGCTTCCCTGGGTGTGGACAAAACACTAATGGCTATCGTACTCGCATTTGAAATGGTTCTGACTACACCTTATATATTCTTCATCATCGGAGGCGGATACAAACTTTTCCGCAAAATACTGCCTTACGAGGATGTAACGCGCAAAGGTCGTAAAGACGAGGATGTGGCAACAAAAGATGTGGAAAACTACCGCGGTATGTTCGCGCGTCAGAACGTCGGAGGCATGTTCATTGGATTAGGCCTCAGCATCCTTTTCCTTGCTATAGGAGCAGGATTAGCACTACTCATCACAGGAACACTTAATGAACTGGTAGTTATCCTTACTATCACAACCCTTTCCATTATTGCTTCTTTCTTCAAAAAAGTGCGTGAACTGCCGAAAACTTTTGAACTTGGTATGTTCTTTATTCTCATTTTCTCTGTTATTGTAGCCTCGCTCTTTGATATTCATAGCGTGAATGGCGGTTCGCTCATGATAGGTCTCTTCGTGGCTTGGGTAATGATTATTGCCGCGGGACTGCATCTGCTCTTCTGCCGCTTTGCTAAAGTGAGCGGAGACTTGTTCTGCGTCAGCCAAATAGCGCTCCTGTGCTCGCCTCCTTTCGTGCCGCCTGTCGTCGGAGCTATGAAAAACAAAAAAGTGCTCATTTCAGGTATCGTAATAGGTTTGGTCGGCTATGCCGTGGGTACCTATTTGGGAGTTATTATTGCATATTTGTTGAAATAAATAATATAGAAAAAAATGAAAAAATACGTTCTTGTTATCCTTGCAATCTTGTTTGTGCCGTTTGTAGCAAACGCTAAAAAGAAAGAACCCAAACCGCAGGAAGTGGATTCGCTGGGAAGAAAAATCAAAACAGGATGGAACTTCGGTATCCTTCCTTCTATCGCCTATGATGCGGATTACGGATTCCAGGGGGGGGTACTGACCAACGTGTACTATTACGGAGATGGCTCGCAATATCCGGAATACATCCACTCGCTCTATTTGGAAGCGGCTTATACTACCAAACACCACGGTATTTTCCGGTTCAACTACGACTCCAAGTACCTTATTCCCGGATACCGTCTTACGCTTGACGCTACTTATCTGCCGGACGCTATGTGCGACTTCTACGGCTTCAACGGATATGAATCCAAATACCATCCCGAATGGCATAACTGGAAGAAAAATCCCGATAAAATGGACGTAAATAACTACCGCACGCGCGTCTTCTATAAATATAAAAGAGACCTCATTCGTGTCGCCGGAGATATTGAGGGAACAATCTACAAGGATCTCAAATGGAATGCCGGAATAGGTGTGTTGGGATACATAATTGATGATTGTGACATCAATATGCTCAATGGTAAAAACGTCTATGACCCTGAAAAAGACCATCAGAAAGCGCTAAACCCGAATGAGCAGCTCCTGTATGATAAATACAAGACTTGGGGACTTATCGGTAAGGATGAAATGAAGGGCGGTTGGCATCCTTACGCACGCGTCGGAATTACGTTCGACACGCGCGATAAACGACAGGGGCCGAACAAAGGTATCTATACAGATGCTTTCTTTACCTATTCCGCTGCGTTTAATGCCGCTTATGGACAACAGGCTACTGCCGGTTACAACCATCTCCAGTTCAACTTCACTTTCCGGCATTATGTTCCCTGTTATACCGATAAAAACGGCATAAATCGCATCACTTTTGCATATAGACTCGGTACACAGAACAATATTGCAGGTCGCTCTCCTTTCTATATGAACAACTATATGAATGCACTATTCATACAACGCGTTTATTACGAAGGACTTGGAGGTGGAAATTCCATCCGCGGAATGATGGCTAACCGTATTCTCGCGAACGGATTTGCGTTCGCTAACGTTGAATTCCGGTTCCGGGTGGTTAACTTTGATATCAAACGCCAGCATTTCTTCATCGGACTGAATCCGTTCTTTGACCTCGGAATGGTTACTCAGCCGTATAGTTTGGATGATTTGGTTAAATTGCACACCAACGGTACGTACAACTCGCTCAAAGAAAGCATGACTGCCACCGGAGAAGACTACGATACCTATTTCAATACCGCTGACAAAAAGAATGTGTATATGCCGCATATGTCTGCCGGTATCGGTCTCAAAATAGGTATGAACGAGAATTTCGTTCTCTCTGCCGATTGGGCTATGCCTATTAACACGCAGGATAACAGCAAATACGCGAACTTCTACGTCAAAATGGGATACCTGTTCTAAATAATTATTTGGGTGATTCTTGCGTGATAAGCCCGCCTGAATCAAGATGAAGATTCTTACGGGAAGACAGGAGCACAATAACTGCTGTCACAGCAGATAGTGTGTCGCTTACAGGAATAGCCCACCATATACCGTCTAACGGGTCGCTAAACAGATGAGGCATCAATATTGCTAAAGGTATTAGGTATAGCACTTGTCTTGTTAGACTTAGAAATATAGCTTTTCCTGCTTTACCGATTGAGGTAAACAAGTTTCCCGTTACCATCTGGAATCCTATTATCAGCATGGATGAACAGATAATTCGCATCGGCCTGATGGTAAGGTCTATAAGCGTCGGGTCATGAGTGAACATAAGGGTCATCTGACGTGGAAAAATCTCGCCTAAAATAAACGCAACTCCCATTACTCCTGTTGCATACAAACAGGTTAAATAGAACGATTGCAACATCCGGTCGTAATGCTTTGCGCCGTAGTTATACCCTGTTATGGGCTGCATTCCTTGGTTCAATCCCATTACCATCATTGCAAAAACAAACGTCAGACGGTTTATAACGCCGTAAGAAGCTATCGCCATGTCGCCACCAAACGACTTCAACTGGTTGTTGATGATGATTACAACAAAACAGTGGGCAATATTATATAGAAACGGAGACAAACCGATGAGTAATGCACGTTGGGTAATATGTCTGTTCAAACGCCAAATGCCCCGATGAAATCGAACTAATTCATTCTTGTCCATGAATTTCGTCAACTGCCATACAACGGCTACTGCCTGACTAAGGACGGTAGCTAATGCCGCGCCCCTTACTCCCATTTCCATTCCGAAAATGAAGATAGGGTCAAGAATAATATTGATAACTATCGCCACTATTGTAGCCGTCATCGAAAAACGTGGATGTCCGGCTGAACGCAACAACGCATTAAGACCGAAATAGATATGAGTAAGGATGTTTCCGTACAGAATGATTTCCATGTACTCATGGGCATATACCAACGTATCCTCACTCGCTCCGAAGGCTAACAGAATAGGATCCAACCATATCAGACCTGCCGCCATCACAAGTGCCGAAAGAATGATATTTAGCACGATAACATTGCCCAATACACGGTTGGCGCGCTCGTAGTCTTTCTCGCCTAAATATATGGCTAACAGAGACGATGCCCCGACACCGACCAAACTGCCGAACGCTGCGCAAATATCCATGAACGGCTTGGCTACCGTTAAAGCACTTAACGCTAATGCCCCGCAACCATGACCAATATAAATCGAATCGACAATATTGTATAGCGAGGTGGCCGTCATGGCTATGATGGCGGGCATCGCATACTTGAATAGCAGCCTGTTTACGGGAGCTGTTCCTAAGTCGGTTACTTTGGTCATAAATAAATGTATCTAATTGGGTATTCCTCTGTCAGACACAGCCTGTCTGGATTCGTTCGGCGCACCGGGCAAAAATCTCTGCCGCCGGGTGACCTGCTTGTAATGCTACAGGTATGCCTTCGTCTCCGCCTTCGCGAATGGATTGTACTAATGGTATTTGTCCCAATAAAGGGATTCCTAATTCTTCCGCTAACTGCTTGCCTCCGTCGCGACCGAAGATATAGTACTTGTTTTCAGGCAGTTCAGCCGGAGTGAACCATGCCATATTCTCTATCAACCCTAAAATCGGTACGTTCACTTTTTCGTTACGGAACATCTCTACTCCTTTCCTTGCATCCACCAGTGCTACCGGTTGGGGGGTTGTAACAACAATCACACCCGTTAAACGGAGCGTTGAAATCAAGGTAAGATGAATATCACTCGTTCCTGGAGGTAGATCTATCAGGAAATAATCCAACTCACCCCAGTGGGCATCTTCTATCAACTGTTTAATGGCGTTGGATGCCATACCTCCACGCCATATGACCGCTTGGTCCGGATTGACAAAAAAGCCGATGGAGAGCATCTTGACACCATATTGCTCAATTGGCTCGATGAGCGTTCTTCCTTCGATTTCAACGGAATAAGGACGGCAATCTTCGGTATGAAACATCTTTGGCATGGATGGCCCGTGAATATCTGCATCCAGCAAGCCGACCCGCAATCCTTTATGTGCCAGACAGATTGCCAAATTAGCAGCTACGGTAGATTTCCCAACTCCGCCCTTTCCGCTGTGAATGGCGATAATATGCTTGGCGTTAATGGTGTTTTCCTCTCTTTGGGAGGACGAAGTCTGAACGGGCTTCTTGATATGAATATTCGCCGATATATTCGGGTCCACATAAGTCTTCAAAGCCGCTTCGGAAGCCTTTACAACCGACTTCATAAACGGGTCATTCTCTTTTGGAAATAGCAGAGAAAAGGACACCTCAAAACCGGAAATGCGGATATCGTCTTCCAGCATTCCGCTTTCTACAAGGTCTTTTCCGGTTCCCGGATAGCGTACATGACGCAAAGCATCTATAATTTGTTGAGGATACATATTATTGCTGTGAACTTGTATAGTTTCTTCCGTATGAACGGTATGAGTCTTTTTCTATCTCTATCGTCGGTTCCTCCAAATGCGCTAAAGGAACCAGTTGCCAGGCTATATATTTGATTTTCATTCCTCTGTCCAACCATTGTTTCTCGTAATGGGTCTGTAATGCACGTGCATCGCTCATTACTGACTGCCGGGCACATTCCTCCTCCCCATATAAATCAGACGTATTGCATAGTACCGGGTATGGATTGAGCCGCAGCATTTCTGTCGTATAGGTGTAAAGGAAAGGACTGTCGGTCTTCAGGTGAATGATTCCGTTGGGTTTGACGATTTGTTGGTATCGGTGCATGAAATAGGTACTTGTAAGGCGTTTCGTTGCTTTCTTCATTTGCGGGTCGCAGAATGTGATCCAGATCTCGTTGATTTCATCGGACAAAAAAAACGAAGTGATAAGCTCGATATTGGTCCGTAAGAAGGCTACATTCTTTAATCCTTCCTCTACCGCTTGCTTGGCACCTGCCCATATGCGCGCACCCTTGATATCTACGCCTATAAAGTTCTTATCCGGATATTTCTGAGCCAAACCGACCGTGTACTCGCCTCGACCGCAACCTAATTCCAACACAATCGGATTCGAATTATGGAAATAGTTCTCACGCCAATGACCTGCCATAGGATGCATCTGAACAGATGGCACTTCTTTCCCTTCGGTAGGCTCCAACAATTCCCTCGCTCCGCATTGGAAAACATTCGTAAATGTCTCCATTTCTGCGAACTTTTTTAACTTGTTCTTTCCCATTTCTTTAATTCTCCATTCCCAACTCTCAATTCTCCATTCTTACCTCCATCCCTACATCCATAACTCCTCTCAACAAACTGTCCCGCATACCTTGTTGCACCTCTAAAACATGCTTTCCAGTATCTTGAAAATGGTAATTATCCTCGATGAGAACGGGCATTTCTATAAATCCGTGGTGTTTGTCTCCCAACCATTGACCTCTGTCATCGGCAAGGTAGAACTCAATCGTATCGCGCCGAAGGCTGTCTCCGATAAACAGCCACATGTTTTGATACGGATATTTCTCCGTGTGACGGATATATACAATCATTCGGTAAGCGGCTTGTTTGTCGGCAATCGTATAGTCAAACCGGGCTACTGAATCAATATGCCATTCTCCCGATTCTATCGGATAAAATTGGCTATATACAATGTCATTCCTGCAGGAAGAAAAGAAGGTCGCTACTGCCGTTAAGACAGCAACCGCTAATAATTGCTTAATTCTATTGACTTTCTGCCTGTTCATCGTCTGTTCGGTCTTTTCTTTTTCTTGTCGAATCGTGTCACGTCTCCGTGCCCTGTCTGGTAGCCTATTTCCGATACTACTGCATGTGTTCCTTCCAATGTCAGCGGTTTCTCTCCGCGGTTGTTCATCGCTATGATTTCCTTGGCACGGACTGCAGAAAGGGTTGTTAGGTTAAACGCTTTCTGCGGGTCGGATGAATAGGTAACGGTACCGGCAAGCGGGTCTGAGGCAAAGAAATACCACGTTGCATCTTTGGTCTCTAACTCCGTGTGACGGGAGGGCAACAGTTTGTTGGCATCCTCATAAACAGGCACTTCGTAATTGAGACAGCATTTGAGTTTGGCGCACATTCCGGCTAACTTCTGAGGGTTGGGAGATATGTTCTGCAATCGCGCGGCGCCAGTTCCGACAGATGAGAAATTGATGATCCATGTCGAGCAGCACAACTCGCGCCCGCAAGGGCCTGTTCCGCCGATGCGGCCTGCTTCCTGACGAGCGCCTATCTGCTTCATCTCCACGCGTATACGGAATGTCTCGGCATACACTTTGATTAGTTGGCGGAAATCGACACGTCCGTCCGCTATATAGAAGAAGATAGCCTTTGAACCATCGCCTTGGAACTCCACATCGCCTATTTTCATTTCCAAACCGAGTGATTTTGCGAGTTGGCGGGCTTTAATCATCGTCTCCTGCTCGCGTGCATGGGCCTGTGCTGCACGTTCCAAATCCTCTTCGGTTGCTATGCGGAGCACCTGTCGGATTTCGTAGCGGGAAGAATCAATATTGTTCTTCTTGATTTGCAACTCTACTAATTTTCCGGTCAGTACTACTTCGCCCACATCATAGCCCGGATTGGCTTCCACAACCACTTTAACGCCTTTCTCCAAAGGCAAGTGCTGCGTGTTATGATAATACCCTTTCCGGGTGTTCTTGAACTGAACTTCAATCAGGTCGGTCAGTTGTGTATTCTCCGGCAAGTCTGCAAGCCAGTCGCTTACAGGTAACATATGCGCCGAGTTGTGCTTGGTCGCAGCTGCACCTAATTCACTTTGTTCGTTTCCAACGGTATATTTTTTCATATTGATTATCTTTGGGCAGGATTTATACCTGCAAACTCTTTATTCATTCTTTTACACGCGCGGTCTCTTAATCAGCACAATCATCTGCAGGCAAAGGTCGAAAAATATCACTTTTGCGTTGCCGTTTTGCTCGATTTGGCGTTCCGCAAGATCCAGTTGGTTCATGATAGCCTCTACATTGCCGTTATGGATAAAAGGCGCGAATTTGACGGAGAAATCGCGCTCCGCTGACATCTGATAATTCAGTTCCGGCTGGCCTATATTGCGGATATAGTTCTCCCGGACTTGTTGTTGTGCGTATTGCAGAAAATGCTTCTGCTTCTCTCGCCCCACTTTGCTGTCGGCCATGTCTAAACTCCATTGCCTCAACTGCTTGAGCGATTCGTATTTCTTCTTCGCGTCTCTCATTACGCCTACTGTATATGCGTCACGGAACAAAGCTTTGAAATCGCGCAGTTCCTGTTGGTTTTCTTCGGTTTCATTGGCTTTTTTGAGCGCAGCCAAATAACTGCCGTTAGCGATTCGCGCTATGTCATGTGCTTTCTCGATTTCTATTCCTTTCCGGCACAATGTTTCGGCTATCGTTTCTGTCTCCAAGCGCGGCACACGAATCGTCTGAACACGCGATTGAATAGTGGCCAATAGTTGTTCCGGATGTTCGGAAACCAATAGGAATACGGTCTGTGCCGGCGGTTCTTCCAATAACTTGAGCAACTTGTTTGCGGTCGTCGTATTCATCTTCTCCGGTTGCCAGATTATCATCACCTTGTAGCCGTTTCCATAGGGTTTCAGACTCAGTTTGCGCAGTATTTCCCCACTCTCTTTCTCATAAATCATGCTTTGCTTCGTCTCCACACCTAAAGCCTTGTGCCAGTCTTCCAAATCAAAATAGTGCTTGGTCAGAATGATTTCGCGCCACGACTCAAGAAACGAATCGCATGTCTCGTCCGAGCCGACAATCGGAAACACGAAATGCAAGTCGGGATGCTGGAGTTTCTCCCATTGCAGACATGTAGGACAAACACCGCAACTGTCTGTATCTGTGCGGTTTGGACAATTAAGGTATTGGGCGTAAGCTAATGCTAATTGCAGTTTACCGATTCCCGAAATGCCTGTAAAAAGTTGTGCATGAGGTATTCTCCCCTCACGCACAGAACGTCGCAACTGTTCTTTCGTCGCTTCCTGTCCTATGATGTCTTTGAATAGCAACTTAAACCGCTTTAACTATTCATATTTTTAATTTTCTATTTTCAGCTCTTTGCGCAGCAAATCAACCATCTCCGCATATTCTGCATCCGACAGATACACTTTGCCGGGATTCATCTGGAATGTACCGCCGTAGTCCGGACCATCAACGTATTTGGGTGCCAAGTGAAAATGCAGATGACTCAACTTGTCGGAGAAAGCGCCGTAATTGATTTTCTCCGGTTTGAACAACTTCTGCATCACGCGTGTTACGTCCGCTACATCTGCCATAAACAGATTCCGTTGCTCATCGGATAACTCATTCAGGTCGTTCACATGCTCGTCATAAGCCACAAGGCAACGGCCGTGATATGTCTGTTCTTTAAATAAGAACGCACGCGAAACACGAAGATGACCTATCTCAATCATCAATTTGTGTAAGGTCTCATTGTTTTGGCAATAGAGACATTCTTTCGGATCGGAATACATAACTCTATACTTTTAAATTATCAATTTCCCATTTTTCCTTCAATAACAGCCTTGCGCACAGCCTCAATCGCTTCATTGGAATCGGCATATTGCTTGAGGTCTATCGGCTTGCCTATATGCATATGTACCGGTACCCGGTGAACAAACGGTTTGCCTTTCGGAAGCACTTCAAAACAACCGTCCAATGACAGCGGAATAACCGGCAGACCTAAATCCCATGCAATCTGAAATGCGCCGCGTTTGAATCTTCCTACTTCGCCGTTCAACGAACGCGTTCCTTCGGGAAATATAACGGTACTGACGCCGTTCACTAACTGTTTCTCAACCTCTTTCAGACTTTCTAACGCAGCTTTGGCATTTCTCCGGTCTATAAAAATATGCCCTGCTGCCTTGCAACCGGAACCGATGAATGGTACTTTGCGTAACTCCGCTTTCATCAGCCATTTGAACACCACCGGAAGCCAGCCGTAGATGAGCCACACGTCAAACATCGACTGATGGTTTGATACAAAAACATAGCTCTGTTTGGGCGCAATATGCTCGATTCCATCGACTGAAACGGGAATGAACATAAGCCAGAAAAACGAGCGGGACCAGAACTGTTGAACCTTGTGCACAAACTCTGCGTTACGCCAATGAACGGTACATATCGTAAAGAATGCCGTGAAGGCAGTCAATAACACCAATATCGGCCATGCAATCAGGTATTGATATACAATGTAAAAAGGTCTTAAAATATATTTCATATTCTATCTGCTTTTGTCTTTCTCCTTTTATCTTTCTCCTTTGAGCGCAGCAGTCTAATTGTCGTACTTCTGCATAAAGCCGCGGTACAAAGCGCAAATACGACGAATCTCTTCCCACGTCTCCTCGCTCAGTTTGGTTCCTACTATCTCTACCACTCGTCCTGCGGCGATGGTACCTATTTCTGCGCAACGGCGGATATCAAATCCGTCACTCAGCGCGTGCAGGAAGCCTCCTGCAAACAAGTCGCCGGCACCTGTTGAATCCGTACAACTGGTAGTTATCGCACCTATATGATGACGCTTGCTGCCCTGTTGGACATAAGAACCGTTCTTGCCGACTTTGACTACGGCTATGTCACATTGTTCTGCAATCATCTGTACTGATTCTTCGGGATTGAGATGGGTATAAGCAAATGACTCGTCCTCGTTGGCAAATACTATATCCACGTATTTCTTTACCAGTTCTTTGAGGAAGGCGTGGTTTTCGTTGACGACGTTGTAGGATGCCAAATCAAGTGATACCATGCAACCGGATTCTTTGGCAAGCCGGATGGCTTTTTCAATCAAATCGTGGTTTTGGACAAGATATCCTTCTATATGGAATATGTCATAGCCGTTGAACGCATCTTTCTGTATATCGTCCGCGCATAGTTCTGCTGCGGCTCCCAAATAAGTGGCAAACGTCCGCTCGCCGTCCGGCGTCACAAGGACTATCGAAACACCGGACATCGATTTCTGTGAAAGAAGCAAAATAGGCTTCACTCCGTTCTTGACCATGTCCTCACGGTAAAAATCACCGACTTCGTCGTTTCCGATTTTGCCGATGAACGCTGCTTTGCCGCCTAATGATGCTACGCAGTTGACCGCATTCGAGGCCGATCCGCCGGCTACCATGCGCTTTCGTACCGAGAGAAAACGATATTGAATCTGTTCCGCCTGGTCTTTCGAAATGAGATTCATGCTTCCTTTCGGAAAACCCAGTTCGCGCAAATCGTCCTCGCTGACCTGAAGCAAAATGTCCGTCAGGGCGTTTCCTAATCCTAAAATCTTCTTCATTTTGTACCTTTTTGTCCCAAAAATGGGTTAAAAATCAAAAAACTTTACCTTTATTGTCATTTTTTTGCCAAAAAATTTGGTCATGTCAAAAAAAAGCAGTACTTTTGCACCCGCTTTCGAAAAAGTTGGCACATTTTTGCTTCCTTAGCTCAGTCGGTTAGAGCATCTGACTGTTAATCAGGGGGTCCTAGGTTCAAGTCCTAGAGGGAGCGCCAAAGCACTTGCGTAGAAGTACGTGAGTGCTTTCTTTTTGCTCTTTTCCTGACTAACGCCGTTCCGTTTACTGCTATACCTTTCAAATATCACTTCTTTGCCATTTTCTATGCGCAAAGTTGATTTCGGCTGCAAAGATACTAAAAAAAATCCACATGTGCAAGAAAAACACTAAAATAGTGTTTGTTTTTTGTATTTTCCCTGCACATTTTTCGCTAATTTCATGCGTTTTGAGCGTCATTCTGCTCTGCTTGCTCTGCTTGTTTGAGGTCGAGGTAGATCATCGCCCGTACAAAAGCATCGAAACGGCCGTAACGCTTATAAGCTTGGGTTGTGCGGTCGATGGGTGCTTGCGGGTCGGCATGTGTGCCTCGTCCTCCGGGGATTTGGGCATAGAAACGTTTCTGCCAGTATTCCCGGCGGTTCGGGTCGTTGATTTCAGCATGTGCGCGTTGGCATGCTTCGCGCCATCGGTTGTGATGTGCGAGTTCGTCTCCTTTTGGCGGATTGCGTTTGAAATCACGCGGATGTCGGACGGCATAAGCTTCCTGCTGTCCTTCGAAAATCACTCGTCCGTTTTCGTCACGGAACATTTTCTTGCGGGAAATGACGCCTCCCCTTGTGAGCGTGCCGCGAAGTTCGGCAAAAGGTACTTCGAGTTTTAGAATAGCCATAATTGTGGGTGTCTTTGATCCGCCAAACTTGGCGGATATTATATGGTTGTTACGCTGAGGTTACGGTAAGGTTACGGTGTGGTTTGCTTACGAACATAATAATTTCTGTATAGAATCTGTATAAAAGTTTAATAAAATCATAATAATCTCATAATAATAACATAATAATGCCTTAATACTAATTGCTTGTTCAGAAATGAATTAATGGTGGTTTTGGGCATTGTGGAAGCAGAGGATTTCGGGAAATTCACTTCTTCGGTTAGGAAGCAAAAAGTCATTTCTTCAGCTTGGAGGCAAAGACAATACCGTTCGTAACGGCAAGCAAAACGGCGATGATATCGTCTATCCAGCCGATTACAGGAATGGCGTCCGGGGACAGATCTATCGGAACCAGCACATAAATAAGAGCTATCAACGCTCCTATTATTATATTCATTTTATATTTAGTATTCTTTTGCATAGTGTACTATTATTATGGTAAAGTAATATGGTTGTTCGGATAAAGTAATATGGTTGTTCGGGTAAAGAAATATGGTTGTTCGGATAAAGTAATATGGTTATTCGGGTAAAGTAATATGGTTGTTCGGGTAAAGAAATATGGTTGTTGTGACTTGATTTCAAAAGTGTGGTTTTAAAATTCGTTGCAAAGTTACTGCTTTTTTTCCATATCTGCAAGAAAAATGACATTTTTATTCAATTTTCCACTTGCTTTCCGCTTCCCGATCCCCTAATAATGATGTTGCGAGTTTTGAATAACAGGCTTTTCACTTGGGAAAAAGTTGGGAAAATGCGGTAAATAGTTGCATATTTTTGAAAATATTTGTAACTTTGCAGCGGATTTGAGAAAAACATCCACCATCCATCCCGGCGGCAACGGGTTACAAGCGGCAAAAAGAATATGAAAAAGACATTCATTTTTCTTCTGATGGGTTCACTTGTGCTTAGTTCATGTAATCATGAAACTTATTTGAGCAAGTCGGACAACTTGCCTGAATTATCTGAAAAAGTATTGGAATTACAAGCGGAAGAAGCCATTTCCGTTATGCAGAAAAACGGTTTTGTGTATGAAGGAGAGGAGTTGCACAAGCAGCATCCTTATTCCTATATTTTTTCGCGCGGAGCAAAAAACGCCCAATTTTCATTGGATGATGCCCCCGAACGAGCCTGGCTGTTTGTGGATAGGTCATGGCAGGTTGACAATACATTCTTTGAAAGGCAGATGGAAGACCGGAATAGTGTCATTAAACTCTTCAAAAAATGGTCGTATTATACGGAAGAGCATATTGTGCCGAAAAATATTCAGTTTTGGGAGGGAATGCTCAATTTTGTTACGACAAAGGATGACAAACCCTATTATTACTCGAGGGATTACGAAAATATAGCAGATATAAACAAATTCCGCGAGGACTTGAGTAAGAGCGAAGATGTAAGTAATTTGTGTTATGGATTTGAAAATTACAGAGATTTTGATATTCCGAAAGAAATTGTTATAGGTTTTACTTTTGAAGAGGAAGGAATGTATATTTTGGCATTTCAAAACCGCAATTATGTAAATGTCCCTATGCCATGCATGCCTGTTCACCGCTCCAAGGACAGTAAAACATGTGACCCGGCTGATTAGTCGTTGCAAGCACCTGTATGCGTAAAAAAAATAGCAACCATTAATCCCGGCGGCAACGGGTTACAAGCGGCATGACGATTATGAAAAAGACACTTTTTACTCTGGTTTTGGCACTTGCTGTTTCTGTGCCTTGCCTGTTTGCGCAGTTTATCAGCGTGGAAGACAAGTCGATTGCAGATTGGGAAGGTCTTCCGGAAGAGTTTGTGTTTGAAACACAATGTCCCGAAGATGCGGTTTTACCGGCATTGAAAAGCGCTAAAGTTTTTGCGGATGAGATGTACATCTACGCGCTTGTGGAGCCGGATATGAATCTTATAACAGACAAGGAGTGGACCCCATTCCATGTATATATCAACACGGATAACAGCGATGCAACAGGCGGCTATCGAGACGAGTTCATCGATGCCAACGCGGACATTCTGTTCGAAAGTGCCGTTTTTGCCAATGATAAGCCTTTCTCCTATAATCCTGCTGTTTTCAAATGGTGGGGCGAAGTTGGCGGTGAAGGTTGGATGTGGGTCAACCCCGATGTGGAACATGATGCCGATGATTTTTGGGGAGCAATCGTCGGAGAGGGTGAGTTACCCATCGGCAAAAGTCAGTTTGTGGACGGAAAAATCGAGATGCAATTCCTTCGTGAGCTGGTTCCGGCGGAGTGGAACAAAGACGAATTCGGTATCGGTTTCGATATCATGCAGAACTGGAATTCGGTGGGAATTCTGCCGATTTCATCGCCAGATGAGCTTAATCCGAACGGACTTGCACATAAATTGCAGGTAAAGGTCTATCGCGGCAACAGTGTGGTCGTTGACGGAATAGCCTATTTGCTCAACAGCAAGAATCAAACGGCTATGGTAACCAAGGCTGCTTATTCGGGCGAAATTGTCATACCTGCGGAGATAAGCGTTGACGGACAAACATATCTTGTTTCGAATATCGGCAGCAAAGCATTTGCCGGTTGCAAGGACTTGATATCTGTCACTCTTGAGGCGCAAACACCACCTGCAATTGTGTCTGATGCCTTCCAGGATTGTCCGAATTTATCGGCTATTTTCGTGCCTTGCTGATGTTTGGAGGCTTATTGCTCCGTATGGAAAGATTTTGTACGATGGATTCAATACGAGCCGCTGCCTTATAAATTAGAATTGACCGTCAACAGTACTTATGCTGGAAGTTTGTTGTACCGCCAGGAAGCCAGTACATGTGACAATCATACGATTGTAGAAGCCATTCCTAACCGCTATTTCCGTTTCCTCAGATGGAGCGACGGCGTGAAGGACAATCCCCGTACGTTTGAAATGAATCAGGACTTGGCGGTTGAAGCGCTATTTGACTTCATTTTAGTCGGGAATTGCGGAAAGGAGAATGCGCTCACATGGACGTTGGATCCGGAAACAATGACGCTCAATATAAGCGGAAAAGGCGAACTGACGGACAATTATTTCTACTATCCGTATATTGAGAATCTGAGCATCGGAAACGAAGTAAGTGTTATCGGTCAGAACGCTTTTGCGGGTTTCCCGAAGTTGAAAAATATCCTTCTCGGCTCATCGGTAAAAGTATTGGAAGAAGCGGCTTTTGCCTCTTGCAATTCCATCGAAACCATTACGTGCTACAGCCGTCGTCCGCCTACAATCAATACCAACGCGCTTTACGGCTTGACTTACTCCACAATCGTCTATGTACCAGTTGATTATCTGGATAATTATCTGATGCACGACACGTGGGGATTATATGAAGTTACGCCTCTGGGTGCTTCCAACGCCGAAACAAGCGATATTGTCGTAACGCCGTCAGATAATAAAGTGGAGATTGTATGGCCGAGTGTTTCTGATGCAGTAACCTATGAATTGGTCATCACAGACAAAGACGGTAATGTTATTTGCACTTTGATTTTCAACGCAAACGGCCAATTGACGGAGATAGCTTTCACCGCTCCTGCACGGAATCATGTTCCGGCTCAAAAACAGGAAACAGGCTTCTCGTTCACTATTACCGGTTTGGAGAGCAGCACGACTTACGACCTTACTATTGATGCAAAAAATATTGAGGGCGAAATTCTGGATTCACAATCCTTGTCTTTCTCTACGACCAGCGGCCCGCAGGACATAGAGGATGTACACGATGAAAACGGTACATGTACCAAAATACTCCGTAACGGACAAGTGCTGATTCAGCGTGGCGGTAAATTGTATTCCATGCAGGGTCAAGAGCTATAAAATGCCGTATTGGAATCGTTAAAAAAGTCCGATGAAATCGAAAGAAGTTGCAATTTCTCTGTTATAAAAAACGCGCCTAAAGTTGCGATTTCCGTATAAAGAGAGCACAGCGTGCCATTCGCACGTTGTGTATCTTTTTTTACAAAAAATGTCTCGCGCGCTTGCATATATCAAAATATTTTTGTACCTTTGCACGATATTTCCGAAAAACGCACTTTTTGGAACGGTTAGTGTATATAAATAATTGATACATATATGGGACTTTTTTCTTTTACTCAGGAGATTGCAATCGACCTCGGAACAGCGAACACCATCATCATGTGCGATGACAAGATTGTGGTGGATGAACCTTCTGTCGTGGCAATCTCGATGGCGGACAACAAAATGGTTGCCGTCGGCCGTAAGGCACAACAAATGATCGGTAAGGGCGGTTCAATGATTCGTACCGTGAGACCATTGAGAGACGGTGTAATTGCCGATTTCTATGCCTGCGAAATGATGATTCGCGGAATGATTAAGATGATTCCCAAGCAGGCACGCCTGTTCTCACCCTCTATCCGGATGGTGGTTTGTATTCCGTCGGGTTCGACCGAAGTGGAGATACGTGCCGTGCGCGACAGCTCGGAGCATGCCGGTGGACGGGATGTGTATATGATTTACGAGCCGATGGCTGCGGCTATAGGTATAGGAATCGACGTTGAGAGCCCCGAAGGTTGCATGATTGTGGATATCGGTGGCGGTACAACGGAAATTGCCGTCATTTCTCTCGGCGGCATCGTATGCAATAAATCCATCAAGATTGCCGGTGACGATTTCAACCAGGATATTATCGAGTACATGGGACGAATGCACAATCTCCGTATTGACGAACCGACGGCGGAACGCATTAAGATTCAGGTTGGTTCGGCTCTTCCGGAACTGGAAGATGCACCGGAGGATTTTGTGGTGATTGGTCCGAACAAAGTAACTGCTTTGCCGATGTCGGTACCGGTTAGTTATCAGGAGATAGCACACTGCCTTGAAAAGAGTATTACCAAAATCGAAGGTGCCATCCTTCAGGCATTGGAATCCACACCGCCTGAGTTGTACTCCGATATCGTGAAACGCGGTATTTATCTCACCGGCGGTGGAGCGCTTCTCCATGGATTGGCTACGCGTTTGACCGATAAAATTACCATTCAGTTCCACGTGGCTGACGATCCTTTGCACTCGGTGGCTCGTGGTACGGGTGTGGCACTGAAGAATGTCAACAACTTCGGATTCCTGCTTCGATAAACCCCCAGAGCGATTATGCAGAATTTGCTGAAAATACTGCTTCGCTATAGCAACTTCCTTGTCTTCATCGCCTTGGAAGTTGCTGCGTTTTTTCTTGTCAGTTACAATAATGCTTATCCGCGAAGCAGTATGTTGAGTACTGCAAACGCGTTTGTGGCATGGCAGAACGAGCAAGTAAGTGAACTGAAAGGGTATTTCAGCCTGCGGAGCCAAAACGAACAATTGGCTTTGGAAAATGCCGCTTTGCGGAATCAACTCTGTTCTATTGTTCCGGCTGAAACAGACTCGGTTATCCCGATGAAACCGAAAGAAGTTGAACCTATTACGCATTATTTGCCCGCAAAAGTGGTTCAAATGACAACAGACAGATTGCATAATTATCTTACCATCAATGTGGGAAGTATAGACGGAATCTGTCGCGGACAGGGTGTGCGAAACGAGGAAGGTGTGGTCGGTATCGTTCGGACAGTAGGACGAAACTACAGCGTTGTGCTGCCAGTTATCAATACGCATACCAACCTCAGTTGCCGTTTCTTGAAGAATGATTATATCGGTACGCTGCAGTGGGACGGTAAAGACAGCCGTTTTGCGCTTTTGGCAGATGTAGCGGCGCATATGGTTGTTAATGTGGGAGATACGATTGTGACCAGTGGCCTTAGTCCTGTTTTTCCTGAAGGAATACCCGTTGGAATCGTGGAAAACAGCGTCTTGAAGACAGGCGATTCCTATTATACGATACACGTTCGGCTGCATACCAACTTCAAGCGGCTGAAGTATGTAGAAGTCGTGCAGAACGCACATCAACAACAATTGGAGGACTTGCAAAATGGATTGGACTAAGCAATTTGGACGATACATAGTAGTGATGTTGCTGCAAGTGCTCTTGTTCGACCAACTGCAGTTATGGGGTGTTTGCCATCCCTATATCTATGTGCTGTGTCTGTTGATGTTGCCCATCACATTGCCGCATAGCGTGGATATGCTGATTGGAGCAGCAGTGGGATTTGTGATGGACGTGTTCTGTAACTCGCTCGGCATCCATATGGCTGCCTGTATTTTGCTGATGTTCATCCGGCCGTATCTTTTGGGAGGCATTGTGAACGATAAAGACCGTCTGAACGAACAGATTAACTTGCATACAATCGGTCTTGAAGCCTTTGTAAAATACGCAGTTCTATTGGTGTTGGTTCATCATTTGACAGTGTTCTTGCTGGCCGCTTGGAGTTGGACCCATATAGGCTTTGCGTTAATTGAAACACTCGTTAGCAGTACTATCACTTTTCTGGTGATATTAGGTTATAATGCTTTGAAATACAGATGATTAATGATTCGAATTATAGACGCCGGTATGTTATCAGCGGTATAGCCGTTGGTATTGTGTTGGTGTATATAATCCGTCTCTTTTATTTACAAATTATTGACCAATCGACAAAGGATCAGGCGGATAACAATGCGTTGGTAAAACAGACGATTTATCCCTCGCGAGGATTGATTTATGACCGGAACGGCGAGTTGCTGGTCTTTAATCAACCTATTTACGAAATCACGATGGTTATGCGTGAAATGGGTAAAGATTGGGATACCACGGCTTTTTGCAACTGCCTGAAAATAACTCGTGAAGAGTTCAATGAGCGGTTGGTGGAAATAAAAGACAAAAAAAAGAACAAGGGATATTCACGATGGACACCGCAAGTGTTCATGAGCCAGCTGAAAAAAGAAGACATAGCAACCTTGCAGGAGGAATTGTTCTTCTTTCCCGGCATCCAGATACAGAAACGCACTCTTCGTGACTATACCTACAAGGCTGCGGCACATGTGTTGGGATCAGTAGGAGAAGTCAGTCAGGCAGATATAGACCGGGATGCCTATTACACGCGAGGAGACTATTCCGGGCGGGATGGATTGGAGAGAACATATGAGAATCAGTTGAGAGGCGAAAAAGGTGTGGAGGTGTTGATGCGCGATTCGAGAGGTCGTATTCAGGGCAGTTACCAGAACGGCGAACTGGACCGCACGGCTATAGCCGGAACCGATTTATATACGACTATCGATATTCATTTGCAGTTGTTAGCAGAAGAATTGTTGGCAGGCAAGATTGGCAGCGCAGTGGCCATCGAACCTAAGACGGGCGAGATATTGGCACTGGTATCCAATCCGAGTTGGAATCCGAAAGTGCTGGTCGGTAAGGAGCGTAACAAAAACTACAACACGTTGCTGAAAGATCCGTTGAAACCGCTCTATAACCGCGCTACGCAGGCTACTTATCCGCCCGGCTCAACGTTCAAAACGATTCAAGCTCTTGTTTGTCTTCAAGAAGGAGGCATAACACCCTATACGCTCTATCCTTGTTCAGGACCGGGCAGCACGCCTATCAAATGTACCCACCATCACGGTTCACCTGTCGCGTTAGATAAAGCGATAGAGCAGAGTTGTAACCCTTATTTCTGGTGCGCATTCCGCGATGTGTTGCAGAAAGACGGATATGGTAAGGAAAATGAGGATTTCCGCCATCGCTATGAATTATGGCGAAATGATGTGATGAGTTTCGGGTTGGGGCAGAAGTTTACGGATACAGACCTCGGTGAACAATCAGCCGGTAGTATTCCGAGTGTGGCTTATTTTGACAGGTATTACGGCAAAACGGGATGGAAAGCAATTACCATCCGTTCACTCAGTATAGGTCAAGGAGAGATACTTGTTACACCATTGCAGTTGGCCAATCAGGCTGCTACGATTGCCAATGAAGGTTATTACATTACTCCACACCTCAATAAGAACGATTCTATGCGGATTCATCGGCATAATTTGAATATAGAGAAAAAGCATTTCGAGGTGGTAAAAGATGGTATGCACCGCGTAATGCAGTACGGAACAGGCCGTTGGTATCCGATAGAAGGAGTGGAGACGGCGGGCAAGACAGGTACAGCGCAGAACTCACACGGTAAGGACCATGCCATTTTTATCGGTTTTGCTCCTGTAGAAGACCCGCAGATAGCAGTTGCTGTGGTCGTTGAAAACGCAGGTTTTGGTGCCACGTGGGCTTGCCCGGTCGCCAGTATGATGATGGAGCAGTACTTGAACGGAGAAGTGAAAAGAACGGATTTACGAAAACGCATAGGAAGCGCAATACTGAATGAGAGCGTCCAGAAATGGTAACATATGGCAACATGTCGATTGGCTGACTATCGGTCTGTTCGTCCTTTTGGCTGTCTTCGGGTGGCTGAATATATATGGCGCGAGCTATACATTTGACCAGACCAGTATCTTTGATTTCTCCAACCGAGCCGGTAAACAGTTCACCTGGATGATGGGGTCGGTTATTTTGGGTGTTATACTGCTTTTAATCGACTATAAGACCTACGATGTTTTGGCTTATGTTGCCTACGGATTGATGATTCTCTTGCTGTTGGTAACACCTTTCCTTGCACATGATATCAAAGGATCACTCAGTTGGATATCTTTGGGTCCGGTCAATCTGCAACCGGCCGAGTTTGCAAAGTGTATAGTCGCTCTCGCTGTGGCAAAGTATATGGGGCGGTATGAGTTCAAAATACGAACTTGGCGCGATTTAATCGTGCCTTTTGCACTCATTGGAGTTCCTGCATTAATCATTATGGTGTTGCAAAAAGAGACGGGGTCGGCACTCGTCTTTGCTGCATTCCTTTTAGTCTTCTATCGTTGTGGCATGAGCGGTTATGTCCTTTGGATGGGAGTGGCGGCTGTGGCTTTGTTCATTATAAGTATCCGTTGGGGAGCAACCCCTGTGCCGTTGGGAACAGGAAGTGTGGGTATAATGACTTGTATGTTGCTACTGACGGTCGTGGAAATTTATTTTATTTGCAAAGAACATCCTATCCGCTGGCAGGGGTTGATATTGATGGGAAGTGTGGTGCTTGTATATGGTATAGCGCTGATCATCAATATATTTGTTCCTGTTCCATTCGTTTGGATTTCAATGGGTGTGGTGGTGGCTTTGATAATTTATACTGTATTTATTAGTCTCTATTGGCGCAAATATATGCTGCTTGTGTTGGCTGTATTTACACTCTTTTGTATCGGTTATACACATGCTTGCGATTTTGTGTTTAATCATGTTCTGCAACCGCATCAGAGGATACGTATAGAAGTGTTGCTTGGTATGAAGGAAGATCCGGCCGGTGCAGGATATAACGTCAATCAGGCACGCATTGCCATAGGATCAGGTAGGTTTTTAGGGAAAGGTTATTTGAACGGCACTCAGACGAAATTGCAATTCGTGCCGGAACAAGATACGGATTTTATCTTCTGCACGGTTGGAGAAGAGTGGGGTTTTGTCGGCTCGGTAGGAGTTCTGTTGGTATATCTTTGCTTTATTCTGAGACTTATCTTTATCGCAGAGAGGCAGAGAAACGAATCCACACGTATCTATGCGTATAGCGTTGCAAGTATCTTTTTGTTTCATTTGATGATAAATGTGGGTATGGTGCTTGGGCTGTTGCCGGTAATTGGTATTCCGTTGCCGTTCTTCAGTTATGGCGGGAGCTCGCTTTGGGGCTTTACATTATTATTGTTTATTTTGTTGCGATTGGATGCAGCGCGTATGGAGCAGTTACGCTAATGTTTGTCACTAATCCCATAGCAATCATCGGTGAAACCGAAGCAGCCAGGCTGTTAGAAAAAAAAGGATTCCGGATCGTTGAGCGAAACTGGCGTCTGGGACATTTGGAGGTAGATTTGATTGCAGAGAACAAGCAGACAATTGTGTTCGTTGAGGTAAAGGCCAGAACGAGTACTTTTGGAAATAGGATGCCGGAAGAAAATGTCGATGAAATCAAAAGAAAACGTATCATTGCTGCGGCTAATGCCTATTTGAAATATCGGCTTATTGAAAAAACACCCAGATTTGATATTGTGGGTATATTAGTTGATCCCACAACACAGAAAATAACCTATTGCAATCATTTGGAAAATGCCTTTCAACCATATGCCAAGACTATTCATGGCGGAAGTTTTTCCGGCAGATGGCGTTGGTTTCATCGGACAAAAACAATCGGTAAATAGCAAGATTTGAATAAATATAGCAGAAATGGATTTTAAATACGATGTCATAGTAGTAGGAGCCGGACATGCGGGATGTGAAGCGGCAAGTGCTGCTGCTCAGATGGGCAGCAAGACCTTGCTCATAACGATGGATATGAACAAGATTGCACAAATGAGCTGTAATCCGGCAGTTGGTGGTATTGCGAAAGGCCAGATAGTGCGTGAGATAGATGCATTGGGAGGGAAAATGGGAATTGTGACCGACAGAAGTGCTATCCAGTTCCGTATGTTGAACCAGAGCAAGGGGCCGGCTATGTGGAGCCCTCGTAGTCAAAGTGACAGGAAACGATTTATAGAAGAGTGGATAAAGGTATTGTCAACTACCGAAAATCTGTTCATTTGGCAAGACACGGTAACTAATCTTATTATCAAAGATAATAAGGTTTGCGGTGTAAAGACGCTTTTAGGTATAGAGATGCAGGCAGAAGCCGTGGTGTTGACCAACGGTACTTTCCTGAATGGATTGATGCATTGCGGAAAGACGCAAGTGCGTGGCGGACGAATCTCCGAACCTGCTTCTTACGGAATCACGGAGCAATTGGTGCAGTTGGGGTTTAAAAGCGACAGAATGAAGACAGGCACTCCTGCGCGCGTGGATGCAAGGTCTATCCACTTCGACGAAATGGTGCGTCAGGATGGGGATGACACATGGCGGAAGTTTTCCTATCTGGATAGTGTAGAGAGAGGGCTGAAACAGATGCCATGTTGGATTACTTATACCAATCCTGATACACATGAAGTACTGCGTGGCGGATTGGCGGATTCTCCCCTTTTCAACGGGCAAATTCAAAGTATCGGTCCAAGGTATTGCCCCAGTATAGAAACAAAAATCGTTACTTTTGCAGACAAGGATGCCCATCAACTGTTCCTTGAGCCGGAAGGAGTGGATAGTAATGAGTATTATGTGAATGGTTTTTCCAGCAGTCTCCCTTGGCAGGTTCAATTGGCAGGTTTGCGAACCGTGAAAGGTTTGGAAGATATTGTGCTCTACAGACCGGGATATGCGATAGAGTATGATTTCTTTGATCCGACCCAATTACACCATACTTTAGAGACGAAGCAGATTAGAAATCTGTTCTTTGCTGGTCAGATTAATGGAACAACCGGTTATGAAGAAGCCGCCGGACAAGGATTGGTGGCAGGAGTGAATGCGCATATCAATGTGCATGGCGGTTCGCCCTTCACAATGGGGCGTGACGAAAGTTATATAGGTGTGTTGATTGATGATTTGGTCAATAAAGGCGTCGATGAACCATATAGGATGTTTACCTCAAGAGCCGAGTATCGTATTCTGTTGCGGCAGGATAATGCCGATGAGCGTCTTACGGAGCGGAGTTATCAAATGGGCTTAGCCGATAGCAAGCGTATCGGACTTTGGAGAACTAAACAAGCAGCATGTGCCGAATTCATCGGATATCTGCAATCCACTTTAGTCCATAAGGGCGAGATTGATGCATGGCTGGAGCAGATTGGAAGCAGCGCTTTGCATGAAGGTGTCCGGTTAGGTGATTTGATTCTCCGTCCTCAAATTACAATCAAAGAACTTGCAGAGGTGGTACCTGAATTGAAATGTAAAATGGCAAATATACCCGATGAATACGTGGAGAGCTGTGAAATCCAAATCAAGTATGCGGGTTATATTAAACGCGAGAAAACAGAGGCGGTCAAACTGCAACGATTAGACCAAATTCGTATTCCGGACGGGTTTAATTATGGAGAAGTCCAAAGTTTAAGCACAGAGGCTCGCCAGAAGCTTGCCCGTCTTTGTCCAAAGACTATAGGTGAAGCGCAAAGAATACCCGGCGTTAGCCCGAATGACGTTAGTGTGCTTTTGGTACTTATGGGAAGATAATATGACTAATTACCATAAAAAATGAAGTTTTTAGTTTGTTTTACAAACTAACATCAAATGTTCCACGTGAAACATTGCGCCAAATGGTGAATTGTAAATAATTAAATTGTAAATAGTTTATGACAGCAAATGAAGTAAAAGAGGCCATTCGTAATGTGCCGGATTTCCCAATTAAAGGAATTCAGTTTAAGGATATTACAACGGCATTGGCCAAGCCTGAGTGTTTGGTCTGGATGAGGGATGAGATAGTCAGGAGATATAAAGACAAAGGAATTACTAAGGTGGTCGGAATAGAATCCCGCGGGTTCATTCTGGCTCCGGCTGTGGCTATGGAAATCGGAGCGGGATTTGTACCCATCCGTAAATCCGGTAAGTTGCCCGCTGAAACGGTTGAAGTGAGATATGCAAAGGAATATGGAATGGACGTTATTCAGATGCATAAAGATGCATTGGATGAAAATGATGTGGTACTAATCCATGACGATATCTTGGCAACCGGTGGCTCGATGGATGCGGCAATAGAGCTGGTAAAGAAGTTGGGCGTAAAAAAAATATATGTCAATTGTATTATTGAGTTGGAGGGCTTGAACGGCCGGGAATTACTAAAAGGAAAGTCGGAGGATGTGGATTGTTTGTTTGGAATCGAAGTCGATGAATAGACAATTGGTCTTTGACCATAGAAGTTTCGGGTTTGAAAAAAGATAATCACATATCATTATTGTTGAAACGGATTCCGGAGAGTCCGGGTGTGTACCAGTACTTTGACAAAGAAGGGCAGATTATTTATGTCGGTAAAGCCAAGAACTTGCATAGGAGAGTAAACAGTTATTTCTCCAAAGACCACCAATCCTCGAAGACACGGCAATTAGTGGCGCATATTGCGGATATTAAATACGTTGTTGTCGCTACTGAACAAGATGCTTTCTTGCTGGAGAATAACCTGATAAAGCAATACCAGCCGCGATATAATATACTGCTTAAGGACGGAAAGTCCTATCCCAGTATTTGTATTACCCGTGAGGCCTTTCCCCGTATTTTTAAAACACGAACCATCAATAAGAAAACCGGAGAGTATTATGGTCCTTACAGTTTCGGAAATACAGTCGATTTGGTATTGGAGCTGGTACATAAATTATACCCTATCCGCACTTGTAATATGCCAATTTCTCGCGATTCCATCGATAAAAAGAAGGTACGTGTATGCCTAAAGTACCATTTAAAGAATTGTTGCGGAATATGTGAGGGTAAGGGCGCAGAAGAATATCAGCATTGGATTGATCAGGCTCGAAAGCTGATAAAAGGTGATGCGCATGAGATAGGCCGGCAACTGGAGGAAGAAATGATGCGTTTGGCATCGGAAATGAAGTACGAAGAGGCCGCGGCTGTTAAGCATAAAATTGAACTATTGGAGCAGTTTAAGAGTAAGACAATTATCTCGAATTCATCGATAAAAGATGTTGATGTATTCGGGTATGATGAGCAGGAAGAAAAAGTGTATATCTCCATGCTTCATGTGCATAACGGAAGTATTGTTCAGGGACAAACGATTGAGTATCGTCGCAAGTTGGATGAAGAGAAGGAGGAAATACTCGCGCTCGGAATGATGGAGTTGCGCCAGCAGTTACTCAGCTCTACAAAAGACGTAATTGTTCCGTTCATTCCGGATGTATTTGATGATTCGCTTCATGTTTATATTGCTGTCAGCGGGGATAGAAAAAAACTGTTGGATCTTGCCATGCAGAATGTCCGGCAATATAAATTGGACCGATTAAAACAGGAGGATAAACTTAATCCTGAGCAGCGCGGGGTGCGAATCCTGACGGAATTGCAGCAGATGATGGGTCTTCCTTCTTTACCCAAATGGATTGATTGCTTCGATAATTCGAATATCCTGGGAACCAATGCTGTCGCCGGATGTGTGGTTTATCGGATGGCAAAACCCAGTAAGAGTGATTACAAACGTTTTGATATAAAGACAGTTGAAGGGGCGGATGATTATGCCAGTATGCGTGAAGTGGTACGCCGCAGATACCAAAGAATACTCGATGAAAACGGACAAATGCCGGATTTGATTATTGCCGATGGAGGTATTGGACAGATGCATGCTATACGGGAAGCGGTCGAAGACCAATTGGGTTTGCAAATTCCTATTGCCGGGTTGAAGAAGAATGACAAGCATCGTACGCAGACCTTGTTGTATGGTTTTCCTCCAGTGGAAATCGGAATGCCTGTTACGAGCGAAGTGTTCCGTTTGTTGACCAGTATTCAGGATGAAGTGCATCGTTTTGCTATTTCTTTCCATAAAAAGAAGCGAAGCAAAGCACAGATACATAGCCAACTCGATGATTTACAGGGAGTTGGAGAAGTAACAAAGCAAAAAATACTAACTCATTTCGGTTCCGTAAAGCGAGCTGGAGCAGCTGAAAAGGAAGAATGGATTAAATTGCTCGGAATGCGCAGAGGTTCAGCTATTTACGAGCAATTACAGGCCAAAATAAGCCTCTGAGAATTGAATGAAATTCACTAATATGGCAACTTATACGATAAAAAAGTTGAAAATTGAAGGCTCAAAGTCGCAGGAAGGGAGCGATGAGTCACGTCTTGTTTTGCTCAATGAGCAAGGCATGGAGGTAAGTGCGTTGGAACTTCTCCGTGCAACAGAGCCTCATCGGGTGTTTGCTTTTGATGGTCAGATGGGGGCTGGTAAAACAACTTTCATCAAAAAGCTCTGTGAAGAGATGGGAACAAGTGATGTGGTAAACAGCCCGACTTTTGCGATTGTCAATGTGTATGACGTGGAACAACCATATCGGGGTGAGGTGTACCATTTTGATTGTTATCGTCTGAAGGACATCCGTGAGGCCATCGATTTTGGAGCAGAGGAGTACCTGTATTCCGGTAATTATTGTTTTATTGAGTGGCCGGATAAGATTGAAGCCCTTTTGCCGGATGATACGGTTTATGTTCATATCGAAGTGCTGCCATCCGGAGACAGGAAACTGGTTGTTTCAATTTAATGCAAAATCATGGGATAATATACTTAAAATAAAGTTGGGATCTCGGTAATGTTCGACAGTATCTCGTGTATTGTATCGTATATCAGTTACAAATGGACAAAAAATATTAAATTTGCATAAAAAGAGCAATTTAATTTGTATATATCAGAAAAAAGTATTACCTTTGCAACTGCAAAGGTTCAAGTAAAACAATATGACAACTTTATCACACAAGGAAAAAGAGGAAATATAGGAGGAAATAAGAAAGAACTGGCACCAACAGTAGAAATCTAAGAAATCTCACAATTCTCACTTTTCTTGCATTATTTTTTTATTGACCGTTCTGACCGTTTTGACTGATTCATCCCCCAACTGACTTTTGCGATTCATTTTCAGAACGCGTTCGTTAATGGCTTTTATATATTCTTAGTCATTCGTTAACCATTTCCGAGGGTATGCCGAGAGCCCATCGCACACGACTCGCATACGGGACGGATACGGAACGATAGCTCACTTCTCCCTATTAACATCGGGCAGCAATTGGTATTAAAGACAAACTTATTCCTTTTGCATACAAACTATACCATAAAAACACCATTTGCTTAACAGAATAGCATTTTTTTGCAAATATGCTTGCACAATTCAGCATTTTGTTGTAATTTTGCAGTCGCAAACCAGTAAGAAGGAAATCAAACAAACAAAATCAGCCTATGAAAGAACTGAAATGCCCTAATTGCGGAAACGTGTTTACCGTAGATGAGACGGACTATGCCGCGCTGCTCAGTCAAGTGAAGAATGATGCTTTTGAGGACGAGTTGAACCGCCGAATTCATGAGTTGGAGCAGAATCGGAAGATTCAACAGGAGGCCGAGCAAGCCCGTTTGGCGGCAGAGAAAGCCGCCGAGTCGGTTCGTTTGCAAGAAGCACAAATGCGTCGTGACCAGCAGTTTGCACAGCAGGTGCAAGCCAAGCAGAACGAGATTCAGCAGAAGGAGAACGAGATTTCCGCTTTGAAGGCGCGTTTGCAATCGATAGAGGCTATCAAGAAAGCGGAGTTGGATGCGGAACTTGCCAAAAAAGATGCCCAGTTGCAGCAGCGTTTAAACGATAACGCGAGCGAAATCGAGCGTCTGCGCAATGCCGAAGCCTTAGCCAAATCCGAGGCTAAAATCCGTGAGAACGGAATCCGGGAGGAATACGAAACGCGATTAAAACTCGCGAACGAGCAGGTCGATTACTACAAGGACCTGAAGACGCGTATGTCCACGAAAATGGTGGGCGAAACCTTGGAACAGCATTGTAGTACCCTGTTCAATCAGATGCTGCGGCCGATTATGCCGAATGCCTATTTTGAGAAGGACAACGACGTGGTGGAAGGAACGAAAGGTGATTTTGTTTTCCGCGACAGTTTCGACGGGCAGGAATACGTGTCTATCATGTTCGAGATGAAGAACGAGAACGACGAGACGGCGACCAAGCACAAGAACGAGGATTTCCTGAAGAAACTGGACGATGACCGCCGCAAAAAAGGTTGCGAGTATGCCGTTTTGGTGTCCCTGCTGGAGGCGGACAGCGAGCTATACAACGGCGGAATTGTGGATATGAGTCACCGGTTCGAAAAGATGTACGTCATCCGTCCGCAGTTCTTTATCCCGATTATCACCTTGCTGGTGCAAACGAGCAAGAAAACGATTGAATACCAGCGTCAGTTGGCCGTAGCTAAAGAGCAGTCGGTCGATGTAACGCATTTTGAAGATCAATTGACGGATTTCAAGGAGAAGTTCGGACGCAACTACAATTTGGCAAAGGAGAAATTCGCCAAGGCGATTGCCGAGATAGACAAGTCGATTCAGCACTTGCAGAATATCAAAGATGCGTTGGTCGGTTCGGAGAACAACCTGCGTCTGGCCAACGACAAAGCAGAAGCGCTGACCATCAAGAAACTGACCCGCGGCAATCCGACGATGAAGGCTAAGTTCGAAGAAGCTCGTAAGGATACGAATCAACCGGAAGAGAATGAGCAATGAACAAAATTGCAATGAAAAAGATTGTATATATATTGATTTGTCTGTTTGTTTTGACGGGCTGTGAGCACGGACGGAAGTATTGGCCGAAAGAGTTGACGTTGGACGGCGAACGTGTGGAGGTAAATGTAGAATTCGTGCGATTCGACAAGGCGCTATTAAATGTACAAACTGACAATGTACAAGGTACAAAGGAGGATATACGCGTGCTGTACGACGAGTTTCCGGATTTTATGCCGCTGTGGGTGGAAGATATTTTGGGAATACCGTCTTCCGACACGGCGTATCTGGAGCAACAACTGCCTCTGTTTCTGAACGATACGCTGTATGGTTTTGCGCAGACTAATGCCCGTGAGCAGGAGGTTTTTGCCGATGTGCGCGGTTTGGAGCGAGCACTGAGCAAAGCATTCAGCCGCATCCAATGGTTGTGGCCGGAGACGGAAGTACCTGTTTTGTATCTGTTTGTGTCGGGTTTCAACGCGCCGATTTATTTCGGCGAGGATTTGATGGGCATAGGCGCCGACATGTATTTAGGCAGCGATTATGAGTACTACAACCGCGTGGTGTATGATTATCAGAAACGTACCATGCGTCCGGAATGCATACCTGTAGATGTGGTGAGTGCGTTTTTGTTCCGTACGCTGCCTTATACGAGCACAAAAAGCCGTCTGTTGGACCAGATGCTATACCGCGGCAAGATTATGTACCTGACTGCACAGATTTTTGACGACCTGCCCGGTTACGAGGTAATGGGATGGACAAAGGAACAATGGGAATGGTGTGTCAAGCACGAACGGGACATCTGGCATGTGGTAATGGACAAACGCGACCTGTTCAAAACGGAGAGTCTGGTTCTGACGGGTTATCTGAACGATGGTCCGTTCACATCAGAAATATCCCAGGATGCACCGGGTCGGTTGGGAATATGGCTCGGATGGCGGATTGCAGAGAGTTATATGGCGCATAACGAAGAGGTTAGTCTGCAGGAACTGATAGCCGAGCCCGATGCGCAGAAGATATTAGAAAACAGTTATTACAAACCATGAGACGTGAGGATTTTCCCATATTGAACGAGCAGGTACACGGTCGGCGTTTGGTGTATCTGGATAATGCCGCAACGAGCCAGAAGCCGCAGGCTGTGATAGACGGTATAGTAGAGGCGTACAGTCATTGGAACAGCAATATCCACCGAGGTGTGCATCATCTGAGTCAGGTAGCAACGCAAAAGCATGAGAGTGCCCGGAAGGCGGTTGCGGAGTTTATCGGCGCACGTTCTCCGGAAGAGATTGTGTTCACGAAAGGCACGACGGATAGTCTGAATGCACTTGCGTTCAGTTTGGGCGAGTTAAAAGCCACGGATCACGAGCCCAAAGCCTATATCTCCGAGGGTGACGAGATTATCGTGGGCGGTCAGGAGCACCATTCGAATATCGTACCGTGGCAAATGCTGTGTGCTCGCAAAAAAGCCGTGCTGCGGCATATACCTTTGCGTGCGGATCTGACCTTGGACATAGAGGCATTCAAGGGGCTTTTGAGCGAAAAGACGAAACTGGTGAGCGTGGCGCATGTAAGCAATGTGCTCGGCATCATCAATCCCGTTGAAGAGATAATCCGTTTGGCGCACGAAAAAGGTGTGCCGGTATGTATCGACGGTGCGCAGAGTGTGCCGCATAGGAGCGTGAATGTGCAGGCATTGGACTGCGATTTTCTTGCCTTTTCCGGCCATAAAATGTACGGTCCAACGGGAATAGGCGTGCTGTATGGCAAGCGCGAATGGTTAGAGCAATTACCGCCTCATGAGGGTGGGGGAGAGATGATTGAGCACGTGCGCTGGAGCGGTACAACGTACAATGAATTGCCATACAAGTTTGAAGCCGGTACGCCGAATTTTGTTGGAAGCTACGCGCTGCACAAGGCGATTGAGTACATGCAATCCATTGGTTTAGAGGCGATTGAGCGTCATGAGCAGGAACTGACTTCGTACTGCGAGGAGCAGTTGAAGGAAGCCGGATGCAAGGTTTATGCCGCAGGACAGCCAAAAGCTGGAGTTATCAGTTTCAATGTGTATAACGGCGATACACTGGTTCATCCGTTTGATGTGGGTACGTTGTTAGACCAGCAGGGGGTGGCGGTCCGTACGGGACATCATTGTGCCGAGCCGCTGATTGACGAATTGGGAGTGCCCGGAACGGTGCGTGTGTCCTTCGGCTTGTATAACGGCAAGGAAGATTTGGACCGATTCATAGCTGCTTTAAAGAAAGCGATAGAAATGTTGGCATAAAGAAAGTTCACGGGATAATATACTATGTATATTATAGGGTATGGTAGGATACGTGATTACCTCGTGTCGTTCTCGGGTTGCCTTTATGGTGCTCCTCTTGCTTTGTTGGTATGTGGGTGTGGAAAGCATATCCGCAGAGGTGTTGCGTGTGGTGAGTTACAATGTGGAGAACCTGTTTCATCCGGCGCATGACAGCGTAGCGGGTGAGCCGAAAGACGATTATGAATGGACAGCGGATGGCGAGCGGAGATGGAGTTACACGCGGTATTACCGTAAAGTGGAGAATATAGCCCGTGTGTTGACCAATATCGGAGAATGGGAAGGAGTGGATGTAGTGGGTTTGCAGGAGGTCGAGAACAGGGAGTGCGTTCAGCAGTTATGCCGGACTCTGCGTCGCGGGGAGTATGATTGTGTGCATTATGAGAGTCCCGACCGCCGCGGAATAGATGTAGCTCTGATGTACAAGAAATCGCGTGTTGACACCTTGCGTACGCGGGCATTGCCAGTTGATTTAGGCGAAGAAACGACCCGTGATATTCTTTATGTTTGTGCACGTGTTGACCGAAACGACACGTTGCATTTTTTTGTCTGCCATTTGCCGTCGCAGCGTGGCGGAACATCCGAGAGTGCATGGAAGCGGCAGGCAGCCAAGAATGTGTTGCAACGGGCTGTGGATTCGGTTTACAGGGTTGATCCGAATGCAAAAATCGTCGTGATGGGCGATATGAATAGTGCTCCGCAAGACGATTTGGCCGGTTTGAGCAACCGGATGAAAGGACCAAGCGACAAAGTTCCAACTGACAAAGGGACGCATAAGTTCCAAGGTCGCTGGACGTATCTGGACCAGTTTTACACATCTCCTGCATTGGACAGTTTGTCGGCAGTACAGATTTACGATGCGGATTGGGTGCAAGAGGCGGATGAACGATATTTGGGACTTCGGCCCAAGCGGACGTTTAACGGCTTTCGCTATCAGGATGGTTTTTCGGATCATCTGCCAATTGTATTGACCATTGCTCCATGAATTTGGCAAGGCAATTCTGCCACATTCGCCAATTATGGCTTCCCCGCATTTGAATGAACTGATGGCGGAAACCGGCTTTTTTCATACGGTTGTGAAAGCGTTTTCCGCTTGAATAGAAGATGTCGCTTTTCCCGACATATATGGCATAATTTTGCGTGGTGTCCTTGGGTAGCTGGTCTTTGTGCAAGACGGGCGAAAAGAGTCCGACAGATTGTATTCTGTCCGGCCGGATGTTCGCTACGTTAGCAGCCATTCGTGCTCCGTCACTAAGACCAAGTATAGCCGCGGATGAGACGCGATACGTGGAATCAATCATATCCATAAGGTCGCTGATGGCATATTCAATCTCGTGTTCCCGGCTTAGTTTCGGATAGTGGAAGAGACATTTCCAAAGGTTGTTATGATGCGTCGGTCGTTGTTTGAGCGGCCATTTATTGCAATCGGGCATAACCAGCATCATCGGTTGACACCGCCCTTCCTCCATAAGTTTTTGGAGCGTGTCGATCGCATAGCCTTTGTCCACCCACGAGCCTTCGTAACCGTTGATGCCGTGGAT
>Ga0247610_10000687_pt1 | contig 46247 bp, 45 predicted proteins | sample 174DNAGHGhighgp2_FD_193483 | JGI IMG/M metagenome (GOLD analysis project Ga0247610, IMG submission 193483) | Sheep rumen microbial communities from Palmerston North, Manawatu-Wanganui, New Zealand - 1742 DNA GHGhigh gp2 | ecosystem: Host-associated > Mammals > Digestive system > Stomach > Rumen...
ACTTTCAAAGTATTATTAAATGTTATTTAACTAATAGTCTAATATGTTAGGTAGATATAATGTGTCTTATAGACAGGATTTAGGCAACTTTATCAGCATTATATCTATGCCGTTATAGTCTCTATAACGATATTAGAAGTTAGAATCTTATGATTTTAATCATGAGAGGTTCAATGGATGCTTTTGGTATGTCATTTTAGAAAAATGATAACTGAATATGATAATAATGCAATTATCGTTAAGTTGCTCGAAAAAATTAAAAATGCTGATGTTATTATTGCTCCAATCGCTGATAATAAAATGTTCAATATAATGCGTCAATTTGGTGATGGAGATATTACAACTGCACAAGCTATTCACTCTCTTGCAACGTCAGGACTTGGCAAGCAATATGTGCTAAAAACAGAGAAAGCAATTTCTTGCTTAAGGCAGCTTGAGCGTTTATTTATATCAATAAATGAAAGAAATTCAATAGCTAAAATAATGGAAGATAGGGCAAGCGAAATAGATACTAAATTAAAAATGTCAAAAAGAGAATTTAGAGGGGAAGGTCAATATATTGACGAATTATTTAAATGAGAAAATTTGATTCACATGGACTTGAATTAGCGGAATTTCAAGGAAAAATATTTGAAAAGTCAATAGATAGGTATAATTGTTCATCTCTTGTTTTTTTGAGAAGATTTAAAAACTCTGATTATGCATCAGTGTTAGATTCAGCAAGCTTTAATATATTATTAGATGTAGAATATGCTTTTTCAGAAATTGATAAACAATATAAGAAAAATGATTATGGCAATAAAAAATATAGTAAAGATGCAATGTTTTGGCTTGGATATATTTATAGATATATTTCATATACAAGAGAAATAAGCACAAAAAAGGCATTTAATTTAATTGAACCAAAAGAATTAATAGAACATTATTATGTTTATCATACTCAAAGTGAAGAATGGGTAATAAGTAGAATTCTTGAGTTAAAAAACAAGAATGAAGATTTTTTTGATAAAAATGCTACAATAAAAAAATTATTAAAGGAGTATTACCTCACTCATAAAACTTGTTAACGCAACATTGCGTGAACAAGTTTAAATACGACTATATGACATTACAGGTGATTTAAATGATAAAGGCAATAATATATAATTCTAATACAGGCTTTACAAAACAATATGCATATCATTTTGCGACAAACACAGGACTACCTATTTATACAATTAAAGAGGCAAAGAAGCATCTAAAAAAAGATGATGAAATAATTTATTTTTCTTGGATTAACGCAAATAGAATAGTTAATCTAAAAAAGGTAAATAAATACAATATAGCTTATATAGCTACTGTAGGTATGTCATTTTATTCTGAAGAATTAATAGATACTATTAAAAAGAATAATAAAGTAAATAATATTTATTATCTTCAGGGTGGTATTAGATGGAGAATGCTAAATACAATACAAAGAATTATTATGAAAATGGTATTAAAGGGATTAAAGAAGAAGCAAAAGAAGAATAGGTTATCACAAGAAGAACAGCTAATATATGATAGAATGAATTTAGGATATGAATATATTGATCTTAATTCGTTAAATCATTTAATAGAATGGTATAAGGATTTAAATAATTTAGTTTCATAAAACAAAAAAGGTTCCAATTTGGAACCTTTTTAAATGACTTAATATGATTAAGCTCTGTTGTAGAATTCGACAATTTGTTGTTCATTAATTTCTGGTAAGAATTCATTTCTTTCAGGAATTCTAACTAATGTACCAACTAATTTGTCAGCATCGAAAGATACATATTCAGGTCTAGAACCCTTAGCTTCTAAAGCTGCTTTAACAATCTTAAATTCTTTAGCCTTATCCTTTAAAGATACTGTTTGGCCTGGAACTAATCTATAAGAAGCAATATCAACCTTCTTACCATCTACTAATACATGACCATGGTTAACTAATTGTCTAGCTTGTGGTCTAGTAGAAGCGAATCCTAAACGATAAACGATGTTATCAAGACGGCATTCTAATAACTTTAAGAAGTTTTCACCAGTCTTACCTTCCATCTTGGCAGCGTTGTCGAAGATTCTTCTGAATTGCTTTTCAGACATACCATAAGTAAATCTTACTTTTTGCTTTTCTTGTAACTGAATAGCGTATTCCTTTAATTTGCCTTTCTTTGCACCATGTTGACCTGGAGCAGTTTTTCTTTTAACTAGTTCCTTACCTGTTTCGCTAATTGAATAGCCTAAACGTCTAGAAACCTTCCAGCTTGAGCCAGTAAATTTTGACATTTCTATGTCCTCCTCTAATATAATATATTTTCGGAGTAAAAATCGATGCTTATAGCCATAAGGATATCTTAAATTAAATGTTCACCATCAAGCAGCGAAGGTTACTATTTAAACATAATAGCTTTAAGATATACACTCGAGGTTTTAAGCTGCTGCTTTTTACCCACGCTATGACATTATAACAAATAGTTAAATGCCTGTCAAACTTATTTTGCAGAAATTAAAGCATTTTCAATAATTTTTACTGATTTTTCTAATATTTCTTTATCAGATTCATTAAATCTATTAAAATTTGGAGAATCTATATCTAATAATCCATATATTTTATTATTAATATAAATAGGAACACATATTTCAGAACGAGAAGCACTATCACAGGCAATATGTCCTTTATATTCTAATACATTATCTACTACGATAGTCTTTCCTTCCTTGATTGTATTACCACATACTCCTTTACCTACTGGTATATTTATACAAGCAGGCTTGCCTTGAAATGGCCCTAAATATAGGTAATTATCATTTAATATATAAAAGCCTACCCAATTAATATTATCTAAGCATTCGTTTAAATAAGCAGAAGCATTGCTTAATATTGTAACCTTAAATTCATTGCCAGCAATTAAGGCATTTAAAGATTCTAAATTAATTTCCATAATATCACCAAAAATATTTTATCATATTTATTAAAAAAGTGTTGACTTATTATGCCTTTAACTGTAAAATAATAATCGGTTAGTTAAAACTAACTAATAATATCCCTGAGATTCTTTCCCCCTTATTTTTTTACTTTTTTGCATCTCAGGGCTAAAATAATAACAGTCAGGTTAAGCCTGACTTTTTTTCATTTTTATATTAAGAAAATATCAAAAGTTAGGATAAGTTAGCATATCCTAACAGTATTTATTTTATTTAATAAAATGGTGTTGACATGGTATTTATCTTGTAGTATTATTTAAAATGTTAGTTGACACTAACTAATGAGGTATATTATGAAAAAGAATTGTTTTTAAAATTTTATATTCTTTTATTTTAGTAACATTTATTTTCACATTGTTTAGTTTTGTTAAAGTTGATGCAAAAGAAGTAGTAAATAATACATAGTTGTTGTAAACGAAACAACAGAAGAATTAAATTATTATACTTCTTATAGAAAATATTACGAAGCTGAAAATAAAGATGGTAATGATGTGAAATTTGGTACGGTTGTTAAATATGTTGAAAGGCTATATCAAGAAGGTGTTTCTAGATTTGAAAGTTCAAATTTTAAACCATTAGATTCAGTTCCTGAGCCTCAATATGCAACTTACTTTAAAGATTTCTATATTTATTGGTATGATTCTTCAGAATTCCTATTAAGAACAAAAGAGAATATAAACGAATCAAGACCTAGACTATTCTAGTCGTTTTTATATTTTAGGGTTGAAATATTACATTTTATAGTTTATAATACAAACTGTTAGTTATGACTAACAACCCTACAAATGATATTTTTGTTTTAATTTTTTTTATTCGAGAGGGTGATATTGTGATAAAAAAATTAAGTGAATTTAAATATAATGACGAAGGTATAATAAAAATTGTAAATGGCGAAGGTAGAGTCAGAAGAAGACTTTTTGATATGGGAGTTACTCCTGGAGCTAGAGTTATTTTAAGAAAAAAGGCTCCACTTGGTGATCCACTTGAATTTACATTAAGAGGATATGAATTAACTCTAAGAAAAGCTGAAGCTGATTTTGTATTTTGTGAAATTACAAAGGAGGGAAAGAAATAATGAAGCATTTTGCATTAGTAGGAAATCCCAACTGTGGTAAAACAACATTATACAATGCCTTAACTGGCTCTAACGCTCATGTTGGTAACTGGCCAGGTGTAACAGTAGAAAAAAGAGAAGGAGATTATAAAAAGCTAGATGAATTAATATCAATAGTAGATTTGCCTGGTATTTATTCATTATCACCTTATACTCCTGAAGAGGTTATATCTAGAAAATTTATTGTTGATGATAAGCCTGATTGTGTTATTAACATTGTAGATGCTACAAATTTAGAAAGAAATTTATATTTAACAACACAAGTAATGGAAATGGATGTTCCTGTAGTTGTTGCCCTAAATATGATGGATGTAGTTGAAGCAAATGGCGATACAATTGATGTTAATGCACTTGAGGCTGCACTTGGAATTAGGGTAGTTCCAATATCTGCTCAAAAACATACAAACATTGATGAATTAATGAAGGTTGCTTATGAGGAATCAAAGAAGCCTAGAGTAGGTAGTACAGTATTAAATGGTTGTATAATAAGCGATTGTATAAATAAAACTAAAGAAGAATTAGATAAAGAAAATGTTAATTCATCATTATATTATGCAATTAAGCTAGTTGAAGGAGATCAAATAGAAAAAGAAAAATTTCCTAATGCTAAATTAGTTGTTGATGAATATAAAAAAGAATTTAATGATGAATTATTTGGTAATGATTTAGAGGCAATAGTTGCTGATAGTAGATATAATTACATTACTGCGAATTATTCAATTCATAAAAAGACTAATCAAAAGAGTGAATTTGAAGAAAATAGATCATATAAAATTGATAAGGTATTAACAAATAGAATTGTTGGTATTCCTATTTTCTTATGTATCTTATTCTTATTATTCCATTTAACATTTAGTGAAAATTTATTCTTCCTTGGAGGATTATTCAATAATGTTGCTCCATCATTTGAAGGAACAATGTTTGAAGGATTATTCTGGACTGATGCAGGAATTAATTCACCAGGTGTAATATTACAAAATTTAGTAGTTTGTACAACTGATTGGTTGTCAGGCCTTGCAGCAAATGGGCTTGCGGGAGCACCTGGTTGGGTATCTGGGCTTTTAGTTGATGGTATACTAGCTGGTGTATTTTCTGTATTATCATTTGTTCCACAAATCTTGCTATTATTCTTATTCTTCTCAATATTAGAAGATTCAGGATATATGGCTAGAATCGCATTTATCTTAGATAGAATGTTTAGAAAATTTGGCCTATCTGGTAGAGCATTCTTACCTATGATTATGGGATTTGGATGTTCAGTTCCTGCCATGATTAATACAAGAACATTAGCAGATGAAAATGAAAGAATAGCTACAATTAGAGTAATTCCATTCTTCTCATGTGGAGCTAAGCTTCCTATCCTTACAGCAATCGCTGGTGGTGTTTGTGAAATGTTTAATTTACCTAATGTAGATTTAATTACATTCTCAATGTATTTAGTAGGTATTACAACTGCGATAATTACAGTACTTTTAATGAGAAATACTGTAATGAGAGGTAAAACACCTCCATTTATTATGGAATTACCAACATATCATATGCCTCAAGCAAAGGCATTAATGATTCACTTATGGGATAAATTAAAAGGATATGTTAAAAAAGCATTTACTATTATTTTAGCTTCAACTATCGTTATTTGGTTTTTACAATCATTTACATTTGATTGGAAATATATTGAACAAGCAAATCCAAATGACATCGCAAATGGAGTATATGAAGTCTATGTGACAGATGAAGCTAATATTTTAAAAATTCAAGCATTAGATGAAGCATATGTAGAAAATAATGAGGTTGTTGTATCATTAGACGAATTAGTAGGAACATATAATGAAACAGAAGATGCTACATATGAAGTAGTATTAAATGAAATATTTACAGAAGCATTAGCTGAATATGAAGCAACAATTTCAGAACCTGATTATAAGGATTCAAGTGATTCAATTTTAGCTGGCTTTGGCAAATTAATTACTCCTATATTTACTCCACTTGGCTTTGGCTCACAATTAAATCAAAATGGTTGGATCTATGGTGTATCTGCAATTACAGGTCTAATCGCAAAGGAAAATGTAGTTGCAACATTTACAGTTTTAGCTCAATCAATTTCATCTTCATCAATAGTTGATGTAAATAGCTATATTGATCTATATTCTATGGGCTTAGATGAAGCAGGTGTATCTGCAACAATTAATACAGCTAGAGCAACAGGTATAGCTGGTAGTGGATTCTTAGGTTACTCAATCCTAATAGCATTTATCGTATTTAATATGACAACTATTCCATGCTTTGCAGCAGTTGCTACAGCAAAGGGCGAGCTTGGAAAGAAGAAGTTTTGGACTACTATTTTATTCTGGCTAGCAGTATCATTTATCGTAGCTTCAATGACATATTTAATTTTATCAGCATGGTGGTTCTCATTAATATTTGCTGCATTATTATGCTTATCAATAATATGTATTCATTTAATTAATAAGAAAAGAGACCTTGCAGGGAAAGAAGTGATATCTTAATGATTATTGAAATTTTAGTAGCAGTAGCTGCAATTACATTTGTCGTATTAGTCTTTGGTAGAATTATTTATAAAAAAATCAAAGGTACATATAAAGGCGAATGTGAATGCTGTGAGAAAAGAATGAAGAAAAATATTAAAAATATCAAAAATGAATTAGATAAAGAATTTGAATGCTGTAAATAATAATAAAACCTGAGTTTTACATAGCTCAGGTTTTTAAATTCTATTAAAGTATGAAAAAAAAGCACTAGCAATTCGCTAGTGCATAATTTATTTTATACGCAAGTATATCCGCCATCAACTGCGATTGCTTGACCTGTAACATAGCTTGATTCTTCAGCACCTAAGAAGATAGCTGCAGAATTTAATTCGCCTTCGTTACCATATCTTTGCATTGGTACAGTTTGCTTTGCGAAATTTTGGAAATATTCAGTATTTAATGTATCTGTAGTTAATTCAGTATAGAAGTAGCCTGGGCAGATTGCATTAACTGTAATCTTTTCTTTAGCTAATTCAGCTGCGGCACCCTTTGTAAAGTTTACAACAGCACCCTTAGTTGAATGGTATGCGATTGTAGGAATAGCAGTATTACCAACTAAACCATAGATAGATGCAATATTAATTACTCTACCATATGATTGCTTACCTTCTGCAATCTTTTTCTTCATTAGGTTAGCAAATGCTTGTGTAACTGAAAATACACTTGTTAAATCAAGATTTAAAGTGAAATCCCAATCTTCCTTCTTGAAATCAAGAAGAGGTGTACCAGTACCCTTTTCTCCACCAGCGTCATTGATGATAACTTCGCAGTGACCGAACTCCTTTTCAACAGTTGCTACAGCGTTTTTAATTGATTCAGCATTTGTAACATCACATGCTACAGCTAAAACCTTAACGCCATATTTTTCTTCCCATTCCTTTTTTGAAGCTTCAAGTCTTTCAACACGTCTAGCTAATAGAACTAAATTAGCATGACACTTAGCAAAACCTTCAGCCATTTGTTTGCCTAAACCAGAAGATGCTCCAGTAATGGCAACGACCTTATTTGTGTAATCAAACATATTATTAAAACTCCTTTTTATATTGATTATTTGCATCTTTAATTTATCGTTATTTTAGACCTTTGTCAATCACTTAATGACTGGTAAACGTTTACACCTTTAATTATTTATAATAATTAAGAGTGTTATCTTAAACGCTTAAAAAGCATTAAATTCTAACGATTTTTGAAATATTAAAATAATCTATTGAAAACGGTTTTGATAATAGAATTAAATTAAATTTTTAAGCGTAAATTATGCTTAAAATTCATTATAAATAATATTCTTACTTTTTTCTATAAATAATTAATTTTTAATTCTTGTAGTTAACAATAATTATGGTATAATTACTTCCGTATAAAGCATGGAGGCAATATTATGATATACAACCAGATTTTAATAAGACTAGGTGATTTAACCCTAAAGGGTAAAAATCAAAATGTATTTTTAAGAAGATTATATAATTTAGTTTATGAAAAGCTAGAAGGCTTAAAAGTTGAAATTGAAATAAGACATGATCGTATTTATATTCATTTAAACAATGAAGATGTAAATAAGGTAGTAGAAAGAATTAATTTAGTATCAGGTATTTCATCATATTCATTTGTAGTTAAATGCTCTAATGACCTAGATGAAATAAAAAAGACATCTTTAGAATTAATGAAAGAAATTGTAACAAAAGAAACATCATTTAAATGTGATACAAGACGTGCAGATAAAAGTTATCCAATGCATTCATTAGAAGTTACAAAGGCTGTATCAGCATATGTATTATCTAATAATAAATTATTAAATGTTGATGTACATAACCCTGAGGTTACATTACATATCGAATTAAGAAATAATGCTTGTTATTTATATAATACTCAATTTAGAGCTATGGGAGGATATCCTGTAGGAGTAGCTGGTAAAGGCTTATTAATGCTATCGGGTGGTATCGATTCACCAGTTGCTGGATATCTTGCAATGAAGCAAGGAGTAGAAATTGAATGTATTCATTTTGAATCAACTCCACTTACTTCAATTGAATCAGCACAAAAGGTAGTAGATTTAGTAAAAGTAATTGCTAAATATGCACCTAAAAATAGAATTAATCTACATATGGTTCCATTTAAAGAGCTTCATATGGCATTATTAGATAATGTTCCTGAATCTTATAATATTACTATAATGAGAAGAATGATGTATAGAATTGCAGAAAAGCTTGCAAGAAAGAAGGATTGCCTTTGTATAATCAATGGTGAATCAGTAGGTCAAGTTGCAAGTCAAACATTAGGATCAATGAATACAATCAATAGTGTAACAAATTATCCTATTTTAAGACCACTTGTAACATATGATAAATGTGATATTATTGATCTATCAAGAAAGATTGGTTGCTTTGATTTATCAATAAAGCCATTTGAGGATTGCTGTACTGTATATGTACCTAAAGCTCCTGCAACAGCACCAAAGATTGATAAGGCAATAGAATATGAAAAATCATTTGATTATGAAAAAATGATTGATGAAGCAGTAGAAAATGTAAATAGTATTACTATTACAAAGGATTCAGATATTGATTTAACAATGTTTGGCTTAGAGGTAAGAGAAGTATTACCTGAAATCACTAAGAAACACTAAAAGAGGTTTGCCTCTTTTTTTTCTTTATTTTTAATGTTAAAATATATGTAATAAAAACACTAGGAGGAATTTAATATGGATGTAAAATGGATTGAAAAATTTAGCTTACCGAAGCTAATAACATTATTAGTGGGAATAGCAACTACAATTTTTGTTAACGGAGAAAAAATATATTAATGTCTAGATTAAAAAGATATTGTGGAAATTATATTCTAGAAATAAATGATGGCAAATATAAGGAATATTGCGGTAATTATTTGTATCAGTTAGATGGAAACAAGCTAAAAAGATATTGTGGTAATTATTTATATCAATTTGATGGAAATAGAATAAAAGAATACTGCGGTAATAACATTTTAGAATTCGATGGTAGATATATTAAAAGATATTGTGGTAATATCTTGTATGAGGTAGTAGGAAACAAGATTAAACAATATTGTGGTAACTATATATATGAAATAGATGGTTTTATATCTAATAGAGAATTAATGGGGTTAATCGCGATACTATTTGGATAATTGAGAGCTTAATAGGCTCTCTTTTGTTTTAAATAAGCAACTTTTCTTTTAAATGGTTTTGTATCTAAAAATATAATAATAAAAAGAATAATAATTCATTTACAATTATATAATTATTAAATATAATGAAGCTAGAAGTAAAACTATTTTAAAATGAAAGGATATGAATGTATGAAAAAATTTTTATGTAAAATTTGTGGTGAAATATTTGAGGCTGAAAGCTTAGATAAAGCTATTTGTCCTAAATGTAAGGCTAAAGCACCAAAGGTAGAAGAATTAAAAGAAGAGCCTAAAAACAAATATGCAGGTACAAAAACAGAAAAGAATCTTGAAGCTGCTTTTGCAGGTGAATCACAGGCAAGAAATAAATATACATATTTTGCATCTGTAGCCAAAAAGGAAGGATATGAGCAAATTGCTGAATTATTCTTAAAAACTGCAGACAATGAAAAAGAACATGCAAAGATGTGGTTTAAAGAACTAAATGGTATTGGAGATACTAAAGCTAATTTAGAAGCTGCAGCTGATGGTGAAAATTATGAATGGACTGATATGTATGAAGATTTTGCTAAAACAGCAGAGGCTGAAGGATTTATTGAATTAGCAAATAAATTTAGATTAGTTGCTGCAATTGAAAAACGTCATGAAGAAAGATATAGAGCATTATTAAAGAATGTCGAAACAATGGCTGTATTTGAAAAATCTGAAGTGAAGATTTGGGAATGTAGGAATTGTGGTCATATTGTAGTTGGTACTAAAGCACCTGATATTTGTCCTACATGTAATCATCCTCAAAGCTTCTTTGAAATCCATATGGATAATTTCTAAAAAATAATAAAATTATAATGAAAAAAGGCAGTTTTTAACTGTCTTTTATTCTCAAATTTTGTTAAATTGTGTAAAATTAATTACTTCAATTTTTTTTAATTGACATATTATTTCATTTACTTTATAATGCAATGGTATGGGAAAGGGGTTGTAGTTATGAGAAGAATATTAGTGGACTCAGGCTCTTCAATCAAACAAGAAGAATTAGCAAAATACAATGTGGAATTAATTCCATTAAAAATATTAATTGGTGAAAAAGAGTATTTTGATGATGGCATCGATTTAACAATTGAAAAGTTTTATAAATTATTAGAAGATGAAAAGGTATTCCCTAAAACAAGTTTACCACAATTAGATACATTAGAAAAAAAGGTTACTGAATATACAAATGCTGGTGATGAAGTAGTAATCATAACTATTTCTAGTAAAATCAGTGGAGAAAATAATGCTTTAAAAATGCTATTTGAAGATAATAAAAATGTATTAGTTCTAGATTCTAAGCTAGCGGTTGGTGGTATTAGATTAATCGTTGATTTCTTAAATAGAAATAAAGATCTTCCATTTAATAAAATAGAAGAGGAAGTTGAAAAATTTATACCTCATGTTCAAATTATGGCTATACCTGAAACTTTAAGAAATTTATTAAAGGGTGGAAGATTATCTAAAACAGAATGGCTATTAGGTTCTATTTTACAAATTAAACCTACGATTGGCTTTAAAGAAGGTAAAGTAAGAGTAATATCAAAAAATAGAGGCTTAAAGAAGGCAATGAAGGAAGTAGCAACAATGCTAAATGAATTAGATTGCGATACTTCATATGATATTATTGCAGCATATACATATAATAAATCAAATGTAGAAGAATTAGTTTCTATGATAGATGATAAATATAAACCATTTGTTAAAATATATGATGACCTAGATCCTGCAGTTGCAGCTCACTGGGGACCTAACGCATTTGGTTTTGTGTTTGTAACAAAGAAATAAAAAATGGCCACTGGCCATTTTTTTATTTCTTTTTATTTTTCTTTTCTTTCTTATACATTGGTGTATTATTTCTATTACCATTTTCATCATAATAATAATCACTATGCTTAATGAAATAGTCAGTCATGATTTTTTCTACATCCTCTTTAGCCTTATCTAAGGATTTACGCTTATTACCTAAATCTTCAATATAATATGGCTCTAATATATTATAATGTAGACATGGCTTTTTGCCTCTTATAAGCTTATAAAAGCCTTTAGGCTTATGGAATGTAATAACAGTAGGAATAATCTTTTTAGTTGAATTGTATGCATAATGGAATACACCAGGCATTAAATTTCTAATATGATCACAATATGGTATTAATGCTGCTTCAGCATAGAATAATATATTGTATCCTTTTTTAATCATTTCAGGTGTTTCTTTATTAAATCTTCTAATTAGAGATGTTTCTGTTGGAATAGGTACAGCACCACCATCTCTAAACAATCTAGATACAAAAGGAAAGCCTAGATTAGATTCTAATGTTGTAATATATAACCTTTTAGTAGGCATAGAGGTTAGAATAATAAAAACATCAAATGGGAAAACGTGATTAGAAATAAGTAAGGATTCTTTAATATTTTTCTTATTTTTCTTTCCCTTTACTCTAATTCCCCAAAAGATATATTTTGGAATAAACATAAAAAGAACGAAAGAATATATTACTATTTTATTCCATATTTTAAAGCCTAAGCTTTTTCTATATAAATTATAATTAGGTTTTAAATGTACTTCCTTTGGATGAAAGCCATTATCGTATGTATGTTCATTTTCATTAATTTCTTTATTTTGATTATTTTGCATATCGATTAATCCGTTCTTCAAAACCTATAAAACTCTATAATACTATAGAATTCCTGTTTGATTCCTTTCTCGCCGAGCCCTAAGATATCATCTTAGTTGGTATTAACTCTCCAAAGGCGTTAATTTCGTGCAAACGTACACGTATTTCTATTATATAATATTTTTAATTATTTAGTTATTAATTATTGCATATTTTTTTAAATTAATTGCTGCATTGTAATCTCTATTTATCACTAATCCACAATTTGAACATATGTATGTTCTATCACTTAATTTTAAATCTATCTTTTTATTTCCACATTCGCTACATATTTTACTAGAAGCATAATATTTATCAGCTTTTATTATACTGATGCCAATCTTTTGACATCTATAAGTAAGCTTATTTAATAATTTGGCAAAAGGATTTTGTTGTATTCCTTTTCTTACATATTTATTGTCTTTAGACTGCTGCATTTGCTTTACATCTAAATCCTCTATACAGATTGTTTTAGGTCTTTTATTTATTATAGATGTGATAACATAATCTATATGTGCTTCCTTTAAATTATTTATTCTTCTAGTGTATTTGTTTTTTATCTTTCTTTGTTTTTGGTAGTTTCTAGATTCTCTAAGTGATTTATTTAATTCTTTTGCTTTTATGTATTTTCTAGCTAATTTTTTTTGTAATCTTTTTTCTCTTTTCAGTGCTTTCATATTTTTTTTATTAGATGTAACAGATTTATATACATCATTATCACTAGTTACTACTGATTTAATATTCATATCAATACCTTTAATATTATCAGTAGTAACTATTTTCTTTTTAGGATAATTAGTATCTTCAACACCTACTACAATATAAAATCTATTGCCCTCTAATACTACTCTAGGATTATAATATTTTACATTAGTAGGTATTCTATCCTTTTCAGCTAGATTAATACAATTTAATACTTGTCTATTTTGTTTTAAACTATTAGCTATTTTTTCAAGTTTTACCTTTTTATTACTAAATTCTATTTTATACGGATCTACATAAAATGATTTTTTATAATTATCATATTTCTTCTTTACTGGATATTTAGATAATTTATTAAAATATCTAATAAATGAATTATATGTATCCTTTATCTCTTGTTTTAAGGCATCATTTGATACATCATAGAATAATATATCTAAATGATTAGTTATCATTTCTTTTTTAGTCATACCTATTCTTTTAGATATTGCAATATCATCATATATTTTCTTTTGTGTAGTAACCCATTTTCTTACATCGCCACAAGAAGGTATTTTCTCGTTATTTTTAATAAATGAATTAATATAATCATATACTATATTATTACATTCAATACATTTATTTAATGTACGTCTTATTTTAGTTTCTTGTTTGTTATTTGGATGAATCATAACCTTATAAGTATACATATAAAAGCACCTTCTTTCTATATCTAAATTATACTAGATAATAGAAAAAAAGGTGCAGTTTTAAAGTTTGATAAAAAAATGAATTTATAGTGTATTTAATCATATATTTTAGTGATTTTTGAGAAAACATTAGAACTAGGTTTTATATAGTTTTATAGGTTTGGAAATACTGTTTTAGAACCTTTCAAAAGCCAAGATAATTATACATATTTTTTTAGTTTAATTCAATGTTGAATTATGATACAATAGTTTAGAGGTGTTTAAAGATGAAGGTTATTTTAGGTTTATCAGGCGGAGTTGATTCAAGCGTAGCCTTAAAATTATTAAAAGATGAAGGTTATGATGTTGAAGCAATGTTTATGCGTAACTGGGACTCTGCAACTAACAATGACATATTAGGAAATCCAGATATTGCGGATGATGTATGTCCTCAAGAAAAGGACTTCCAGGATGCCCAAAAGGTTTGTGAGGAGCTTGGAATAAAGCTTCATCGTATTGATTTTATTGAAGAATATTGGAATACTGTATTTTCATATTTCTTAAATGAATATAAAAGTGGTAGAACTCCAAACCCAGATATTATGTGCAATAAATACATAAAATTTAATGCATTTTTAAAATATGCATCAACTCTTGGTGCTGATTATATAGCAATGGGACATTATGCTAGAGTAAGACATGAAAAGGATAAAAGCTATTTATTAAGAGGCGTTGATTCAAATAAGGATCAAACATACTTTTTATGTCAAATATCACAAGAACAATTAAGACATTCCTTATTTCCTGTCGGTCATTTAACAAAGCCAGAGGTAAGAAAAATTGCTAAGGATGCAAATTTATGGACTGCAGAAAAGAAGGATTCTACAGGAATTTGCTTTATCGGAGAAAGAAATTTCCATCAGTTTTTAAAAAATTATTTACCATCTAAGCCAGGTAATATGGTAACAGTAGATGGTAAGATTATTGGTAAGCATGATGGATTAATGTATTATACTATAGGTCAAAGAAAGGGACTAGGCATTGGTGGATCTAATGAATTTGATAGTGGAGCCTGGTTCGTTTGTGGTAAGGATTTAGAAAAGAATGAATTAATCGTTGGTCAAGGACATGATAGTATTTATTTAATATCTGATAATTGTTTTGCATCAAATGTTAATTGGATTTGTGATAAGCCAATTGAAGGTAAGGCATATACTGCAAAATTTAGATATCGTCAGGCTGATAATGATATAACATTAAAATATATCGATGATGATCATATTCAAGTATTTTATCCTAAGGGAGTAAGAGCTGTTACTCCAGGACAAGCAGTAGTAATATATGATGGTGAAATCTGTATGGGTGGAGCTATAATTGATAGTGTTTATTATAAAGACGAAAGAAGAAAATATTAATGGAAGAAAAGACAATTATTACTGGTACAATAGACAACTACATATATGAATCAGAGGAATCATTATATAAGGTATGTACTATTATAAATGACGATGATGAAGAAGTAATTATTGTTGGTTCTTTCCCACGCCTAGATTTAGGTTTAAGCTATGAATTCACAGGTATGTTTAAAGAACATCCAAAGTATGGTAGACAATTTTTTGTTGAAGCATATTCTAAAAGTGATAGCTTTACTAAAGCTGGGCTTTTAAATTATTTATCGAGTGGAAAGTTTTATGGAATAGGTCCTAAGATTGCTGAAAATATTATAGATAAGCTAGGGCTTGATTGTATAAAAAAGATATTAGATGATTCTAAATGCTTAGATGGTATATCTGGATTAACTAAACCTAAGGCAGAAGCCTTAGCTCAGGTTTTAAAGGATAATTATTTAGAAGAGCAATGCTATATAAAATTATATGGCTTTGGCTTAACCTCTAAAATGGTATCAAAGCTATATGATAAATATGGTAATTCTGCAGCAAATAAAATAGAAGAGGATCCTTATAGATTAATCACAGAGGTAGATGGCTTTGGCTTCAAAAAAAGTGATAATCTAGCCCTAAAGCTTGGTATAGCTCCCGAGGATACAAGACGTATCAAGGCTGTGTTAGCATATTCATTAAATTATATTTGTTATAAAAATGGATATACCTTTTTAACGAAGGAGCAGCTAATCAATTCTTCTAAGAACTTATTGCTAACTACTAAATTAACAGACCAAGATTATATCGATTGCTTAAATGATTTAATAATGTCTAAAAAAATCATCGAAGAGGATGAAAGAATCTTTGATTATAGCTTATATAATGCCGAGGTTAAGGTTAAGGATAAGATTTTAAAATTAAATGAAATAAAGCCTAAATTTAGCCGTGATGATGCAAAAGGGGCATTAGCTTATGTTAAAGAATTAGTAGAAATAGATTATACCCCACTTCAAGAGGAAGCTATAATTAATGCTCTATCAAATAAATTATCAATTATAACTGGTGGTCCTGGTACTGGTAAATCAACAATATTAAAGGGTATTTTACTATGTTATGCTAAGTTATTAGATGTATCACCAACAGATGATATATTTAGCCAAAAGGTATGCATGGTTGCTCCAACAGGTAGGGCAGCTAAAAGAATGGCGGATGCTACAAATCATAAGGCATCAACTATTCATAAGGCATTAGGCTACAATTATACAGAAATGTTTTCTAGAGATGAAAATAATCCATTAACTGCATCACTTTTAATTGTAGATGAAGCATCTATGCTAGATATTTCTTTAGCAGCCTCATTATTTTCTGCATTACAAAATAAATGTCAGGTTATATTAATTGGAGATTCTAATCAATTACCATCAGTAGGACCTGGTAACGTATTAGCTGATTTAATGAATACATCAATATTTAAAACTACAATTCTATCTCAAATTATGCGTCAAGCAAGAGATTCAGATATTATTTCTTTATCAAATATGGTATTGCAAGAAAGAATTAATTATCAAATTTTTTCTAAGAAAAAGGAGATATTCTTTTATGATAGAGATACCAAGGATGCAATAGATGGAATATTAAAAATATTAGATAATTATGTTGCTAAGGGAGGAGATATGCAAAATGGCATAGAAATCCTAGTCCCAATGTATGCAGGTGTTGCAGGAATTGATGCGATAAATAAAGCAGTACAGGAAAGATATAATCCTGAAAAAGATAAAATACTTGTTAGAGATAATAAATTATTCAAGAAAAATGATAAGGTATTACAGCTAAAAAATGATTCTATTTTAGATATCATGAATGGAGATATTGGTAAGATTTTAGATATCATAAAGGTTGATGAAAAGGATGCCTTATTAATAGATTTTGATGGTAGAGTAGTTACTTATTATGCAACAGAAATTGATAATTTAACATTAGCCTATGCTATATCTGTTCATAAAGCCCAGGGTAGTGAATTTGATAATGTTATATTAATGGTTTTACCTAGCTATCAAATAATGCTAAAGAAAAAATTATTGTATACAGCTATTACAAGAGCAAAGAAGAAGCTAATAATAATTGGTAAAATTGACAGTATAGAAAAAAGCCTTCATCAGTCTGAAATGATAAGACAAACGTCTTTATACAAGAGATTAGAAAATAAACCAATATTACAGGAAAATAAAATATTTGATCCAGAGATACCTTTTGATACCCTTGGAGAATATGATATGGAAGGTATAACTCCATATTCATTTATGAAATAATATAGCCTATTTAACATTTTAAAAGTTGTTTATAAATAGGCTTTTTTTTAATTTTTAAATCATAGATTTATAATAGATTTTCTCAATTAATTATTTTGATATTAATAATTGATATTGACACATGATTTTGATATAATAATAATGTTAATTTGCGTGTTAACGCATGGAGGTAAGTTTATGAAATACATGACTTCAAGTGAAATAAGACAAATGTGGCTTGATTTCTTCAAATCAAAGGGACATCATGTAGAGCCATCTGCATCATTAGTTCCAGTTAATGATCCAACATTACTTTGGACTAATGCTGGTGTTACACCATTAAAAAAATATTTTGATGGTACTATGGTTCCTGAATGTCCAAGAATTACTAATGCTCAAAAATGTATTAGAACAAATGATATCGAAAATGTAGGTAAGACTGCAAGACATCATACATTCTTTGAAATGCTTGGTAATTTCTCAATTGGAGATTATTTTAAGCCAGAGGCTATAAAGTTTGCGGTTGAATTATTATTTGACCCTAAGTGGTTTGGTTTTGATAAGAATAAATTATATATCACATATTATACACATGACCTAGAAGCAAAGAAGAATTGGATGGCTAATGGTATTGCTGAAGACCATTTAATTCCACTAGATGGTAATTTCTGGGAGATTGGTGAGGGTCCATGTGGTCCTGATACAGAAATGTTCTACGACCGTGGAGAAAAATATGACAAGAGAGGACCTGAATTAATTAGAGATGATATTGAAAATGATAGATTCATTGAAATTTGGAATATCGTATTCTCTCAATTCAATTCAAAAGAAGGTGTAGCTAGAGAAAATTATAAAGAGCTTCCTTCTAAGAATATTGATACAGGCTGTGGTCTTGAAAGATTATGCTGCGTTATGCAACAGGTAGATACAAACTATGATACAGACCTATTTATGCCTATTATCAAAAAGACAGAGGAAATCTCTGGTGTTAAATATACTGGTCAAATGGCATTTAAGGTAATTGCTGACCATGTTAGAACAGTAACATTCGCTGTAGCAGATGGTGCTACACTATCTAACGAAGGTAGAGGCTATGTATTAAGAAGAGTATTAAGAAGAGCTTCTAAATATGCTAAGTCATTAGGCATTAATAAGCCATTTATGTCTGAGCTTGTTGATGTAGTAATTAAAATTATGGATCCATTCTATCCATACCTACATGAAAAGAAGGATATCGTAAAACAAATTATTACAGCTGAGGAAGAAAAATTCTTACAAACTCTAGCATCTGGTGAAAAGAAATTCTATGCATTAGCTGAAAACTCTAAGGGAGTAATTTCAGGTGAGGATGCATTCACATTATATGATACATATGGATTCCCAATTGAGCTTACAATTGAGTATGCTGAAGAAAAAGGATTAAAGGTTGATACAGAAGGATTTAAGAAGTTCCTATTAGAACAAAAGGAAAGAGCTAGAAATGCCCGTAAGGATGAAAACTCAATGGGTGGCCAAAATGAAGAATTCTTAAATTTCAAGGAAGAATCAAGATTCTCCGGCTACGATTGTACAAACCAAAAGAGTAGAGTAATCGCAGTATTCGGTAATGCTGTTGTATTAGATGAAACACCATTCTATGCATTCTCAGGTGGACAGCTTTGTGATAAGGGTAAATTAGATAATGTAAATGTAATTGACGTTGTTAAAATGCCAAACGGACAACATCTACATGTATTAGATAATAATCCATTTAAGGTTGGAGATTTAGTATTTGCAGTAGTTGATAAGGAAAATAGAGATTTAACTCGTAAGAATCACTCAAGTGCTCACCTACTTCAAGCTTCACTTCAAGCAACATTAGGTAACCATGTACACCAACAAGGTTCACAAGTATGCTCTGAATATTGTCGTTTCGATTTCAATAATTACTCAAATCCTACAGATGAAGAAATTATGAAAATTGAGGATTTAGTAAATAAATATATTACTGAGGCTCATATGGTAAATACATTGGTTTTACCAATTGAGGAAGCTAAAAAGCTTGGTGCTATGATGCTTTTCTCTGAAAAATATGGAGATAAGGTAAGAGTAGTAGATATGGGTGTATCAAAGGAATTCTGTGCAGGTACACATGTAGCAAATACATTAGATATTGAAAAATTTGCAATTGCTTCTATTGAATCAATTGGTTCTGGTACATTTAGATGTATGGCATATACATCAAATAATTGTATGGAACATATTAAAGCAAGCCAAGCTAATGTAATGGACACTTTAAATACAGTTGTAAATAAGGGTAAGGAGCTTGTTAAGGCTGCATACCAAGAGGGTATTGAAGTTGAATTTAATTATGTAGCAAGACCAATTGAGGTATTTGGATATAGATATGTTTTAGCACTACGTAAGGAATTAGCTAAGGCACAAGAGGCTTATAAGGAATTAGAAAAGGCATATAATGCTAAGAAGAGTCAAAATGCTTTAAAGGCATTAGATAAATATGATTCATTAATTGTTGATTCTAAGCTTGTTGCTAAGGCTGATACAATGGATTCTAATCTATTAAAGGATATGGCTAGTGCTTTAAAGAATAACAAGAATTTAAGCTTTGTATTACTTGGTGCAACTGATGGAGCTAAGGTTACATTTGTTGCAGCTGCAAAAGCTCCATTTGATGCAAGAGCTATAGTTAAAGAAGCTACAAAGATTTGTGGTGGAGGAGGCGGAGGAAAGCCTGACCTTGCTCAAGCAGGTGGTAAGGATCCTTCTAAGCTAGATGAAGCCTTAAATCATGTAAAGGAAGCATTTTAATGAAATATTTAGGACTTGATTTAGGCTCTAGAACATTAGGAATAGCTATTTCTGATGAGCTAGGTATTATTGCAAGAAGCTATGATACATTAAGATTTAAAGATGATGATTATGACTATGCAATAGAAAAAACAATTGAAATCTGCAATAAGGAAAATGTTAAAACAGTAGTTTTAGGCTATCCTAAGCACATGAATGGTGACGCTGGTATTAGGGCGTCTATTTCAGTTGATTTCAAAAATAAAATAGAAGAAAAGACAGATATCAAGGTTATCCTAGAGGATGAAAGATTAACTACAGTAATTGTCGATAGAACAATGATTTCTGGTAACGTTAGAAGAAAAGATAGACGTCAAAAGAAAGATGAGATGGCTGCTGTAGTTATCTTACAAAATTATTTAGATAAAATAAGCTTTTAATATAAAGAAAGGAATTAATTATGGTAGATCGTACAATAACATTAATTAGCGATGATGGTAAAGAAATTATTGCCGACATTCTATTTACATATTATTCAGAGGATTTCCAAAAGGATTATGTAGTTTTCCAAGTAAGACACTCTGGTGATATTTCTGCAGCTAGCTATGTTGCTGAAGATGGTAAAAATGGTGTTTTAGATAAAATTGAATCAGAAGAAGAATGGTCAATGCTAGAAGACCTACTAAATGACTATGCTGAAGAACAAAATGCCAATAACACATGTGGTGGAGGCTGTGGAAGCTGCCAAGGATGCCAAGGCTCTTGTGACGGATGCGAGGACTGTGAAGATTGTGGAAAATAATCTAGTGTTTACATCACTTGAATTAGAATTAAAGGAATACGCAAAAGAACATAAGGTTCCTATTATTTTTGATGAAGGCTTATCCTTTTTAGAATCAATAATAAGAACTAAAAGACCTGTTAATATCCTAGAAATAGGTACAGCAATAGGCTATTCTGGAATTAGAATGGCAAGGTGCACAGGCTCTAATGTATATACAATAGAAAGAGATATTAATATGTATAATCTTGCTAAAGAAAATATTAAAAAGGCAGGATTAGAAGATAAAATACATATTATATTTAAGGATGCATTAGAAGCTTTTGATGATGTAAAAGATATTAAATTTGATTTGATATTTATTGACGCAGCTAAAGCCCAATATCATAAATTTTTTAATATTTATACTCCATTATTAAATGATCATGGAGTTGTAGTATGTGATAATATGCTATTTCATGGCTTAGTAGAGGATAAGGATAATTTAGAAAAATATTCTAGAAGCGTAAGAGGCTTAATTAGAAAACTAAACGAATTTCATGAAGCGTTATTAAATAATTCTAATTATGATACTGCAATATATAATATTGGAGATGGAATGTCCATTTCAGTAAAAAAATAGAAAGGAGTTAATTTGATTATGAAAATCAGAGGCTTAATTCATATGATTGAATTAGATCATAAAGTAATTGGTATTAAATTATATAAATCAATTAAGTTTTTCTATTTTCAAAATAGTCAAATGAACACCTTTAAAAGATATTTATATCAAGATAATTGGATAGAACTAGAATATGATGAAAATTATTTATCTAGGAAAGGCCAATATCTTGCCTATAGAGTATCATATGTATATAGACTAGAAGCTATTGGTAAATATGATCATGTCGTTTATTACGATAAAAATATATTAAATCGTTCTTTATATAAGTTTTTAAATAATTTAGGCAATACAATGTTTTTAGATTTAGAAATGACAATGCCATCATATACCTTTAGAGGTAAAGGCTTTAGAACTGAGGTTATTCAAGCAGGTATTGAAATCTGTGATGAAAGTTTTATGGTCATTAAAACATATTCTAATTATATTGAACCTAGAATTAATAAAGAATTATCTAAAAGAGCTGAAGATTTTTTAGGTATATCACAAGATGAGTTCTATAAAAAATGTATTAAATATAAAGACTTTTATAATACATTTAATGAATTATTATATAAATATGATCCTGCAATAGTAGTATTTGGAAAAAATGATCAATTAGTATTAAATGATTCATATGATATTAATAATCTACCTTCACTTAAAAATAGAACTAGATTTATTAATTTATGCCAGCTAATAAAGAATTTTTATGAGTTAAAAAATGATCCAGGATTATTCAAACTATTTGGTGTTTATTATAATAACGATGAAGCTCAAATCCATGATGCCTTAGGAGATTCTGAGGTTACTAGATTAGTATTTATAGCCTTTAAGAATGATATTTTAGAAGGTAAATTTAAAAATAAAATCATAGAAACATTTGAAAAGTAGTGGTAACACTACTTTTTGTTTTTATAATTAAATAACTTGTTCGTACAACTTGAACGAACAAGTTTATAGGTAAAAAGAAAAGCGATGATTTTCAATTAATCATCGCTTTCATTTGCCTTTAGGATTATTTATTGATAGAATTAGCTATTTTAGTTAATGCAGCTTCATCAAATGTATATTTTTTATTACAGAAATTACATGTAATTTCACATTTATGATCAGTATTAATAATATCAAATAATTGTTCTTTACCTAAGGTTCTAAGACCATTTTCAAATCTTTCGTATGAACAATTACATTCATATTTTAATTCTCTTGTTTCTAATAATTCATAATCACCATCGGTGATTTCTTTAATGATATCTTCAGCACTATAGCCTTCATCAATCATTTTTGTACAAGGCTTTAATGTTTTTAATTTATTTTCTAGCTTTGTTAAATCCTCATCAGAGCATCCAGGCATTACTTGAATTAAGAAGCCTCCTGCAGCCTTTACCTTTGAATCATTTGTAAATGATACACCAAGTCCAACAGAAGATGGAATTTGTTCTGATTTTGCAAAATAGTATGTGAAGTCTGTTGCGATATCACCTTTAACTATTTCACAAGAAGAAGAGAATGGTTGACGTAGATGTAGGTCTTTAATTACTTCAATTTCACCAGCACCAACACCATGTGTTACATTTACAGAACCATCATTGTTCTCTAAGAATACACCTGGGTTAGATATACAGCCTCTAACCTTACCATCATGTCCTTCAACAATAATTTGTCCTACAGGTCCATCACCTTTAACTTTAATATTAATAAAATCATCATTTTTATATGTACATGACATTATAGCACCAATAGTTAGTGTTCTACCTAAAGCTTGAATGCTCGTAGGCCACATATTGAATTTATCTTGTACATCTCTTACCATTTCAGTAGTTATTGCAGCATAGATTCTTACAGTTTGATGCATACAATAAGCCTTTTGTAAATAATTATCCATTTTTAATCACCGAAAGCATTATAGCACAATAAATATAATAGTTATTATTTATAATAATAAAATTACACTGAAAACGTTTTAATTGTGTAAAATAAAATATAACGTATTGACATTGATACATGTTGGTATATAATTGAAGTATCTATTTTGGGCCGGTTCCTTAATAGATACCCTAGCAAAGATAGTTTAATATTTAAACTTGAGTATAATTATGAAAGAACAATATTTATGTTATTCATAATTATTGTCCTTTCAAAGAAAAAGGACTTTGAAGTCCTTTTTTCTTTAATTAATCTTTTATATCGCTGATGATAAAGGAAAAGTAAGAGACACTGAATTTATAGAGAGCTGTGGATGGTGGAAGCATAGCATGAAGGTTATTTGAAACGAGCCTTTGTAGGTGAATATTTAAAGGTGGCATATCTATGATATGCAAAAAGAGTGGTACCGCGCGAATTAAGGCGTCTCTTTCGATTGATAGAGACGCCTTTTTTTGGTATAATAAATATATTGGAGGAATAAAAATGGAAAAGAAAGATATTAAAAAGGTTGTATTAGCTTATTCAGGTGGTCTTGACACATCAATTATCATTCCTTGGTTAAAGGAAAATTATAATAATTGTGAGGTTATTGCTGTATCAGGAAACGTTGGACAAGCAGATGAATTAGATGGACTTGAGGAAAAGGCATTAAAGACTGGTGCATCTAAATTATATGTAGAAGATTTAAATAAGGAATTTGTAGAGGATTTCATTTTCCCAACTGTTAAAGCTGGTGCAAAATATGAAAAGTATTTATTAGGTACATCTTTTGCAAGACCTATTATTGCAAAGAGAATTGCTGAAATTGCCCTAAAGGAAGGTGCAGATGCAATTTGTCATGGTTGTACAGGTAAGGGTAATGACCAAGTTAGATTTGAATTAACTATTAAAGCATTCGCTCCTAATATGGCTATTATAGCTCCATGGAGAGAATGGAATATTAAATCTAGAGATGAAGAAATTGATTATGCAGAGGCACATAATATTCCTCTTCGTATTTCAAGAGAAACAAATTATTCTAAGGATAAAAACCTATGGCATTTATCTCATGAAGGCTTAGATCTTGAGGATCCAGCAAATGAGCCACAATATAATAAGCCAGGCTTCTTAGAATTAGGAGTATCTCCAGAACAAGCTCCAGATAAGCCAGAATATGTAACTATTCATTTTGAAAAAGGTATCCCTACAGCAGTTAATGGTAAAAAGATGAACGCTGTTGACTTAATATGGGAATTAAATATGCTTGGTGGAAGAAACGGTATTGGTATTTTAGATATCGTTGAAAATAGATTAGTTGGTATGAAGAGCCGTGGTGTTTATGAAACTCCAGGTGGAACTATTCTATATGAAGCACATGAATTATTAGAATCTATTACACTAGATAAGGAAACTAGCCATTATAAGAAGCAAGTTGCTGATAAGTTTGCTGATTTAGTTTATAACGGCTTATGGTATACACCACTTAGAGAAGCTTTATCAGCATTTGTTGATAAGACTCAAGAGCATGTTACTGGTGATGTTAGATTGAAATTATATAAGGGTAATGTAATTCCTGCAGGTATTACATCTCCATGGTCATTACATAACATGGATATCGCATCATTCGATGATGATGGTGGTGCATATAACCAAGCTGATTCAGCTGGATTCATTAATTTATTTGGACTTCCAGTTAAAGTTCAAGCTTTAGTTAATGAAAAGAACAAGAATTTAAAATAATTAAAAGTGAGGTACTTTGTATGGCCAAGATGTGGGCAGGAAGATTTCAAAAGGAAGAAAGTAAAGAAGTAAATGATTTCAATTCATCAATATCATTTGATGGAAGAATGTTTGAAAGTGATATTACAGGCTCAATTGCACATGCGACAATGCTTGGCCATCAGGGTATCATTAGCTTAGATGATTCTAAGCTTATATGTGAGACGCTAGCTGTCATTTTAGATGATATTAAATCTGGTAAGCTAGAATTAGATCCTGAGGCTGAAGACATTCACATGTTTGTTGAGGCTGAATTAACAAAAAGAATAGGTGAAGTAGGTAAGAGATTACATACATCTAGATCTAGAAATGATCAGGTAGCCTTAGATATAAGGATAGAATTAAAGAAAAATATAGATGAGATTATAGCATTAGCTAATAACCTTTTAAATGCAATCCTAGATTTAGCAGAAAAGAATAAGGAAACAATTATGCCAGGCTATACCCATCTACAAAGAGCACAACCTATTACATATGCTAATTATCTATTAGCTTATGCATATATGCTAAAAAGAGATATTGGAAGATTTAAGGATACTTATAAACGAATGAATTATTCTCCACTAGGAGCTTGTGCCCTAGCAGGAACAACCTATCCAATCGATAGAAGGATGGTTGCCAAGTCTTTAGGATTTGATGGAGTTATGATGAATTCATTAGATTCAGTATCTGATAGAGATTCTGTAGTAGAGCTTGCATCAGCAATCAGTATTTGTATGATGCATCTATCAAGATTCTCAGAAGAAATTATTTTACATTGCAGCTGGGAATTTAAATTCATCGATTTAGATGATGCATATTCAACAGGATCATCTATAATGCCACAAAAGAAAAATCCAGATATCGCAGAATTAGTTAGAGGAAAAACTGGTAGAGTATATGGTGATTTAATCACATTACTTACAATGCTAAAAGGTTTACCTTTAGCTTATAATAAGGATATGCAAGAGGATAAAGAGGCAATCTTTGATGCAGTTGATACATTAAAGCAATGCTTATCAATCTTTACACCAATGTTACAGACAATTAAAGTAAATAAAGAAAATATGAGAAATGCAGCCGCAAAGGGCTTCATTAACGCTACTGATTTGGCTGATTATTTAGTTAAAAAGGGTATGGCATTTAGAGATGCTTATAAGATTTCAGGTACAATTGTTGCATATTGCATTGAAAATAACAATGTACTTGAAAAGCTACCATTAGATGTTTATAAAAAATATTCTGATTTATTTACTGATGATTTATATGATTATATTAATTTAGAAACATGTACATTTAAGCGTACAAGCCTAGGAGCTTCAGGTATTGAATCTGTTGAGGCACAAATCAAGGATTTAAGGAGTTAATATGAAATTTAAAATTTTTATTGATGGTAAAGAAGGAACTACTGGCCTAAGAATCTATGAAAGATTCCAAAATAGAGATGACATTGAATTAATTAATATTTCTGAAGATTTAAGAAAAGATCCAGAGGAAAGAAAAAAATGCATAAATGCATCAGATATTACATTCTTATGTTTACCAGATCAAGCAGCTATTGAAGCAGTAGCATTACTTGATAAGGATAATAAGCATACAAAGATTATTGATGCTTCAACAGCTCATAGAACAAATGAAGCATTCGCTTATGGCTTCCCTGAGCTTGGAGATGAATTCTTAGCTAAGATTAAAACATCACAGTTTGTAGCAACTCCAGGCTGTTATGCATCAGGTTTTATGTCTATTGTATATCCACTTGTAAAATTAGGTGTTGCATCTAATGAATATCCATTTAGTGCAAATGCAATTTCAGGCTATTCAGGTGCTGGTAAAAAGGGTATTGCACAATATGAGGATCAAAATAGAGATGTAGAATTTGAAGCACCAAGATTATATGGAATGCAGCAATTACATAAGCATTTAAAGGAAATGCAATATTTTCCAAAATTAAAGGAAAAGCCTTTATTTAATCCATATGTATGTGATTTCGTTCAAGGTATGCTAGTTACAGTTCCTTTATATGTTGATAGATTAAATAAAAAATATACTCCAGAAGAAATAAGAAATTTATTAGCTGATTTCTACAAGGGTAAGGATTTCGTAAGAGTTATGCCTTATAATGAAAAGGGTACAGAATCAGGATTTTTATCAGCTAATCATTTAGCAGGTAAGGATTTCTTAGAAATATATGTTTCAGGTAATGAAGAAAGAATTAGCATTACAGCTGCCCTAGATAATTTAGGTAAGGGTGCATCAGGTGCCGCAGTTGAATGTATGAATATAATGCTAGGCTTAGATCCTAAGAAGGGCTTAGTTTTATAGGAGGTTTATATGATTAAAGAAATAGCAAATGGAGTAGTTGCTCCAAAAGGATTTACTGCAAATGGTATCCACGCTGGTATTAGAGATAATAAATCTAAAATTGATTTAGCATTAATCCTATCAGAGGTACAAGGTAGTGCAGCTGCAGTATATACAACTAATAAAGTAAAGGGAGCTCCTATTTATGTTACTATCAGTAATTTAAATGATGGTAAGGCTCAAGCAATGATTTGTAATAGTGGTAATGCTAATACATGTAATGCCGATGGTGTTGAGATTGCAACTAGAACATGTGAAATATTAGCTCTAAATACCAATATTAAAGCTAATGATGTTATTGTTGCATCAACTGGTGTAATCGGTATGCCAATGTCAATTAAGCCTTTTGAAACTGGTATTCCTGAAATTCTAAAGGGAATGGGTAACAAAGAAGAAAATGCAGAGCTTGCTTGTAAAGGTATAATGACAACAGATACAGTAATGAAAATGGTAGCTGTTGAATTTGAAATAGATGGTAAGGTTTGTAAAATGGGTGCTATGACAAAGGGTGCTGGCATGATTGCCCCTAATATGGCAACTATGCTATGCTTTATCACTACAGACTGTAAGGTAGCAGCTAATGTTTTAAATGAAGCATTACATGAAGCAGTAGCTGATTCATTTAATATGCTATCAGTAGATGGTGATACATCAACTAACGATACATGCTCAATTATCGCAAATGGTCTTGCAGGTAATAAAGAAATTACTGATACAAAATCAGATGATTATAAAAAATTCTTAGAAGCATTAAAATATGTAACAATTAATTTAGCAAAGAGAATGGCAGCTGATGGTGAAGGTGCATCTCATTTAATTATTTGTAATGTTAAAAATGCTAAAACTACAAAGGATGCAAAGATTGTTGCAAAATCAGTTATTCAATCAAGCCTATTAAAGGCTGCAATATTTGGAGCTGATGCAAACTGGGGTCGTGTACTTTGTGCAATCGGTTATGCAAATGCTGATGTAGATGTATTTAAAGTAGATATGGCATTTAAATCAGCTAAGGGCGTTGTAGAAACATGCAAGAATGGTGCAGGTATTCCATTCTCTGAAGAAAAAGCAAAAGAAGTATTATTAGAAAAAGAAATAACTATTGAAATAGATTTAAATGATGGAAAAGGAGAGGCATCTGCATTTGGCTGTGACTTAACTTATGAATATGTTAAGATTAATGGCGATTACAGAAGCTAATTAGGATAATGGCAGATTTAGCAGAAAGAGCAGAAATATTATCAGAAGCGCTACCTTATATTTTAAAATACAAGGATAAAATTATCGTAATTAAATATGGCGGAAATGCCATGGTTGATGAAAACCTAAAACAATTAGTAATGGATGATGTAGTTATGCTTAATTCATTAGGTATGAAGGTTGTTTTAGTTCATGGTGGTGGACCTGAAATTTCTAAAGGTTTAAAGGCTATTGGAAAAGAATCTAAATTCGTTAATGGCCTACGTGTTACTGATAATGAAACAATTGATGTAGTGACAGAAGTATTAGCTGGTAAGGTTAATAAAAATTTAGTTAAGCAATTAAATTTAGCTGGTGGACATGCAATTGGTTTATCAGGCTTAGATGATGGCTTAATTGAAGCAAAGCCTATTTCTGATGAGTTAGGCTTCGTTGGTCAAATCATTGATGTAAATACAAATATCTTATTAGATACACTAGATATGGGATATATTCCTGTAGTATCAACTATTGGTTATGATTCTAAAGGTAATGTTTATAATATTAATGCAGATACTGCAGCAGCAAGAATTGCTGGTGCATTAAATGCTGAAAAGTTTATCGCTATGACAGATATTAAGGGTGTATTAATGGATAAAAATGATCCAACATCATTAATGAAAACAATCAATGTTTCTGAACTTAAGCAATTAGAAAAGGCAGGAATCATTGATGGTGGTATGATACCAAAGGTACAATGCTGCGTAGAAGCAATTAGACGTGGTGTTAAAAACGTAGTTATTATAGATGGTAGAGTTCCTCATTCAATTTTAATTGAAGTATTAACAGATGAAGGTGTAGGAACAGAATTTAAGTAGAAAGAGGGTGTTTTCTATGAGTCAAATTATTATTGATGACAAAGAAAATATATTAAATACATATAAAAGATTTAACGTTGTATTAACAAAAGGTAATGGTTCAATTCTAGTTGATGAAGATGGAAAAGAATATGTAGATTTCTCATCAGGTATTGGAACTAATATCTATGGTGTATGCGATAAAGAATGGGTTGATGCAGTATGCGAACAAGCTCATAAGCTTCAACATACCTCAAACCTATATTATAGTGAACCACAAGTTAAGCTAGCTAAGCTTTTATGTGAAAAGACAGGAATGAAGAAGGTATTTTTCTCAAATTCTGGTGCTGAATCAAATGAATGTGCTATTAAAACTGCTAGAAAATATTCATTTGATAAATATGGCGAAGGAAGAAATGAAATAATTACATTAATTAATTCATTCCATGGAAGAACAATCGCAACCTTATCAGCAACAGGGCAAGATGTGTTCCATCAATTTTTCTTCCCATTTGTAGATGGCTTTAAGCACGCACCTGCAAATGATATAGAAGCATTAGATAAATTAATTTCAGATAAAACTTGTGCAATCATGATTGAAACAGTTCAAGGTGAAGGTGGCGTTAATGCCTTAAATCCTGAATTTATTAAGCACATTGAAAAGGTATGTAAAGAGCGTGATTTAGTATTTATCGTTGATGAGGTTCAAACAGGAAACGGTAGATGTGGCTATTTATATAGCTATATGGAATATGGAGTACATCCTGATGTTGTAACAACAGCTAAGGGTATTGCAGGAGGCTTACCTTTTGGTGCTATCCTATTCAGTGAAAAAACTGAAAAGACATTAGGCTATGGTCAACATGCAACTACATTTGGTGGAAACCCAATTTGTGCTTCAGCTGCATATTCAGTTATATCTAGAATTGATGATAAATTATTAAATCATGTAAGAGAAATGAGAAAATTCCTAGAAGAAAAGCTAATTGGTAAGCCTGGAATTAAGACAATTTCTGGTAAAGGCTTAATGGTAGGAATTGAAATTGATGAAAATATCAAGGCAGCTGATGTTGTAGCAAAGGGCATCGAAAATGGTGTGATTATGCTTACAGCTAAAAATAAAATTAGATTATTACCTCCTTTAAATATCTCTAAAGAGGATTTAAACAAGGGTCTTGATTTATTATTAAAGAGTATGGAGGATTTAAAATAATGAAGCATTTATTAACATTAGAACAATTATCTAAAGAAGAAATCTTAGAAATTTTAAATCTTGCAGATCAATTAAAATTTCAAAGAAAAAATAATATCGAGCATCACCTTCTAAAGGGTAAAACTCTAGGTATGATTTTCCAAAAATCATCTACTCGTACAAGAGTATCATTTGAGGTTGGCATGTATGAGCTTGGTGGTGAAGCATTATTCTTATCATCAAGAGACCTACAAATTGGTCGTGGAGAGCCAGTTGAGGATACTGCTAGAGTATTATCAAGATATCTTGATGGTATTATGATTAGAACATATAAGCAATCTGAAGTAGAGGATTTAGCAAAATATGGCTCAGTACCTATTATTAACGCTCTAACTGATTATTGCCATCCATGTCAGGTATTAGCTGACCTAATGACAATAAGAGAATTCAAGGGCGCATTTGAAGGCTTAAAGGCTACATTTATTGGTGATGGTAATAACATGGCTAATTCAATTATTGTAGGTTGCTTAAAGCTTGGTATGAAGGTTTCAATCGCATCACCTAAGGGCTATGAGATTTGTGATCATATTAAAGAATTCGCAAGCCAATATCCTGGTATGTTTGAAATGACAACTGATCCATTTGTTGCAGCAAAGGATGCTGATGTAATCTTTACAGACGTTTGGGCTTCAATGGGTGAAGAATCTGAAGCAAATGTAAGAAGAAAGGCATTCGAGGGTATCTATCAAGTAAATAAGGAAATAATGGCTGTAGCTCAACCAGATTGTATGGTTCAACATTGTCTTCCTGCCCATAGAGGAGAAGAAATAACAGCTGATGTATTTGAAGCACATGCTGAAGAAATCTTTGAAGAGGCAGAAAATAGATTACATGCTCAAAAGGCTGTAATGGTTATGCTAATGAAGGATTAATTTATAATTTAAGTAAGGACATATTTATTACGATATGTCCTTATTTTTTCAATAAAAATGTTAAATTATTTGTTATAATAGTAGAGGATGCAACAATTTTAATAAAAATTAAATACAAAGTGGGGGATTTAGATGAAAAGAACAATAATTCCAACAGTTATATTATCAACATTATTTTTAGTATCATGCACAAGTGTTTCAGCTAATAAATTGGCTACTATAGATACAGTTAAAACTGATTTATATGAAAGATACAAAACTAGTATTGATAATAAATTATTAACTTCATATACAAGTTTTGGTGCTAAAATATCTACTATTTGTTCTAATTATGATGATAATTCTTGCATATCACCATTATCTATCTATTCAGCATTATCAATGCTAACAGGAATAACTAATGGAAATACAAGAAAAGAAATATTAGATTATTTAGAAATAGATTATGATACATTAAGTACTAACTATAATAAATTATATACATTATCAAATTTATATAATTCAGAAACAAATGAAACAATAGAAGTACTTAATAACAGTATTTGGCTACAACACGATAAATCATTTAAAATGGATGGTATAAATAAGGTATCTAATGATTTTAAAACAGATTTATTCTCAATTGATTTTAAAAATAAAAATACTAATAAATATATCAACGATTATATTAAGGATAAAACAAATGGATTAATAGATAATGAATTTGATATTCCTACAGATACAGTATTATCTTTGATTAATACCTTATATTTAAAAGATAATTGGTTTTATGATTCAAGAGATATTCAAATTACTGATTCTAAAATAGAATTTAAAAATATTAATGGAACTAAAAAAGAAGATTACTTCTTAAAAAAATATGGCAATGGTAAAGCATATTCTAATCAATATATGACAACATTTAGTGCTACAACATCAAACGGATATAGTGTAAAATTTATATTGCCTAAGGATAATTATAATATTAAAGATATATTTACTGAATATAATATAAAAGAAGCATTAAATGCTAATTATTATGATTATGACACAGAAAAATATGAATATACTACAATATTAGAATTTCCTATGTTTAGTGCTAAATCTAATATCAATATTAAAGATTATTTAATAGCTTCAGGAATAAAAGAAGCATTTAGTGATAGTGCTGACTTTAGTATTATTTCAACTAATCCATTAATATGTAATGATGTATTTCATGTAGCTAATATAGATGTAAATAGAAAAGGCATCAAGGGTGCTGCGGCAACCATAATTACAATGGGTGAATCAGCTAATTATGACGAAAGAATAAAAATTACTGAAGAATTAATAATTGATAAATCCTTTGGATATCTAATAACAGATAGAAATGGTATATTATTTAGTGGAATAATAAATAATATTTAATTACAATTAAATAAATATGATATAATAGTCCATGAGGTATTTTTATGATAAGTTTAAATACAATTGGACTATTTTTAATTATATTCATGTTAATATTAGAAATATTGGTTGTCATTTATAAGCCTAAAAGAGTATTTAAGCATAAGCTACATAGACAATTAGTTTTAATTAAGAATATATCCTTTGCAGGATTAATATTCTTTAGTCCAATAACATTATTTAATTATGGTTATACATATTATAATAACAATATTGTTTTAATAATATGGATGGTATTAGTTATAATAGCTTATTTATTATTGATAATGCTTCATGTTAGATATTTTGTTAATAAAAGAAAAGAAGAATATTTATATAATAGGGTATTAGTCTACGCACCAATATCGATATTAAAATCATTTATATTCCTATTATCAGCATTTATGTTGTTAAATTATTATTGTATGTTTTTTTCGGTAATATATTCAATTACTGAGATTTATATAAATTATAAATTAAATTTTGAGTGAGGTTATATATGGCTATAATGTATAAAAGCATCAATTTCAATGTGAGAGAAAGAGATGTTAATCTTAATGACGAAATTAGACCAGCAACAGTCCTAGATTATTTTCAAGATATTGCAGGTATGCACGCAAATGAGCTTGGCGTTGGATTTAAGCCAATGGTAGAAAATAATTTATTTTGGGTAATATTATATGTTACCTTTGAAGCAAAAGGAAAAATCCCTAAATTTGGCGATGTAATAAAGGTAAATACTTGGCCTAAAATGCAATCAAAGCTTGAATTTGAACGTGAATATGAAATTAGAGATATAAATGATAATTTATTAATTAAAGGTATATCTAATTGGTGTGTAATAAATAGTAATACAAGAAGACTTGAAAGAGCCGATAAGGTTAAATTTATGGGCGAGTATTATGATAAAACTAATTATGATACTAAATGTAAAAGAAAATTATCTTTAATACCAAATGAAATAATATCTGAATATGAATATAAAATACATATGACAGACCTAGATCATAATATGCATATGAATAATGCTAGATATTTAGATATTATATATAATATGACACCAGAAAATGGTAAGAAGAGAATTAAAAAATGTGAAATAGCTTATATATCAGAAGCTAGATTAAATGATATTATAAATGTAAAATATTTTAAAAATGATAATAATGATTGTTATCAAGGCTATGTTAATGATGAACTATGCTTTGAAGCAATACTAGAATTGGAGGATTAGAATGGAATTTTTAGATTTCTTGGAAAAAGCTCCTACTGCATTCCATGCAGTTAGTGAGGCAGCATCTATTTTAGGTAGCTTTGGCTTTATTAGATTACAGGAAGGTGAAAAGTGGAATTTAAAATTAGGTGAAAAATATTATGTAACAAGAAATAATTCATCTATTTTAGCATTTACACTACCTACTGAATTTAAGGATTTAAGCTATAATATAGTAGCTGCCCATACAGATTCACCTACATTTAAAATTAAGCCTAATTATACATTATCTAAAGGTAGATATAATGAATTAAATACTGAAGTATATGGTGGACCTATATTAAATACTTGGATGGATAGACCATTAAATATTGCAGGAAGAATAATTGTTAGAACAAATGAGCATACATTAAAAACAATGCTAGTATCATTTGATAAGCCTATGTGTATTATTCCTAATTGCTCAATTCATTATTATCATGAATTAAACTCAGGAGTTAAATTAAACCCTCAAATTGACCTTTTACCTATATTTTCTGATAATAGCGTAGAAGAAATGGATTTATTAGACTTAGTGGCAAAAAAGCTAAATATTAAAAGAGATTCTATTATTTCTCATGACCTATATTTAGCATTATTAGATAGAGGTACACTAGGTGGAGCTAATAATGAATTTATTATCGCACCGCAAATTGATAATTTGGAGTGCTCTTATGCAGCCTTAAGATCATTAACAATGGCTGATACTCCTAAATCATCTGTAAATATTGCAGTATTATTCGATAATGAAGAAATTGGCTCAAGAACTAGACAGGGTGCAGGCTCAATGATGCTATCTGATACATTAAAGCGTATCTCAATGTCACTTGGCTTAACAGAAGAAGAGCATTTAATTTCTTTATCTAATTCATTTATTATTTCAGCTGATAATGCCCAAGGCTTCCACCCTAATTATGCTTCAAAATATGATCCTACTAATGCAGCATATATGAATAGTGGTGTAGTAATTAAAAACGCAGCAAGAGGCTCTTATACAACTGATGGTATGAGCCAAGCCTATTTTGTAGAGCTTTGTAAAAAAGCAAATGCTAAATATCAGCTAAACACAAATAGAAGTGACCTACCCGGCGGATCTACACTAGGAGCTATATCATTATCTAATGTATCAATTCATTCAGTTGATATTGGTCTTCCTCAAATTGCGATGCATTCAGCAATGGAAACTGCAGGAAGATATGATTATGAAGAATTAATAAAGGTATTAAAGGAATTCTTTAGTACTCATTTAAATGTAACATATGATGGCTTTATAAGCTTCGAATAGAAGAAAAAGTGATGGTTTTCCATCACTTTTTTAAATCATCTTCAATTAATTCCTTTGCATATTTTGCAATATCACTTGTTGATTTATCGCTATAGTCGTCAGGGTTTAATACCTCAAGTATTTTAAATGTTACTTTAGTTCTTCTAAATGGGAAATTCTTTTTAATCTCTCTTGAATCCTTTATAGAAGCGATTACAATTGGACATTTAGATCTATAAGCTATCTTAAACGAACCTGGATGAAAATCTAATAGGTCATCATTATAATTTCTTTTTCCCTCTGGGAATATACAAATAGATGATTTATCATCCTTTATATACTTTGTAGCTTTAGAAATAGCTTCAGCTGATTGTTGTAGGTCATCTCTATAAATAGGAATAAATCCACTATATCTTGCCCATTTACCTATTACAGGCTTTTCTAGTATCTCAGGCTTAGTTACACAAATTATTGGATTTTCCTTTAGGCATTTAAATATTATTATTGGATCGTAATTAGATTTATGATTAGCAACAATTAAATATCTTTTTTTTCTAGGTTCTTTTTTTGTATTTATCTTTTTTACCTTACATCTAGAGAAGAATAAGGTAAATATTGCAGTTTCTCTTATTATTCCATAAAAGAATATATTTGGCTTTTCAGGTATATCTTTTTTTGTTAGGAACCATGAAACAAAGCCTATAAATAACATATACAATAATAATAAAAGTACATATGAGCCAATAAAATAGAAGGGTATTAAAAATACATAATACCAAATTAGATATTGACCAAGAAAAAAATATATAATAAATGATATTATTGCAGATAATGCCACCATTATATTATGCTGTATCATAAATCTCACCACACTATTTTTATTTTATCATAAATTAAGCTTCAATGCTATAAAATCATTTAATGCAATATTCTTATTTAATACTAATTGAAAAATTAGTATAATATAAGTGTAAACTAGGAGTGTGATTTTTATGTTATACCTATTTAATAACATTAAAAGAAAAGATATTTTTGAATTATTAGAATCAAGTGATAATGAATTATTAATTTCTAAATTAATTGATTTTGGTATTTCAGAAGGAATTAGTGGTAATCTTTATAAAAAATTTATTTTATATACATTAATTTATAATGAGAATTCATTTACAAGAGCTATTGAAAAAGGATTAAAGGTTGAAGGATTTACTGAATATGTAGATTTAGATTTAAGATTTTTCTATAGCTTATATAATAAAAATATTGATTTAGGAGAAGTAACTGATTTTAAATTTATTAGCGTAAATGCTAATAGATATTTACCTAAATTAGTTAATTATTTTTATGATTCTATTACAGATGACACATATGAAACATTTAAAAGAAAGGTATTAGATTTTTATAAAATTAAAGGCTTATCAGATATGGCTGTTTATAAAGCATTTAGAGTAGATGATGGTAAGCTTAAGGCTATAAAAAATGTATTAGATGTAACATTTGATGATTTAATTGGATATGAAGAACAAAAGAAATTAATTAAAGAAAATACATTAAATTTTATTCAAGGTAAAAGCTATAATAATGTATTATTATATGGTGATTCAGGTACAGGTAAATCAACATCAGTAAAAGCATTATTAAATGAATATTTTGATATGGGCTTAAGAATAATTGAGGTATATAAGCACCAAATGGAAGAAATATCAAAGATTATTAATAAGCTTAAAAATAGACCATATTATTATATTATCTATATGGATGACCTATCATTTGAAGAAAATGAAATAGAATATAAATATCTAAAGAGTATTATCGAAGGTGGAATTGAGCCTAAGCCAGAAAATGTAGCAATTTATGCAACATCTAATAGAAGACATTTAATTAAAGAAACTATGGCTGATAATGGAGGAGTATTTGATGACCTACATAGAAGTGAAACTCAAGCTGAAAAGCTATCACTTGCGTATAGATTTGGACTTCAAATATTTTATAGCTCATTATCTCCAGCACAGTTTAGAGAAATGGTTAAGGAGCTAGCTTTAAGAAATGATATTAAAATGCCTTTAGAAGAGGTTATAAAAGAAGCTACTAAGTGGGAATTAACCTATGGCTCATTATCAGGTAGATGTGCTACGCAATTTATAAGCTATTTAGTAAATAAGGAAGTATAGATTATGGATAATTTAGCAAGAATTAATAAAGAAAAAATAGATAAATTTAATTTAGATTTATATTTAAAAGAAAAGAATTTTCAAATGGCATCTGCCATATCTGCCTTAAGAACTACTAATCTAATTCAATTAAGCTTTTTAAAGGAAGAAGATAACCTAGATAAGGGAGATTATGCCCTAAGGCTTTATGCTTTATTACAGGCTTTATTCGTATCTATTGATAGCTTATATGCCATAGCTTATGCATTAACTAGAAGTAAAAGCTTTATTAATATCAATGCTAACCCTGATTTAAGAATTTTAAAATATATTAGAAATGATGTAGTAGGTCATCCGGCAAATAGAGTTATTAATAGCGACGATGTAGCCTTTTGTATCTTAGATGATAATTCAATATCTAAAAAATCCTTTGATTATTATGTATACACAAAGGAAGAAACAACAAGAAAAGTAGTATTAATAGATGACATTTTAGAATCATATTATAAGGAAGCTAATGACTTGTTAGATAATTTATATGAAGTAGCTAAAACTAATAAGAATGTTACATTATATGAAGAATTAATTGATAAGATTATTACATTATATATGCATGATACAGATTATAAGCCAGTATTAAATAAGCTAATAGAAGAATATAAGAAGCAATATCCTGATCCTAAAATAAGTCAGCATAGAATTTTGTGGAGATATAATGTAATTAATAAATTAAATCAATACGAAGCTAAAAATAATGATGAAAAGGATGTTGTTAACTACTGTGTAGGCATTGAATTATTTAAATTATATGAATTAGTTAATAATACAAAATATTCTGTATCAATGAATAAGAAAAATCCTAAATATATTTCAGCATTATTTAGAATGCTAAATAGAAATCCTGATTTAGTAATATTAATAGATTATTTAAAGAATTCAGATCATCCCCTATTTTATTCTAGCCTTTGTAGGCTATATGATGCTGCAGTTAAGAATGATAATAAGAATGTATGTGAATATTTAAAAATGATTAAAAAAGCTTATAGTAGTAGTCGAGAAGAGCTTTTATATGGCTTAAGCCTACCTTTTAGAAAATATATTAGAAAATAATAACGCTTTCTTAGTATAAATTTATAATTTTTTTGTTATAATACTTTTGTTTATGTTGAGGTGGAATATGGAAATCAGAAATGTCGCAATCATCGCCCATGTCGATCATGGTAAAACTACATTAGTAGATAAGCTTTTAAAGGATTCTCATACTTTTAGAGATAATCAAGTTGTAGCTGAAAGAGTAATGGACTCAAATGCCCTAGAGCGTGAGCGTGGTATTACAATTTTAGCTAAAAATACTGCAATAACTTGGAAGGATACTAAAATCAATGTCCTAGATACTCCAGGTCATGCTGACTTCTCAGGTGAAGTTGAGCGTATCATGAAGATGGTTGATGGAGTTGTTCTTGTTGTTGATGCATATGAAGGAACAATGCCACAAACAAGATTCGTACTTAAAAAAGCATTCGAATCTCATTTAAAGCCAATTGTTGTTATTAACAAGGTTGATAAGCCATCAGCTAGAATTTTAGAGGTAATTGATGAAGTATTAGAATTATTTATTGATTTAGGCTGTGATGAAGATGACCTAGATTTCCCTGTTGTCTATGCATCAGCTATGAATAATACATCATCATTAGATCCAGATCCTGCAACACAAAAGGAAGGTATGGATCCACTTTTAGATATGATTGTAGAAAAGATTCCAGCTCCAAATATGGATAAGGATTCTCCACTTCAATTCCAACCAGCATTATTAGATTATACTGATTTTACAGGAAGAATTGGTATTGGTAGAATCAATAGAGGAACTATTAAGACAGGTGAAGTAGTATCATGCTGCAGACTTGATGGTTCAATTAAGCAATTTAGAATCCAAAAGCTATTTGGCTTCCAAGGATTAAATAGAATAGAAATTCAAGAGGGCTATGCAGGAGATGTAGTAGCTATAACAGGCTTAGGTGATATTTCTGTTGGTGAAACAGTATGTCCTGTAGGTAAAGAAGAACCACTTGAAAAGATTACAATTTCAGAACCAACTGTACAAATGACTTTTGGTACAAATACATCACCATTCTGTGGTAGAGATGGTAAGATGGTTACGGCATCAAAAATTGAAGAAAGATTGTTCCGTGAGGTACAAAAGGATGTTTCTTTAAAGGTTAGTAGAATTAATAACCTAGAGGAATGGATTGTATCAGGACGTGGAGAATTACATTTAGGTATTTTAATTGAAAACATGAGAAGAGAAGGATATGAATTCCAAGTATCTAGACCTCGTGTAATCATGAAAGAAATCGATGGTGTAATGTGTGAGCCATATGAAGAGTGTGTTATTGACTTGCCTTCTGATACAGCTGGTGCAATCATCGAAATGATGGGTAATCGTAAGGGTCAATTAGTTACAATGAGTAACACTGAAACTCAAACAAGATTAATTTATAATATTCCATCACGTGGATTAATTGGATTTAATACTAATTTCATGACTTTAACAGGTGGTTATGGTATTATTTCTCATAGCTTCATAGATTATAGACCAATGGAAAAGGTAAATGTTGGTGAAAGAACTACTGGTGTATTAGTATCAATGGCTCAAGGTCAATCAACTGCATATTCAATTGGTGCCTTAGAGGATAGAGGTTCTATGTTTATCGCACCAGGTGAAGATATTTATGAAGGTATGATTGTTGGTGAATGTAATAAGGATATGGATTTAGCTGTTAACGTAGTTAAGGCTAAACAACAAACAAATACACGTTCATCAAATAAGGATATGACAGTAGTATTAAAGAAGCCTAGAGTATTAACTCTAGAAAACTGCTTAGAATTTATCAATGAAGATGAATTAGTAGAAATTACACCTACTCATATCAGATTAAGAAAGAAAATTCTAGATACTGTAGAACGTAAGAAGTTCGATGCTAAAAAGCGCTCTGAAAACGAAGAATAATTAATAAGCATAGCTTAATGGCTATGCTTTATTTTTATATTTTTAAGTGGTATAATAGGTGTCGAGGTATTGTTTTATGTCTGATGATAAAAAATTTATAAAGGAGCAAAAACGAGAGGCAAAAATGCAAAGGAAAGCTCTAAAGGCTCAGGAGAAAAAAGAGAAAAAAGAGCTAGAAGAAGCATTTATGCATGATCGTTTAGTTGATAAAGAAATAGAAAAAGATATTAATGATAAAAAAAGACAAGCATATATAGAAAAAATGACTCCTAAATGGGAGGAATGGAAGAGATTGAATGAGGCACCACACTTATCAGTATTAGAAGAAATTGGAAATTCAGTAAGCCATGGTGTTGGTGCTATCTTAACTATAGTTGCCTTAATATTATTATTACAAAAATCTGATACTACGCTTAAGATAATAGCTTCTATAGTATATTGTCTTGCGATGTTCTTTATGTTCTTTAATTCATGTTTATACCATTCGTGGAAGTGGGGTAAGAGAGTTAAAAGAATTTGGAGAAGATTTGATTACACATCAATTTATTTAATGATAGCTGGTACATTTGCACCACTACAATTAATTGAGATTCCAAGAGATTATGGTGATCCACAAGGATTTATATTTGGTATTACCTATTTTGCTATAATGTGGACACTAGTAGTAGTTGGTATTACATTAACATGTATATTTGGACCAGGTAGAACTAAGAAGGTTAATTTTCCATTATATTTTATAATTGGTTGGAGCGGGCTTTGTGTTGTACCAGGTTGGTTAGCTCATAATATTAATTTATTTTGGTGGATATTAATTGGCGGTATTGTTTATACTCTTGGAATGATTCCTTTTGCTGTATTAAAAGGTAAAAAAAGTGCTCATTTTATATGGCACTTAATTGTAATGGCAGGAGTAATAATTCAATTTATTGGCATTTATTTATACGTATATTGTTAAAGAACAATAAAAAAATGATTGGTTGCCCAATCATTTTTTTGATTTATTATATTACTTTTTTTCTTCTTCGTCTTGTACATCAAATACAGAATCAGAAGAGAAATTTGATTTATATGGATTTTCTTTAGCTTCAGTAGTTTCTTCCTTAGCTTCTTCAACCTTAGTTTCTTCAACTTTTTCTTCTTTAGCTTCAGGTGCATTTTCTACAGCTGGCTTAGCTTCAGGTTCAGCTTCAAAAGCACTAGCGAAATAGAATACAACTGAAACAACTGCAACTATAGAAGCAGAAGCAGAGAATACATATAATAAGTTATCAGTTACGATTATTTCAACTGAATTAATAACTGCCATAATTAATAATAATGTTGTATAAGCAACTGCAACAATTGCAGCCCATTTTTGATTCTTTAAGAAGTAAAGAACAACAGCTACAACAAATACAACTGCTAATATGAATGCGAATAAAGATGGATTAGCTTTAATTGGTGATACTAAATCAACAATAGAAGAACCAGGAACAGCTCCTGTTGTATCCATCATTCCTCTTTGGAAGATACAAGTAGCAACTAATATACCTAAAACAGGTAAGGCCATTAATAAATTTTTCTTTTTTAATAATAAGAAAATTAAAAATACTGCTAATAAGCAAACTGCGATAATTATTGGTGCAACAATTAGTGATGGTGTTGCCTCAAAATCATTTCTATCCCATTTTACAAAAATAAGACTTACAGCAAATAGAACAAATGCTAAACATGAAGTAATTAATGAAGCAAGTGTTGATTTTTTCATTATTCATTTCCCCCTAAACTATTTAAATAAAAAATCCCTGTAATAACTAAATTGATAATAAGACAGCTAAGTCCTATTGTGCTTCCGTTAAATACAGAAGCTAAATTGAATGCTATACATACTAATAATAGAATGTAAATAGCATATTTTAATTTATCACATTTTTTCCCTAGATAAATTAAAGATACGATTACTACGCTTGAATATAAAGCGATGTAGAATATGCTAGACCAAGAGCTGTTTACAATTAAATTATAAACGCTTGTTAGAGCACTAGCAGCTTCGAATATTATTATTGGTAGTATTAATGCTTTAAGAGTTATTTCCTTTTTAGCACATACATAATATATGAATAATAATGCAGTAGCTAAATATCCGCCATAAGCAATAAGAGTAATGATTGCAATATCATTAAGATTATTGCTAAATAGATTTATAAAGGAAGGAATTAATAAAGCACCCGCAACAATTGAAGCAACTAATATAATAATATTCTTTTTTTCAATTATTTTTTCTCTCATAACATCCTCCATACGTATATTATAGTATAATGTAACTCCTTTTTTCAATTACAATATTTTATTTAATTTTAAAAAGTGATATAATCTTTATGAAAATTATTCAAGGAGGGAAACAAAAAAATGAATAGTTTATTAAAAAAGGCTGTTGCTGAATGCATCGGTACATTCGTATTAGTATTTGTAGCATGTGGTGTTGCAGCACTTACAGGTGGTAACCTAGTAGCTACATCATTAGCATTCGGTTTAGTAATCGTAGCAATGGCTTATTCAATTGGTAGAATTTCTGGATGTCATATTAATCCAGCTGTATCTTTAGCTATGTTAATTGCTAAAAAGATGACAGTAAAGGAATTCTTAGCCTATGTATGTGCTCAAATCGTTGGTGGATTTGTTGGTGCACTTTTAATTTTCGGTATTGCAAAGATGGCTGGCCTAAACCTAGCAGGTAATGCATGTAACTATATTGTCAATAGCTGTCAATATACATTGGCTGGTAATGAATATGTAATTGACTTTGGTAAGATTTTTGCAGCTATCTTAGTAGAAGTTGTATTAACATTTATTTTTGTTTATGTTATTTTCAACGCAACTTCAGAAAAGGCAACTGCTCCTAAGCTTGCTGGTGTTATTATTGGTTTAACATTAACTTTAGTTCATTTAGTAGGTATCGGTCTTACAGGTACATCTGTTAATCCAGCTAGATCAATTGCTACAGCTTTAGGCGATGCAATATTTAATGGTAAGGCAGATGCTTTAGCACAATTATGGGTATTTATCGTTGCTCCACTTGCTGGTGGTGCCCTAGCTGCAGTAGTTTATAAGTTATTACACAAGGATGAAAAAGCAGCTTCAACTGATGCAGAATAATAAATGAGAATTAAAAAGGGGCTGTAAAGAAATAACAGTTCTGTAAAAAATAAAAAAAGATAATATGGAATAATCGATGTGTAGTATACTAGCTATGGAATTAAAAGATGTGTAAATAGATTTTTAAAGCTATGGATTAATAGTTGTGTATTTATAAATATAAAAATAAATCTCCTTTTGGTTATAATGTTTTTGGCTAAGCATTTTAACGAAAGGAGATTTTTTTATGGACAAAGAATCCATATCTAGATTAGGGTTGGATTATATTTCAGGAATCGATGTGGAATCATCAGATGAAATATATGATCCAGCCACTAATAATCATATCATAGTTTTAAAATTAATTAAACAATCAAATATTTGTTGCCCACACTGTGGCCTCGTTAGTAATCCTACTATTCGAAGTTCAGTTACACAAAAGATAAATCACTCTTCTGCCAATGAGAATAATATCATCATTAAGCTTAAACGTAGAGTATACCAATGTGAATGTGGTAAGACATTTAGAGAAGAAAATCCATTTACTTCCTCTAAACGTAAAACTACACTTCAAAAGGATTTTAAAATTCTTACGGCATTAAAAGATATTAATAAATCCTTTACAGATGTTGCGAAAGAATTCAATTTATCAACCAAAACTGTAATCAATATATTTGATGCTAAAGTTGATGTAAAACGTCAATCTTTTACTCAAGTATTATGCGTTGATGAGATATATTCTAAACACTGTGGATATCATAAATTTTACTTTATTACATTTTCTCCACAGCTTGATAAAATATTAGATGTTCTTCCTTCTCGTAATAAGGAAGATTTGCTAGGATACTTTGGTAATATTCCGTTAGAAGAAAGAAAACGCGTTAAATACTTTTCTATGGATTTATATGATACATATAGACAAGTAGCTAAGCAGTGTTTTCCTAATGCTTTAATATGTGCTGATCATTTTCATGTAATAAAGAATTTGAACGAGTTTTTTAATTCAGCTAGAATTAGAATAATGAAAAAATATGAACATTTAAAAAATCAAAATGATTCATGGTATTGGCTTTATAAAAAGTACTGGAGAAAATTACTAAAGGCGCCAGAAAAACTAGGACATAAAAAATTCAAAGTATCTAAATCAGGTATGTACCTTACTGAACATGAAATAGTTGATTATATGCTATCAATTGACAAAGATTTAAAATCAGGTTATGAATTATTAAATGAATATCGTGCTTTTAATTCTGCTGCCACAATAGATAATGCTAAAGAGTGGCTAGATGAGCTAATAATTAAATTTCATAATTCACCATTAGAGGAATTTTATAAAGCTTACAAGCTTCTTAAAAATTGGAGACAAGAAATTATTAATTCATTCAATAGAGTAAATGGATTCATCATTAGTAATGGCGGAATGGAACGTGCCAATAGAGATATTAAAACAATTATTAGACACTCGTTTGGATTTACTAATTTTGAGAGATTTAGAAATAGAGTAATGTATTGTAAAAATAAAGATGCTACTATTTTAGCATATAGAAAAAGTAAAAAGAAAAAATAATGAAATAAATATGCTTAGCCCATAGTAAAAACCGATGCTCAACACATCGGTTTTTTTAAAGCTACACACGCATTTTTCCAAAGCGTGCACATCGTTTTTTCTAAAGCTCGGTTCTTCCTTACACATCTATTTTTCTAAAGAACCTAAAAAAATAGGTTCAAACCTAGAGTGAAATCTGGGAATGAACCTATTTTTTTGATATAATTTAAGTATGGAAAACTTAATGAATTCAAACTTAAAAAATACTCATCCAACCAGTGAATATTTTACACCAATTCAATTAAGATTACCACTAGATTTAGAAACTTCTATAAGTTTTGATGATCCAATTTATACATTTGACGAAGTAATGAAAGGTTGTAATTTAGAAAAATACTTAAAATTTGATATTAAAGACCCTAGAGGTCGTATCGGATTTAATTTAGTCACTATGTTAAAGGTAGTCTTATTTGGATATATGATAAACGGAAATATATCAACACGTAAGCTTGAAAGATTATGTGTCAATGATATTAGATTTAGATGGTTATTGAGAAATGAAGATTCATTTCCATCTCATATGACTATTTGTAATTTTCAGAATAATTGTTTAA
>Ga0247610_10000689_pt1 | contig 46215 bp, 52 predicted proteins | sample 174DNAGHGhighgp2_FD_193483 | JGI IMG/M metagenome (GOLD analysis project Ga0247610, IMG submission 193483) | Sheep rumen microbial communities from Palmerston North, Manawatu-Wanganui, New Zealand - 1742 DNA GHGhigh gp2 | ecosystem: Host-associated > Mammals > Digestive system > Stomach > Rumen...
AATGGGGACAGATAACGAGGCTGTCGCGAAGGGTGGCGATAAGTTTCTCCCAGTTCTGCTCAATCATTCGCTTCTGCGGATTGCGGAGCATCTCCTCGCTGAACTCGCGGGTGAAAGTGTCGCGAAGAACAGCGGGCAATGCCGGCCAGCGGCGGATGACGTTCTGGTGGATACCACGGACGGGAAGATTGCTTTTGTCGTTGGGGTTGTAGATGAAGACGGCTTCGCTGCCGTAGAACTTCTTCTCGTAGGCTTCTGTCATACAAGGGCAGGCAACCACCTTCGTACCTTCGAGCGGATGATTGGCGTAGAAGAGCATGAAGAGAATGACAGAGAGGGAGTAACGGTCGCTGTACTTGTCGGGAATACCACCAGCCACCACTTCGGGAGCCATATAGCGGGCTTTACCCATGATGCCCGACTTCTCGCCCTGCGGCATCACGTTGTCATTGTCGCAGATGAGTACATCGCCCGTTTGTGGGTCGATGAAAAAGTTGCCGTCGTTGAGGTCCTGATAGCTGTAACCGAAACGGTGGAGCATCATAAACCCGTTGCAAATCTTCATGGCGGCAGCCAGCATTGCGTTGAAACTCTTGAATTTGGCTTTCGCCATCAGGAAGTTGCCGAACTCGAAGTAGTTTTTCGGGCGGAGATCCATCACGTAACCATAGCTGCCATTCTGACGTTCGGTGAGAGCTTTTGGCCAGAGGAATGCATCACTCGGAGCTCCGTTGAGAATGTTGTTGTTGAGGTTGGTATAGAAATAGTTGTCGGGGGCGTTGAGATACCACTTCAAAGCCATATCTTTACCGTCGAAGTTGACAAGATAGACGATACCTTGTCCACCGCGACCCAGTTCTTTCTTGATGGTGACGCTCTTGCCACCCACGAGGGAAACCCTATCTCCTGTCTTCAGTTCTGCCATTTCTATGGTTTTTTATTGTTTTACAGCATCTCGGATGCAATAGACCGAATTAATCTGCAAATATACGCAAATTTTTCAATACCAACGCATTAAAAATAAGAGACGATCTGTAAATAGGCGAAAGTCAACAAATTGGCGAGTGGATTTTTTACTGTGAGGATAAAAAAAACATATAATTAGACTTTTAATAGACTCCAGAAAATATTTTTTTTATTAAAGAAGACAATACTAAAATACACTTTAAAGCCAACTATGCGTGTTAAATAAAAAAGCCCGATTCTAAAAATGAATCGGGCTTCAAAACAACAAGTTGCAAATAGAGATTGTCTTGGTGATAAACTATTATGAGCTTGATGTTTTTTACAGCTAAGCTGCACGATATTCTAAAACATTACGGTGCCATTCGTCATCATTTGCGACATTAGAATATCTTGTTTCTGCAGGGGATTTTATCAATCCTTTTAATGTTTCCTTTACTTTTGGATCACCCATAAACTTTTCAATCAAAGCCTTTGATTCTTCACTGATTTGTTTGTCATATTTTAGATAGGCTTGGTCATATACCCATTCACCATCTTTGAGGTTCAACCCAAGTGTAAATCTCTCAGGAGTATAAAAGGCAAATGTAAGATAATCGTGTTCCTTGATTCTGTTCCAGTAGCAAGTATATACACAGTGATGCATTTCAAAGCCCTCCATAAAGACTTCACTTTCTGTACTCAACAACTTACATGGATAATCAAAATGAGGACTTTCACCATAAAGATTCACTTGCTCTTTACTTTCCAAATCCTTTTTCATCAATTCCTCTGTCATTTTTTTGTGTTCTTCCTTCATTCTTTTAAGGCTCCATTTAGGGTTGATTTTCACATTGAGTGCCATTGCCTCCTTTAGCATATCATAAAAAATAGTACTCTTTTCCTCTTGTTCAGGTGTCGGATTTATATCACCGATTTTAACTTGTCCCGATATCATTACCATCAATGCAGCATTGGTGTCTGTAGTATGGCTCTGCATCCAAGCTATTGGATACTGTCGGTATGTGTATATTTGGGATGAATAGACTGCAAATGCTTTCCAATTTACCCCTTTGATTTTGTTCAGTGCCAGATATTTTTTAACAATAGCTTCTACATTTGTCAGTTTTCCTATAAGGATATCACGTACAATTGAGTCACAAAACAAAATGTCTGATAAGAAACCACGATTATACTCTGCTTTTAACCAGTCGAATTGTGGAAATAATGTAAGTGCGTTTAGAATGTCGTCTTTGCCGAAGGTATTACACTTGACTTTTTTCTCCTTTTTGTTGTAAATAAACTTTCCTGTTTCTTTGCTCTTACGAAAGAAGTGATTGCCAGAGAAGACAATAAACGTCTCTACCCTAGATATAATCACGTTTTTTTCGGTATCTGTCAATCTTACAATATCATCGTGGCCATAATCTTGTTTGTAAAAATAAAGGTACCTCTGCTCTTTGATACATTTTTGGAAGAACTCATCCAATCTTCCATCTTGAATTTTAATTTCATTTGTCATACTGTCTATTTTATCAATTTGTGTTTATCTAAATATAACAAATGTAAAATGAAATGATGTTTCTATCATCCATTCAAAATGGAAAAGAAAACGCCATCTCACATAGAGACGGCGTTTTATTATAAGAACAGCTTACTTCAGGGGCATAACTTCGGTAGATCCCACAATAATTTTCCTTTCATGATTTAATATATTCTATATTATGATGCATATCGGGCAATCAGTCTGCTGACCGATGCAGGATGCCACGTTTTGTTGGTCGTAGTCACGAAACCGTTTCGGTTTAGATAGTCGGCTTTCTCTCGAAGAGTTCCGCTCATATACTTGATGGCGGCGTATGCCTTGACATTTGCAGTCGCCTTGTCCGCTCGTACTTTTCTGTTCTCTTTGATGAGTTGATGGTTTCTCTCTATTAGTGCCAATCCGTCTTCAGTCTTTATCGTCAAATGGGGATTTCCCGCTTGCTTGCTGGATTTCGCCATACCCTGCTTGGTTCGTTGGGAAATAAACTCACGCTCTTGTTGGGCCATCCCTAAAAATATTCCCAACTCCAAAGGGCTGATATCGGGATGATCACAGAATTGGACTTTATAGTTCTTGTAGATGTGAGCGCCATCCTCAATGTCTCTGGTGAGTCTATCCACTTTGGCAACAATCAGGGTTGCACCGAGTTTCTTGCATTCGTTCAATGCTCCGATAAGGATAGGACGATTTGATAGTCTTGCCTCACCGCGTACATCCTTGCCGCTTTCTTTCTCTTGATACTCGGAGACTATGGCTCCTCCGGCATTGGCAACATAGGTGCTGATAATGTCTTGTTGCGCTTCAAGACCGAGACTTTGCTTCTTTGTCGAAACCCTGTAGTATGCTATGTAATTTGTCATATTTGCTATGTATTTTGTATTTGTAACGCCACTAAAACGTTCCTTTTAGAGTTGTAAATTGAATTATTACACACTAATTTCCCCCAATTTTTTTCAATCTCCCTTCTCGAATCACTTGGTCCAGTACCTCGAATAGTTCCGACTCCTGTATGAAGCCGAATTCCAACTCCAATCCGGTTTTTTTGTCGAGTGTTCGGACGACATAAGCTTCTTCGGCATCATCATAAGTAACCTTGACCCATCTGGGATGGTTGAAGGTGCTGCTCACCGAGAAGACCAACCCGTATGGAATATCCATAGAATTTTCGTACTCCCAAGCAGACAAAGTGTCGGGGTGCTGGTTGAGGATGCTCCGTATGGTCATAGACGGATTCATTGGTCTTTCTCTCTTTTTCGTAACTCCTCGACGAGTAGGTCAGCCCCCCTTAATGCTTCATCCACGAGACTGTCTATCGACATATCTCCATAGTAATTGTTGGCACATCTACCCATTAGGATGGCGTTGATGGCATTTTCTTGGATTCTCTTCCAATCTTCTTCTGTTCTCTTTTTCTCCATAATTTCGAAATCTCGTTATTACTTGTAATAACGAGAAAAAACGTGAAGCATTGCGCATAATGCATTCATTTAGCTTTATTTAGCCATTCTCTAATTTTTTCGAACGCTAAATAATGCATTTCGAAAGTACAAAAAGAGACACCCTCCTTTCGGAGAGTGTCTGAAATAATTATGGTTAAAAAATTTGATGAAATACATCCTTCGATTAAAACGTGGTTTCTTCGGGTTCATCGAGAAGAACCCATCCGATGTCATCAGGGTTTGCTTCGTTTATTGAGTCATAGAATGCCTTATTTATTATGTAGTCCCGATCATTGCAATCGGACATTCGGATGGGGACCCATCTGTTCAAGACAACAAAGAAGATAGGCGGCAACCAACAACTCTCGACGAACTGGTCCGGTATCAAGCCGTACCCCATATAGTTCGAGTATTTGTCTGCATCAAAGCCCCAAGACTCTGTGCCGTCCGAGTGATGCACCAATACCCAGTTCTCTTTTTCTCTGAATTCGTCACCCTGTTGTCCTGTCCATTGTTCGACAATGGTAAGTCTTTTCAAATCTTCACGAACATATTTCATAATATCAGCATCATCGTCTCCTTCGTAAAGTTTTCCGTACAACAATTCTCCATTGATACAAACAGGTTCTGAAAAAATAACTACTCTATGCATATTCTTAATCGTTTTCTTTCGTATGTTCTTTCTTCATTCGTACAAGCTCCAGTTCGACGAGAGTCCAAGAAGCCAAGCCAGACAATAGTGCATCAAAATCCAATGCAAACTTCTCTTTGGTCTGCAATATCTCTTGGCCCTCTATTCTCTCGATGTAAGGTTCAAGAGTCTTAGCCAAGCAATCCTTGATTTCATCGACTCCCTTTTCCTCTGCAGATTTCAAAAACTTTTCCTTTGTATCACCAAACTCTTCTTTGAGTCTGCTTACAGCCGTGGAGATTGCCGAGTTTCTTTGTGTGCAGTTCTCATTTATTCCCTGCACAAACGAATCAAAGTTCTTAAATTCAAATAATTTCTTCATTTCCAAACATTTCTTTATGCTTTATTTATGGATTTTCCCATAAATATTGTATAAAATAAAGATTGAAATATGAAACAAATTATCGTGATTTTTGACAAGCCGGTGGTTCTGCCTAATGACAAATCGGAAAAGACAACTTGTTATGGAATATTGCTTGATGATTTCGAGAGAACCTCATTCTACTATATCGAGAAATTTATAAAGAGATACATCTTTCCGGTAGCCGAACTATACAAGGATGGTGTCGAATACTTCGATGAATGGAAATATACGAAAGACGGAAAAGTATTTTATGTCAATGACTCCAATTGGGAAAAATACGTCGAAAAGGCAGAAAAGACGGGAGTTCGATTTGCAGTCTTCGGGGAGAAGTGTTTCGACATCGAGATAACGGATGAGGACGTGTCTGACGTTCTATTGACGAACAAAGACAAGTGGGAACGACTGAAAGCTTTTTGGCATTAAATCAACAAAGTGGATGTCCGCTTTTCCATTTTTTTCAATCTCGTTTATTATCGTGATTTAATCTATGTAATGTAATGTGCTGAATATTAGATAATACATCCAACACAGACACTCAGTTCAAAAAAAATGGCTGTAAAACTGGGACATATCCCATTTCCGATTTGTTATATTTATAATGTCGGAGCTTGATTACCGACAACAATGATTTCACGACGGGCCCTATCCGTCATATAGTAATATTTGACACAACCTCTGCATAGGTGAGAATAGGGCTCTCACTTGTGTGGGGGTTTTCTTTTAACCTTATGTATTACACAACAAATTACAATTACAATGGAAGGATGAACATATCATCCACGTATTTCAACGAAAAGCCGAAAAGCAACGAGATTGCCAAAATCAAGTTCAACGAGATGACGGTCTCCAACGATATGCTCTCATCGTTCATCTCCAATGGGTATTGTTATTGTCCCACGGACAGAAAGAAGGACAATGTGAGGGAGTCCGACTACATCTGCATCGACGTAGATAACAGCACAGTCCCGATGAACGAGTATGTGAGTACCCTGACCGACAAACCTACGATTTACTACACGACACCATCCAACGGGAACTCCGAGAAATCACAACAGAAGTTTGGTGACGGCAAGCACATCTACCGATTTAGGTTGCTCTATGCTTTGGATACCCCCACGACCAATGCCACAGAGTACGAGCAAGCATTCAGATATATTGTTGATTCAAACAATATGAGTTTCGTGGATGCTCTTCCGGCAAACCAGTATTATAACGGCAGCAAGGGATGTGAGATTCATAACACCCACCGAGTCTATTTTCTCCCCGACGATTACAAGGATGTTGATGTAGAACACTGCCACAATCAGAGCCCCGATAATCCCACACACAAGAAATCTCGAGCCAGAACAAAAACTGGAAGGTGTATCAAGGATATGCTGGACAAGGATGTTCTTCAAAAGTTCTTGGACTGCTCCCGTTACGAAGATTTTCTCTCGTGGTACAATGGTGAATTCGGAGAATCATCATTATTGAGAGAAACCCCTTACTTGCCAGACGAGAACGACGAGAGAAAAATGGTTTGTGGGCAATACTACGCCATTCCCAAGAAATACATCGGATGGGACAAAGAGAACAAGACCAAAATTTACGGCAAGTGGCTTGACGGTGAGAACCGGCACACCAAGATATTCATCACAGGCATCATCCTTCGGAAACTGAACCCCAAAGCAACCGTAGAAGACCTACTACGAGAGATTGTGGCAATACTCCTTACCTACTATTCTATGAAAAACCTCGATGGAACATTGAAGTTTTCCAAGATGACCATACTTCAATTACTGGACTCCGTGATGAAGGCAGACCTAACAAAGGAACTTAAAGCAATAAAGCATCCTTCGTTTAAGGTGAGCAACTCCTACTGTGAGAAGAACAAGGTAAGTAAGAAAAGTGTTGCTTCCAAGATACTTTCCGAAAAGAGAATAGAGAAGAAAGAAGAGAAATATCGTATGATAGATTGTTTCTTTGACTCCTGTATCACTTGGGATAACGGAAGCAAGATAACCCAAGAAGAGTGGATAGCAATCCTTAAAGAGAACGGTATCGAGGTAAGTATAGCAACCTTTAAGAGATACCTTAAAGACAGAGGTTATAGTAAAAGAAGGAAGAGTAAGAAAGTATCATTACCAAAACCAACATATAACCATTATACAATTAGGTTTCGTGATGATACTATTGAGGACTGTGAGTTATTGGTGTCTTTCAGTAGAAAGTTCATCGAGATAGTAGAGAAATATCAGGACAGTGATGAGTTCAGAACGAAGTGGAGAGCATAGCATACGCCATCAGTCGTTCAAAAAAAATCAATTTTTATATTGTTGATTATCTGGGCCGTATAGAGTTGTGTGGAACTTTTTTTCAAAAAAATGGAATGCTCGAACTTTTTTTTGTTATGTTTAATTTGCAGGCATCTGATGGAGTAAGGCAAAGTAATCCATAATTACGAAGCAAAATTGTGTTAAACATCTATTATTGAATTCAATCCAGCACAATGCCTCGGAAAATGTGCCGTTGACAAGACGTGATTTTTTAATTTAATAATCAATACAATATGGTTAAAGAAGATAATGAATTGACTCTGTTGAACACCAGGTGTTGGACAGAAGTCGTTGAAGGTCTGAAACAAACCTTCAAAGGATGGGTTAGAGAGGTCGTTGAGGAAGTCATCGACGACAAGATGGTCTGTGCAAATCTTGAGGACAAGAGGTTGAACACGGATGAATTGTGCCAGAGGTGGAACATCTCCAAAGCCACACTCTACGTATGGGAAAAGAACGGCATTATTGCATCTCTCCCGTTGGGTGGAAGAAGAAAAATCTACTCTATGAAGGATGTGTTGGAAGCAGAATCGGATGGTCTGGTTAAAATCGCTTGCTGATGAAACTGGTGATACGTACAAAAAGCAAAGAGGGGTCCGCCCCTCTTTACACCAAACTGATGGTGGATGGAAAAGGCCGATGGATATGCCTGCCGATAGTCGTTGATATAAAGGAATGGGAAGAAGCTGCTCAATCTGAACGGAAGTTGAGCAACTACTTAATCAAGAAAGGTATCAACAAGAAGGTGGCTCTCATTGAAGATTCAATCAAGGATATGAAGAGGCATCACAGATTTACAAAAGAGAATTTAGAGAAGTCCATTGAAGACATTATGCTGGCGGACAAACGTGAGGCATTAAAACGGGCAGAACAACTGGGCAAAGAGGCAGATGAGAGGAAGAAGCATAACGTCAAGAATTTCGTTGTCGAGCACATACGAAAAATTGAGAGTGGTGAAGTCAGGACTGCAAAGAAAGAGAAGTACGCCAAGGAATCCATCAAGAACTGGCAGCAGTTCAGAAGAGTATTTTTGGACTTTTATAGAATCAGACCTTTCGAGTGGGATGACATTAACGAGGCACTTGCCGACAGGTATATCTCTTATTTGGAAGACATCGGTTATATGAAATACACTCTTGATAAGCATATCTCTTTGTTCAAGACTATCGTTGGTGTGGCAGAACGGCAAGGTCTGCACAACAATCACCTTGCCGCCAGTTATCTCAAAAGTCCTCAAATCAGAGAAGAGGACAAGGCAAAGGAGATTTACCTTACCAAAGATGAGTTGTCAGCCTTGTATGAAATGCCACTCGAAGGGTTTGAAGAACAAGTTAGAGATGTGTTTCTCATTGGTTGCTTCACGGCAATGAGGTTCTCTGATTACAGTCGGATAAAAAAAGAGAACATCGGATTTACAAATAGTGGGACAAAGGTCATACGTATCAAACAGGAGAAGACTGCCGGTACCGTAGTCATTCCAATTTTGGACGAAAGATTGGAGACTCTGTTGAAGAAGTACGATTACAATGTTCCCGAAGTTCTCGACCAGAGTCTGAACCGTACCATCAAGGAAATCTGCAAAAGATTATCAGAAACGGTTTCAAGCCTCGGAAAGGAAGAGAGAACAGTGCTCAACTTGAAGGAACGTCGTTCAGAGATGGAGGCACGAAAGAAAGGTATAGAGCTTTTCAAGTATGACGAGCAAGGATTCCCCATTCGCCCAAGATGGGAACTTGTGGCAAGCCATACGGCACGACGGTCTTGTATTACGAATATGTATCTCTCAAAGAAGTTCAGTGTTCAACAGATGATGAGTGTGAGCGGACATAAGACCGAGACGATGTTCTACAAGTACGTTAAACTGAGTTTGGATGAATATGCCGACAGTGTGGCAAGTGCTGCTGTGGATGGATTGTTTTGAACAAATTAAGGTGTGCAATGCACACCTTTTTTTTGTTTGCAGTAGATGGATAATCAGACAATTAAAACGCATTGAATATCCTTGGCCATATCTTGTCCATATTTTGGCTATTTTTTTGGGGGGCCATATCTTGGCCATATCTTGGCCATATTTCGGTAGTACAGGCAAGCGTTATTATATTATTATATATAAATTACACTCTAAATTACGGGAATACAAATTGTTAGATACGGTGAGTAATGCTTTGGGCGCTACTGTTCCGGGCACCAAAGAGATTTTGCAAGTAACTCAAAATGAGCGAAAATGCAAAATCTTTTTTCTTTTATATTCCAGTTTTGGCCACCTTTTGGCCACCTTTTCGAGAAAGGAAACGAAAAAGGGATGTCGTACGACACCCCTTAAACATTTTTGCAATTCCTCTTCAAAACAACCCATCCACAGCGGCACTCGCCACACTGTCGGCATATTCATCCAAACTCAATTTAACGTACTTGTAGAACATCGTCTCGGTCTTATGACCGCTCACACTCATCATCTGTTGGATGCTGAACTTCTTTGACAGATACATATTCGTGATACAGGACCGTCTTGCCGTATGGCTTGCCACAAGTTCCCATCTTGGACGGATGGGAAAACCCTGTTCGTCATATTCAAACAATTCCACACCTTTCTTACGTGCTTCAACTTCTGCACGTCGTTCCTTCAAATTGAGTACCGTCCTTTCCTTCTTTCCGAGGCTTGGTACCGTTACCGACAATCTCTTGCATATTTCCTTGATGGTACGGTTCAGACTCTGGTCGAGCACTTCGGGCACGTTGTAATCGTACTTCTTCAGCAGCGCCTCCAGCCATACTACAGACACCAATGCTGCATTGATGGTAATGATATCGGGACAGGTCGAAATCGATGATATAAAGCCGACACCTGAACAAGAGGAAAAGAGTACTATTTTTTATGATATGCTAATGGAGGCAATGGCACTCAATGTGAAAATCAACCCTAAATGGAGCCTTAAAAGAATGAAGGAAGAACACAAAAAAATGACAGAGGAATTGATGAAAAAGGATTTAGAAGGTAAAGAGCAAGTGAATCTTTATGGTGAAAGTCCTCATTTTGATTATCCATGTAAGTTGTTGAGTACAGAAAGTGAAGTCTTTATGGAAGGCTTTGAAATGCATCACTGTGTATATACTTGCTACTGGCACAGAATCAAAGAACACGAATATCTTGCATTTGCCTTTTATACTCCTGAGAGATTCACACTTGGGTTGAACCTCAAAGATGGTGAATGGGTATATGACCAAGCCTATCTAAAATATGACAAACAAATCAGTGAAGAATCAAAGGCTTTGGTTGAAAAGTTCTTGAGTGATTCAAAAGTAAAGGAAACATTAAAAGGATTGATAAAGTCCCCTGCAGAAACAAGATATTCTAATGTCACTGTCACTGATGATGACGAATGGCTTCGTGGTGTTTTGGGATATCGCGCAGCATAGCTGTAAAAAAAACATCAAGCTCATAATAGTTTATCACCAAGACAATCTCTATTTGCAACTTGCTGTTTTGAAGCTCGATTCTAAAAATGAATTGGGCTTCTTTTTTAGAACAATCCTTGTCGGTTTTGAATTATATTTAATTAATTATAAGGTATTTGCCGATAAGATAAATATTCGCTGCCGAAAAATTCTGGTAATCCGGATGATTATCCGTATTTTTGTAGTCACACTTCAAATGGAATAGTGTGTGTAATGTGCTAATTGAATGATAACTATATAATATGAAAGATTTAGCCACCCATATTTTGACGTGCCCCCATTGCGGTGCCACCAAATTGATTGCATATAGTAAAACCTCGTGGACAATCGACAATTCCGTCCTATGGTCGGATGGCAGAATCGAGAGCGATGAATGGTGTGAACCTGGAAGAACTCAGCAGTGTCATGTGTGTAAAAAATTCTTTACTCTGTCTCAAACCGAAAGACAGGATTCACCGATTCCGTGTGAGGATACTGGGCAATTGTCATATTCGGAGCTAAAACAGGCAATCGTAGAACTGCATGGCGATGACAAACGTGAGGAAACGCCAAGGTTAGAGGCGTGGTGGACCTACAATAGAATGTACAGGGATGTGGATGAAGCGGACATTCCTGTGGAAGACAGGGACTTTAACCGTTCCAATATGCAGTGGCTCTTGGACTATTACAACCGGACAGAACCAGGCTTCCAATACTTGACCTTTGAATTGCTCCGTCTATTGGGCTATGAGAAGGAATACCGGCAGAAACTGGCCGATATGACCTATGAAAAGTTTGCCGAATGGTACTGTGAAAGGTTTAAAAAACGGGGAATAGACCACACGTCAGATGTCGAATTGTTAAAGAGAAGGTATAACAGCCGTGTGGAGGAATTCACCGAAGCCCTCGACAAACCCTTGAGACCCTACGCCAAATAGTAGTCGATTACCCCTATTGCTTTTGCCCCCCTTCGGCTCCCCTATTGCTCATCTTTTGCCTGCCTCCAAGGTAACAAGGCAATAAATTCGGTGTTCCTACGTTATTCTATCGGATAATACTGCATTCAAGCATTAAGGCAATAGAAACAATGGCAAAGGTAAAACCATCTATCATAGAGGAGTCAGGCTCCATCGGCGACCGTGTCTTCTACACCCGTTTCGGCAAGACCTTCAGTCGTCGCCGACCCACGCAGATAAACGTTGTCAAAAGTGAGAGGAAAAAAAACATGTTTTCTTTCCCGAACCCAAGCAACGTCAACGAAGTTAACGACCGCCAGTCGGAGGCACAACTACGTCAGCGTGCCCTCTTCAAGGCTATGCAGCACACCGCCTCGCTCCTCGGCTCCGCCATCCAGCGAGGACTTGCCCGCGAAGCCCACAGCAACGGGCATGTTGAAAACAACGAGTTCGCCAGCCTCAATAAGCTATGCTTCGTTTATGAAGATGGCATCGTTCACATTGACTATCCGCGTCTGCTTCTCTCGTCCGGTCCTGTCGTGAGGGTGGATTTCACCCAGCGCCGTGTTGTCGGCTTCCATGTCGAGTTGAGTTTTGCCCCTTGTATGGGTGCCAGCCACACCCGTCCCGACGATGTCGTCCATATCTATGCCGTGGAGTTTCGAGCTGAAATCTGCCAACTCGTGGCCAGCGTCAGTCGGATGGAAGGTTGTGTGTCTTTCGACCTCCCCGACCTCAGTGATGACCTCGACGGTGAGACCACTCCAACTTTCTACCTCTACGCCATCGTCGAGTCTGCCAACACCGCTTATATCCCCACCCTCTCCGCCGACGAGAAACGTGTTGACAAAGCCCACCGTAATATTAACCGCAGAGTATCCTCGTCGGTGTTCATCGGTATTGTCTGTCCTTCATGATAATCATATGAGATGATGAAAATGATGTTTTTGACGTAAAATCAGCGAAAACAATGGCTATAAAAACAAGACTAATAAATAATTGTAAATAGATGAAATACATGAATTTAAATTGAATTACTAATAATAAATTTGTTGGTGTCAAAAAAAATATTATATCTTTGTGAGCATGTTTAGTTGAATAATAACCGATGGAGCTGGATGGGATATAACACAGCAACATAATTATGGCATATGAAAAAGAATGTGATTCCTCATGTTTGTATTTTTGCAATACATATTGTTACGATGATACCTATCATTTAATATATTTTTTTGAATGAATACTCAACAAGCATATGATTTTGGTTACAGAGAGGTGTACCTTACATTTGACTGTATTGGAGATACTATTTTATTGATGAGTGCCATTAGATATCTTACAATACAAAAAGGGGGGAAAATACTTATCGGAACATTCTATAAAGAGGTTCTAACTAATTGTCCGTATTGTGATGTTTTAGATGATTGTTGTGAAGAAGTGTTTTCTTTTGAATTGTATGATAGACTGGTAAAAACTGGAATTACACCAATTTTTATAACCGCAACTGACTTCGTTAAAGAAGATAACTTATACAGACCTGTTTGGGGAAAATCTCATATTTTTGCCAATTATTGTAATAAACTGGGAATAACCTCTAAAATAGACATTAAGCCGGTCTTTTTTTTATCAGATGAAGAAAAGGGGCAAGGCCGCTTTTTTTCAAATACTCAAATAGCAATTGTTAGTTCGGGATACCAGAAGTACAAAGCAATTCCTTATAAAATAGCCCAGGAAATTGTACATCAACTGAACAATAAATATGGATTTGTTCAGATTGGTAGTAAAGAAGACCCGTTACTTGATGGCGTGTTGGATAAAAGGGAAACTGGAGGACTTCGGAAAACAGCTTCGATTTTGTACAACTCAGACCTTTTTGTTGGAGGCATTGGGGGTATGATGCATTTGGCCAGAGCTGTTGACTGTAGGGCAGTAATTGCATATTCAAGTGCAGAGCCTTTAATAATGGAAAATTACATTTGCAATATAAATGTTTTCGCACCAGAACCAAAATGTGCAATGTGTGGTAATAATGAAGCGTTTCCATATTTTATAAAGTGTCCAAACGGTTATTCCTGCATTAGTGGTATTCGTACATCTGACATGATACAAGCAATAAAAAAACAGCTTGATACAGAAACAAGTAATTTGGAATTTGAAAGTATGTTTGTTGAAGGACAAAAGGCTGTAGGAATGAGCGATTACATAAAAAGATTCGGTTCTATAAAATAACACATCTGATGTTTTCTGTTATCATACCAGTATATAATACAGAGGCCTTTCTTGTTGAATGCCTTGATAGCGTCAGAAATCAGTCGTACATTGATTTCGAAGTTATTTGTATCGATGATGGCTCTTTGGATTCTTCGGCAAAGATAATCTCGCAATATGTTCAAAACGATTCCCGATTCAAACTTGTTTCGAAACCGCATTCGAATGCAGGAGATGCTCGTAATCTTGGTATAAAACAATCATGTGGTGAGTTTATTTTGTTTCTCGACAGCGATGATTATATAGATAAACATCTATTGGATACCATCATAAAATGCACGCATGGAAACAATTCTGACATTTATATTTTCAACTATTACCTATTTGACAATAAAAAGAAATGTGCGATTCTGCCATCCAGCAGCGAAGTTATTTCAAATCAGATACAGACCATAAACACAAATCAACTTGAAAAAAGACTTTTTCAATTCACAAATATTGCCATATGGAATAAACTGTATAGGAGTGCTTTTATTAAAGAAAACGAGCTATTATTCATGTCGCTTCCTGCCATCAATGACTTGTATTTTAGTTGGTGCGCTTTACTCCTTTCTAGAGAAATAACATTAAGCAACCACTTTGGGACATATTACAGAATTAATACTGACCACAACATATCTAACAATTTTACTGAGATGGCTCGTTGTTTCGGTCTTGCATTTAATGCTTTTAATAATTGTGTATATAAAAATGGAAGATGGGAGCAGTTGAAAGAATCAATTCTTAATGCTGAAAACGCTCAACTTGACGAGTTTTTTGAAAGAGTTAAAACGAATGCCTATGAAACAGAGGCCCATGTCAACGAGTTAATGAAAATGGTTAGTCAAAATTTCAGATACTATAGAAACAAAGAATGACCGTTTATCCAAATTAGTCCTATTTATCATTCAAAAAAAATGACAACAACTTCAAAAAGAGGAAAGACCGTTGGTTTAGTCGCGCCAAGTTTTTTTGTTGAAAAAAAAACATTGTATTATAATGGAATTAAATATCTAAAATATCATGGCTACAACGTTGTGATTGGTGATAAAGTATTGTCAAGGAATTATAATACGACATGTTCGGCAAAAGAAAGAGCGGATGAAATAAACAGGATGTTTCTAAACCCTGATATAGACATTGTTCTTGCAACAGATGGAGGGTGCCGTGCTATTGAAATACTTGAGCATTTGAACTATGGTATAATTCACGATAATCCCAAACCATTTTGTGGTTTCAGTGACATCACACATATTTTGCTTGCAATCTATTCGAAAACAACCAATAAAGTCATTCATGGAATGGATTTAATAAACGGATTTGGCGTTGCTGACAGTTCCTATAAAGAAAAGAATATTCAATTGTTTTGGAATAATATTAATCAGAATGAGTTTTGCGTTGATTTAAGGAAAGGCATTGTATTGAAAAAAGGCAATGGCTCAGGGGTCGCTATAGGTGGATGGCTTAATGCGATTGTGAATTTATTGCACACACCTTATTTTCCGAAAGACAGTGATATAGTTTTGTTATGGGAGGCAATCGATGAAGAACCAAATAAAATATCGATGATGCTCCAAGTATTAAGAGCTTCCGGTATACTCAAAAGAGTGCGAGGAATGGTGGTTGGCCAATTAACGAACTGTATTGAAAAAGAGTATTTCGATTGCGTACCACCAATAGAGGAGATGATACTTTCTGCTTGCGAAGGATATTCCTTCCCCATTATCACAAATGCACCATTTGGTCACGGGGAAAAAAAACAGTCGTTTACATACGGCACTGAAATAGAAATAAAAGTATAAAAATAAACAATAACATTTCTTATCTATGATTAAACAGCATGATTATATCCAAAAAGGCATTGGTTTTGATAATATTGCCGATTACGGTATAATAATTGAGAGCCAGCCTATCTTAGAATCGATTTTCGAGTTAAATTATGATTTTGAAATCATAAATTCATACCATTTGGATTACAACTGGTATTACTTAAACAAAAATCAAACTAGAATAGTTTTCGCTGTGACGCAAGGAGCACCCATGGCCGTTGATCTTGCGGAACGCTTTGTAGCGAGTGGGGTTAAGTGTGTGGTGCGCATAGGTACCACAGGGGCCTTGGTGGAACATGTCAGATTAGGTGATTATGTCATTGCCTATGCAGCAATTAAGGATGAAGGCACCAGTGGTTTTTACATCCAAAAGGAATCACCGGCACTCGCCAACATTGAATTTGTTTCAAAGATCTCAAACAAATTAAGAGAAACAGGTTCAATCGTAAACAATGGTATAGTTTGGTCTACTGATGGACGATGGAGAGAAACCAATGAAATGGTACGATTGAGATCCTCTGATGGGGCGATAGCAACCGATATGGAATCTGCTGCCCTATTTGCTTTTGGAATTAGTAAGCGAATTCCTGTGGCATCTATTTCTGTATTGTCTGACGAAATTTACAATTCTGAAGGCGACCTGAAAGGACTTTCTGACAAGCAAATCTGGTTTGAGAGGGTGCTTCCAAAATGTAAGGAGGCTTTTAACTATTTAGTAGAGTTGTTTTCTTCTAAGATATAGACAATGAAACGCATTCTACTTGTCAATCCCATTTATAATTGCGGTACAATTCCAAGAAACATACCGCTTAGCAAGTTGGCTACAGGATTGAATTGTTGTGGCCACGAAACAAGCTGCATAGATTTTGTTCGTCCTGAATGCGAACGCCACGGCCTTGATTTCTTTCGGCAAGAAGAAAAGGCTTTTGTTTGCGAGGTCGCTGAGGCGGCTTTAAGCGTTGATGTGGTTTATATAACGACAGGCACGGGCAACGAACTTAAGCCGTACCCTTTGTTTCCACGAATCAAAGATTTAGCTGAAACAATAAAAAGAAAAGGGAAAGCAAAGGTAATTGTTGGCGGAGCACTAATTAATCTCTACATCCGAGTTTATAATATTCCCCAAAGTGTTATTTGTGATAGCAATATTGACGAATTGGTTGTCGGGGATGAATATTATGAGACAATGCGTTTGATGGCTGGAGATTGTGCCTGGCCCGCATCGGTTATTCCCAACTGGAGCATTTGGAGAAATACAAATTACCCATTTTATAAATCTGTGCAGTTTGTTGTTGGTTGCCCCTTTTCATGTGACTTCTGTTTTGAAGGCAAAATATTCAATAACCATTCAAATTCTACAACTATTGAAGATTTTATATCTTCCATTTCATACGATGAAAAGATTGTTGTTGAGGATTCCGTTTTAATCAGCAACAAATATTTCGACAAGATAATGAATGGGTTGGAAGCAAAAAGGGTCCATTTTGCCGCTTACGTTAGAATTAGTGAAATCGTCAATAAGCCAGACTATATTAAAAGAATGCATCAGTCTGGATGTCAATCGGTAATCGTAGGCATTGAAACTCTTGATAGCGAAATGTTATCAGAACATAAAAAAAACATCCTCTATTCAGAAATCCGCGAAGCATTAGACTTGTTGCGTGATAACGAGATTAATGTGCAAGGTTGTTTTATGTTGGGCTTCCCAACAGACTCTTTAGAAAACATGGAGAGGACCATTGAATTTGCAATTAATGAGAAACTTAATGGTTATAGGTGGCACATTTATCAGCCAAATTATAGTCAATGCCCCCAATCTCTTTATATCAACAACCAAAGTGAAACTGTTGATGTTCAGCAACTGTTAAAGGTTCAATTAAATGTTCCTGATTGCTGTTTGCCTGAAATAATGGAACTACAGCCTGAAATTAGTAAACTTGATGAACATTTCATGTTTCGAGCCAAAAACCATGTTGGTCCAGAAGCTTTTGATAGCATTGGTTATCGTAACAATTTCTCACTTGGTGATGTAAAGCGATTAATAGACAGCATGTTCCCTGCTGAATGGATTTTGAATGAGGAGGTTTTGTATAAAGAACTATTCAATTAAACGATTATGAATAGCCACCCATTATCATTCGACAAGTTACAAGATGTTCTTAATGGCTTAATTGTCAACGACAGCTATCTTGCTTCTCCGATTTATTATCTGATGACAGGCCGGAGAGGTGGACAAATTTTTGAAATCGACAAAGACAGTTGTGTTATTTCTGTCAATCATCCAAACAAAAACAATAGTATTGTTCTTTTTCCAAAACTATCTCGAACGGTTAATACAATTTACGAGCTAGAAGAAGTCTTAAAGATAGCGATGTTTATTAGAGAACACACAACTACTTGTCGTGAGATAATGGTTGGTCGTGTGCCACAAGATATTAAGTCATTTTATTCTACTAGATTGATAGAGGAGCAAGTGTTGGATTGGCGATACCCGGTGCAAATCCTAGGAACAGGCAAGGTTTCTGCGCTTTATGGAAAAGAGTTTCAACAAGTTCGTCAAAGAATCAATAATTTGAATGTAGAAAAATGCCAAATAGAACGCATAGACATCAAGAACCATGTAAATTTGATAAAAGAAATGTCATTGGACTGGGCAAAGGACTTTCCCTATGATAGTTATTCTTCCAGCGATCTCATCTCACCAATAGTTAAACTTGCTGAACTGATGGCGAAGCAAACAGATTCTTTGTTTGGGCATCTTATTTATTATTGCGGACAACCAGCAGCATTCTGCATTTGGGAACAGCAAAAGAAAACCGCAAATGCTTTTGCGATGAATGCTCGCAGGAGTATTCCTGGATTGGCTGAATATAATATCCTTCAAATGTGTAGACATCTATCTAGTATCGGCATTGACACAGTCAATTGGGGAGGTTCTGAGTCCGATGGATTAAACAGATTCAAGAAAAAGTTCGCTCCCACCAAATCGATATTCTTAAAAACTTTAATTATTGAATAGAATGTAACATGTCCTTTCAAACAGAGACTCAGGTGCTATTAGACTTCCTCCAGATGAAATTTGCAGGAAGTAGTATTACTTTTGTCGCTTCAGGTTGGAGTTCCTTGGTATTTCAGGTAGACAACAATATAGTGAGATTTCCCAAGCAGAACACTGAAGACTATCTGTTTGAGGAGTACATTTGTCCAATTGTTCAAGTCTATAGTTCGTTTGAAATACCACAGGTCACATTTGTCAATGATATATTCCCATTTGCAATTCACCCCAAAATAGAGGGGTCTCAATTGACTTTTAGTAACACAACGAAAAATCACAAAGGAATAGTAAATGACATAGCGTGTTTTCTCTCACAAATCCATAGCATTCCACTCAATGATATAATTAGAGTTGCGCCAATAGAATCACCTACGGATATTAAAAAAATTGAAGTCAAGTTATCTTGTCTCTTTGACCATAAAGAGCTGTCCGCTATTTGCAAAAAATACGAAGAAATCTATAGCAAGGATTCTCCTTCTACAGTGTTTATACATGCTGATTTACAAAGAGAAAACATGATTGTGGATTACAAAGGGAGACTGAAAGGTGTTATCGACTGGTGCAATTCGGGGAAAGGTGAAAAAGAACGAGACCTGATAAAAATCCTAGATAATTGGGGAGACGAGTTCTTACGTCTCTGCATACAACAGTACGAAGAAATCACAAACGACAAAATTGATATTGTGCGTGTATACGACCTTCAACTAACAAGCATGATAGATACATTATACTGGTCCGATCCATCGGATGTTAGTAGAGGTATTACTGTCTCGAAAATAAAAAAGTATATTTATGAACCTATATCTCAATAATCAAAATCGATGCAGAGACCTTGATGAATATTTGAACAAACTATTAGTAAGTCCAGATGAATTCAATGCCCTTAACCGACAAGGCAATAAGCTGTTGCTTGTTGGAGGTGGCTATTCCCCGCATCAAAGTCTTTTTCTTCAGAAAACTCAAATGCAGATAGTAAATATTGACCTCGCGCCACCAACCGAAAACATAGAAGACCGGTGTATTTCTATTAGGTCTGATTTTTCCACCAAGCCGTTGTATTACAGTTATTTTAATGAAATCTGGGCGTTATATTCCCTGCCTCTTTACTCTCCTTCAGTTGAATCAATATATCTTTTTATTGCAAATGCAATCATTGCTACAAAACCAGGAGGGATAATTCGTATTTTCCCAATTGAATTTGAAAAAACAAACAAAATGAACACCAGGGATGCCGATTATGACATTACAACCGAGGAATGTTCTAATACTATTATAAATATCTTACATTTTCTAAAACAATTTAATATCACAAACAAATTCGTTGAATATCCAGGAGATGACATGGACAGAAAAGAGTATACGATTCTAATTTATATCCAAAACAATTCCAATGAAAAAGAAGAGTTAAACAGTGCTATGTCCGAATGGAGGACTTTTTATTCAATAAGTAGCAAAGGAGTAAAGTTAGTTTTTCAATAATAGCATTTCTTATTTCTGTTGTCGAATTGGCATAAATATCATTATTATTGTCTTTTGATACATTTAATCTACGTAAATGTTGATTACTTTTGTATTTGAATCAAACTGCTAAACGATTATTACATGTCACCATCAGCCGCACAGTTCATCAAACTAGGCAAAAAATATCATTCTTTCTCCGGCATGATACCTTTTATATCTTCAACGAGCATGGTTGGTACGAGGTGAGTGATCTGGTGGCCAATCATGGTTTCACTATGGATGAGCTGCGTGAGATTGTAGACCTCGACTATAAGCAGTGGTCTGAGAGGATAAATCGGAGCAAAACCGGCCATGAGGCGGTTGCAAGACCTGTATCGTAGATGTATCGTCTCTTTGTGTTATATACAAATAAATCATTCATTGTCACCTCTGACTGAACGATGCCGCTATGGAGATTGTGTACAACCCCGTAGGTGGTGATGAATGCATGATACAAAGCCTTGTTTGTCTTGGTGACTTTGTGAAAATAAAGACAATCACATTATTCTTGACAGAACCCTGTCCAGTTGGCCTACATAATAGAATGGCAGATTGACGAGACGGAAGGGCTTGCCCGCCAGGGTTTTCACATTGTCAACAGAATATCGTCCTGTCCAGACTCGCACGGCAATGTCGTGGGGGGCACGGTCGATGAATTGGTGTAATGATCGCAGTTTTGAATTGGTGCCGCTCTTTACTTCGACGGGAATCACCTTGTTGCCAAACTGATATACCAAGTCGACTTCCGAGGAAGCCCCTTCCTTTTCTCGTACCCAATAGTTGCGACGAATGCCAAACTCTAAATTTTCTGACACTAACTCTTGTGCCACAATATGCTCGGCGATACGCCCTTTCCAAACGGACATGATGTCGTCAACATTGAATATCTCACTTCGGACACCAGCATAATAGTTTGCCAGTCCTGTGTCGAGCCACATCAGCTTCGGTTTCCGACGCAGGTTGGGCATTAGTGGAATTTGTTCTGCTGTGATGGGGTAGACCAATTCGAGCAGCAACGCCCGCTCTATTGTACGGAACGCTTCTCCCATTTCTCGTGAACGATAGTTGCTTTCGGCGAAATTGTTAAAGCTGATGGGCTCTGCCGCATAGGCCCATCCTTGCCTGAGAATATGACGTATGACGGCAGCCATTGTTTTGTTTTGCGCATACTTCTGCACATCGTCCGAGTATGCGTTCAGAAAGGTGCTGTAAATCTGATTCACAGCCAGGACATCGCGACGTTCGGAATACTTCATAATGGCTTCTGGCATACCTCCCACCAGCACATAGTTGAGGAAATGGTTCATAAGCCTCTCGTGGATGGCATCGCCTGCAAGGCCTTTGATGACTTCAGCGTCATATTCTTCTCCGATGCCATTCAGAAATTCCAAAAATGAACACGGCCTTAATGCCATGTACTCGACACGTCCTACAGGGAATGAAACATGGGTGTCTATAAGTGTTTCAAGGAGAGATCCAGCGGCAACCACGAAAAGCGAGGGTGCCTCTTCCCGGAAATAACGCAATAAGCGAACTGCCTCGGGTGAGTTCTGTATCTCGTCGATGAACAGCAGCGTTTTTCCATCGCTTTTTTGTTTGCGGCAATGGATATGTATACGATCTATCAGTGTGGGAATGTCATCTTCGACAAACAGATTGCAATCTCTTTTGCGATCAAGATTAAGATATAGATAATTGTCGAACTCCTCGGAGAACTGGTTTATCAGGGTCGTTTTCCCAACCTGTCTTGCACCACGAATAATCAGTGGTTTGTGTTCTGGAGATTCTGCCCATTTCTCAAGATGTTGTAATGCAGTTCTATATATCATACTATGTTATTTTTACTTGTTCTATTTTGGGTGCAAAAATACACATTTTTTGTAATAATTTGGCATATACTTTAATTATTTTTTGTAATAATTTAGCATATAATTTGATTCCATAAAATCTTCGATAAGACAATCGGTGTACCAGCCTGTACCAGCCTAATAAAGTAGACACAAAATTTTTTTTGGTTGATTATTATTTTACAAAAGTAGACAAATTTGTTGTTTTTTTCGGTTTTGTTTTTCCAAAAATGGACAAATTACATTGTTTTTAGTGAGTTTCATTTCCAAAAGTGGACACGCTCATGTACTCATCACATTATCTGCCTCCTTTCTTCGTTTTTGCAGGAATTTTGGAACATCCGAGAGTTGCCTTGAGGAGAAAGTGTCCCTTACATTCATTTCACCCATGTTGTATCTTCTGCGATAGTTGGCAGGTGTGTCGTAGCCGATGGCGAAACAGGGTCTTTCCTCATTATAGAAATGCACATACTTCCTGATACATTGTTTTTCCTCTTCTTTTGTCCGGTACCGGTCTATTTTGAAATCGATCAGCAGTTCTTCCTTTATCCACCCGTTCAGAGCCTCGTTGACGGGGTTGTCGGTGGGCTTTCCCGCCCTTGACATGGAGCGGACGATCAAAGTGTCCTTGATGAGTTCGTTGTAGGCCATGGACGCGTATACGCTGCCTTGGTCGGTGTGGAGGACGGTCGGCTCGCGGCTTCCTTTGAGAAGGTCGACCACATCCTGTAACCCGTCGACATACTGCTCTCTGGAGCCTCTCCTGTCGGCCAGCCTCCATGTGAGTATTTCCTTTGTGAACACATCGAAATAGAATGTCAGTTCAAAATAGAATATCCAAAATTTCAGGGCGGTCATGTCGGACACGACCACCTGTCTCGGACGGTCTACGGTGTCCCATGTCGACAAGATGAGGTTCGGGTATCTGTCTTTTACCTTTCTTGCCTTGTAATGAGGGCGATGCCTGGTCTCCGACCTGATGCCCAGGTACCGGAAGCACTTGTATACAAAGCTGTCGCTGACCTTCGTCTTCAGGGTTGTGCGGATGTATGCGGCCACCCAGCGATAACCGTGGGACGGGTGTCCGCAATGCACTCCCCTGACCGCCTCGACCATGGACGCACGGTTGACGTCACGGCCCGAAGGGTCCCGCTTCAGCCACTTGTAGTAGCCCGAGCGGCTGACACCCATCATCCCGCAGATGTCTTTGACGCTAAATTCTCCCGACAACATGCTCACTATCTTGAACTCTTCGTTTTTAAACGAACATACTCCGTTTTCCCATCCGCGCTCTTCACCACCGCATAATTTTTTTTTAATCTCTCATTCTCTATGCGCAGTCTCAGTATCTCACGTTTGTAGGCCTCTTCCGTGCGGTCAACGTCCTCGGGCAGCACCTCCCTTATCCCCGCATCCGCGCGGGCCAGTCCCTCCACGCCGCCCTCCCCGTACTTCTTAAGCCAATTCTTGAAGGCGGTGTATGAGATGTTGTGCATGTCGCAGAAGTCACGCAGCTTGATCTGACCGTTCATCTTGTACTGACGAATCAAGAACTCTTTCTCCAATGGATTGTAATGTTTTCCCATAAAAAGCATCCCTTTCCGGCGGATTAAACTTCACGATGCAAAGGTAAGCAATTGTATCCATTCTGCAATCGTACATGTTTTTTTTCCGCCCTTTCGTGTCTACTTTTCATGGTGCAACAAACATCCGATAGTACTACAATAACTCATATTTTACCCCCACTTCATCCATCTTCACCTCCAACTGCACGGTGCCGCTGGGTGGATTATTACCGGTTATATCTATTCCTTATAGGCAAAAAAAATAGACTTAAAGAGGCACAATCTATTGTTTGCCTGTCGCAACCGATATTGTGGCCACTACCCCCTGCATATATGGTTTACGTTTTTTAGGGGCGACTTTTTGATAAACATATCATATATTATGTGGCAACGAATTCATACTGCATTGATGTGGATTATTAAAGAAAAATGCTCGATAGTAGCTCCGTAACTATAATTTTTTGGTACTTAAGGAGGAACTATCCCATATTCTGTTATACATTTCCCGTGCTATCCATCAGCTAAAATATCAAGAAATGGCTCCCATTATTAGCTATTTGGTGCTTGTCGAGCTAAGGTCAGCCATCTGAAAACAGTGATAAATACCCTATCATATACATTATCTTTCAGGCATCATACAATACAGGGGAAACTTCGATTTTATATTACATTTAATGCATATCTTTGCATTGAATTTTTAATAAAATAGGAGGACACAATTATGATATGCTTAAGTGAGTACATGAATGATTCCAACGTGCCAAGAAATCTTGGATTGACGTTGTTTGGAGAACTGGCAACACATTGCTTGGAAGAGGACGAGGCAGAAAATAAATATCTGGAGGGTCTATGTCCCGAAAGAATTAGTTTGAGTGACAATTGGTTTGCCGGAGATTTTAAGGCCGAGATTAAGCCTGCCGAAGCTCCATATAATGCCTATGCATACTATGCCCCAGAGTATTTACAAGGAAAGCCCTGGACTTCTGCTTGTACCTCATTTGCGCTATTTTCGATCTCATATAAACTCCTCACGGGCGAATTGCCTTATATTGGTAATATCCCAGAAGAGTTCCTAACCACTAAAGAGGGTTTAAAATATATTAAAAAATGCCGAAAGGAAAGATGCCTTGACCTTTCCAATATTCCCACTTCGTTTAGACCTTTTTTTGCGAAAGGCTTAGCACTCAAAAAGAATGACCGCTACCAGGCTATCGGTGATACGGCATATGAATTTAGCGAACTGTGCGATAAACTAGATATGACGGAACTGGTCAACGAAGAATCAACATCCTCACCTGCTTTCGAGTTCTCTAATTCAGAGTTGGAGAAGCTACTTGCCCAGAACAACCAAGATATAACACTGGATGTACATAAGGAAGAAGAAGGAAGTCTTGACGATCTCGTAGGTCTCCTGGAATTGAAGCATTATTTGCGTAATGGAGTCCTTGCCATCCTCAAAAATCCAGAAAAAGCCAAGAAATACAAACTGACTATTCCCAATGGACTTCTTTTATATGGTCCTCCAGGATGTGGGAAAACAGCCGTGGCGAAAAAATTTGCCGCTGAATGTCGGATAAACTATTCGGTTATAAACGCCCAGGATATTGCTTCGACGCTTGTTCACGGAACACAACGTATAGTTCGCCAATTATTCACACAAGCATCAATGGTTGCACCAATCATTCTAATATTCGACGAAATAGAGACTATGGTTCCTAACAGGAACAACCCCGACAATGCAAAAGTCGCTGAAGATACTAATGCATTCTTAAGCGAACTTAACACATGTGCAGAACGAGGCATTTTTGTCATAGGGACAACGAACCGCCCACAGATGATGGATTCTGCAATACTTCGTAGCGGCCGGTTCGATAAAAAATTCTTTGTGCCTCTTCCGGACGAGCAAACCCGAACAGAGATATTCCGCAAATACCTTTATGACCGACCAATTGACACACACATTGACTATCAACAACTTGCCAGGCTAACCTCGTCGGGGTACATATCATCTGACATCCGTCAAATATGCGATGAAGCGGCTGGTAGGGCATTTTATGAAGATGCATTAATCACACAAACTCTTATAGAGCAGGTTATTCGTGATGGTGGACCTTCTGTATTCCCCAAAGAGTTGCGCTCCTACGAAGAATGTCGGCGTTACATGGAACCAACTGCCAAATACAGTTCGTTCACACATCAAATTGGATTTAGGCAGTAATAGAATCTTTATAAATTATAAACGCGCTTGAAGGTTTCCAGCACAGTTCGATAGTCGGACAAGGTAGCATCATTCTCATCATCGATAATACTGCTGCGTATGCTAATTGCCTTCTCCAACAACGTGATAACCTGAGGAAGTGGTGGCTGTACATTGTACAACAGTATGCCGGCATAATAATATGCAGTCGCATTTTCCTCACTCATTTCCAAGTCATGCTCTTTGGCGATACCAATTGCCGTGTCAAACTGATTAAGAGCTTCTTGATAGTCCCCCTTGCCTCGATAGAGCATACCAAGCATGTTGCATGCTTTCATCTCTTTCTCATACAACTCATTATTGTGTGCCTGTTCAATGACACTGTTACATTCAACGATAGCCCTGTCAAGTTCCCTTTTCTTTAAAAGCTCATCAATGTGAGTAATACGGTCAGCGATTTCTTCACAAATTCTATCTGTCGTTTCCATTGTTGTCTATTTTGTTTAATGAATTAGTCAATAGCTTTATATCCTTAATATCATAGTACAGTCTGTAGTTTCAGTGTCATCGGAGTTGTATTCTCACAACATGCCGCATTCCCCAAGCAGTCGATACATATTAAACCATTGTGTTCTCTGATTCTGCTACACTGTGTATGACCGAAAACCTGACGATACGATGTATTTTCAAACAAGTTGCATTTTTCAAGCGCCCATGAACGAACCCATAGCGGAGACTGGGTTACGCTGTCTTGGTCATATGGAAATGTTCCGTTCCCTTGTACGGAAAAAGCCCGTCGATTAAGATTCCATAAGTTGTTTATCTCCTCCGCTACGGCATCAGGCCTCTCACCGTTATAATGTCCAAACCATCGCATATACCAGTAGCGGCTCACCCCAGCGTGGGTTACAAGGTACTCTTCCCCGATACTGTATGCAACACCAGAAAAGTAGCAACTGTTATCCTCAAGTATTCTCTCAATCTCATCACAGTTCTTATAATCGAACCGGCTGTATCTCTCATCGAGCTCCCTCTGAAGCAGATAGTGCAGTTCGTGATTTCCCCACAATAGTATCGTTTTATCTGGATGTTGTTTCTTGTAGTCAATTATCTCCAAAAAATTATGCTTGCAGTCCTCAAACGATATGCGGTATGTATACGGGTCAAAGAAATCGCCAATAAACACATTGATAAGATTATCATCCACCAACCGTTTCCAACAGTCACGTCCGTGAATATCTCCTATGATATTATGACCTATATCACTCATTTTTCATAGAAGGAAGTTTTGTTCGTTAATATCAAAAGTGGAAAGGATGGATATGTATTGAGGATGAACCGATTCTGTCAGCCATACATTGTTTCGGGAAATCCAGAACAGAAAGCCATCTTCCCTCATTCTACGTGCAGAGACCTTTAGTATCGCCACCGGACATCTCCTTCTGGCACCAACATGGAATGCGGTTGTCTCATCGGCAGATAAATGAACATATTGGCGGCTCATTCGACAAAGACCTTCTTCTATTATTTTTGGTACCAGTGTGGCCGATGTACCGTGATACAGATACTCCGGAGGGTCCTCTTTCTTTAACTCTACATCGACATTTATGCTATGCCCTTGACGTGCTCGTATATACTGCCCATCCTCCGAGAATTCAAACCGTTGTTTTGTACTATTTGCCACAATACGAGTCAATTCATCCTGAGAAAAGCCATACTCTTTCACGAGATTGCACACTTCTCTCCAACCATGACTGTCAAAAGTGTAGTTGGTGTCATGTCGCAATAAATAAGCCAGTTTTTTCTCTCTATGTACAGAATCAGGCATAGATTCTTATTTATTATACTAGGACTATCGATTTTAATACTATCGAATCACTGTTTTCGGGAACGTCATTTGAAGCATTCCAAAGCACAGTTGCATATTTTCCAATAGAATCATTAAGGGAATCTATTATTATCGAACATTCTTCAACAGTAGGAATGTGTAGTTGAGAGAAAGACATAAGTAACAGCATATTTTTCACATCCTCCATTTTATACCCTTTGGATTCGATATTCTTTTTTAATCCCATAGCTGCTTTCTCCCCTCTATTCCCGCCCTTGCCTTCCGCAGTAATATATATTGCCTTGGTGCCGGATTGAAGAACAGTGGCGACATCGTTATAATCAACACAACAATACTCATAGTCTATGAATGTCTTGCAGACTGTCTTAATCACATCAATGATACTATGACTCACCTCTTCGACGGTTAAGATACCATTGGCACTGTCAAAAACCATAACCTTAGTTGCCTCACTCGCTATCGCATCAACAACCTCCAGCCCATTTGTATTCATTTCATTATCACCACCTGTTTTTTTCAAAAGTGTGAATGCGACTTGATCGCCATCGATACTCTCTATTACATGGACATGATGACATATAGCAGATATAATGGAAGAATATCCTTCTTCCAAATTAGACACAATGAATACCAAAGTGATATTTTCACCCAAAATATCATATATTTGTCGTTCAAGTGTAGGACTATCACTGTCAATATGAAATCTCTCTATGTCTCTTACTCCATTCTGCAGCGGAGCCGAGTCATTCGATAATTCTTTCTGGCCTTGGTTAATGGTGATAAAATCAATATCGTGGAGTTCTGCTCGATAAATACTTTCCACAACATCACTGCCGAACTTGCCAACTCCTATTATTTTTATCATGCCTGGACATTTTAGTCTGTCCGGCTCGTCAAACACAAACAGTCCGTTATTTTTTGAGTTCTCCATAATGACATATTATTGATAAATAAGTGTTTCTAATGCTTGGTCCATGTCATCTTTTATTGTCATTTTGTGAGGATTACATTAGAGGGTGCTTTACATTGTTGTTACTACTGCTCTATTTTGGATTTTGCAAAAACACAAAATTCTTTTCATTCCTGCAAATAATTGTTTTGCAATATTCAATGGGGAGCATCCGATTCAAAGGGAGCACCAGAATTGATGCCCCCTGTTGATACTCACTTCAGATTATTTGGTCATCTGCTGCCATAACTAACGTGTTCTTTCCCTCTGTCTGCCAGCCGCAGCACATGCGGGGCAACAGTATCCTCCGTACTTGATGTAAATTGTGTCAGGAATCTCTTTCCCACACTGTTTGCATTTTGCCATAATCATTTGGTGCCTGTTATATCCCATCGGCAACGTCGGTTTTAATCATTAAAAAAACTTTTCGAAAGGTTCAAGTTACTCCTTGGATTATTCCGGATAAAAGCGTCCACGATGTTCTCTGAAAATGCTGGCTGCCAGTTCTGGATTGGTACAGTCGTCCTCAATGCAGATGCGCCAGCATCTATCCCAATCAAAACGGGAACATGATCCCCAATAGTCTCTGAACCATATCTTGTTGTTGTCATAGTAATCATCCCTCATTGTCTGATAGATGTGGTCTCTTGCGTCATTGTAGTCTTCTTCCGTAGGGAAAACATAAGTGCTTCTTGCCATAATACTGTGGTGCCTGTTATATACCATCGACACCGCGTCGGTCTTCGTTAATAATGTTGTATGTTTGGAACTCATTAATAAAGATATACACATAAAAAAGAGATTGTTCCTTTTATCTTTTCCAATTCATGATGTGAATATCAAAAAGTTTTTGATGTGTCTCGTGGCATATGGTTTTGTTAATAATCTTTTTTTGCAAAGATACGACCACCAACTCATATATCACTAATATACAGATGGTTAATAAATAATTTAATAACCTGTAGCTTTTAAAGTACTCATATTCTGGAGTATATTATTTCTGTACTATTTTATTATGGGGGACTGATTGTCCCTCGACAAGTTCTCCTTTGTCATTTAGAAGAATGTATATTGTTGAATTCTCATCATCATAGAGAGAATAACCCTCATCATCAACAACAACATCTACGGTTTTCTGTGCGCGGAAAAGCTTCCTGTCGATAGCTTCAATTTCGTCATATTGGGCAGGAGTTAACACCTTACCGCCAAGGGACATGAGTCCGCACTGATCGTTTCCTGTATAATACGCCAGCACGTCAGTGGAGATTTCTGTTCCATCTTCATAGTATGTAATCTTTTCCACTTTCCAATAGGTTTGGTTTGATAAAAGTCGTCCGAATTGGTCATATAGTCTTCCAGGATAGTGCCGCTGCCATACTTCCAAACTCCCGTCATCAACGAATTTCAGCTGTTGTCCAGGTGTTAAATCAATTAGTATGTGAGCCGATGAGTCAATGACCATCAACGAATCACCGCACATTAGTGTCCAATAGCCATTCAACGAGTAACCAACAAAAGTTGCACTATCATAACCTGGTTCAATGACCCATTCCCCTGATTTGTCAATCAATCCCACTTTTCCCGTGGAATCAAGCATTTGGCACATACTATTATGGAATTGATAGCAGCACTCGCGCTTGGGGTTGTAGATGAAAGTACGTTTGAAAGCCGGATTACCCTGTGGATCGATGAAACACAACCGATTATCCTCATCCAGAACTGCTGCCACCCCCTCGGAATAGCACCATGCTTTCCTGTAGATAAACGGAGAGGTTAATTGACCTGTTTTGGTGTTGAAATATGCACGCCGGTCATTCTTGGACACCACCCATAAACTATCACACATATTACCATTCACCCATTCAATATCCTTTACTATGGGACGGCGTTTCCGTTGTTTGACAATACAATCCGGGCCATCGAAATAGGAGTGAACCTCGTACCCGTTCCCCATCCTTTCGGACACATAATACTTCCTCGAGGCGATTTCATCCCAGGCATCCACAATAAGAATTGCAGAATAATACACAACGGTAATAATGCCGATTAAAACGAGTAGTACGATGATTGTCTTCCATTTGGCAGACATACGAAGGATTTGTTTGGTGAGTTCATTGCTCTTTTTTTGTTTTTTTGCTTGTTGTTCCATGGCATTAATGTTTTAAAAATTCAATGCAAAAATATGTAATTAAAGCAAAAGAAAAGTCGGGTCCGTACCTATATTGTATGAGACCCGACAATTAATGTATATACTAGGGGATTTGGCCCTGTTTTCAGAAGGGAAATTATTGCGCGCGGAACACCAAATAGTTGATATTCGGGTTATTTTTTGCGTATTTTTTACCCAAACGAGTTACACTTCCATCCTCGGCACGATACCATCCGTCCTCGGTGCTTCCCACAAGGAAAATGGCGTTTTTTACTCCGAGTTTGACAAGGGCGGTGCTGAAATCATTCATCAGAACACGGTTGGTACTGACTATGACGCATACTTTACCATCATATGCACAAAGCGCTCGGCGGAACGAGAGGTTCTCAGGGTTGTTTGGCACCATCTTGCCATTATCCACCGATGGGTATTGGCGGAAGAACGAACCGCCCTGTTCCGTGGCTTGTTCAAACAGCGGCGAATTATCTGCCACCCCTAAAGTGATTGCGTCATCAAAAATGGCACAATACCCTCGTTTAGACAGCCCCCACGAGTGAGGTTCTCCTTCATGAACAAAAGCGCCGACAATCTTTCCGTTGTCACGGCGAATGTCGGCTGCCAAAGCCGCAAAGAGAATATCAGTATCGGATGTATCAATTTTCCCCAAATGAAGTTCTGGAATCACATTATACGGGGTCAAAATCTTCAGATCCACACTGTCAATAGCCGTTTCAGATACATCAATGAATGACGGAAGGGATGCATCTATATTATTAAACCAGACATTGGTAGGCGTTGTCTCTTCCGATGAATACACAACAGCATTTACTTCCGATATACCACGATTTACACTTACCCTCACAACAATAAAAATAATAACAATGAATACAACGGCTGCAATGGTAGCCCAAATCCACCACGGTGAATGCCTCTTGTAATCAGAGTATCCGCCAATGATATCAAATCCTGATTCCTCGTTATCAAACATTTCTTTATTTTCGTTCATTTTGTTCTTTTTTCAATTTCTTCTTTAAGCACCTTTAGAGAATCTTTTGAGGCTTTTAAAACCAATCCCTCGGAAGACATGTCCAAATTCATGTACGATGGCTTGCCCGAGCGATAATCAGAATGTCCTGAAGAGTATCCCGCCGCATATCCTGCGAAATACCCCACGACATATCCCTCTGCACGTCTGTCGGAGAGTACCACCTGTTGTTTTGTCAAGTTGATACTAAACAAATAAATCCTGTTTATTATCAAGCTTTGACCGATACGATAAAAATCATCACGATAATGTGGAAGATATGTGTCTATTGCTTTCTTCACATCTCCAAGTTGCTTCGTCACTAAGATTTTGTTGCCATTTGTCAGGAAGATGTGGGAGTAGTTGCCATCAGCAGAGATGTACCAGATATCCGACGATTCGATGTGCGTCAGCTCCCTACTATTTCTCAAAATTAGAAACTCCTTCATTTTTTTTACTTATTAAACCGATAACGAGATATTCATCTTTTTATTTTGTTCTTCTTTTGTTTTTTGACGATTGTAGGGACTCTTTTTTTTCAATGGTTTGTAGAATTTCTCTTGACAAAGCGATGCTTTCCTGCACTTCCTTGGTCGGATGGAGACTTGCCTGTTCCCCGATCCTAAGCGCTTTTTTCAACATTTGTTTTGCTTTATCATACTTTCCCTTTTGAGCCAGATATAAACCATATCGGTTATACACCATTATAGGTATTTCTAGACTCGTTTGGGGGAAACGCGATGTAAACCAAAGTGCCACATCAAGGCATTCTCTATATTTACCATCCACTTCATTTTTTTTCTCCTTGATAGAATTGTATAGCTCACATAGCGCCAATAAAGTATACACATAATCAATTTCACACATTTTAGCTGCTGTGTCTCTGTCAAATAGTTGACGGAATGCCGACTCGGCTTTTTCCATATAAGAGATTGCATTCTCCTTATCCCCAATCAACCAATAGGCGTCACCAATATTGTAGGTAAACATACCTATTTCGTAAGCAAACTTGTCTTCTCCCTCGCAATCATATTCTTCCAGTAATGATAATGCTTCTTTCCCCTTTTCGACAGCGGCCTGGTATTTTTCTGCAGAAATAAGTAATTGAACTTGAGTGTCCAAGATAATGGCTAATTCCTCATTGTATGCGCATGGATTAATGAATGCTAACTCCCTCAATATTTTTTCTCCTGCTATTAGGTTTTTTTCGGAGCCAACCATGTCGCCAAAAGATAGTAATAACTGACCGAGATCAACATATGTCGTTGAAATTGCATTTTTGTATACTCCAGGGCTTTCCTCTTCCAATTGCCATAGCAGTTCCAGTCTTTCTTGAAGCATCTCTTCTGCTTTTTTTAAATCACCATTATCAGCAAGAGCCCTTGAAAAATATGATAAAAGTTGACAATAATGTGGTGTTATCTCTTTGAAATCACCTTTTTCTTGAATAAAAAAACGACGAATAACCTTCCAATTCTCCATAACCAATTCAAATAGTTCTATGCTTTCTTCCCTTTTGCCAATAGCATTATCATAAACAGCAAGAGACGTGAGAAATATGGTATTAGGAAGAAATTGTGTTTCGGGATCAAGTTGTTCTGTTATTTGTAAAGCTTCAAGTATTTCTTCTTCAACATCTTTGCCAAGTTTTTTTATGCTTATATGTAGATTTGCCAAGTGATTCAATGTGTATGCCACCAACAATAGATATGAATTATCAGATTTTGATAAATCCTTGTAGATATTAAGAGTTTTGGTTAATTCTTCTTCCGCGATTAAATACTCTCCGTTAATTTCATGAAAATCGGCTAATTCACGTAATATTAGAGCATATTCTCTTCTCTCTTTTTTGTCCAATGTCTGAGATTTGCTAAATACTTCCAGGCTTTCTTTTAACGTGGACTCGGCTTGTGGATAATCTCGCCTATCCATCAAATGAAAACCATATAGTTGCCGGATTTTCCCTAATTCAAATATTTTGAGTATTCCTTCTGCATCATAGATGGCATTAAGATATTTGTTTGAGGTTTCATCCATCCATCCGTTTGGTTTACTCGATTTAAGCTCCTCAATTTCATTCAATCTTCTTTTAACCGCACTTTCTGTACTTCTGACCAATTCTTCCTGGAGCAGTTTTAGATTAATATATTTGATTTTTCGTGCATATACATCATCATCCGGAATAAACCCCAAGGTTTCCATTGGAACATCAGTTTTTACTACGGGAATCTTCTTCCCTTTTCTATAGCGCTTCAGATCATCTTTTATGGAATATCCGTCTTCCTTGTACCGATATACCTTGATTCCTTTTCGAGCAGCACCTTTTACTATCTCAAGATACGTTCTGGTTGCTTTACTAAGAGAATGGTTATCAATCTCTTTCCCGTCGGAAGGGTTTATTTCATCTATCTCAAGAAAGATTTTTTGATATTTCTCTCTAAGATGATCTTGCTCTTTTGGGTCTTTCTTTCCCTTGCTGTCAATGATTTCCGTGATATTCACTCCTTCATGGGTAAGAGCCCATATATCTGATAGTTGACCAAGAATATACGACACACTGGAACGATGCTTATTTCTTATTTCATAGTAATATTTCCCATCTGATTTCTTATCATTCTTTTTAACACCAGCATCAGTATTCATTTCATGCTTTTTGTCATACTCCACTATAGCTTTTTCTCTTGTAATATGGTTTTTCTTGTAAAGATACTTATCTTCTACCTTCTCCCAGTAATTATTAATGGCAATTGCCATGTCAACTTGAGAAGTCCAACCCTTTGATAACAATTTGTCAATAATAAGAGTAAGGTTGTCGTTCCTTTTTTCGTTGGTATGGGTAATGCTTGTGCTCATATTGAAATGATGTTAAAATGGCAATTAATTATTTAGATAACGCTTTCCTAAACAAAATATTATACTTTACTAATCAATTCTTTACATAATTCAATAATATATGGCCAATTAAAGGATGTTTCTACCTTTCTTTTTTCCAAAAACTCTGCCAGATATAGGAGTGGTAAGATGCAATATTTTGAGGCCAGCGATTCTTTTCCTGTTTCTAAAGCGCATAGTGTGGTCTTGATGAGTATGACTATGGTTATATACATCATCTCTGCATCATCTTTGTATGCATGGTTTTGAGAGAGGAGTACCCGCAAGACTTCTTCGCACTTTATTAATGCAACATCGGACATACCCGCCGGACGGAGGAATGTGCATAATGTATTAACCGTTTTGGCATAATCTAACAAATCCTTCTTATTGTTAATGGTTTTATCGCGGTTTCTCAATCGCCTAGTCCAATAATTTATCTCATCAAAAAAAGGTCCACAATGAGTGACGGGTTCCAATAAGGGTGTTGTGCTATTGATTTGGTTCTGTTCAATGATAGCGGTTGCCTCTCTAATACATTTCGACGCCTTGTCTATTTTCTTCTCGGTAGCATAGGTTTCCGACAGGACCTTGAGCATAATTACCAATCCAACCCATTCTGTTCCCTCTGAAGCGCAATATCTTTTTCTGGCTTCGATCAATTTTTTTTCAAGTTCTAAGACGTTATATTCCATTTCTATATTTTCTGATGTAATTATTGTTGCAGCAACCTATAGACTTCTCTTGCTTCAGACTTTGACAGACCGTTTATCTCCAACCGTCTGCCTCCACTGCTTTCGATAATAATATCTGCAAACAAAATGTTTGAAAGAAGGCGAACACTGGAAATACATTCCCTGGGAATGACGGTTGTCTGATAGCCAATAATAGCTCCCTTGTAATAAACAACCCTTTCATTATCGATATCAATTCTATCGGGAAACAGAAGATTATGGTTCGCCGAAATTCTATTGGCAACAAATGTGGGCATACTTATTCGCAATTTGAGAGTTGGATTGTTGTCACAATAAGAGATACCAAATAGATAATAAATGCAGGAATAGCAATAATGGCGGTCAACAACAGAAAAGATAGCACTTTGAAAAAAAAGCTCATTGGTCCTTTGTCAAATGAGGTCCCTTCAAAAATGTTGCTACGCCAGTTTAATGCAATTGGCACTGCGGCCAACCCCAATGTGCATACGACAATAATTGCTGCCTTTTGTTTGGATTCAAGTTCTTCGTAACGTGTCATATTATTGTTTGTTTATGTGTAATAGATACATGTGACCAATTATTTGTTCTAATTTGGGAGAATGAGATGTTATGATTCTATCCTTTAGCCCATTTAGCTTCAATTGGCATGGGATGGGCACAAAAGACGCTTTGGTATAGTGGTATTTCAATGACAGGTTTGAGCTTTTGAACTCCTCGATAAATGTTTCTTGATCCGACACCACAAAAGGACAGTGATAATAAGCACTATTCCACTGACAGAAAATGGATGTAACTGACTTAAAGGTGGATAGAACGGTCAATGCATTCTTTAAGGATTCTCTTTTTTGGCGAATTGCAGCCAAACCCGACTCAAAAGACTCACATGCAACGATTGCGGCCAATGGAGAGATCCGTCCATTTAATGCAAACTCATGAGACATACAAATACCCAAATCACGCGATTGGCGGTGAGGGTGTTGACAAACGGATATTAAGCTGTTGTATAAAGAGGTGTTATTTGTTACTATTGCCCCGCCTTCTCCTCCTGAAAAAACGGTTTTCCCACTGCCGAAAGATACCACGATGGCATCTGCTTGATTCGCGACATTCATATTCCCATAATCACATCCAAAAGCTTGTGCTGAATCAACAAAATGCCAGATTTCATGTTTATGGCAGATTTTATGCATCGTTTTTATATCATGTGGATTGCCGGCAAAATCCACCGAGATGACAGCCTTTATATTCCTATTTTCACTGATTGTTTCACGTGCATTATAGGTGTTAATATTGAGCGTGTCGTCAATGTCGGGAAAATGGAACTTGCAACCCAAGAGCAGGGCTCCAGCTATGGTGCCGCCCCAACCAAGAGGCGTGGTCAAGATCTCGCTGCCTTGCAATCCCGCAGCAAGTAAAAGATACAACAACCCATTGGTTGCCGAATCAACACAAAGAGCATGCTTGGCGCCATAGTGCAAGCACAATTTCTTTTCCAATTCTGCGACAGCGCCGTTTCCAGCCCAATGGCCACGCGCATAGTCGCCATTAGAAGCCGCTTCCGTGAGGTAGTCCTCTATTCTTTCAAACATTGACATAAGGCTGTAATCGTTTCAATTCATTGTTCAATTTGACTGGATCCACCTGATGATTCTCATCAAGTATGGCTTTGATGTAGTCGGGGAACGGATAACTTTCTTCACGTCCGTACCAAGGCAGGAGTTTTTTTGAAACTGTGAGGGAGATGGCACACAAGTCTGCATATATAGCTGAAATCCAACTTGCTTCATCAAGAGGATTTGCATCTTTTGCAGCTTCTAGAACATCTTTAGGGCTCAAGCCGTCTTTTTTGCACACTAGTTTTAACGCTGCCCTAACCCTTCTTGGCATTATATGCTTATCATAAAACACCTTGGCCGCCGACCTAATCTCGTCATCATTCTCATCGAGGATACTTCCCGAAACTTGATTTGCGATGCTACAGATAATGGCAGGGAAGTCCTCCACGGAAGGCATAATTACTGGCACAATTACAAAACGGTCTCTCATTGCAGCCCCCATCTTGAACCCACAGTTTGTAGTTGCGATAAGCAGACTTTTTCCTGCTCGACTATTGTCAGACAAGGTATTGAGTAAGGCCTGCATGACTGCATCAGATGCTCCGCTGTCCAGATTGTTGGCTCGTGCCATCGGCATTGCTTCTGTAAGTTCGTCGATAAAACCCAAACTGGGTGTGGCGGTTGAGAATATATGGGTTTGTAGCGCCGCCCTACGTTCGGTCTCGCCGACTATACCAGCCTTGGGAGAGTTCAGTTGATAAATGGGAACGCCAGCCCATTTTGCAGCGAGAAGAGCCATGTCTGTCTTGCCGGTACCTGGTGCACCCATAAGGAGAATATTGGGGTGGATTGACTTGTCTCTAGTACGCAGACCTTCTGCTTGTCCTCGAAGAAACTCTGTTGGAACCCGAACACTCTCTCCTTGCAATTCCACGTCCTTGACCCGTGTGGTGTCGAGCATAGTGATAGTTTCTTCGCTAATCATCTGAACATCTTTAGATTTCTGCTCCATCAACGATTTTGCCTCTATTGGCAATCCTGAATTATGGGATGCTCGAAACACCAGGTCCAGACCTCTGTTCGGGGTGCTGCTGGACAAATTGGCAATGATTTTGTCATCCAGTTCTTGAACATATCTTGCATTCGGATATTTTTGACGTAACCCTTTTACAAAAACAAGTTTCTCCTCGTAATTGGGATAAGACAGGAACTTTTGGTATACCAAACCTTGTACCTGGCTATCAATTTTCCCTTCCACAACATCGGAAAGAATAATAAAGTTTCCGTTGTCCATGAAAGAACGGGAGTACACCAACTGGTATGTCAGTTCACGGGCTATTTTTTGATTCACGTCACTTGCATTGGGCATGATGTCTGACGTGAACTCAAACAGAAACAGGAATTTCATCTGCTGTCCATCGTGCCATTTAATGTTGGAGGCTGACGCTGTGGCCATCCGTGATATTCCACGTAAGATGTCCACCAATTCCTGAGAAGCCTTGCATTCTCCAGATTTACATGAGCAGTTGGATATTCCGTTGTCCGAGAGGGCTTTTTTGATTTTTTCCCCATCTTCTTTCTCATACATCCCATACGGCACAACAATTCCATCGGCCAGACTATAACGAACCATCACCAAATGCAACGTTTTTGCATATTCGGCCATCATTCTTACCAAAGTGGAGATAGAAGCGTCCTCGCGGCACTCAAAATCGTAAATCGACCTGCCTGTCAAGACCATTGAGGAACGGCCTTCTATTTCATAGGGAGCAAATATTTCTTTTATTGCTGTCATGGCTTTAGTTTATTAAGGTTATTCTTTCTATGGGTTTCTCTTGGGCCATCGTCGCTTCATCTTCAAAAATTCTACGCCGCATTGGCTTTGGTTTGGCCAATGTCTGGGCATATTGCATTCGAGGAATACCGTATGTCGGTTTCTGTTCCTTATGTTTCGTGGTGATTCCTCTTGCACTCAACTCCTCATCGAATTTTCTCATTATCTTCTCGCAACTTCCGTCAGTGTAACCGACCAACTCCGTATGAATATCCACTTGTTTGTCCGTCTCTATTTCAGCTATAATATTCTGCCCTATTTGGTTAGTTCCGACAATACGAGTCATTCCAACCCGCGGTTCCTGAACTGAAATATTTCTAAATCCAACAGAAATAGCAGACTCCTTAACAGCTTTGGTCAAATTGGAAACAAACATCTTTGTATGCTGTGCTTTTACCTCTTTGAATGTGGATTTCACCTCCTGACATACTTCCCGAACCGATTTTGCATCAACAATACGTTGTATTTGTTCGGCAACAGCACTCGGTTCTGAAACAAGCAAGTTCTCTTGGGACTGCACAAGTGTGGCAATGGCAGCAATCTTCACCTGCTCCTCTTTTTCGTAGTTCTGTTTTTGCACGTTTGCAATGTGGCGGTCATAGTCTGTCTGAATTATCTTCAATTCTGACGGAGCCAGCAATTTGTTTGATTTTGCATGGCATTTTCCACAGCATTTTTTAACGCCGACAGATACTTCTACGGGAGCAGCACTCAATATTTGAGAAAGAACAGGGGCAAATTCTCTTTGGAAATTCTGTGCCTCGACGGTTCTAACCTCTGTAACAGTAAGTTCTTGTGACATAATCATAGTGTATTAGCATTCAACTTACCAAATACCTCCGTTATCAGGATCACCCTCAATTGAACCTGGGCTATCGTTGTCCGATGGTGCCTCATGCAATCCCGTGGTATTTACATTATTCGCCTCTGCCTGTTGAAAAGGGTCGGAGTTTTCGTCCTCATCTGATCCAGACGTATTTAATTCAGGATAAAGCTGCTTTGAAAGGGCACGAATAGTTTCCGTGAGGGATACACCCGTATGTCCTCTTTGCATCATGTAGTCAAGATATATAAAATCACTGTTCGTAAATATACCACGCCCACCAAACACATTGTGAAAATTAACAAATGGAATTGTCGAAACAGTACCATTCGATTCATAGTAAAGAGGTATTACCTCACGACGGAAACAAACCAAGTCGCCAATATAGATGACCAATTGATTAAGATAGTATTTGGCATCTTTCTCAAATTCCAAAATATGCTTATCTCGAGCGGTTGCTAAATCCCGAAACGAGTCAGTGAACTTTGTATATTCCGCATCAAAAGAAGTAATTATGTTTTGTATTTTCCCACGTATGGTCTTTACTTCTTCACGAATTGCTTTCTCATCGGCTTCCTTAGCTGCTTTTGTTTCATCATTTCTTTTCTTGTTGCGGAAGTAATTAATTGCATCCATGTGGCTTTTATAGCCAGAAACTATCAACAATTGGATGACAAATGACACGACAGCAAAGCAAGCGGAATAAGTCCAGCTTTTCCCACCATTGAAACAGACCTCGGAAACAATGTATAATGAAGGTAATACTAACATACTAACTCCTATTGCCAGTCTTTTTACCCAATTCATGGCTGAATGGTCATCATCCAGTGATGCAACGGCAAATCTGCTCATGATACTTAATCCGTAACCAACAAAAAGGGAAGAAAGCACTCCGATGGCCTCTACCACAAAAGTTGGGAAAGTACCCATTGACCCTACTTTTGCCGTTATTATTGGTGACAAAGCGAACCATGCGAAAATGCAATCTAAAAGTGGGAGCCCGTAGTAGGCAATTCTACGTAGTTTCATTTTAGGCAAATCATCTTCATTTACATCCTTAAGGGAGTAAATCTCATCAGCTGTTTTATAGAAAAGCTCTTCTTCCCTTTCTATCTCGTTCAATTCGTCCTGGCACTGCCTCATATCCTTGCCAGCATTTACCATCTTTGTGTAGCTATTCTGCACTTCTTTGCAGAGGTCATTGATATGCTTTTGAGAGTTTTCCTCCATTTCTTTTTGCGCATTGCGCCTGTGTGCCTCTTCGTTGGCCAAAGCCTGAGCTTCTTGGGCTTCCTGTTTTTTTACGCTGTTCAGGTAGTATGACATACTTTTCCTGCGCGATTGTGGGATTGCTGTAGTTTTCATCTTATTAGTAATTTAATGGTTTTACACTATTGTTGATTGACAAATATATAATTCGACGCTTGTCCAAGTGTCGCAAATTCTTTGGACACAATGCCATCGTATTGGTGTCTAGAGACGTTTGTGTTCACTATAAGAAGCTCCATATTTGGAGGTAATTCCTTTAACTTCTTCCCTACATTGTCGCACCCATCCGAGACAAGAATAATATACGACTGCTCTGCCCCATGTAGACTTGCCTGAAGCAAGCGTATCGCCTGATTGATGGCTCCGTTGACATCAGAACCTTTTTTTTGTTTTGCAACAAAATCAGAATATGCCATTTTCCTCAGAGTAGCACATTCTTGTGAAAATGTGTTGAGGGCAGCCTCCCGTCTATCATCATACGTTTTCTTATTATCAGAATATTCTGTTTCCTTTTCTTCGTATTTGGACATCATTTCATATCCTTTTTTTTCACTTGGGGCAGATGGTTTTTCCTGATCCCATTCGAACAACACAACATTGTTGTTATCGCAGTTATCATCAACATAACCCACATAAAGGGTTCCCACCCCTTCTGATAGCACATCTGCCAATGAAGTCATTTCCGATACAGTGACAATCGGAACACCAGCTTGCTCACACAAGCGGTCTGTACCATCAAGAATCAAACAGATATTGTAGCGACTGGTTTCCGGTTTTTTGAGGGGCTCTTCCGGTAATGAGCCACATCCTTGCAAAAATGCCATGACAAACACGGCAGTTGTTAAAAGAACATTTCTTTTCATAATGTTGATATTTTATTGTTATACATATTTTATCCTATGTGTTTTTCTCTTTAACTGTAAGATGGTTTCCCTAATTAGCATTTGTGGTTTTTCTCTTCCAATTCTGATGCAAAGATACTGTATCTTTTTATAACAGCTTAATTTATAGGTAGTTAAATATTTTTTTAATGACCTGTAAAGTTGGTATGACCTGTCAAAATATTCATTATAAACCGATTAAATCTGTGGGCATGTTTTTGATTTTATATCTTTTTTCATGTGAAAAAGCCATTCATATTGCCCATTTAGATGCTTTTCGTTCTAAATCACACAGAAATTGGCACCCCAAAGATGTGTTCTCAATATATTGTAAACAATGATCCATAGCATGATGATTTTCAATGCAAAATTACAATATTTCAATGATAAAAAAAGGGGTGCATCTAATTAATGTATGAGCGTTAAATAATACTGTATAGAGCATGTAAAATGAGACCATTTTTCTTGTGTAAACAAGTATCCGGCCTTTGCTAAAATGCCAAAACAGGATGCCTTATTTTACTTTTTTATTTTGTTCCTATTAAGTAAACCACCATGAGGTGCCTAATGATTACATATATGACTGATTGAGCCATTTTCTTTCGTCCATATTGCAATAACTCTTCAGTATCAGCGTTATTAAGATATGGAATCTCAAAACATAGAATATAAGCAAGTCTGGAAAGACGACTATCTTAAATGGATATGCGGCTTCGCTAACGCACAAGGTGGTACAATTTATATTTGGTATAGACGATAGTGGTGAGGTTTGTGACCTAATGGATGCCAAGAAATTAATGGAGGACATACCCAATAAGGTTGTAAACTATATGGGCATCGTGGTCGAAGTTGACCTTCTTAAGAAAGACGATCTCAACTATATTAGAATTACTATTGATCCGAACAATGTTCCTGTCAGTTATCGAGGCAAATATTATTATCGTTCTGGCAGTACTATGCAGGAACTCAATGGCGCAGCATTACAGCAATTCATTTTAAAGAAAATGGGACGTTCCTGGGATGATATAGTGAACGACCAGGCCACAATAAATGACCTTGACAGAAATGCCATTGACTATTTCCTCCGTAAAGGAATAAAAGCAGGGCGTATCAATGAGGATGAAATGGAATCCTCCACACAAAACGTGCTGGAAAACTTGAAATTGGCAAGAAGGCAAACTAAAAAACGTGGCGTTGCTTCTATTTGCCAATAATCCTGGACGTTTCTTCACTTGTGTGGAATTCAAAATAGGTCGTTTTGGAACAGATGAAGCAGACCTAATTACTCAAGACGTTATTGAAGGCAGCATCATTCAAATGACAGATTGAGTGGTTGAAATTTTGAAGACTAAATATTTGACCTCCCCAATCCATTATGAAGGCTTGCAGCGTATCGAGACACTGGAAGTGCCAGAAAATGCACTGCGTGAGATTCTATACAATGCTATAGCACACAAAGATTATATGGGGGCTCCAATACAAATGCGGGTATGGGATGATCATATTGAGATATGGAACGAAGGAGCGCTGCCCGATGGAATTACACCTGAAACCCTTTTGGGCAAACATTCCTCCCATCCACGTAACAAAAATGTTGCTTATGCCTTTTTCAAAGCAGGTTTTATAGAAAGTTGGGGGCGTGGATATAAGATAATCCGTGATGGTTTTGAAGGGGCTGGATTACCTATGCCTACAGTGGAATCTGTGGAAGGTGGCGTCCGTGTGACCTTCCAAAGGAATAATCCGAATAGTTCACAAAAGAGTTCACAAAAGAGTTCACAAAAAGGTTCACAAAAGACTTCCGACAAAATTCTCCAAATGATAAGCGAGAATTCAGGAATAACCAGAGATATGTTGGCTGAAAGCGCTGGGATTTCAAGCAGAATGGTCGCCAGACATCTCAAATCACTACAAGAGCAAAGTGCGTTGAAACGCATTGGTGGCAGAAAAGATGGGTACTGGGAGGTGCTATCCAAAAGATAATACAAGATCGGTGTAAACCTGGGCGGATGTACCATCGACAGGGAATCTGGCAAAGAGACGCTAACCGTCGCCAGCTTGATGATGTTTGGCACGGGACTTGCCGTTAGAGAACGTTTCGCCAATTTCAGAATGGATTACATCAATATGTGCAATCTGATTGGTGATGAGCGTTACAGCGACAGATTGACTTACGACGGCCGTTGGGAAAACAACCTCTATCAGTTCTTCAGCAGGGTGATACCGAAAGTCACGGCAGACCTTCCGAGACCGTTCCGTATGGAAGGGATACAGAGAGTGGATGACACACCACAACACAAGGCCGTCAGAGAGGCTTTCACAAATGCCATCATACACTCCGACTTGTTGATGGACGCCGGAATGCTACGGGTTGAAAAGCACGATGACAAGTTGTGTTTCCGTAACCCAGGACTATTGAAACTACCTGTCGAGATGATATACGAAGGCGGCAACTCGATGGCTCGTAATCCGAAAATCCAGAATATGCTCCGAATGGTTGGATATGGTGAGAATGTCGGGTCAGGTTTCCCCACCATCATATCCGCTTGGAAAGAGGCCAACTGGGGAGTACCCAAATTGAAAAACAAGATTGAAGTTGATGAGGTGGAATTGGTGCTTCCGATACCCAACAAGAGGAATAGAGATGTAAATAATACGATAAATGATAGGATAAATGATGGGGTAATGGATACATATACCATTGTCCGGTTAAATCCCGGTATCAAACGTAAAGACATTTCTGATATTTCAAAGAAGAGCCTTCCTACAATAGCCAGGCATATTGATGTTCTTACAAAAGATGGATTGATTGAGTATAGGGGCTCAAGGAAAACAGGTGGCTATTATGCCAAATGAGGATTATGTTTGATTCACTTTCCTTGGCCACCTTTTTGACGTTTTACTGGATTTTATTGTGTTATTTGAATATATAAATAAATGCAAAATACACAATTATAGACAATTGTACATAACAAAAAATAATTAAAGCGTTTCTGTTCCGGGCACCAAAGAGATTTTGCAAGTAACTCTAACTGAGCGAAAATGCAAAATCTTTTTCCTTTTATATCCCAAATTTGGTCATATTTTGGCCATATTTTCAAAAAACAAGGAGGTGAAGTATGAAAATTCATCTCCTGTGCATTGTTTATTTTGTTTTTGCTTTTTCCGTTAGTGCTTGTGGTTATCATTAACAACCTCCTAATGACCGCCCTTGTCTGGTCCCACACGGCGTATAAAGCCATCTTCTCGTAGGTTTTAATATGTTTTTCTATGGCTTTGGTAGATATCTGCAGCATATTTGACAACTCCAATTGGGTCACCGTAGGATTATCCCGAATAATGTTTATGATTTTCTCCCTACTTTTCTCCCTATCGTCATTTTCTGCAGAGGGTGGTATTTCATCCTTACTGTTTTGAACTTTCTCAGAGATGGCCGATAATGGAAAGGCCAATTCAACCATATCCAATTCAAACTTATATATTTATTTCCAATAATTGAGGAGAATATTGGATGTCATATTTCCAATCAGTAAGACCGGCGTTGCTGAAAGTTACTCCTTTCCAACCAATTGTTCCGTAAGCAGAATGAACGTGTCCAAAAAGGTGCATTTTTGGCTTTATATTGGAAACCTTGTCCAGTAGGATGGAACTGCCATAGTGTATGTGGTCGTCGATGCTATCCAAAATGCCAAGCGGAGGACGATGGGTTATTAAAATATCAGTGTTGTCTGGTATTTGTTCGTAGTGTTCTACCTCTTTCAATTCCTCGCCATCGAATACAGCAAACATCGGAGCTCCATAGAATGATATTCCGTCAATAGTGATACCCCTATCGGAAAGATAATGCACGTCATCAGGCAGGCCCTCCAATGAGGCGTCCAACATACAGTCGTCGTGGTTGCCGGCGATGAATAATTTGTGTTTATAGGGTAAATCACAGAGCCATTCAATGAAGTCAAGGGCCTCCATATCGCTGCCAGCCATTGTGAAGTCGCCGCTATGCACCAGCACGTCGGCAAGAGGCATATCAGTCAGTTCGTGGTGCTTCCCGTGGGTATCGGAGAGGTGGAGAATATTCATTTGATGACGATTTTCACATCCTCAAAGGTGACGCTTTCGGTGTGCACCTTGTCTTTCAATTCCTCTGGCAAATCGAGGCTGCGGAAGTCGCTCTTCGATTCGCGATGGATAGGAATAATCGCCAGCCGAGGATTTGTCTTTTTACAAACTTCAGCCAAAGTTTCGCGCGATGCGTGGCCGGAAGTGTGGAGATATTCAATTTGCCATTCTCGAGAATGCACAAAATCGTATGTCCGTTGTTGAAATGCTGTGTGCGTCGGTAAGATGTAGCCTAAAAACTGCGAGT
>Ga0247610_10000690_pt1 | contig 46198 bp, 54 predicted proteins | sample 174DNAGHGhighgp2_FD_193483 | JGI IMG/M metagenome (GOLD analysis project Ga0247610, IMG submission 193483) | Sheep rumen microbial communities from Palmerston North, Manawatu-Wanganui, New Zealand - 1742 DNA GHGhigh gp2 | ecosystem: Host-associated > Mammals > Digestive system > Stomach > Rumen...
ACTGGTATGCCCTCGAACATATATCATGGTGCTTGTTTTTAGAGCGACGCTGCCGTCTAATCTCGCTCATGGCCTTCGAATAGCTATCAAAACAGCGTTTATGACATACGCCGCAATACAAAAGTTGCCCAAAACGCTCATTTTCGACGATTTCGCAGCTATTTTCATCCTGTACAAAGTGTGACATGTATATCCTCCATGTTTATTAAAGCAATATACCTTATCGGTTTCAGAATGTCAATAGAAAATTTTTATTTATCTACCTCTTGACAACTCGGTTTTAATTTTGTATATTATGGGGTAAATTATATAAATGAGGTACACTATGCAAACCGAACTAGATATCAAAAAGACCGATATGCCTGGTTCCGCTGACGTATCCAGTGGAGCCGCAAATACGGTAACAGTCCAAGAAGCGCCGTCACAGAAGCCCGAGCCCAAGAAGCGTGGGCGTAAAAAAGGATACCACCATTCCGAAGCGACAAAGGCCGCAATGAGAAAGGCCCGCACTGGTGTACACCCGTCAAAGGAAACCAAGGACAAGATTTCCAAAGCAAAGGAGGGCAAGACGCACTCGGCTACGGCAAAGCTCAAGATGAGCGACACCCGTCGTTACAACTTCCTCCGAAAGAAACTGGAATCCGCTCTGAACGGTAGTTCAAGCCTCAGAGATTTATTTACGTTCTTCATGAAAAAGGACGCCATGCCTGGGCCCAGGTCCGACTTCGCAAAGAATATCTACGACATGGCTGACGATAAAGTCAATCAGCTTATCAACACCAATGCCGACACCAAGACCCAAAAGAAGGTCTATGCAGAAATAATCAAAACCATCAAGGAGCGTTACGATGAGCGAATCCAAGAACTCTCGACCCAAGACCCCGAATAAAGCCGATGAAACCCAAGAAGCTGAACACGAAAAAGTCGTATTCGACGAGATGGGGTTCCCGAAACGTGAACGCCCGAAGTCGCTAAGCGAAGTTCTGCGCTTCTGCAAGGACCGCCTTGGCAAGAACGCCGAGTTTGGTTATTGGGACAAGGGAGGCTTCCCTAATTGCACGTATTACAAGGCGTTCCTGGGTATCCTCGGGGACGGTATTCTAGTATACGATTCCGAGGAAATGATAGCCCAGTGTGCCGAAGAATGCGACATGTCGTACGAAGACGCCATGGAAGCGCTGGACTACAACACGTTCTGCTGCTACATGGGCCCCAAAACCCCGAAGCACATCGCACCGCCCAAGTTCCCCGAAAGCCCCGAAGAAGAGTTCAAGGAAATGGAAGGTAGCCTCATTACCTACATTCCAGGATGCGACAACGCACTCGTCGGGTTCCTCGGTACATCGGACGGAGAGACGGTCTGCGTCTACAACAAGAAGCTGCTCCCCGAGATTGTCAAGGAGAGCAAGTACATGAGAAAAGAACTTCTCCTCGACCCGTTCGAGAAGATACCGTTCGACCGAAAAGCACTTAAACAGAAGCTCAAAGCCGCAAAAGCCAAGAAGGCCAGGAAAAAGGCCAAACGGAAATCCTGATAAACTGTAGAAGGAATGGGTGGGACTATGTAATGACTTACGAGAAATTTTGCAACATCATGAAAAAGAGCAGACTGCTATCCAGAGTTAGTGTCACTAACTCTGGTAGACAGTATTGCATCGCCGACAAAGAGTCACCAAGTCGGAACGTAACCATATCTCCGTCCGATGATGGCAAGATTTCCATAGCGTTCAACAACGTAAAGATTGAACGCTACCCATTCAAGTCCCTACACCTCACATTCTCCGCAAACAAGGTGATTGTAAGCATCCCATCCCATGAACTGCAGACAAGTATCGACGTGAACATTCTACTCCATTGGGTTATAGCAGAATGTTTTCTAGGTCGACCGAGACGCCCGTTTCTAAAAAGGTTATGGATTGGGCTTATTCGGCTGTGGCAGCACTTTCTAATCAAGTTTAGATAGTTCAAATCAGATTAAACTATTACAAGAGGCATCATGATGATTGCAAATCCCCTATATTGGTGGAAGTATTTGACAGGGCCTACTGCGGACAACGCAGAACACTGGCGGATGAGCGACATGCGGCACTTGAAGTATGTCGGCCCGAAAGATGAATGTTTTTACACGCTAACATTCAATGACGACGATACATGCGAACTGGATTCAACCACGGACAACAAGTATGTATTCAGCCCAGTCCATAAGATAATCAAGATGTCAGACCTGCTAAAAACATTGAAAGCCGACCGACTCCTTGAAAACTGGAAGCCAACATGGCTGAGCTACACGAAGGAGGAGCTTGAACTCCTCCAAAGCTAGACCCCGCCGAAGAACTTTTCGTTCGTTTGTATCGTCGGGGAATTCGGGCGTATTGCCTTGGCAAGCTCATGGAATCGCTTACCTGTCAATTTGTCGCCAGAATACCAGTAACAGCAACTGAGCCAGATAAGACTCAGGAAAGTGTAGTCAGTCGTGTCTATGAAGTACTGGCTATTGATTCCCAATCCGTTCACTATTGCGAGGAAATACATTGTTGCCTCCTTATATTTCTTCGCATTGTACAGCGCCAACCCACAGTTGTAAAGTAGACGGGTATTCATTCCATACTTGACGATGGAGCGAGCAAGGAAGTCTATCATGTCTTCGGCTTTACCAATATGTCCGATGATATCCGCCTTCATTCGGCTCGCCTCGATACAATCCTCAATCCATGCATCTGACTGATTCAAGAACTTGTTGAACCAGCGGAGTGCAGGACGGTACTTACCATTCCAGTACAGCTCTTTTGCAAAATAGAGAATATCCCTCGTACTAAATTCGACATTTTCGGCCATCTTCTTCATGAAGATTCTAAGGTTTCTTCCAGAATCACGTTCAACGCTGGACGCTGGCTTTCCATGCCTTATAGTAAAATCCAACGTGTATCGTCTTGTCGTTGATGCCAGGTACTCGTGAACGAATCCGACCCACTGACACGACCCCCTCTTAATTATACGGGTAACCGTTGTAGTAGTGGACTGTCCGATATAATATCGTGCGAGGAACGTATCGCACCCGAGAGTCGATAGCGTTTGCTTGCAACCAAGAATTGCCCTCTGGTTATCTTCGTCGATTATATCATCGCAGTCCAACCACATAACATAATCTTTCGTGGCCTTGCTGAAACTGAAATTCCTAGCAGCGGCGAAATCGTCTATCCACTCGAAGTCGAACACCTTGTCGGTGTACTTGGATGCGATTTCCTTCGTGTTGTCGGTCGAACCCGTATCAACAACTACAATCTCGTCGGCAAACGACTTTACACAGTCAAGGCACCTTCCGATTACCTCGGATTCATTCTTAGCAATGATGCAAACACTCAATGTACTCATGTTAATCTAATTAGTTTCAAACTATCAGTAAAATACATTTTTAACAAGAAAACCCGCCAGCGGATGCTGACGGGCCTGTTCTCTCTCAACCAAAATTATTAGACAGTTTCCCAGTCTTCGGCAAGCAGGTCGGTCTGGCTCGGCGCCCACGGTACACGGCCCTTCGGTGCTTTCGGATTAGTCGTCTGCAAGCTGAGGGTGTCGATATAAAGGTACGGTTGGGTCATCTTGGACTTCTTGTCTGGCGTCTGAAGTGCGATACAGATACCGACTCCGTTCCAGCCCTGACGACGGACACTCTTTCCGTCCTTCAAGTTTTGAAGTGCCTTACCAAAAGAATATGTTTTCTTCGCTGCCATATTTACTCCTTATTGAAGTTGTGAATTAACTCATGTATTAAAATACATTTTTACGAATCACTTTCTTTCTTTTTTGAGTTTTCTTCATCTTCAAATACGGAGTCATAGGCTTCGTCGATAACCTTTTCAAACTCTGGCGGTACATCAAGGCGGTAGCCCATCTTTTCAGCGCATCTTCTCAACTTATCCATCACTGGCATAGCATCAGGTCCTGTTCCATTTCACATGAACAAGCATATACGCCGCTTCCTTGTGACCAGGGCAGCCGTTTATGCAGATGTAATAGTCAAACATGACACTCCAATACTTTACCGTACCCGAATGATATTCGAGCGACACCTTGTCGCTAGAAAGGGCAAGCGGAGAGCCGTCAAACAGTTTCAAAGCTTCCATCTTCTTTACCATGCTGGTATCACCCGTCGAGCAATAATTGCTAAAGAAGTGGCCGATAGCATTCTTCAAGTAATCATGCATCTCCGTTTCGTCCTTAGGAACGAACGAATCGACTCTTTCAGTATTTTCTGTCTTGGCGTAGAACGCAATAGAATAGTAACCCTTACTGCAATCAATGCAGTTTTCTTTCTTTTCAGCCATATCGTTTCCTTTGTATTTGGTTGTTTTATAAGATGTCCGTGAAAATGATTATCCCTAGAATTATTAGAACGAATACCACGATACCAAGGTATCCATACGTGTCGATGGAGTTATAGATAAACCCCTGACCATTACCTGCATTCATCGCAGCATGTATTTGCAAAGCTGTGGCGAAATCACCCATTTTAGTGTCACTGCCTCTCGAAAAGGGGTACGGCATGACCGTTCTCGTCAGTCGTCAATAACACGGCACGACCTCTGTTAAGGGCCTCCGCTACACGAGCATCGACAAGGCGGCCTTCTTCTTCAATAAAGGTTCTGGGTGTGTTCGATGTGTAATCGTATACCATATACTATCCTTTCTTTGTTTCAAGATACTTGTTAAGCAATTCGGCAATATCCTTGAACGCCTTTTCGCACTGGGCGTAATCGTAGAACCAGATTTCGTTTGTGGGATAGAGCGGGTCACTCGGGTCTGCGGCAACACCAAGCTCAGGCCGCAGTTCGGTAGCGATATGGGAACGAGGCTTACCATACCCATAGAAACCGCCAACGCAGCATGGCCCAGGTTCTATCGCACATTGGGGGAACACTATATACTTATCGCATACGGCAACGTGATACCCACGAACATCTACCGCACGGAATCCTGCCTTGGTTGCCGCAAGGTCAAATTCCTCACGGGTCAACGGCTTCACGGCACTGGCTTCAAGTTTCTTCTGGTAATTTTCCCGTCTGGCCTTTTCCACCCTGTCCTCGGCGAGAATCTCATCGAGTATTTTCTGGGCTGCCGAATTTCGTTCTGCTATTTCTTGTTCAGTGAGATTTTTCATGATATAAAATATAGTTAATTCTTTCTTAATTGTCAACCAAAAATTGGATTTTTTAACTTTTTATATTTTTTTGGATTTTTTTTATAAAAAACTCTTGACAATACCGATTTAATTATGTATATTAACATTGTAAACACAAAAGGAGTATAACCATGAAACACACAATCATCCTCATCATCTGCATTCTGGCAACCGCCATCTTCGCCGAACCAGAAAAGCACAACATAAACAAAATCTACGGAAACGGGATTGCGTTCAGCGAACATCTCCTTGTCACCACAGGGTATGTCGCCCGTCATACCGAACAACTGGATTCCATCGTGGTGATGGTAAACAACAAACCTATCATCGCCAGGGTAGAACATTCTATCGACACTGTCTTTGACAAATCCAAAAACGAGTATTTCACCGTTGCCATCGTCCAGATTGACAACAGCGTTTCGCTTAACGCATGTAAAATTGAAGACAGGGTACTAAAAGAAGGCGAGCCCGTCACAGTAACAGGAATACATCAGTACGACAGCAAGATTCAGCCGAAGTCTTTCCCGGCCAAAGTTGTAGCCGACTCAACATTTCCCAATTATGTAGCAAGTGCCCTTAACGTCGCCTTGCCTGGTGGTTTCAGCGGTGCCGCAATTTCCAGTCACGGAAAGGTAATAGGAATGACTTTCGGCAACAGCTCACGCAAAGAAAACGTATCTTTCTTCTATGACGGAGAACTGTTGACGCATTACATCCTAAAACAGAACCGACCGACAACAACAGACGTATCCAAATGCACATATCAAGTGCGAAGCTATGTCACAGTTAAATAATGAAAAAGCCCTCCGATTGGAGGGCTTTTCTGTAATCGCTTTCGTTAGTACGGCATCTTATCTTGGAGAGGACTCCACCCCAGGTCTTGATGACGACGAGTCATCCCGATTGGTTCCTGCGGTGCATTATAGCTATAGCGAGCGACCGCATCTGGCGAAATCGGCTGCTTTGTTGTCTTCGTGACAGGTCTTTCCGCATTGACACCGTCCATCAAATCTACGTTATACGCAGTCTGCTGTTTCTTCCAATCGACATTCGCCGAAATGGGCGTGCTAGATGGGCCAGATGTACGTGTCTGTCCGCCATAACGTGACATGCCCCTATCGGCCACCTGATTCGTAAAAGGAGAGTTCACATTAGTTATATCTTGCTGACCAGGACCAGTCGTACGTGCTTGTCCAGGGGTACGATTGCCCATTGCTACCTGATTAAGAGGGCTGTTCACGTTGGTCACATCAAAGGACGATGCAGGACCAGCAGTACGGGCCAACTCAGGGTTGCGGTTCTTTCCCTTAACACCATTCTTTCTCGCAAGATACTCCTCATATGCGGCCTGGCTCTTTTTGCCCCATATACCGTCGATAGCCAAGTTAATACCGAGTTCCCTGTTGAGGAATTTCTGGCGTTCCATATTTTTGCGACGTTTCGCTTCAAGACGCTGACGTGCGGCGTCGGCTTCCTGACTTTGGCGAAGCTCTTCAGTATTAACCGTGTTTGCGAAATTTCCATCGACAGTATTCTGTCCGTAACCCATGATTCTCCGCTGAGTCTCAGGGTCCACGGTAGCAGCTCTCGACTTTCTGCCCTGCATCCATGAAGGCAAGTCGAGCGCACCCTTAGTTTCAGCCGCCCACGGGAGATTATCTTTGAAAGACGCATACTTCTTTCTGTCTTCAGAAGGTGTCGTCAAAGCAGGCTGCTTATCCGCTGTCTGTGTCATACCTTCGCCAGCTTCAAAACAAGCCTTGAAGCAACCAGTAACCGCTTCCAGCTGTGACGGGGTCAAATTCAGCTGAGATGCATAGTATCTAAAAGTATCTACATTGGACATTATTGTATCCTACAATAATCATTTCTGCATATAGTTTATATAATTCAGATACCGCTACAAACGGGAAAAAGGTTATAAACTATTGATGAATATAACCACTCGGTATATCATGGAATTCATCGAAGAATACAAGAATTTGTTTGACTTGGTCGCCGACCTTCCTGAAGACGACCCTTGTGGCAGTTACAATAGCCTCATGAGGCCTGTCGAACTGAAAGAGACGGCTGAATCCAAGAAGTTTAATGGCGGGGATGAAGATAAGCCTGCAAGCGCATCGTTCATCGAGACCGAAGAAAAGAAGGACTTCAAAGAAGCGAAAGCAAGCAAAGAGACCGCACTCAAACCCAAGGTCTCTGGTGCAGCAGAGGTTATGAAAAAGAACGGCGTTGTCACAGATGTCGATATGCCAGAAGGTCTCAAAGAAACCGTAAAGGCGGAAATCACAAAAATCCGCAATGACGCATCAGACGAAAAGTCATGGGACAATAAGGCCAACCAAGTCAAGAACATGTTTAACAAGAATGTTGCAACGATAGCAAAGCCTAGACAAACAAGAAACATCATCAACGCAGTCTCTGACATCACTACCGACGAGAAAAAGTTTCCGAAAATAAAGAACAACCCAGAATTCCTGAAGGTCAAGGACATACAGCCCGTAACCAAGGTGAAGGTGGAAAAGATGAAGGCCGTGAACAACAATACGGTTGGCTATGACGAGCTTGATATTCCAGTCAACACTAAGTTCATCTGTGACGACTGGGACGAAAACGCAGAAGATGCAATCAAGAAGTTCAGGAGCACCGTCGATAAGATGAAGGGTATGGCAAAGTACACGGACGAATACAAGAACCGTTGCGCCAATCTTCTCTACAAGTACAAGGACCTCCCGAAGAAGCAGTTCGAATCACTGTGCAACATCATGGAATCAGTCAACAAGTAAGTTGAATCTACATTGAATAAAACAAAAGCAATCGGATTTCCGATTGCTTTTTCATTATGCCTGTGACGAACTTGTGTCGGCACATATATTCTCGTTAGACAATGCAGTGCTCTTCCCGAGGACCGTGCGGCCAGGTCCGCCCCATGTTCCAACACGATATCCCATCTGGCTTTCCTTAGACGAGGCAATCAGGTTCTTGACCGTGGGGTCATCAGAAGCGATTTTGCTGTCTGGAAACCACTCTGAGTCGAAATTGCCGTATCCAACTTCCTTCTTGCCCATAAGGCTCGGGAGACGGTTTATCTGTCCCGTATGACGCCACGGGATAGGTGATTCTGGGTTCGGCTTTGCATTCACATCAAACGCAACCTGTTCAAAGCACGCCTTGTGTATACCAGCAATGCACTCGAATACGAAATCATCCAATCCGAGTGACTTGATAGTATCGACAAATAGTGAATGCCTATTCATATTGAACCCTAGAAGCTGGAACCTGCGTCAGAAGTGTTGAACTGGAAGTTGACCGTGTCAAGACCTTCGGAATCAGAAATGTTTCCACGTATGTCGTGAATGTGTCCGCACTTCGGACCATTGTTCCTTCCACCGCCAACAGGTACATATCCGTTCGATATCACGTCGAAATGCCCGTTGCTGTATTCAACGATAGTTTCCTCGTAGTTTTCCGTAGGAACGGACGCTACGATACGCTTCGGATGAAGAGCAATCTCAGGCTTGTCTGGTGGTGGAGGCGGAAGAGGTCTCGGGGGTATCGGAGGCATCGGGCCAATCGGATTAGGCCAGATTGGCCTGTGATGGCAACCGCAGTCATGAGGCGGGTGCGGCGGCATAGGTCTTATTGGCCCCATACAACCGCATACAGGAGCCTGTTGAGGCATGCACTGGTAACGGAAGGTCGGACCACCGAAATAGGCTTGGTGCCACGGATGCGGCCAAAAATGTGGGTATGGTGGAGGAATATGTGGAAGAGGACCGCATCCGCACGGTGGTGGGCCTGGATACATTCTCGATGGAGTGTACTCCCACGGGCCAGCCTGCCTCGGTGGAGGCGGAAAGCACGGTCCAAACCATGGTGGCGGCTGGAACGGCATAAACAGTGGAGGCGGTGGCGGGCAGCAATGATGATGCGTCGGGGTCTGCCTCATGTATGGCATCCTGTCATAAACTTCGTTCGGTTTCCCGTTGTTGCATCCACAGCTCATACATCCCCCTCAGTTTTAATCATCTTTTGTGTTTTCCACTCTTTCAATTCGTTTTTCAAGCGCAATCAACGATGTGGATAAAGTCGATTTGATACCCGACAGGGTATCGTTGATGGCATTCAAGGTCGTAGTAATCTGCTCTAATTTAGAGTCCACAATCTTCAATTTGTCCTTTACACCATCGACATCCTTCTGGGTCAATGAAATCTTGTTTTCCAGAATAATAAGCTGCTCCCTGTAAGCAGACTCCTTCTTCTGGTATTCCAGTTGCATTTCAAGGAACTTCTTTTCCACTTGACCGAATTGTTCGTTTCGTTTAACCCCTGTATCCTTCCTTTGTGTTTCAATCCGCTTGATGAGATAAAACAATCCAAGAGCCACCAACGTGAATATCAGCAACACTGGACTGTTAGTCTTCAACGCCGCTATCCACATTTCTGCCATATACTTACCCTCGGGTATCTAACCATACCCATAGTTTATAGTTTCAGGCCTGTTCAGACTAAAAATTTTGGATAGCTTTTTCTCTCAAATCCCGTACAATTTCCTTATAGAGTTGAAGGACATCACGGAAGAATTCGACGACGTTCACGTCGTGCTTCGAGACGCTTCCACACAGGGATACACCGCCCATCTTGTTGAAGTTGAACAGGCTGTGGTAGTCGGCGCAAAATTGTTCGTAATACTCGTAGAACTCGTCCTCGTCGCTTATGCTCTCACTCGAATCGAGCCACTCTTTGTCCCTCTCGTCATCCCAGCAAATAAATGGGTAGCAACATATTGCGGGTTTTCCGCTTGAATCCAATTTACCGAAAGTGATATTGTCATAGATTATCATCCCATCCTTGGTTACGGTGAGGCCCATGGATGTCAGCCTTCTGATTAGCTCTTTCATGAGAAGAGGTCCTGTATGTCTAATAAGGGTTTATACTTATTCCAGGACGGCATACAAAACAAGGGCCGCCAGCCTTACGCTGACGACCCCAGAAACCTTTTCTACACTGGTAGATAGGCGAAACTCAAGTGAATGTCGGCGACGGTCCCATACCTATATGATGGCGACAACACTCACCGACACTCATCCTATTGTTTATACATCGAATTTTACCGACTAATTTTTGCCAGTGGACCCAAAACCGCCACGGTCTTCACCAGTCAGTTCGGACTCGACGAAGTTAAGCTTCGGCTGGTTTTCGATTACACGGAACTGTGCAATGCGGCTTCCCTTTTCGATTGTGGTATCTTCCGTTGCATACACAGCCATCTTCCACCAGTCGTTCGGGCCGCAGTATGTATGGTCAATCACACCCACGCTGTTCGTCTGCAGAATCTTGAAGTTCTTGTACGTGGAGCTGCGGGGGGCGAGATGGGCTTCATAACCTTCGGGCAACTGCATGGCAACGCCGAGGTGAATAAGCTTGAATTCACCCTTCTTCAACGTGACCGTTTCTGCTGCTGCCAAGTCAATCCAGTCGGACTTGCCTGCAATGTAGGTCAGGCGGGCGATGCTGTCGTCAAGGTACTTGATTTTGATATTCAATTCACTCATTTTGATTCCTTTGTTTGGTTAAAACAGGTCGGACGAATCTGTTTCGTCAGACTCTTCCTTCGGAGAGTACTTACCTTCGATTGTGACGGTGAAGTCAAACATCGAAGAAACAGTTACTTCCATATTGGAATATTCTACGTCGTACTGTGAGAGCGTGTCGTTAAGGTCGGCGGCAATCTTCTCCTTCAGATACTCTTCGAGCGAAGTTTCCGTCTCGAACATAACTCCATCGGGGTTAGCAACAGCCCATTCCTTCGAATGGTAGTCTACCGTAATGACAACATGACTTTCGTCATCCTTGTCGACTTCACTTTCGACTTTCATGCAGTCGCAGTCGATTTCAACTTGGTCCTGGAACCATTCCTTGACCTCGACGCTCAAATCTTCCAATTCTTCTTCATTCATATAAACCTCCGCTTACAATATAGAAGTTACACCACGTTCTTTCAAGAGGGCAAAGAACTTTTCTGGCGTAATAATCTTCACTCCAAGCTGTTTAGCCTTCTTTGACTTGGTTGAAGTAGAGTTTTCATCAGCCTGGACGAGGTAATCCAGCTTCGCACTGACACTTCCCTTCACAACACCGCCATAAGTCTTAACGGTGCGTTCAAGGTCGTCACGGTTGTATTCCATCGCCCCAGTAAAGCAGAACGACATTCCACCAAGGGCGTCCATTTCCACGGGCTTCTTGAAGCTGAACTTTCCAGTTTCGACGGTGCCCGTGATTTCGTCGAGGCTGTCGAACAGCTGTGTAAACAAATTCAACTTGACATCATAGGCACTGAACCCAGGGATAGCCAACATAGAAAGCTTCTCGGGAGTATACGAACGTAGGGTGGCCAGCGTCGTAAGCGGATTGTCATACCAACCGCTGAACACTTCGAGCGTTTCCAATCCAGACAGCTTTGCCTCGGAGAAGCCGTCAAAGTCGAACAGGGCAAGGAACTTTGCCATAGAAATCGGCTTTTCCATAGCGGCAAGCATATTCTTGCGTAGCTTCGCACCGTTCACCTGGCTCTTCATGGCGAGAGACATATTCGTTCCGCCAGCGATAGCATCGTAAATCAGTTCGGGAATACGCTTCATACGCATTTCGTTGACGAGGGCAGAAACACAGCTTTCGCCAGCACCGTCAATTTCCATGACATCGAAGAAGTTGGCAAACTTGTGGACAATCTTCTGAGGGCAAGCAGGGTTCACGCAGCAAACCATGCCATTGTCCAACACGTTCAACTCTCCGTGGCATACAGGACATTCCTTAGGAAAGGATATGTTCGTAGACACATAATCTTTGTACTTTTCAGGAATCATTATTTACTCCACTGTGTGAACTCCACGGAACTCGTAATTTGAGTTCAGGATACTGATGACACATTTACTCACATTCTTAGTGTTCGGATATTCAACAACACCATTTCTTTTAATAAAACGCACGACTTCCGTAGACTTTACCAGATTGCTCGTGTTGCGTTCATTCAATGCAATCGACTTGCTTACACCACCGACTCTACCATCTACCGTAAAGTTGGGCCCGCCAGACATTCCATATTCCAACACGCCATTCATTCGATAAAAGTTAGCATCTCCATCATAGCGATACAGCAAACGGATGTTCATCGGGATAATCGTCAGGTCATGGTCGATAAGAGGGTCTGGATAACCGTACGATGTCAATTTCTCGCCTATCGGCAGCTCGCCGTGTGCAAGGCGGCAAACCATAGGCATATTGACAGGCTCATCATCCAACTTCAGCAGGACCAAGTCCCTGGTCCTATCGTAATCCACGATATGAACCTGATAGCACGTATCGTTCTGGATATCGTAATAGCAGGTATGACCGAAGTTCTCGATAACATGGTACGCCGTCACGATGTACTCGCTATTGACGAAGAACCCTGTTCCGTTACGCATGTCGGCAGCTGCCATGCTGACGAACAACGCAATGATGAAGACGATTATCTTTTTCATGGTGTTACCTCTTTGTTTGTATCTAAAATATACCTAATTAAATACTTTTTGGCAACACCTTAAATGTAAAATTTCATTTACACAACCTTATCAACCTGCGGAATAACCTCTCCATGACGGGAAATCTGCACCTTACAGCCGATTTGGATGCCCATTTGCATCATTTTATTTAAGTTAGCCAATGATGCACGCTCGACAGTAACCCCATCCAGTTCAGTCGGGGTCAGGATGGCTACGGGAGAAAGATACCTACCCTTGCAGCTCCATTCTATTCCAATTAGATTGGTTTCTGCAGTTTCCAGCTTGAACTTGATGGCACACTGGGTCATCGGGGTCTTGCGGCGAAGGTCGTCATAATCGATGTCGTTTATCTTGACAACAATGCCGTCGCAACCATAGTCGATATCCTTCTTGCGACTGGCAAACACCTTTTCACGGAACGCTTCAATCTGTTCTAGCGTATCAACAAGTTCATACATAGGAACTTCAAACCCACATGCTTCCAACCACTGCATCTTTTCCAATTCGGTCTTGAACTGGCTCGGAGCCCTGTTGAGAACATCGTAGGCAACAAAGGACATATCCTCGGAACCAGAACCGTCAAGACGCTTCGAGATTCCTGCACTGGCGTTTCTAGCAGTCTTCTTCGTTTGTGAATACTTTTCGAGGAATACACTTTCCTTCAACATGAACTCACCACGGATTGAACCCGTGAAGTTCGGGATTTCATGAATAAGACCCTTCCACTTCAAAGCGGATTGAGTTATATCTTCACCTTGGAAACCGTCACCACGGGAAATCGCTTGGATGATATGGCCGTCCTGATACATAACTTCGCTACCAGCACCATCGCATTTGCCATTCAGCATAAGGCGATGCTTGCCGCCATACTGAGGGAACCATTCTTCCGCAAATGCTTCCATGTTGGCATATTTCTGTTGTGTTCCAGTAACAAGGTAATGCTGGAATTTCTTGCGGCCCGTATCGTCAGCTGCTGCCAACCCACCCGCAGCCAACGGGTTCTTCGGATTGATAGACCGAAGTTCCATTACGAGACTGTCATACGAATCGTCAGAAGCCTTTTCATGACCGTTGTAGTATTCCTTGGCGAGATATTCAATCACCTCGCACAACAACGACTCACGGTCCAAAGCCTTTCCTTTCTTAGAGTTTGATGTGACCGCAATATCAGATGCGGCACTCACGGATGCCCTCAGTTCATTTTCGAACTCGTTCGGGCGGAACCCAGATGCACGAAGAAGGATTGAATACTTGTAGTAAACATCTTCTTCGTCGTTGCCATACTTTGCAAAATCAGATTCATTTAGGATGTTTTCTACCACTAAATCCATAGCTGGTTGTACACCGTCAGACAGTTTTGCGGAAAGAGTTTCAATAAAGTCAGTGTTCTGCATAGAATTTCCTTGCTTGCTAGAAAATATAGTAAAATATAAATCCGCTGTCAACTAAAAAGCCCGAGTTTTCAGTCGGGACAATATAAACTAGAGTTATACGTATTTGGACCGAGAATGAACCCACTGTTTAACCATTACGCTTCCAAGCTAGATTTAACGCTTCTACAATACGAAGCGGTATGTGCATTGGCTAATTCCTTGTTTGAAGATGCTGCTTCGACCGCAAAACACAAGGCAAAAAGAACCATACGTAACGTATTGCCTCAATTTAATACTGTTTTCGATGAAATCGCAAAAGACGACAGAAACAAGCCGATATTGACTGACAAAGGCAATACACAGACAGTAATCGAATATCTTGAACATCATTTGAGAAATACATTCTTTCACGACGGAATAACAAACATAAAGTTTGAGCCAGGAGCCGCTAGAATTGCTTACGGCGAACTTGGCTTGCAAGCCAACGAGGATAGTAGAAAACTCACTCTCCTTGGAAAGATACTACAAGAAATTTCGATTGCTCATGATACCGAATACGACTCAAACTTAAACGGCATGACGTTCGAGGAACTTAACGAACGATTCGGCGCATCAATACGTAAATCCGACGCCGAAACACAAGAAAAACTAAAAAACAAGACCTACGAGAGAAGTGATTACATAATCAAATGGATTCCAGATTTCAGTACAGCACAACAGTATAGTCAATACACTGACTATGGACCCAACGAACACTGGTGTTTGACTCATCAGGAAAGAATGTGGGGGTCATACACAGGCTCACATAACGAAAACAAAGTATATTTCTGTCATGTTCCTAATTTCGAATCGGTTCCAAGGGAAACTGGCCCTAATGCACCGCTTGATACCTATGGTCTTAGTTTGATTTCAGTTATAGTAACGCCAGATAAACAATTGCGAGCAGTAACATGTCGGTGGAATCATACTAACGGAGGCTCTGATGGCGTAATGAACGATGAGCAATTATCCGATTTGCTTGGTGGATACGTATTTGACCTTTGCCCTCCTTACAGCAGAGAAGAAGTCACCAAACGAGGATACATCTACCTGGAAGATGTTCAACAAATGCTCGATGATGGTATCGACCTGAATGAATATATTGATGGTAAAGGGCGTATTAGGATTAATGACAAAATGAATATTCTGCACGGGCGGAAACTTTTGTCTGACCAATGGTTTGATTGGATAGGTGACTTCGAGAATGGATTAGCTGTTGTGCGATTGAACGAAAAATACAACTTTATAGACACAGAAGGAAATATACGCTTCAACCAATGGTTTGAGGCAGCATTTGACTTCAAGAATGGATTCTCTATAGTGCGATTGAATAAAAAATGCAACTTCATAAACACAGAAGGAAATATACTCTCTGACCAATGGTTTGATTGGGTAAGTAACTTCAAAAATGGATTCGCCAAGGTTCAAATAAATGGAAAATTCAACTTCATAGACACAGAAGGAACTATACTTTCTGACCAAGTGTTTGATAAGGTATATGATTTCAATGATGGATTCGCCGTGGTTACACTGAATGGAAAATACAACTTCATCAACACAGAAGGAAAGCTACTGTCAGACCAATGGTTTGATAGTGTATATACAAATATGTTCTCCGAACTAGGGTTTGATTCCACACATATTTTCTGTGACGGATTCGCCCGTGTTCAATTGAATAAAAAATACAACTTCCTCAGCACAAAAGGAAATATCCTGTCTGACCAATGGTTTGATTGGGTAAGTAACTTCAAAAATGGAGTTGCCAAGGTTCAATTAAATGGAACAACAACCTACATCGACACAAAAGGAAATCTATTGTCCGACAAAAGGTTTGATTCGGTATCTGATTTCAAAAATGGATTCGCCGAGGTTCGATTGAATAAAAAATACAACTTCATCAACACAGAAGGAAATCTACTGTATGACCAATGGTTCGATTGGGCGACTCCCTGCAATAATGGATTCGTCATGGTTGTATTGAAGGAAAAATACAACTTCATCAACACAGAAGGAAAGTTACTGTCTGACCAATGGTTTGAATGGGCAGATAACTTCTTCGATAATGGATTCGCCAAGGTTTTCTTTAATGGAACATCGTACCACATCGACACAAAAGGAAACCTTAGTAGGTAGGGACGAGTAGTCAACAAAAAAGGCCCGACTATTAAAGTCGGGCCCATATGTTTTATCTTTCGGTTTTGCAAATTCGTGCCCGAGACAGGACTCGAACCTGTCACCAACGGTTTAGAAGACCGTCGCTCTAGTCCACTGAGCTACTCGGGCAAGTTCATTAGTCGGTAGGGAGGGACTCGAACCCTCACGCTTTTGGCAACGGATTTTGAGACCGTCTCGTCTACCAGTTCCGACACCTACCGAGGCTCCTCACTTAAACTTAGTCGGTAAGGGGGGACTCGAACCCCCACGTCCTTACGGACACCAGCCCCTCAAGCTGATGCGCCTACCAGTTCCGCCACCTACCGAAATTAAAAGTTATGATAATCGGAAAGGTGGGACTCGAACCCACACGCTTTTCAGCACAAGGGCCTAAACCTTGCGTGTCTACCAGTTCCACCACAATCCGAAAATGGTTTATAACAGGACGAGATGGATTCGAACCACCGACTAACAGTTTTGGAGACTGCAGACCTACCAACTGGTCGACCGCCCTATAAATGGATGGCCTTTCGGCCATCCGAATGAAACTACTCTGCGGCACTTCCATTCATCTTTTCGTACTCAGCGATGTACTTGAAGATACCGTCGCTGAATCCGTTGATATGGATGAAGTTACCGTATTCGATTCCGTTCTGGTACGTTGCTACGTTCACAATGTACTTGTGCGGAATTTTGAGTACTTCCTTGCTGAAGTAGCTACCAGAAGACTGCTCGTCCGTAATGATAATCACTCGGTCGAACGGTCTGTTGTTAGACTCGACAGCGTAGTTCGTGCTTCTCTGGATGTCAGTGCCACCCATAGAACGAGCACAACGGTCAGCAAGAGCGAAACCCTTCTGCGTGCAAAGATGTGCGGTGTTATCGAAGGTATAGACCTTCGCAAACTCGCACACTTCGTTCATGATTGCAGCAAGGGACGCTGCGGCCTGGGCTCTTGTAATCTCGCCCTTGCCGGACAACTGGCAACTCATGGAACCCGACGTGTCAACCATGAAGAGGGTGTTTCCTTCCAGCTTATCGAACGTCTCCCTTGCTGACTGGAGCATTGCTGCTTCAAGCTGCTTGGAGTAGGTTCCAGCGCTGTACTTGTTTGCCGTATAGAAGTTGTACGGCATGATACCACGAACATTCATCTTCTCGATGCCGTTCACGATTGCTCGCTGCGACACGCTTGCCTGCTCCATGTTGCGGAGGTTCCTCAACAGAGCAAGTCCACCGAGCTTGTTCTCGGAGAGAAGGTTCTCGAAGACCGCCTTCTTGTCCTTACCTGCGCTCAACTCGGTTTCCCAAGTAAGCGGCGTAGCGAGGCTGTTGTCTACAATCTTCTTGTAGAGAGCGTTCTTCTCATCGTTCGGTGCCTTCGGGTGGCAAAGCATGACTGCATCCTTCAAGGATACGGCCTTCTTCGTTCCCTTGTACTTACCGAACTGGTACTCGTCGAACTTGGCGAATGCCAAGGCGAGACCCTTCTGCAACTGCTTCGGCAAAGCCTTCTTGCCGTCTGCGAGAGACATGGCAAGCAACTCAGTGATGTCATCAACTCGGGTTACGGTCGATTCGACAAGTTCCTTGGTAAGCTTGCCTTGCTGTGCAAGAACAGTCAGCATGAACAACGGGGTATGACGAAGGTGATATTCGTGCTTTACCTTGTTCAAGGTTGCAATGGCGAACTCGGTGCTGACCTTGCCCATGTACTCCTTAATGCGGTCCTTGACCGACTGACCGTCCTCATAGAACGTATCCTCGTTCAAGAGACAGCTAAGCACAGTACGCTGCAGCTTCTCCTCGTAGCCAATGTGTGATGCCTTTCCGCCCTCGTGGGTAAACACAGGGGTGGATACCTTTCTCTTGTTAATCGACGCCATAATCATCTCCTTTGTTGTGATTAGGAATTGTTGTTGATGTTGAAAAAATAAAGCTAGATGCTGGGCTCGAACCAACAGCCTCCTGGGTGGATTTAACTAAGTACCACATTCATACGCCACAATCAATAAGATTGGGAAAAGGCGAACGTGTGTTATTGTTGCCTGGCGCTCTACCATTTGAGCTAATCTAGCGTAAAAATAGTGCCGATGGAAAGATTCGAACTTTCAATAGTATTAAGCTAAGTAACTCTCACTATCGCAACGGTTTCCCGAGAAAAGCGTAAGAGGAACCCTCCCCTGCCAATAATCAACCTGGAAACCAGATTGACGGGGAGGAACATCGGCAAAAAAGTTTAATAGTACCATAGGCAGGATTTGAACCCACGACCCCAAGTTCCTCATCGAAGTAAGCCATTCCTACGTCACCTTTTCAGGGAAAAAGACGAAAGGCTGTTTCATTTACTCGTGCTCTACCAGACTGAGCTACTATGGTATGTTAGAGGAGAGAACAGGGTTCGAACCTGCGTGTCGTCACCGACAAAGCTTTAGCAAAGCTCCGCTTTTACCAATTCAGCCATCTCTCCATTTAATGCGCTTGGCCAGACTCGAACTGGCGACCTACAGTTTAGGAAACTGTTGCTCTATCCAGCTGAGCTACAAGCGCATCATGATTAAGCAACCTCGGCAGGTTTAGCCGTGTGTTCCAACACAAGCTTATTCTTGCCCTTGAAAATTTCCACCGTCACCGTGTAGGTGTGGGTGTCCTTGTTGAACTTGTCCCAGACACGCCAGAGCTTGGCGCCATGGGCGGCGGCTGCGGGCCGATACAGGTCGCATACCTTGTTCAGGATGTCCCTGTTGGGCAACGTGGCATTCTTGAAGATGGCCTTATCTTCAAGAATCTTTGCCATCTCGTATTCAACGAGAGACGGCGAAAACTCCAAATCTTTCTTAGAGTATTCCATGTAATCTCCTTTGAGGCTGAAAATGTTAAGCACAAGGTAAGAGTCGAACTTACGTGGGCGTTCAGCCTAGAGGTGTTGCAGACCTCCCCCTTCGTCCGCTTGGGTACTTGTGCGAAATCGCCATTCTCTTTCGTGACAAGCTGAATGGCAAAGCCGTGCTCTTATAGAGACAATCATCCACGCTTATGTACACTAACATGGCCAGTTTCTCGGATTCACCGCAGGGAACAGTACCTGATTGTAACAACGAAGACGTCTGTTATCTTGACTTAATGCACCTCTTGCAGCAACATTGCTGTACCCGCCCTCATTAAGGACCTGCCTCTATTCGGAACGGCAGCTGCAATTCTTTGTCGGTACACATGGGCTTTAATACCCACATTCCTTCGTGCAATATATCCTGAGTTAACAGGAAGTAGACACCATCTTCATCCCTTGGCTTCCACACCTGGAAGGAAGGCAGTCTGCCCTCCACGATAGGGTTTAACTATCGTGATGATGTCATTGAAATCACGGGACGAGTACTAAGCAAGCTTCATTGCGTTGCCGTCGAACCCCATCCAGAACTGCCACCAACTGCATTGGGGCGAAGATGGCAATTCCTTGTGATTGTGGAAAAGTCTAGTTGGGGCAGAGAGACTCGAACTCCCGAATACAGGAATCAAAATCCTGTGTCTTACCAACTTGACGATACCCCAAGGTAGTAGTACCCCATGTAGGGCTCGAACCTACGACTCGCTGATTAAGAGTCAGCTACTCTACCAACTGAGTTAATGAGGCGAAAATATGCGCTCGGCGAGACTCGAACCCACGACCCGTAGATTAAAAGTCTACTGCTCTACCAGCTGAGCTACGAACGCAAAATTTAGAGCGGATAATGGGTCTCGAACCCACAACAACCTGCTTGGAGGGCAGGAACTCTACCAATTGAGCTACATCCGCAAAATTAGTTAACCTTCGTGAATTCGAACCACGACACAGAACGAACCGAAGCCCGTTGTGCGCCAAACCTGGAGGCTAAGATTTGTGCACCAATCTATTGCACCATCAGCTCTTTGGGACGCTGACACCCCACCTTCATCTCGGGACGGTGCGAAACGCTATCTATTTGACACTCGCCAAGGCATAGAATTATCCTCATGTGAAGTTCACCCGCATTACCAGATACGGTTTTCGACGCCATATCCTTCCTGCCCTTTTTACTTCCAACTTTAGAGGCCGTTTGATTTGCAATGTCGTCACAGTAAACAAACGGTAAGAAAGCAAGACTCGTGGGCCCCCCGAGACTTGAACTCGGAACCGACGGGTTATGAGTCCGTAGCTCTAACCAATTGAGCTAGAGGCCCAGAAACAATTTGTAATTAGCGCCAGCGGCAGGATTCGAACCTACGACCCCGAGCTTCCTAATGCTAAGTAACCCGTTCCAAAACGCCACCCTTGCGGGAGAAAATGCGGACAGGTATTGTACGTGCTCTACCAACTGAGCTACGCTGGCAAAATCCAGGTAAAATCAGGAACCGATGTGCCCATCGCAAGGCACTATACATTAAGATTGTACAAGGTCTATGTATCGGTTTCTATCGACACTGGATGAATTTCTAGTACCAGGGGCAGGACTCGAACCTACGACCACGAGCTTAACAGGCTAAGTAACCCGTTCCAAACGCCACCCTTGCGGGAGAAAAACGGACAGGTATTTTTACGTGCTCTAACCAACTGAGCTACCCTGGAACAAAATTAAAGTCAGGTAAAAGACGAAAGCGCATTGCCATAGGCGAACGGATTTGCAGTCTGTTTCTAAGTAACGCTTTCAAACGACACTGACTTAGTGGGTTGAGTAGGATTCGAACCTACAGTGTTTACCCAAAGGGAACGGATTTACAGTCCGTTGCGAAACCACCATCCTCGCAGTCAACCCAAATAAAATTGTTAGTGGAGAATAAGGGATTCGAACCCTTGACCCCCTGCTTGCAAAGCAGGTGCTCTACCAACTGAGCTAATTCCCCATAATTTGCAAAACCGAAATTTCAATCAGCGGGCTAACCTCTCGTGTTAACCACGTTCGTAAATATAGAAAGATAAATTCTATCTGTCAAGGGATTCTACCCAAATTTTCAAACTTTTTTAGTCGGGTACGTGAGATTCGAACCCACACTCCTCTCAGAACATCGCCCTGAACGATGCGTGTCTACCATTTCCACCAGAACCCGAAGTCGTAGCGATGAACGGGCTCGAACCGTTGACACACGGATTATGATTCCGTTGCTCTACCAACTGAGCTACACCGCATCGGTGATGACGCTTTTGGACTATCAGTCTACGGTCTTTCATAGCAGGTACGTCATCGTGGGCAACCTCAAACTTCTCCAGTTGTAGTCGTTTGCCACCTCGGGTTCGTAAGCACCTCGCATGCTTCAACCCGTCATTAGCTCTTTTGCGAGAAGAACGCTAATGGCCTTTTAAATGGCGGCGTTTTAGCCTGACACCGAGCAGGGGTCACGTCCTCCGACATCCCATGTCCGTCTCGACATGATTGACTTAATTGACGGAGACCGCCTTGCAAGCACAACAAAATCATAGAATAGTTAGTCCGCCAGCCGAGATTCGAACTCGAACTAAGGGAATCACAATCCCTTGTGCTACCATTACACTACTGAGGGGGTAGTACTCCCAATAGGATTCGAACCTATGACCCCTTGCTTGTAAGGCAAGCGCTCTGAACCAACTGAGCTATGGAAGTAAATTTAGCGCAACCAGCGAGACTTGAACTCGCACGCCCATAGGACACCAGCGTGACAGGCTGGCCTGGCTACCAATTTCAGCATGGCTGCAAACATATAGCTCCAACGGGACTCGAACCCGTATTACCGCCTTGAGAGGGCGACGAACTAGGCCAGTTATTCGATAGAGCCGTGGCCGTCGGTACTTTTTATTTTAATGTGGAGTGCCGTCAGCATACCCTCTCCATTACTAATCGGGGCTTACTCAGTTTCCCGACTAAGTTAGTGACACTAGCAGGACTCGAACCTGCGACCTTCTCGTTCGTAGCGAGACGCTCTGAATTCCGACTGAGCTATAATGCCATAAAAGTAAGCGTCATGTCGGACTCGAACCGACGACCTTCTCCATGGCAAGGAGACGCTCTACCAACTGAGCTAATGACGCAGTAAAAGAAGCGAGGGTGGGATTCGAACCCACGGATGACAGGGCCACTGCCACCGACGGTTTTCAAGACCGCTGCAATAAGCCAGCTCTACCACCTCGCCATATTTAGTCGGAATGGTAGGATTTGGACCTACGACCTCTTGCTCCCGAAGCAAGCGCTCTACCAGACTGAGCTATATTCCGAAATTTGGTTAAACACAAACTTACAGGCTTCCTCATTTCAAGGACTGGTTAGCGAGTATTCAAGGCAGTTACCCCTTGATTTATCTCCGAGCTATCTTGTTTCAATAGCCCTCACGTGGCATATTTTAGTAGAGCCAATACTACACCTCTGCGACCACCATTCTTCAATTCATAATTCGCAGAGACAGATTCCTCATCCCCAAGTTTTCTCCATCGGGGTTAGCCCGCTAGCATGAACATGAACGATGCAACACGGGTTCTACTCATTTGCGTTTAAACAAAGTTTGATGAATTCGAGGAGCTGCGGGGGTTACGGCATCCTTTCCGCTTGTCGCCGAGGCCATCGGTTTGTCATCTATGTTGCGAACGGGCTCACCTACCAGCCCTTGCATAGACCTAGATGGGTATCGTTACCTTTTAATAGCAGGCTTCATCACGCCTCCCGTCCATCGGTATCCGCACGAAACGGGTCTGGCCCTCAATGACGGACATTTAGCCAGATGTCTCTAACTCCGACAGTAAGACTTGAACTTACGACCTGAGCTTTACGAAAGCCCTGCTCTACCAACTGAGCTACGTCGGAAAAATACAATTTTGACACGTACTATTGAGAAAAGCGCCTCGGCGACAAAGGTGAACGGAGTATTGTGCCTTGTATGAAGAAGCCGCATCAGTTGTCCGTTGCTATCAAGGACTTCTTCAATTCACCATGCTGCCGATTTAGGATGTCGGCATATCTCGGAACCCGACCCGAAGTCGGCTGCGAGCAATAGTTTTACCTTGTACTACCAAGCATGACTTTTAGTAGCGCCAACGGGACTCGAACCCGTATTGCCGCCTTGAAAGGGCGATGAACTAGGCCAGTTATTCGATAGCGCCAAAATCGTCCGCAACCCTGGACTCGAACCAGGAACCTCCACCTTATCAGAGTGGCTATCTAACCAATTGCTATAGCTGCGGATAAAACGCAATAGGTGGGTGGTTTAGAACCACCAAAATCCCACACGGTGGGCACCTACTTCATTTCACCTATTGTTTAGTGCCGCCGAGAGGAGTCGAACCTCTGACGCTAGGTGCTTCAAACCTACGCTCTACCAAACTGAGCTACAGCGGCAAAAGACCATTACTTTTCCAGAGTATCCTCCATCCTTACACCGTCCTTTTGGGATTATGGTGGCTCGTACTTCAGGCTTGCAGGTCGGCAAGCAATGATTTCATCAAACCATCAAAACTCACACTTATGTGACCGTCGTGCTTTACGGAGTACCGCCGTCTGCTTAAAGACCGTCACGTTTAGTACCATATCTTGTTTCTGTTTCTTGGAAAGTGGACCCACAGCCAGCTAAGCCATGAGAATAACAAGCAACTACCACATAATCATTATTGATTGGCCAAGAATCGTGAAGGAATTTAACCTTCCACTTGATAGGCTTCGAAATTTACCAAATGCCGTCATGACGACCCATGGCCAATCAAATTAGTAGCGGGACTCGGAGTCGAACCGAGACAAGCTTTACCAGTCCCTAGGTTATGAGCCTAGTATCTTACCATTAGACTATCCCGCAATAAAGTTCGTTGCCGTTGAGCGGTTCGAACGCCCGAATACAGGAGTCAGAGTCCTGTGCCTTACCAGCTTGGCGAAACGGCAATAATTAGCTCACGTTAAAGGAATCGAACCTTTGTTTCCCGCTGCAGACAGGCAACTCTTCCAGTTAAGCTAAACGTGAATGAAAATAGCTCCGATAGAGAGGCTCGAACTCCCGACCCGCTCATTACAAATGAGCCGCTCTACCAACTGAGCTACATCGGAAAAATGTGAAGAACGGTCGATATCCGCACAAGTGGATAAAAACTTCACTGATGCATGGTCGAACTGACTTATACAAGCATTGGACGCCAGGACCTTCATCTTCTCCGCAGAGTAAATGCTAAACACCTGCGGAGCCCCGTTTTTAAGTGCTCAGGATACTAGGCCGCCCTTTTCGGTTGGGTTCCCACAATGGAGCTACCATCACGATTATCACAACCTATTAGGGGCCGCTTTTCACCTGCGGATTCCTCTGGGAGCGACCCAAAGTTCCAATTTAGCTGACATGACTGGACTCGAACCAGTGACGAACGGATTAACAGTCCGCTACTCTACCAACTGAGCTACATGTCAATAATATCCATGGGAACCACCCCTTTCACATGTTGTCATGGGTGCGTCAGGATTGGACGCAGAGAGCTTTACTCAAAACTCACGAACCTACCGCCAACGACGGGTAATCACCGAATGGAGACCAGTGGACACCGCTAGCCTGTTACCATTATAGACAATTTGTTTTTTGGTTGTGGCGTCGGACGCCGACTGTTAACCGCCGTGTCCGCAAACTGTCGAAATCCACGTTCCATAAGCGTATACCGAAGTATATACCGATGGCTCTCGTCCAACCAACACAAACTGGAAGGACAATAGTCGGGGTAGCCAGATTCGAACTGACGACATCCTGCTCCCAAAGCAGGCGCTCTACCAGACTGAGCTACACCCCGCAAGTTTTTAAGGTGCTTCCAGCACCACCGTTGAACGGCATAGCGGTTATTGGCCGCTAGGAAACGCTGACGTTCCCTTGTTCGGAGACCTCCATATGAAGACCCCCGAAAAAGAGAACGCAAGAACGATGCCTTCCAACCTGTATCGAACAAGGCGTCTCCGACATTGCTGTCGGCGGTTCCCTCACCTATGGGAACACCGTTCTTAGCATTCAAGATTATTTAACACCCATCCAAGTCCATTGCCGAGACTATCAGGCGTGGGTAAGGTTATCAACCTAGCAACTAATGCAAAACCGAACTGTCAATCTTCTGACGGGACTCACGGCCCCATCCGACGCAGGAACATACAGTTGAACACCGTCTGTTCCTCTCTGGCGTCAATTATAGAAACATTCAAAAGCTTTGTCAAGGGGTAATTCGATATTTTTTTAACTTTTTATCGAATTTCTTCCGTCGCTCTGAAAGCTATTAGTTCGTAATTGTCTTTATCGCATTCACGAACGTACTTTTTGAACGACTCAAAGGATTTGAACATCTCGCCAAGACTCAGGAACATGTATTCTCCGACCTCAAAGTCGGGCGCCCTTAGCTTGGTCTTGCCGCAGATATCAATGATTTCTTCCATCGATAGCTGTCGGTTACTGTTCTTTTCCACCACGTTGACTACATTGTAGTCGTACACGGGTTGGCGATGGGTTTCAATTCGGATGAATTTCAACGTCGCCATGATGGTTATAACATAACCGCTGGGCAAGTGTTTCTCGATAAGATGTCCAAACTGTTTGGCGATATCGGAACACACGTTGTAGTCATCCCCATCTTGTGGTGTGAAGTTTGCCAGTCTTGCGACTCGCTTTGTCTTCTTCCACCAAAGGTGCCCTGTCTGTTCCAACACCGTACAATACTTCAATTCAAGACCGATGTCAGTGCGCTGGAACCAGAAATGCTTGTTCAAATTTGATGAATAAAACTCGGAAAGGGCAGCCTCATCCAGTACGGACAGGTTGACGACATTCATGTCTTCGTAAACGCTCATAATGTCACCCTCTCGGTTAATCGTTGAACATATCAATCTGGTCTTTAGAATCAATCTCAGTCAGCAGCGATTCCATCGACTTTGATATATGTTTATATGTTGACATTCCTTCCGAAATTTTTTTGAGGCATTCTTTTGCAGTTTTTTCAGCTAAATCTATGATTTTTTGCTTTTTGTCATGCTTTTTTGCCTCATTTTCCGCTTTTTTCTTCTCTTCGGCAATCAAACCAGCCAATGCTTCGATGCGTCGACGGGCACATTCGATTACCACGCCGTACTGTCCGATACGATAATCTACGTTTTCTTCCCTCATGAGAAGGTTGTCGAGAATCTCGGCATCAATCTCGTTCAGCTGATACTCCTCGATGATTTCGTCAACTCGGGCGCCGTTCGGAAGGGCTGTCGGCGTAGGCCATTCGACCCCAGACTTCAACTGGCGGATTCTCTCGGAGGAGATATGGATGATTTTCTCGTAGTCAAGCTTCCTCGCCTCGGAAGGAGTCATGCCGCCTTCCGCCTTGGTACGGAGCGTCCTCTTGACGAGGTCGGCATCGAACGGATTCAACTGGAATTCAATCCAGATATCCCATGGCTGGATTTTGTGCTTTGCGTAGTCCGACTTTCCCACGTTATGGTTTCTTACACTGTCTGTCGCATTGTTCACTTCTTGCATTTGGTGGTCTCCTGTTTTAATACACTAAAATAAATTATTCGGAATCAACTCTATCACGAAATCTTCCTTTTTTAGCGAGTTGAAACCATAGGGGTCTTCGTCTGGATATCCCATAGGGTTGATACAGAGGTTTCCGACCTTGTATGCGGTATGCGTATGGCCCGCACACCAGAAGGAACCCCGTTTCAGCATGCCGATATATTCAGGCGAGAAATAGTAGTAGACCGAGTTGAACTTGTCATGCTCGTTCGGGACACGGAAATTTATCGGGGCGAAGTGAGTAACCATGACGTCGGGCTTCTGGGCGAGGACGGACCTGCACTGCTGGTTCATCCTCTCTCGGATACGAGTGATGTCGTTTCCCATGAAGTTCCAGTACTTGCCGTCGTAGGTGTTAGAAACCCAGTTGTTGTCCACTTCCTGCCTGCTGTGAGGTATGTCAAGGTATTTCAGGAAGGTATAGTCCCATATCCCAGTGCAACCTCCTATGGCGATTCCGCATACGGTTTCAACATTGCCATCAAGCATGTGCAGGTTGTCTACGGATTCAGCCAGATTGTGGAAGCATTCAATCTTTTCTTCGGTAGTCTTGAACTTTCCGTAATCCAGATGGGTCGTCATGTCGTGGTTGCCGAGACAGAATACGACATGGCTGTACATGTCGCAAAGCCTTTTGAGAATGTCTCTGGCCGCATTGAACTTGCTTGCTATGTCGCCTGGGATAATCAGAATATCTGCAGGAAGGAAGTTGGATACGAACGTATCCATCGACATCTCCTTTCTGTAATAGTCGTAGTGAAAATCCGAAAAAACAAAGGCCTTCATACCACAAAGATAGGATATGAAGGCCGTATTGTCAATAGGTGAAATTTTGCGTCGGCGGAGCCTTCGAGTACATATTGTCGAAACGGCTGAATCGTTTCTTCGTGAAAGCCCTCTTGCCGCCAGGAATATGGTGCCATCCGAACCACAGTTCGTCTGGGCCAGATATATAGTCACTAGGGATTTTCCCGTTGAACTTTATGTCTTCGATGTATGCCATCCTGTTAGAGAGGTCAGCATACTTACGCTTGGTCTCTGGGTTGTCCGCTTCCTCAATTCCAACCATGAAAGGATGCATCATGGCCTTCTGCAAGCAATACTTGCCGATGAGCTCAGCTATTCCACCGTTTTTTAGGGCTGCCTTGATTTCAGGGTCATTCTCGTATGCCGATATCCCAGCGCCACGGGAAGGGAACTTCATTCTGAGGCAATCACGTTCCCATTGGAGATACTTTCGGAAGTCCGACCTGTCCTTACGACGACGGTCGAACATCATGTTCAGCCATGCCTTTGCCTGTGCATCGGAATCGTACCTCTTTTCGGCATCGCTATATACGCCTGCTGAGGCAAAGTCCTTTATTCGAGGAATCCATGTAAGCGAATGAAGGTCTACATCAAACCAGTTGTCCTCGGGTACTTTCAAATTATACTTGTCCCTCAGTTCTTGCCACTTCTTGTTAATCTTGTTGAAAAACTCTTCCCTCGTATGCGGTTGGCTACTGAGGTACGTGGCATACGTGTCCATCCTTTCGTTCACGTCATTTATGATATCGCCCATGTTCTCGCCGTTAATCTTGGGGCGGTTGGCGATAATCTTATAAAGGTTGCTGGTAGCTTCCAACTGGCTCTTGGTGAGTCCAAGCTGAGATATAGCTTCCATGAACAATGAGTAGTTGTCAGTCATACGCATTCATCCCAAGTAAATTTACTTAACAGTCTTATCCTTTTGTTCAAGCAGGTGTTGCAGATGGTTGTCTATAAACATTATCTCCCAGTGGTAGGAGTTCACAATCCCGTTCGCAATCCCAGCGACAAGCGTACCCGTTCGGTTACGGTACACGGCGTAATGACGTTTCATCCTGTCGGCAATGATGGTGACCACGGAATCCTGGTAAGTTATCCCATGCATCTTCTTCCCGAGGAGATTGACTTCATCTACGTTCTTTCCGAATCGTTTCAGAACATCGACTGCACGCTGTATCATCTCAGCAACGTCGTAGTTGATGAGGAGTTTCGGTGCGTTCTGGTCGATTATCTGGCTGGTCTGCATTACCGCTTGCATATAAGAACCGATTCGTTATATACATACAGTTTATAACAGATATCCGCCCACCCAAGGTTATAAACTATGATTAAGTGAGGTGACTCTAACTATGCAAGGACTATTCTCCAAATCTCTTTTCGAGCGCATCGACAAGCTGGATACCAACCTTAGGATTTCCAGCGAATGGGCTAAACGAAAGTACAACGAGTTCAACTCTCGTTTCTTCGGCGGCAAACTGCCACAGGACGTCAAGTTCGAAATGTCTGGAACGACAAACGCTGTCGGAGACGCTTCATGCATCGTCAGCAACATGCCGTCCCCTGGAAGCATACAAGTTGGCGACAACTACGTGGGCAAACTCAAAATCCGCCTTTCAAACTACTTCAACGACATTACCGAGACCGAGGCCGAGGAAGTCCTACTCCACGAGATGATTCACATCTGGCAGTACGTCACCATACCGAAGGCCCAGTGGGGTGCCAACATGCACGGAACATCGTTCACGAACAAGATGAACGAAATCAACAGGATGTCTGGCGGAAAGTACAACGTGACCGCAACCAATGATTCCAGCATGAAGGCCCGTCACGCTGACGACCTCATGAAGAACAAGAAGGAATACGACGAACTTAGCGAATCGAGACTCATGTTCATCAAGGACAAGAATAACGACAGCAAGGTAGACGTAATCAGATTCAAGAACGAGGACGACATGAACCAGTTCGCCGAACAGTTCGTACCCATGCATGAACTCGAAGTGACTGGAACAGCAGCCCCACACGACATCGACGCTTACAGGTACAGGTTTGGTGCATTGAAACCAAACACGGAAGATAACCGCAACGGATACTACATCATGAACAAGAGGGATATCGACGAGGCCAAACGCCTTGGTGCAATTTCCTAGGAGAGAATACAATGTCATTGAAGAAAGAAATGTTCGAAGCCGAAATCAAGAAACTGAACCTGCCCTCCGCAATGGAAGCGGTGATTTCAGACCTTCACGACGCAACTTTCCCAGAGCATGACGACACTGAGTTTGTCGAGAAGGATTGGAAATCAGTGGACAAGGACCTTGGCAACGGAACGTCGTCGGTCGAAACCACATGATATTTCCACTTGTGGTCTTAGCAATCGTCGTCCTGACCATTTTGCTTTTATCGGGAAAGTTATAAAAAAAGCGGGTGTTCTATCCGCTATTTTCATATCCGTTCTACATAGTTTAGAGAAACCCACCCGTCAGTGGTTCGACCCCATCCACGCCTTTCAGCATAGATATTTATCTGGGTGCCCTTCTCATATTTCGTGACAACATTTCCTACAATGGGAGCTTCACGACAATTCAGATTTGCCGTTGTAGTTCCTGAATACAACGGGTTTCTAGGAAGCTTTTCCTTACCGATGATTTTAAGGAAGTCATACCAGTTGGATAGGCAATCCTCGTTCCTCGTCCACGGTTGCGGGCATTGCTTTCCGCTAATGCAATGGTGCATGATTACGTGGTCGAGAGGAATATCGTATTCCTTCATAAGCTTCTTTGCAAGCAATGCTGTACGTTCGATAACCTTGTCCGAAATACTCCAATCAGTATCAGTTACTTTGAGTGACTTGGTATTCTTCTTGTCGGAACACATCTCAATCGAGATACAGTTTGCATTACGAGCGGTCTTGTACAACGTTCCGCCAAGCGATGTTGTAAATTTCTTGTACAACTTGTCCCCAACTGCCCAGCAATACTGGTTCCTTATGTCTGGGTTGAACTGAACAACCTCATCTTGGTCTACAATAAAGTCAGCGCTTGCTTTTTTGGACTGCTTTCCAAAAGAAGTTGCAATCCATTTTGCCGTTCCAGCCTTGGAACTCGTGCCCGCAGTGTAGTGAATAACGAGATATTCTATCGGGCGGTTCTTTTTAACAGTTACATTATACATACTATGCACCAACGTCGGCACCGCCACCACCGCCTTCGTAGCAGCCAACAGCACAACCTTGCTTGTACGGTGAGTAGTTCATCCTGTTCGGGGAAGCATATCCAGTCACCATCGGCTGTGCAGTCGTGTTGAAGCAGTTTACGGGATACTTGCTCGGGAGATGCTTCTGAGCCCTGTCCATCATCTCCTTGATTTTGCTATCCGTCTTAATCGTCCCACGCTTCCACTGAATCTTCCCTGGGAAGAGTTCCTTCATTTCCTCTTTCGGGTCACGGTTGGCGTTCGGGTTAGTGGAAAGGGTCATCGGGTTCTTGTATGACCCCATGTCGTTCGAGTGAGAACTGTTTGTAGCCATGGGCGCCTGGATAGCGTCATGGATATTGTGGTTCTCGGCCATCGGGAGGGTCAGGTGTTGTTCAAAACCTTCGAAACACGCCTTATGCAGACGTTTGATTGCCTCCATCTGGTTCAAGGAAAGGCCAAGCTTTCCGATAGATTCATAAAACAGTTTCGTATCCATACTCATAGTTTATAAACTATTTGCATGAAGGTAAACGGATTCATCATACCCGTGAGGGGAAACTGCCGAGCTATGAACGAGGAGCGAAAGAACTTCTCGGTCATGACACATGTTTCCGAGCATCTGTGGAACGACAGACTTGGGGCCTATGTCGAACGTTCGGAGAAGGCCCAGATTAACAACCCAGTCATGTCAAGGGACAGGAACCTCGGGGTGAGGTTCCACTACCGCAGGCATAATGCGTTCCTCGACCAGGAGCGCTACGACAGGATGTCGGCTGACTTCGTGAAGAGGCAGGGTGTATTCATAAAGTACTACACCGTGACGATGGACGTAGACAGCAACTCGCTGTTCCACGAGGACAACTTGCGTACAGTTGACAGGGAGTTCGACTTCCAGGTGCTAATCGGTTTCCAGCCGCAGAAGGAACTTTACGACAGGTACGGAATCCAGTTCGACGGAAAGATGGAGCTCCAATTCCTGATGACCTACTTCCTCGAATGCAACTACCAGTCCCTGAGGGAACACGGCATCAAGCCCTTGTGCTCCCCGACGGAGCACAACCCAATCTGGTACCAGCGAGGATATGAAGATTTCCGTTACTATGGTTACACCGCCCAGCAGATTTTCCCCAAGTCGGGCGACATGCTCAAGTTCGAGTTCAACAACATCTTGTATCAGGTGACCAAGATTTCCGACGAGCAGCCTGAATACGAGTACAAGCAGAGAAAGTACTGGTGGAAGGTATTCGTGGATACGGCTGTGGATTCTGGACAGAAGATATCGGACGACGTTTTGAAGAAACCCGAACAGGAAAACTTCATCAACAACCTCCTCGGAAAGACTACATTCGAGAAGGGAGAAATGGAATCTGGTGCGGATGCTGCAAAGGCGACGACACAGGACGAATACCCATTCGCCGTCAACGCCACTGTGGACGAACTCAAAAAGGACGTCCTGTTCAGGCCGCCCGAAGTTCCAGAATGCGTGGAAAATGTTACCGAATCCCCGTCGTACCAGCCTTGCGAAAAGCTGCTCGGCGGGTGGTAGCTACGTTTTACTACGTGCGCTCAATACGGTTTCACGAGTAAACCCTTTTAGGTCCCAGAATTCAGACAGATACTTAACCGTATCAACTTCTGTTGCACTGGAACGATGTAATGGTCCATGGCCTCGTTTCACCTCATTGCCAGACTTTATTGCAGAAGTCAATACTGCTTTCCATTTTTCGCTACTGCTACTCATAGTCTATTCACCAATAGAAAGTGCTGTATTCAACCACTCGATTACAGGCGTGTTGTCCTCGCCTTCGAAGTATTTTCCACCAATGCTTTCGCCTTTTTGGATTATGCAATGAACGCAGTTAAGATTTTCAGCATCAATAATGGCAGATACCCTGTAGTCGCCTTTCATTAGGGAAACTTCAACATCGTCGCTAGAAAACACGAACTTTATCGAGTCAGGCTTTACCGATACCTTCTTGATGATGTCTTCCAACCGAGAGGTAAACTTCTGCATCTTTACCGTGTAAGCATACAGGTCAAAAGGCCTACCCTTGGTCATCATAAGCTCAATGCGGCAATACGAATTGAGCCCCCGACTCACAGCGGCTTCGATGAGGTCTGGCTCAATGACCTCGACGGACAATACGGCGTGGTTCTTTTTCATCGGAATTCCCTCTCGATTTCACTTCCGTCAACGCCCAAGCGACAAATGCATCGGAGCAATCCTCGGACTCTTTGTATCGTTTACAGAACTTGAACGCAGGGCACTCTTCGCATTCGTCAGTTGCAAATACCCTCATCAGTCTGCGGATATTCTTTTCGTTCTTGACAAATTTCTGTATCCTGTTCATTATTCCGCCTTTACATGCTTGAAACCCAACTTCATTGCTTCGGCCACAGTGATTTCATCACCATCCTTGTACACCTTTCCTGTTTTTTCGTTGACTTCACCAGCCTTGAACGTAGAAGCAGGAACAGGATAGCCAGGATGGAAAGTGTACATCACTTCCCCAAGACCTTCCTCGGGCCCGCTGATAAGAATAGTGAACCCGACATACTTACGCTTGTCCGTCTTGATGCACAGCGACAAGAAACCAGTGTTCTTGAAATCGTTGAAATGGCATACGTCATCTGGGTCGAACTCAGCAAGGTCGAGCATTCCGTGATGGCCATGGATATCCGTGGTAATCACAGCATTGCAACCAGGGGAGAGAACGCCATTATTATCCACCCACCTACACCACCTAGCGTTCATCAAGGCGTTTTCCAAGTCCTCGACACTCGTGTAGTCCGTCGTGGAACCGATTCCATTAGCGAGTCTTTGCCTCAGGCAAGAATTAAAATAATCAGGAAGAACCCTCTTGGTCTTCTGGATTAAATCTTGGATTTGTTTGTCTAAATACGTCATACCGTCTCCTCGGTTTAACACCTATACTGAACCAACAACTTAGTCAAAACACCGAAACCCACGACAGGAACGATGATTGAAATAATGTAAACAAATTCTCTTAGCATGTTGTATGTACACTTATCTAGGGAATCAGCCCAATTCCAGGCATTCCATACGGCAAGTGCAGCGAACAGCAAATCAAGAAAGATTAACGTAGTGCGAATTTCTTCTGGCATATCAGCACCCATCCGTTTTTGGGCAAAGGTTATCACCAAGCAGTTCCTTAACCGCCTTTTCAATTTGTTTCATATTGTAGCAATTCGACTTCTTGTGTCCTTTACTGACGACGTAGTAATCCGACAGCCACGGGTCCTGATGTTCTTTCCGTACGACAAGATGAGTTCTTCCACAATAGATGTGGTATTCGGAATCAATGACATAGAATGAGCTCACCTCTACGCCAGCGTACATCTGGTTGGCGCTATCCTTGTTCAGATTGGAAACCAAGTTGGATATATACGCTTTAAGCTTCGGATTCTCCTGGTCTTCCTCAAACCATTTAATCATTTCTTCTTTAGAAGGAGACATAATCATTCCTCCATCCTTTTTGTGTATGCTTTACGGAATGCTTTCACGAGCGCAATACCGACAGCGAAAAGGACAGTCGCTATTCTGACACCAAGGAGGATATCATGCAGCCTGAGCTTTGCTCTGCGGTACGCTTCTCTGGGTCTCATACAGCTTCCTTCTGCTGCGACTTGCTCTTCACATAGAAGAACACCCAGTCTCGGGCATTATTCTGGTTGGTGATAGGCAGTTCCTTGCTGCACACCGCATTAGCCGCAGTCATCTTTTCGACAATCATGGGCTTCAGGGTAGACATCGCAGTATCCTTGTGGGAAATTTCACGGCCACGGAACTGAACAGCAATCTTGACAGGATGGCCAGCTGCGATGAACTCGGCTGCCTTGTTCATCTTCGTGTTGAAATCGTTTTCCCCGATGTTGGGTCCGAACGTAATGGTCTTCTCTTCGGAACGGCGAGCGTTTTCACGGTTCTTCTTGTCCTGTTCCTTCTGGGCCTTCTTTTTGAGGTACTCTTCCTTCTTGCGGTCACCAAGCTTGAAGATAGCAGCCTTTTCGTTAACAACGACAACATCAAGACCCTGGTCTTTTGCCAACGTTTCCGCCTGACCGTAGGTCATCTGTTCGATTGTTCCATCATCTTTCTTCAAACGAATGGAAGCGTTACGGTCGAAGGTCTGGGTTTCGGTGAAGTCCTTAGCACTACGCTTAAAACCGTAGTTGCCGTTGTTGTAGGATTTGTACATTTAATTTCCTTTTTTGATGTTTGACCGAGGACTGTTTGTCCCCATGCCATAAGAATATAGCTTATTAAATCAAGATTGTCAAGGGAAATCTTGAAAAAATGTATCGTAAAATAAAATTTACTTAAAATCAGTCTTCGTAGGCTGGATTTAGATACCCGTCAGCTGCCAAAGCGACATATTTAGTCTTGCTTCCTTCGGGGTCAGGTTCATTTTCTACAACATCAGGGTACACCGCAGATGTTCCTATCACAGAGTCCATCAGTACGACATACGGCAAATCGTCCATGTCGCTGAGGTCTTTAATCCAGTAATCGGTTGTTTCAGGGTCGTCATCATCAGTAAGGATAAGAACACCATCAACAGGATAGATACACTGAGGTTTCATCGCATTGTACAAGTCTACGAACTCCTGTACAGATATAGGAGTGTTGTAGAACCTGAAATCGTAAGACTTCGGTATCTTGATTTTGGTCGTGTTGGACTTGATAACCCAGTTCTCGTCTATCGTTCTCCATGTGAGAGCATTTCCGATTACGACCCTCAACGGATACGGATTTTCCGACCCGTCCGTCGGGACATCGTGGCTCAGCAAGGCATTGTAAGTTATATAACTTTCGTCACGAGAAGCTTCCTCTATGGTAAACGGTATCGGTCGAATCTCGCCACGGGTAGAGTATGCGTAATAGGTCTCGTCTTCTTTCAGCTTTCCGCTGATTGGAACCTTCAATGTATAATGTCTGAGGTCAGACGGTTCCTTAATCGTCAGAGGATAGTCCACACTGCCGCTGAACTGCCAAGACGGGTCGCTAATCTCGATGCCGTAACCTACCATACGGTGACGGTAGATTTCAACATAGTAGTCATCCTTATTGAAATCTTGTGTCAGCGAGATATACGCCGTGGCAACGCCCTTATCGTCAATACTGGAAACACGAGCCATCATCTTAGCGTCCAATACGTTTCCATTAGAGACATTGACCACATCGCCGACCTGTACATCATCAACGAACCCGTCATTTGGTACGACGAATTTTATCGTGCCAGTGGCGACATTCGCTTCCTTTATAGGAACTTCCCTGAAATAACTGTTCACTCCATCGTCGTAAGACACGGGGAGGAGTTCAAACCAATCGGTAACATCGACCATCTCAACGGTGGCCGCACCAACCTGCTGCAAACGATACGCCACATACTCCTTAGGATTCTTCGAGGTGCGTCCAACAAGGGCGTACATAGTCCAGTAATCGACACGGTCATCATCCATAGTAGCCTGCCAGAATACCATGCTGAACCCAGTCGAATCACCACTGTTGTACTTCGTATCCTCTCCTTTTGAGAATGCTGTGTACTCGTGGTCGCAAAGAGTTCCCTCATTGCAGTCTGGGAATATGACATCATCGACGCAGCTATCGTCAAGGACGATATCTTCCAACTCGAATCTGTACTGTTTGTCGAACGATTCAACCTCACGGGCGCACTCGTCAACCAGCGGGTCTCCGCTGTTACCTGGCATAAGTTCCTTGTCAACTTCCGTCTTCACCTGATAGTCGGTTATTCGGATTCGTTTACCAGGAACAAGCGTACCGTCCTTCTCACCACATTTTCCGACGACCTTAACCGTCCTCGTGGCTGTATTCAATACGCAAGAACCGTTCAGGTAGTAATACCAGATGTGGTAAATTCCGCACTTGCAGAAGTTGATATCGTTGTAGGTGACGATGTCATTGGACATGTCAACCGTGTTCCCGCTATACTGGCCCGCCTTGCCAAGATACTTCCATTCTCCGCACATGATGCGGTATAGGCCATCCTGTCCGTCAGCTTGATTCTGCAGGTTCACCACCATTCCGCTTTTCAGGTTGACGTTGCCGAGCCAATAGTTTCCGTACCTTCTTCCGACATTGCTGTCGATTGTCGCCGATACAGTCTCGGTGACACGGGCGCCAAGGTCGATGAACATATCATCGGTAACGGGGCCGTAATACTCCCACGCACCCTTCTTGACAACCCACAAGCCGTTCCCGCTTACAGTTTTTCCGTCGACCGTATAAGATGTGAACTGCGACGTGAGCCACACCAAGTCATTCTCCTGCAACTTGATTCCGTTAAGCGTAAGCTCACCGTACTTGTATTGGAGATACTCGTTATACTTCACCTTTACGGAAATGTATCTCATTGCACAGCATGACTGCGGGTCACGCAACTTGACATACATGTCCTTTCCGTAAGTAGACATCGGGGTGTTCGCATTGCTCGGGTCGTTATCAGTGTTCAAAACAACGTCTGACGTATAGATGCAGTTCGCACCCGTCGTGTATTTCCCGTCAAACTTCGAACCGTCGTACACATACCTGATAACAGGGAAATCGACACGGTAGGACGGCTGCTCTTCACCACAGCCCTTTCCGCTCAATACTATCTTACTCTTTCCGCAGACCTCTCGCCCACGCTCGTCCGTTGGGAACATTCCCTGCATCAGGTTTATCCTGATTTGGCTCTGTTCAATGTCAAGTTCATACACGGGCACGTTAGCGGAGCTTACACCGTCGTACATCTGAAGTTCAGTACAAGAAGTGCTCGTACCTTCCACGATAAAATCGTTATGACACTTGTCGATAGGGAACTTCAATAGGCCGATATCCTCTATCCTCTGCCCGATTACGACGTTACCGTCCATGAGAAGTGTCGTGAACTGTTCGTTGCTAGGAGATTTAAGACCTATCGAAGAGTCAAGAGTCAAGCTCACCGTAGTGTCGAAGAAGAGTTTCCAAACCTTGTATTCGACACCATCTACGGTCACGTTACCAGAGACATCCTTTCCGAACTTGCCGACAGGATTTCCGTCAACATAGAATATGGCCTTACCCTTGATGTTTCCCTTGCTCATGATATACAGGGGAGTCAAAGTGTCAAAGGTTCCTTGTACCATGGACTTGCCGACATCGATGTAATCATAGTATGTGCCGTTCGGAACAACCCTAGTCGTAAACTTCCTTTCATCAGTAGCATCCGTATCCACTGGCCGTTCGAGGGTCAGCGTATGGTCGTTCTGAACATACTTCACTACGATTGGGCCAGTTATCTTAACACCGTCTCGATAGATGGCCGACTTGTCAATGACATAGTAGATGTCGTTTCCGAATTCATCCACGCCGACCTTGTATTTAAGGGTCAGCACGTCGCCTGGGCTAAACATCTCCTTGATTTTGTATCGAGACGGTATCCTGATGCTCTGGTAGAACATCTGGCAGAAACGGGTCTCGAATGAAGCATGTTCAGCAATAACCTTGTCATCCTCGTTTTCAAAAAGAACGTGGAAGTAGTCAAGGAACTCACTCAGGTTTACTGATGTCGGGTCAAAGTCCTTGTTACACGGAGTCCTTCCCTCGGCATCAAGAACAGGAAGCATATTAAAGTTCAGTACAATCTGTTTACCGAAAGTATTAGCCTCGGTCGCCGCATTCTGAACATAGCCAGGTATGACAGTGTATATCGAGAGCGTACAGTATTCAACATTGCCGTCGACATCCCTAACAGTCAGTGCCAAGTCATTTACAACTGGGCATTCACATGCCTGTACATTGATGAGGGCGCACCTGTACAACGTCAATTCGTAGTATGCAATCTTATAGTCAGCACCCTCGCCTTCATTCGCAAGGCCCAAACTTTTTAAACTAATCGGAGTTAGTTCAAACAATCCGTTCTTATCAGCCAGTTCAAGTTCGATACCATCATTGACATATATGCGAGAAACGAACTGACCTGTATAGTTTCGGCCATAGATAATAAACGGTGTTTCTATTTTAATGTTATCGCACAACGCCATCGAGGTAAACCACTGATTCAATCATCAATAGTTTATACCCCGTCCAGCTCGGAAAACGAGAGGTCTGGGACCGAAGTGGCCGACTGGTCTACCTTCTTCCCTACATCGGCATACGCTTCGTCGCAAGGATACATAAGGATGTTCTTGTATATCTCCCACAGCAGGTCTGGAACCTCAGTCGCATGAGATGGTGGAATACCAAGCCAACAACGGTCATTCTCAACAAGGGCGAACCTGACCCACTTTTTGCATTTCAGTCTGGAGAAAAGAAACTCCATCCTCATACGGTACATGGATTTGTCCCCAGCGTAGGAATGCCTCTTTTGAACATATTCGCTCTTGAACGTAAGACATAGCTGGACAGAGCCGCCATCCAGCACGTTCACTATGATGCCTATATTGCAGTCCTTGACTTTCTTCTCCGACTTGATGGTAACAACTTCCATTAGCGCTATACCCTTCCATTCGTCTATGGATGAGTACTTCTTGAAACCATACGCAGTGGTCGTCTTGTTCCACCGTTCCAGGTGGTAGCCGTTGATGTCATTCAACAGGTCAGAAAAGCTGTATTCTTCAATAGTACGCATAAAAGCAAATATAATCCATTTATATGTTTTTGGCAAGGGGTGTGCGAATATATAAACTAAATGAGAAAAGGTAGAGACATCCTGACATACAGGTCTGTCGACACCACATAGAAGGTTTATTATGGGTACGTTAAAAAATTCTGAATACGCTTATCGCAGTGCTGGTGACAACTTCGACACCCACCCAGATTACCGACACGACATGTTCACTATGTGCCAGGAATATGCCAAGAACGTGAGCGACATTTCCAGCGGCAAGGCAAAGAAGTTCCTTGACCGTGCCTATAACCAGAACTACTGGCATACAGCAGACAGGCTCGCTGCGGAACAGGACAAGTTCCTTGAAGACGACATGGTGAACAATACCCCAGGTCGTGGCTACCGCAACTATCGCCGCATGGAGTACGACATCCCCAAGGATGCCAGCAACATCGGCAAGTCCGCACAGAGAGACCGTGAGGCCGCCGAGGAACGTGGTGTATGGAACAAGGACGAACTTCTCAGGAACCTGAGACAGAACCGTTTCGCAATCTGTACTACTGCTTCTGCTACATCCGACAAGCCGATTACTCAGAAGGACTATCAGGACCAGATTAAGCTTTAGTTGTGGTGAATTGCCTCCTTATAGCCACAACAAAGGAGCCTCCCTGCAAAGGGAGGCTTTCTTGTTATATGGGGCGAACCGCTAGTCCTGGTGCTTCTTCTTGTACTCTTCGTATAAAGTTTCGAGGAACTTTACCGCCTTGTCCTTCGGCATCCTCTCGGTCGCCTTGCACTGAGTCTTGAAGTACCGTTTGAACTTCTTCGGTTCAATCTGGGAAATCGGTATCGCATCAACTACATGCCAGCCATAGTCCTGAAACGGGATGAAACCAGCCATTTGCAGCATTACAGTGAAATGAATGTAATTGTCGCTCATCGGTTTACCTTCGGCATCACATACAGGCAACTTGCGTCCAACCCACCTCAGAAGTTTGTTGTACGGAGTGCAGATGAAGTTCCACGGCCTACGGACCAACCTGAAATAAAGGCTAGGCTTTATCAGCAGGGCGTTATTTCCGTATGTCGCTTTGACAAATTCTACGAACTTGGTCCTTGGTAGACGAAGGAGCTCATCCATTTCAGCAAGCGTATCTACATATTCTTGCATTGTCATAATCGGTACCTCATTTCTTGTATCTCCAAGCAGTCACATTAGATGAATCGAACGGGTTTCCCTTGTCGTCCTCGATGTACCAGCGTTTGTCGTAGTCTTCTACTTCTTCACCGTCCGAATCGGTATATTTGAACAAGTCTTCACCAGCCCACACCATACCTTTCTTAACGGTGCCGTCAGCCATTCGGTATTCAACCTCATGGCTATCCCAATCGTAGGCAAACTCGTCGCTAACATCTGACACAAGCGACCAGTCAGAAACTTCTTTCCATTCTGACCACTCGTCCATTACTTGGCCTTCTTGGTCTTCTTGGTCTTTTTTTCGTCCAGTTTGATAACCTTCTTGTTGACGAATTCCTTGGTGAGGACAGGCTTCTCTTTCTTGGCCTTTGCCTTACCCTTCTTCTTTCTAGGAGTCTTTCCTTTCAGTGCGGCATTAGCTTCGTCAGAAGTCTCGGACTCGCATTCACCCATCAATCCAGCCTCCTTGGCAATCTTTTCGCAAACCTTTAAGGCGGTCGGGCACGCTTCCTTCTTGTGCGGAATTGACTCATCGTTCCACAGGCGGTCGTGGCAGCAGCCCTTCATTCCTTCAAGAAGCAGGATGATGAGCTGGTACATGGACGGCACGTCACAGTTGAGCACAGTCGGTTCAGAACCCTTGATATCCGTGTCGCACTTAACCGTTTCGACCTCGTCCAGGGTGTTGGTGGAACTCGATATGAGGTTGCTAGCAACACGGCAGAAGCCTTCCTTCACCGAACGCTCGATTCCTTCGAGGAATGTGTAAATCTTGCTGTAATCTTCGCTGTCCAGCTTCGTGCAGAGATTGGTAACGAAGGCATGACGGACAATGTCAAAATCGGCGATTTTGTACTCGTTTCCAGCATTCTTACGGCCTCGACCAAAAAACTGGTCAAAACAGGTCTTCTGTTCGTCGATGGTAAGGTTGAGGTTGTTGGAATGGATGGTAAATGTATGTTTCATGGGGTATCCCTCTGTTAAACTAATGTTAAAATACATTTTTCGGAAGGTATTTTTGTATAGAAACGGTTTAATTCCACCGTGATAAACTATAAACGAAAACCCGTGAGCCAATATGTTCGATTTCAGCAAATTTTTCAAAAAGATGTCCGCTAAGACGGATTCCAAAATAGAGTTAAAAGACGTGCCCATAAAGGCAGATTCGTCCGTATCCAGCGATGACGGCGATACCACGCTGAACGAATACGTTACCAAAAACATCGACTACCTCGTTACGGGTATAGCACTAGGCGATACCAGCAGGTATTTCAACACGGACAAGTATTTCGATGGAGACAATAAAATTGACAAGGATGAAGGCCATCTAATACAAAGCTGTTCTGTAATCACAGAAGACGGAACAGAAAGCGATGACAGATACGCTTTCAGAATAGGCTCATCACTTGGCGATGCCGAGTACGAAGTACCAAGGCCAGGGGGAACCTTAATATCTAGCGTTAGCGGTTACGCCCATTATGACGACGATGCCAGTATCGACCAGAGAGTTCCCGTCGTGATGAGTGTCGTTCCGAAATACACCCTTATAAAGAACCCACAGCCAGTAGCCGATAATGACGACGTATATGCTCACGCCATGGCAATGTTCGGTCTGTTCGGCAGTGGATGCGAAACCTACAAGTGGGCAAAATCCGACGACAAGTACAAGAAGAAAAACTGTGTTCTATCTTACTCCACTCTGCAACGACGCATGAGCAAGGTTGCAAGAGACGTTAGGGAAAACAGGTTCGAGGTCGAAGTTTCTACCTATTACGACCTTGTTGACCCGAACGCAGCTCCGCCAATCAAAGGGCAATCCGCCATCGACGTTACCACCGTTAACCTTCCAAGGCGTATGAACGCTACTGGGGTAACCAATGCAGGCACAAAAGAGTTTTGCGACAGAATGCAGGGTTATGGCTACATGATTGATTGCACTGGCGACAACCAGACCCCGTTCTTGCCTTCCTTGCGTGACGCATTCGAGGCATACTTCCCCAAGGAAGAAGTTGCCGAAGATTTCGAAGACCAGTTCAACGATGTGCTTGCTGGAATAAAGAGCCTCTGGGCTTTGAAGAAATGCCTGAAAAAATCTACACGAAACAAGATTCAGAAGGTCTCTGGAACCGATTTCCGTAACGCCACCGCACAAGAAATCGCATACGCAGACTCGAACCAAACTTTCCTGATAGATGTCGAATCTCTGAAATGTAAGATGGGGGCGGACAAGGATGATGACAAGGCGAGCGATGTAAACTGCTACCTCACTATTGTAACTCCATACTACGCCTATGGGAACTATAATCGATATCAATATTCTGGACAAGGCAATGGTCTATATTCCTACAGCAGACTGAAATACCCCGTGAACTACACTGATTTGGGTAAAGCCTACAAGGACTCCAACTATACAAACGCACTGATATCATATACCGAATACAAATTGCCAGATTTCTTCGACCTGCTTGAAAGTATCTACGATACCTATGTAGCCCCTCGATATACAACTCTCAACAAGTACGCATGGCTTGCCAACCTATTGAATCATGCGATAGCAGGTGCAACCATCCCGATATCCAACGCTGTTAACAACGTTATATACGCAGCACCCACCGTAGGTCAATCATACGATTCGATTACCGAATACATAAACGGACACCAGGAGATGACAATCAGAGTTGTCGACTGGTATAGCAGCGCCGACTATGATGAGGAAACCAATACCGCAAAAACCAAGCGTAGCCAACTCATCCCGCTATTCCAGGCGGATTCATCACTAACGTCATCGCATTTGCATGACAAGATAAGCATTGTTGACGATATCGACGACATTGTAGACAAGTTTGACGCCGCAATCGTTGCTATGGCGTTTTTACACCCAGCAGCGGCAGCCATACTAAAAATAAAACTCAACTCGCTGAAACGTGAAGTCGACGATTTCAACCGTGTTGTTAATAGGATTAAATACTTCGAATACTATACGGCAGACTCAGTATTCGAAAGCAAAGAGCGCCTCCTCCCGAACCACATGTGCTTTCATGTCACGGACGGAATACCTATCACTGCAAGGTACCCCGCAAGATTCTTGGTTGCTACACGCTTGTACAAAAGGGTGAAAAAGAAGATACGCTTCCTGTATTTCTGGAGAACCGTAACTAAGACAAAGTATATCGGCACACGCTGGACGGAAATCAGGTTCATCAACGTCGGTCTGTACAGCAAGTATCCGAAGGACATGAGGATACCTAGGCGGATGATACCGTTCGAGTCAAGCTACACATACGGAACTGATGTGATAGTAACCCAGGAAATCCCGAGCGAACTCGAACCAGGCAAGAAGGTATCCCTGAAAGTGGACAAGTACCCAGATGAAATCTCGGGCACTATAACGGATGCCCATACGATATCACTCGATAGTCCGACCGACATCCCAAAGAGCGGAAATACGCAATACTTCATGGTGGGCCTAGACGACACTAAGAGCGGCGATGAGACTACGCAGGTAAACATCGAGTACAACCTTCCGTATTTCCCGTACGACGAGGAAATCAGAGGCTACGCCTTCGGTTCTTACGGCCCGTTCGACCAGTCGAGATACGCCATCAAGGACCGTAGCGGAAGTTTCGGTTCTGGAAAGGACGGATGGCAGATATTCCACGACACAAGCAAGGAGATATCAAGCCTTCGAAAAGGCATCAACATCTACCCGTGCGTTGCATACCTTCTCAAAATACTGAAGGACGAGTTCGGAGAGGACAGGGTAGAACTTGTCGAGACCACCCGTTCCGTTGACGACCAGAGGGCAAGATGTCTCGGTGGAAGCGAGAGCGCCTTCCTATCATGGCATAACTACGGACTTGCCGTCAGGATAATGATTTACCAAGACGATAAGCAGACTCCTATCAAGGACGGTAGCGACGACATGATGAAGCTCATCGATGTCGCCAAGCAGTTCACGGACGACTGCCTGGAAGGCAAGTACGGAGCAAGGTTCAACATCGTGTGGTGCGGACGTTTGACGGTCGGGGCCGACCTGTTCGACTGGGAATTCCTCCCGATTGGAGTGAACCACAAGGACGCACCCAAGTTCAGGGATAGCCTGATATCCCAGCGTGACCCGATAGTCGATTTCTCATACGTTCCCGCAAGCAAGTATGCGAAAAAGCCGTCGGCTGCATTGCTGAAGGACAAGACTACGCTATGGATACCTAGCACTTCGTCAGTATACAAGAACGCCGATACATTTGGCAAAGTCAGGTATGTAAGTCCTAAGTCAATCCGCAACTTCAAGTTCCCGAATAACCTGCCTCTGATTAACCTGATTGAATATCTCAGGATGATTCAGTTGAAGATGGATGCTTACGGAACAAAAATGCCTAACAAGGGCGACATGTACGAATGGATTAACAAGAACAAGGTAGCATACCAGCAGCTGCTTGTGTATTTCGGTATGATTGGAAATCTACAATCGTTCCGTGCCCTGCTCGCAGGTGAATACATCACCCGATACAAGCCAATCGTTCTAAGCTACTATTCGACCGACCCAATCGCATTTGTAAAGAACTTCCTCGGAGACGAGTACTACAAAATCCAAATCAGGGCGGAAGACATGATTGACGCCTCATACATAACGCTGTCCGACGGAAGGCTGCACATCCCGTGCGGCGACGGAAGACCATACCTTCCCCAGTCGGTTGACAACTTGTTCGACCAGAAGCAGGTTACGAAGGAACACTACGAAAGGGGCCGCTGGGTTAATGGCATATTCGTTCCAGCAACAGTTGAAGACGAATATGTGTCCAAGTCATCAGTCATCGGTGGTTACAACAACTTCGTTCCTGTCGGTGGAGATGCGTACATTCTTCACGCATTCATCGGAGACCAGATTAAGCAGGAGTTCGATGCAATCGTCAAGATGTTCGAAGGATACAAGGGTGAATTGATGTTCGACTCCTTCTACAACGGACCGTACGCAGACAAGTACGAACAGCTCGAAAACGAATTCGGCATAATCGCAAAGCAAGACCTCATCGACTTTGACAAGTTGAAGAACATGCTTACCGTGGCCGACCTGAACGAGCAGTCCAATGGAACTGCCATCACCACGGTCACTGGGGAAGACGGAACAGAGTACAAGGATATCTACGAAAAGGTTGTGTCCAATGCTGAGGTAGCTGGAATGAAACTGGCGTCCCTCAGCTCAGAACACCTCGAAGTGAATCCGCCAAAAGCGGAAACTGTCACGGTGGAGGATGTCTATAAGATAATCAACAACGGTAATGCCCCTACGGCAAACGACATCGTCAATTTCAGGAGACATAGAGACTAGCTTAACGCATTGAAATGAGCGGCATTTTGCTTGCTCTTTCTGCGTTCCTCCTTCTCGATGGCACGCATCTTAGCGTTTACTTCCTGCCGATGTTTCACGTTGGCCTGGTGTATGCTACGCCTTACTGCACGGTTGTATTCCAACCTTTTCGGTGAGACATGACCATTCTCAACGAAGTCTTCTGGGTTCATGCCAAGGACTTCACCCACCATGATTTCTTCGTCAGACATCGTACACAGAGCGTTCTTTCTGGCGGTAGCGTTCACACGGGCTTCGTCAACCCTCT
>Ga0247610_10000691_pt1 | contig 46191 bp, 80 predicted proteins | sample 174DNAGHGhighgp2_FD_193483 | JGI IMG/M metagenome (GOLD analysis project Ga0247610, IMG submission 193483) | Sheep rumen microbial communities from Palmerston North, Manawatu-Wanganui, New Zealand - 1742 DNA GHGhigh gp2 | ecosystem: Host-associated > Mammals > Digestive system > Stomach > Rumen...
ATTGGCCACGCCACTTTTAACTCTTTTCATAAGGTTTTCCTCCTATTTAGCATTAATCTTTTTGGATAAGTCGATTATGTGTTCCACGAACTTTTTAATGTTTAAGAACAAATCGACTAATTTGTATTTTTCTTTTACGGCACGAAGCACATAAGCGTATTTCTCTTTTCCGCTTAACGTTTTTGCTTCGGCTTCAATCATTTTTTCTTCGATAAACTTTTTAATGTCGCCACGAACGAGAGCGACAATAATGCTTGCGATAGAGCCAAGAATTACAACCCCTAGCACTATCAATGTAATAATTGTTTCGATTTGCATAGTTATTTTTTAATCACTTCTTTCAAATGAGCAATTTCGTGTCCGTGAGTTAGAACTTTATCACGCAAGTCATCAATTTCTTGCCCGTGATGTGTAATTCTCTCATCAAGTCTTGAATTATCACTATTCAATTTATCAATGCTATCATTTAGTTTTTGTATTGATTTATTAAGGGTAATAATAGGTTTTACAATTATTGCTACAATTATCGAAGCAATCCCTAATAAAGTTGCAATACAACCGATTAACATACCCATAAATTGCGCTTCACTCATTAGAACTTCCTCCTTTCCCAAATATAAATAAAAGGGTGTCTAATTTATGACACCCTATTGTGTTTTTGAAGATACCGATTTATCTCTACTTTAATTTTATTGTGCTTTTTCCAAATAATCAATTATATATTGATAATTTGTGCCATCAATTCCGTTATCGTGTATCTTTTGTGCAGTGTTTAACTCGGTTTTTGTAAGGTTTATCTTGCCCTTATCATACATTTTTACTGCTATATATATGTGATACCACTCTTTATCAGCGTGATTTAAGTTTATGTATCTTTTAAGTAAAGCAATATATTGTGTTTTTATTGTTTCATCAAACATATCAAATGAAGCAAAGTCAATCTCGTCGCCCTCGATATGTTCCATAAAAGGATAAATGTAGCAACCAAGAAACACTTTTTTAGCCTTTTCTAGCGTTGTAAAGTGAATATCAATGTCATGTTCCGTGTTGTTTAACACTGCTTCTCTACGCTCGCTTTCAGTATCGTAATAATAGATATAATCTATATCGTTTGATTTTGGTAGAATTAATGAACTACCGCTTTTGTATTTTGCTCTCAACATAATTATTTATCCGCCACTAAAATAAATGAATTGCCCGAAGTTTGACTACTTGCATTAAGAAACCAACAATAAACATCAGTGTCTAAATCGCCATTTTCACTAGCATACATACTAGCGTCAAGTTTAGGGCAGTTTTCATAGTTTATTCGTAAGGTTTCATGTCCGTTAATTAAGAGAGTATCTATACCTTGACTTGAAGATATTTTCAAACTCATTTGGTCGGGGTTTGGGTTATAAATATCAGCATACCACTCGTCCGCTTGTGTTGAGGTATAAACGGATTGAACGATTGGGTCAGCAAGGTATTTATCATAACGACCTTTAATTTTTGCTTTATAACTACCCTTATAAGTAATAGTAAGTTCTTCAATAGTTATTTTCATACCATTATTAGTTGTAATGTTATCTAACAATTCAATAGATGGGTCAAAACGGCATTGTATTTCACATGTTTGTTGTGGTTGCAAGTATTGTGTAATATGAGTGTCTAAATAAACTTGGTGCATAAGACTAACTATATTCACATTAAAAATACTTGTTTTTCCGTTTTCGGTATTTGCATAGTTGCTATAAGCATAACCACCTATTTCATAGTCAAAGTCGGTAGCCCCACTTCCGCTTGCGCTTGCTACAATATGGTCGTTGTAAATGTCAAAACTTTGAGTAATTGTTCCACTAGGTTGAGTGGCATAAGCGATTGTATCTTTGGTAATAAAAGCACCATCATTATCACAATATATAGTAAAATTACCTCTATAAACGGGGGCTTGATAATATATTTCCATTGTTTGCCTTGCAATATTTGAAATTGAGTTTGTGCTTGCACCCAAATTAAGTATTTCAATCACTACGTTGCTTGGCATATCCATTTTCTCAATATGTGGGTAAGTAGTAATATTTAGACTATTAAAATAATGAACATGTCCGTAATCGGTGTCCTTGATAATAATTTGTCCGTCCATGTCTAATGATAAAGAACGCATATTAACAAAGCATAATTCTTGTAATGCTTGACCTAATGTAATCTTACTAGGGAAATTACGAACATTGTGATTATTTGTTCCACTTTCGCTATAAGAAATGCCCGTTAATTGACTACTTAAAAATGTTCTAAAAGTATTTGTGTAAGTAATAGTCCCGCCATTATCAATCGAATATAGTTGAACTGAAATTGTTTTAGTTAAATAAGCAAAAATTGATTTCAAATTAAAGTAAGCAATTCTACCATTATCACTAATCTCAATACTATCAATAAAAAGGGTTTGCGCCTTTGCATATTCCTCACTACCGCTTATCTTAAAACCATAGTAAATCTCAACGCTTTTGCCTAAAAATGTAGAAAAATTAAGGTAATCATTTCTCATTACCAACTCTAATCTTGCCTCATAACTTGGGTATTTATTTGAGATTGGACTAGCACTGCCTTTGAACGTATACGAAAAAATATCAGTGCCATATAAAGTGCCATAATCTTCAATGACAAACTTGATTAAAGCCTCATTAACTATTGGCTTGTTAAATTGGTCGTGCCATGCACTTGAAACAATTAACATATTACACCTCAACCAAATCTAATTGAACACCCTCGTAGCCGATTGGTTTGCCGTTGCTATCTAAACAAATGTGAGCAACGCTTACTTTTCTATCGCCACAATACATTTTTTTGTTAGTTGCGTCGGTTGGGGTTGTGCTTGCTTGTCCGTTGAAATCGCCTTTAATTGCGTCCCAAAAGTAAACATAATTGACAAAAGAGCCATTATAACGTGGCTCAAATAATTGTGCCATTTCCTTGTAATCATCAACGCTTAAAAAGTTCCAAGACATGCTAATACTTGCAACATCACTTCTAATAATATTTGCCACCACATATCCGTCGGTATTTCTAGCACTATCAACAAGTGTGCTTGCTTGTCCGTTATAATCGGTTGGGGTTGGTAAAGATTTCCAAGTTCCCGTTGCTTCATTATAAATCTTGACTAATGGGTAAACATATAATCTAGTATCCTTTGCCATAATTAATATTTCCTCCCATTAAAAAGTCAGTTCCGCTATTTGCGTTTTGTTTATTAACTGCTCTCGCAATCTCTTTTCCATCAATTTCAACAATAATATTTTGTGTGCTATTTCCGTTGCCGTTTGGGGTATTGCTTTGATATGAGAACGAAGTAGCACCATTTGAGGTATTTACATTTTCAAGGGTTGTTCCTTTTACGCCACTAAAATCAACGTGTGGGATAGACCAACCACCCGTATATTTGCCAATTTCATTGACGCTATCAATTATTTTGTTAATAGCGTTTTCAATAAATGACACAATGTTGTTCCAAATCTTGATAAAGAAATTAGCAATACTTCTACCGAAGTTTTCCCATTTTGCATAGAGAGATTTTAATAAGTTATTCCATATTTGCTCAATCTTTTTAGTATCGCCCTCAAAGAAAGCGACCACAATTTCAAGGATTGCACCGATTGTTTCAAAGATAGTGCCTAAACCCGTTGCTAATAACTCGATAACCCAATTTATGATATTGAGAACAACGGCATTGATAACATTTAAAACCTTTAAAATTGGCTCTAAAATCTTGGCAATCATGCCGATTAAATAAAACGCACTACCCAAACTATCAATGAAAGCACCTACGCTACCATTAACGCTATCATCAGTTAAATGCACCAAGTCAAAAACTAGGTCTAAAATAACCTCGATTAATGGGGCTATCTTTTCAATAGCATTAACCACTTTAACCATTAAACCCGCTATTTGTGGGGCTAATTCTTGTAATAATGGCTCTAAAACATTTTTGATTTTAGTAATCACATCGGCTAACGCACCACTTCCGTTGGCAACGTCGGTCATTTTAAAGCCACCGCTATCCTCTTGGCTAATAACATTTAATTTGTCAAAGCCCATTGATACATTTTTGGCTTTTTTAAGACTATCGGTATAACTTTCAACCTTTTCTTCCGCTTCCGCAAACTCACTTTGTCCTAATGCACCCGCAAAAGCACTGCCAAGAGCATTACCAATCATACCAATCGCTTCCGCAATCATAGTAATAATTGGGGCGATAACCTTGATAATTGGGGCGATAATACTAACTAAAACCCTAGCGACATAACTTAATGCGCTCTTGATTTCGCCTAATGCGTTGTTAAAATCTTGGTCGACACTTGCAAGTTGACTAAAAGCAGTTTGTATTTCTTGAAAGATTGTTTGAATAATTTTACGAACGACACGATATTTAAGAATATTTTTAAACATTTTAGCGAATTGATTGGACGCTTTCTTTGTTTTGTCGTTCATTTCATTAAGGCTTTTGTTTACCTTTTTCAAGTTTTTATCGGTTTTTTCAAGATTTTTGTTAATTGTTCCCGTTTCAACTGCGTTGTTGCTCATGCCATCAAAAACGTATTGAACGCTTTTTGCCATCGAGGTATAGGTAGACATTTGTTTGTCTAATTCTTTTACGCTTAAAATAGGGCTTTGTTTTTGAGCCGTTTTGTTATTGAAATATTTAAAGGCACTTACTACATCTTGCAATCCCTTGCTAACGTTAGAAAAGTCTATTTTTGCAATATTTAATAAAAGCCCTTTTATCTCGCCAATTCTACGAGTATTTAAGTTCTTTGCAGTTTCGTTAAGTTTGTTGAGGTTATTAGAAAGTTTGTTGATAGAGCGACTTGCTTCTTTACTATCAGCATTAATTACAATAGTCAAGGTATCATAACTTGCGCTTGCCATAATCTAATAACCTCCCAACTTATTTTTTGTCGACTAATGACATCATATATGATTTCATTTTCTCGTATTTTTCTTGCTCAACCGCCTCTTGCTCTTTACGAGTAATTGGGATTGGCTTATCGAGATATTTTCTAGGTTTATGTTCTTTGCTAAAAGGGTTTAATACGGGGACTAAATCGCCAATCGCTTGATAAACATAATAACCTTGCAACCATAACTCTTGATTTTTCCTAATCAATCTCATTTCTTCGGCTTTCATATACGCATTAATCAATTTTGGGTCTTGATACCAATATTGTTCGTATGTCATGCCTATTGAAAGAGCATAAGCGAATAGTTCATCAAGAAAGTTTAGTATTTCTTGTGGGGAAGTAGTTTTTTTGCTAGTTGCTAGTTGTTCTCTACTTCCCACTTCAAGTTTTTTGTATCATCTTCAATTAAACTTACGACATCTTGCACCATTGACATTAATTGTTCGTAGAACTTTTGTGTGTTTGGTATTGAAGTAGCCCATATTTCAAGGTCTTTATCGCTTGGCATGTCGTTCTTGTGGTGTTCGACTAATCCCGCTTTAAGCAAGATAACCAACGCTTTTACACTGCTCTCAATATCATCTTTTTTAGAAAGTTTAGATAATTGAGCAAAGTATTCTTTGACTTCGATACGATTTGCGTATTCAATAATGTAAGTTTTATCGTAAAACTTTAATTTAATTCTACCCATTTGTAGAAACCTCCCATGTATTTATTAGTGTGATGGCTCGGTTGTGCTAATCGCTTCTTTTAATTTGACAACGATTGTCATTTCCACGACATCGCCTACGCCACCACCATTAACTCTTGCGGACACTTCGCCACCGAAATAGAACTTACCATTGTCGCCATCGAAAGAACTACCCGTATTGAAGTAGAGAGCGAGTTGTGTTGTTCCGCTTAAACCATTGATTGTATCAAATGTTCCTTTGATATAATTGGCTAAAAACTCTAAATCGTCGCCACGATTTTTTAAACCATCAATGTATTCATGGTATTCATCACATAAAGTTGTGATTTCAATTTGGTCGGCTTCGACTTTTGTGGCTAAATCGGGAAAGTCTTTGATACAACATAATTGTTCGTATTTGTCAGTTCCCGTTCCCGCTGGATTGTATTTCATTAAAGAAACCTTGTGGGTTGAAATTGGGGTTGTTGAAACACTCATAATGCTTACCTCCTATAAACAACATTTTCTTTTGAAACAACGCCACTATATCTCATAACGACACGATAGGTTGTTTCGTTTGTATCTTGTAATATGTTTCTAGTAATTCTAGTAAAACCTTTATTACTGAATAGAGTGTCAACCACTTGGCTAATGCCATCGGCTTTGCTCTTTTTTTCTGGGTTTTGTGTGTAAATATTTACCTCATACTCGATATTTGCAAAGTTTTCGATTTCGCAACAATCACTACCATTTTGGTAAACGCTATTGTCAATTTCTTCTAAACTCACAAACGGATAAATAGATGGGGTATTTGTATAAACACTTGAAGTCTTGATTGAATTATCGTAATCAGCGAGAGCGTTGACTAACAATGTAAAGACTTCGTTAAATACGTTAATCATTTAAGTTTGCCCTCCGCTAATCTTCTTAAAGCCATACCAACACCACGATATAAGGCTCTTGCGGGTCTATTACCATGAGTTATCATTATTGGCTCATTGTTTTTGTTGTATCGGTAGAGGCTTGCGTTATTGCTTTCTCTACCCGTTTTGCTTTTATAAAGCCATACATCATCTTTACCCCTACCACTACCATACGTTCCAATATCACTTATCATTGGTGGTCTTGTGGCGAGATTGCCAAGATATTTAGCATATAATCTTGCCTCTAAATCGCCCGTATAGAAGTATTGTCCCGCACCAAACTCTATAAATAGAACTTGATTACCGACACATTTTATTTGCCTAGACCAAGTTGTTTTGCCAACTTGTAGCATTGGGGTATTGCTAACAAACACAAACGGGTCGTCAGCGGGGACTTCGTAGTAAAATCTATCGAAATACTCTTGTGCCAAGATAGTCGAATTATTGACAACACGATTTAATGCTTCTTGCGTCATTTTATCGACTTTGTTTTGTATCTTATTAACGACACCCAATATTTGCTTGTTAAATGAAACTTTCATTACTTTTGCACCTTTGTAAGAGCAATAGCGACCTCATTGATTGTTTCAGCAATTCTCATTACACGATAATCGTATAAAGGGGTATTGTTGCTATCAAAGATAGGTTTTTTGTCAATAAAGAATACGCTATTTTCAGTAATTTTTAATCTCTTGAACTCGGTTTTTGTGATAACAAGGGTTTTGTCATACATAATGTCAGTGCCAAACATTTCTACTTGGCTACTGCCCCTAGCACCGCTAACGTGTCCCATAAAAACGATAGGTCTAGTGTAAGCGATATTTTTTTCGCCCGTATAATATCCGTTGCCATCAACAACTTCTTCTTCGCCCTTATAATTAAGGACGTAATGTTTTGTCTTATTGATTAGCAAGTTTCTCATAAAGGTATACCCGCAAACTTTGGTATTGAGGCAAGGACTTGGGCTTCCGTTCTATATCTACGATGGACGCCATTTTCGTTGTGATATTCTTGACCCTCAACACCTCTTTTATTAAATAAGACAATAGCGAGTTCAATCATTTGATATTCAAATTGTGGCTCAACTTCTACGAGTTTTGTGCCGTATGGATAACGATGATTTAAGATTTTTTGATTTGCTAGGTCAAGGTAGGTTTGGCATGTATTTTCATCAATGTCGACACCATCATCGCCTAACATTATTTTCATTTGTTCAATGCGTTCTTCTAATGTCATTTGATTTACCTCCTTGACCTAGAATTATTTAACTTACGATTAGATACCGCTAATTGAGAACACGATACAAGCAAGTGGGATTGTCTTTAATTCGATTGATTTTGGACTAACGCCACCCGTATTGACTAATTCCCAAGAAGAAGCAGTGCCTAATTCAGCGTCGGTTGGGGCTAAACCACTCATAGCACTTGCTTTGAAAGAGCAACCAAATGGGGCAAGGAAATATCTTTCTCTATTGATTAAGTATGTTTGACCGCCATTGGTTAATGGTTGACGCCACATTTCTAATGGGATTTTGACGCCTAATGGTTGCCATGTAAACGCATTTCTACCGAGTAAGTAAACGGGATATGCGAGTGTTTTTTCGTAATAACCACTTGTAGATGGGTTGCCCGTTGGGGAAGCGACCTTTGTATAGGTGTAGTTTGGACTTGTTCCGCTTCTTGTGTAATAGACTTTACCAGCAACAACGGAAGCGTCGCTAGAAGCACTATAACTTTCTTCGGGTGCGACGGTATCATCTTCGATGATTTCACGTCCGTCCCATGTGTATAAGCCTAAATCTCTTGCAATACCATCTTTGTCAATGAACTTAACATTATTGACGAGGTTTGCTTTCTTTAATTCAGCAAGAACAACGCTGTGCATAGCAACTGCACGGATATTGCCACTCTTGTCGCCTTGTGCTTTTAAGCCATCAATGATGTCGGTTGCGGACAAAGAGGATAATGATTTTTCAACTCTTTTTGCTTTTAAGACACCATTAGATTTGTCGAATAAGGCTTTTAAGATAATTAACATAATGTCTTGGTGTTTTTCATCTTGGTATTCGACTAATTGTTCAGCAACATTAGACATGAAATCTTTACCCGTAATGCTTTCGGTAAAATCTTCTTCTTTAAATGCTCTTGCTTTGCCGATAACGACTAAACCTCTCTTGTAGGTATCGAGTGTATCAGCAGTAATGTTTGTTGAGCCGTCATAGAGAACGTCAGTTCCCGCTAAACGACCAACGAAGTTTTCTTGCATGTAATTGCCACCGACACCATCGGGTAAGACACCTTGTAAACGTGGGTCGATAACGAAGATACCCGCTTTGATTAAGCGATTAACTCTTGGGTTTTCAATAGTTGTCATGTATCTACGGAAAACTTCGGGATTAAATTGTTTTTCATCAAACTTTGCCATTTGATTTTTTCCTCCTAATAACTACTTTGTTTCAGTAAATTGTTTGAAGATTTCGGGGTGTTCGTTATAAAGTTTTAATTGTCCCTCATAACCTAACTTGTCAAAATCTTCTTTGGTTTTTGGTAAGCCATTAGGGTCATTTTGTTTTGGGGTTGGCGCACCTTTGAGAAGTTCTTGCTTTTGTGCCTCTAATTGAGATTGTAAGAATTGTCTTTGAAACTCAATCGTGCTTTTGCCATCAATTTCGGCTTCGGCATATTTTTTAGCAGTTTCCTTGTCATAACCTAACGATAATAAATCGTTAATTTTGGTGTTAATACTATCCTTGCGTTTTAAGTTAGCAAGTTCCTTTTCCATGTCCTTTATTTGAAGTTCTCTTTTTTCATCATCACTTAACTTTTCTTGTTCTTTTCTCTTATATTCGGCAATCTCGCTATTGCGAGTAGATAGCAAATCTTTATGCTTTTTAACTTCGCCATTTAAAGAGTTGAACTTTTCAGTAAGTAATTTTTCAAGTTCTTCATCGGTAATGGTTTCGCCCTCAACGTTAATTCCTAACTTGGCTAATTGTTCTTTTGTCATATTGCTATGACCTCCTTGCGTTTTATAAGTGTTCCCTCACTATGCTTGCGTTTGTCGTTTTAAGTGGTGTTCCCTCACGCACTTTGTATAAAAAAGACACTGAATAATCGGCAATTTCTTGCCATCAGTGTCCCTTTTGACCTTATGTATCGCCCTATTGCGATATTGATTTGAGTTGCCTACCCTAGAACGCTTCTACGATAGGTCTTTTATCAGCGACATATCTTTTGATTTCAACAATCACGATATTGCTATTTTCTTTTTTGATTTCAACTTGATTTCCACGATTTAATATATGCACAATCGTTTCAATATCATGTTTAGAGAGTGAAACGGGGCTAATTTTCATTGGTATTTACCTCGTTCCCTTGTGGTTTCACTTGTTGTTGTGCTTTTTTAAGTTGTTCTTCGTAATAAATACGGCTTTCTTCATAAGATTGTTCAGCGTCCCCAAACAAACCGCAAACCACGAACGCTAATCTTGGCGCAATCTTTGGGTTTTTGAGCATTAAGTCTAAAACTTGTGCTTTTTGCATGATATTTTCGTAATTTCTACGAGTGAACTTAATGTCTAAATCGCCTAATGCGACTTGATATTTACCTTTGGTTAATATTCTTGTGTAATTGAGTGCGAGTTTTAAGAACTCTCTTTCACTTTGTTTGAACATAAGTTCAGTTTCTTGTGTTTTCGCCTCAACTTCACTCCAACCATCACGCATAATAACTGCGCCTTGTGAGTTGCCCGTGCTACCGCCTTTGCCAAGTGGCATACCAACGATTTTATAGACAACTTCTAGCATGTCGTCCTTTAATTTTTGGACTTGTTCTTGGTTAAGTTCTTTTGTTAAGTATTCAACGTTTGCTTCTAGTTCGCCATCATCTTGTATTTTGATAGCACCTAATTCAAGCAAAGCAGTTAAATCTTCTTTTGTAATATCAACGTTCTTAAAGATTAATAATGATTGGATAAATTGTTCAACGCCATCTAAACGATTGGATTGTAGTGTGTTAATTGCGTCCAATAATGAGATAACGGGTTCAAATGCACCAATTCTATCTTGATTAAGCGGATATTCGATGATAGGTATACCACCAAAAATATGTGGTAATTCATTTCTAACATCTTCTTCGCCTCTTACCCACTCGTAATATGTATCTTTTGAGTAGGCTTGGCATACCAATTCCTCTTTGCCATCATCAGTTTTTCTCATGTAAATAACGACACCGAGTAAGGCTTCATTACCTACGGCAGTTGAGTAAACAACAAATGTTTGGCGTGGGTCGGTTTTATAAATCTTAAATGGGCTATTCGCACCATCATAATTCTTGTTTGGTAATGCTAATCTATATGCAGTGCCACAAATGGCTTGCCAATTAGCGATTTCTTTATCACGAGTTTCTTTATTTTCCAACATCATGCTATCGTTTAAGAACTCAACGCTATCTTCATCAGCACTCTCTTTACGAGCAACATATTGGATAGGGTGTTCCAACAAATAGCCCGCACGAAATTGGACTATACTATTTGCGTGATTTTCGACAATTTTGTTATTAATTTCGGGTCTAATATTTTTCTTTCTAGCCAATATTGGTTGAATACCACGATAATAACAATGCAAGAACTCAATATCATCAGCATTGGTTAAATGAATAGCCAATGATTGCGACAATATTTGCACTATGTTTTGTCGATTAACATTTTCGTATGGTGTATAAATAATTCTTCTTCCAAATAACATTTCGATAAATCTCTATTTTCATTATTGCGTAAAAACACTGCAAAACCCCCACCAAAAAATGATTTTTTCCTAAAAAAACCTTTCAAAAACTTGATAACTAATCTTTTTTACTATCTCGTTAATCATTTCGCAAACCTCCGCAAGAGCGTCGGGGCAATCGTCATGTTTATTCTTACCTTGAATAGTGAAAGATTGTAGTTGTTCCATCGCTTTTCTATACTCGACATTACGCTTGGCGGGTGCTAAAAAGTTGATTTGTTTGATTTCGGGTGCGTGGTTAAAAACTTTCATTTCTTTGGTTTGTTGATTTGAGGCAAAAGCACTTGTTAAAAGACATGTATTATTCTTTTCTTGCAATAGTTTGCCAACATCTTCTTTGTAGCCGTCGCCACCATTGTTTTTCTCAAACTTAACCCTTTGCAAGTTATGTCTAATGATGGCGTCCACAATTTTTGGTTGAGAAACCTTTTTATTTTCGTTTGTAAATACTATTTCGGGGCAATATAATTCATTTTCATATTGATAGATAATAGGCATACATGTATAGTCGCCACCACCCCAAGCAATATCGACAAAAGCGTATTTGTTTGTTGGCTCAACGTGTGGCAGTTCGCCCTCGTATGTTCTAATGCTCTCTACGGGAAATAATAACCCTTGTCGTTCGATTGGCGAGTTGCAGTAAATTGCGTTCCATGTAGCAATATCATCGCTTTCCTCATAAGACAATCTCTTACCCCTATAAAAATCAGTAGAAAAACCAACGCCATAAAGGTAGTCAAAGTTGCTTTCATCATTATCGTCTAATGCGGGTATAACTATATTCTTATATCTCTTGTAGGATAATTCACTACTTTGTAGTCTTACGCCTATTGGGTCATATATAGACCAACGAGTGCCAATCCATAAGATTTTTGCGCCTTGTTTTCCACGAGTAAGCATATCACTAGACACCTTTTGCCATAGTGATTTTAAACGCATAGTGTTGAGTGCTTCTTCAATACCACTAACAAGGTCGTCGCTGACTAATAAACCATCATTTGAAACGTCGCATGCGCCATTTAACGACCCGTCGATTGACCTTGCCGTGAACGAGTGATAACGTTTCTTTCTATCGACATCAAGATAAGTTTCTTTTGCATTACACATTGTTCTCTTATCAAAAACGGCTTTTGGGAAGATTTTATGCCAACAATAAGTGTATTCATCGCTTAATATCGTGTTAATGCCATCATAAAACGCACCGACCAAGATACCACTATTGCTTATATAAAGGTTTGCTAGGTTGCTATTCATACCTAATTGCCAAGACATAAGAAAAACGATGAGTGTGGTTTTACCCGTTCTAACGGGCATACTCAAAAATAACTCATCTAACTTATCATTTATTACTAAATCTTCTAACGCTTGTATTACGCCATGTCGCATGAGTGTATTTCTACGGGGTAAGTAGAACTGCTCATTTATCGGTCTATTCCACTCTAACGCTTGAAAATAACTATCAAGAGAGTATGGTGTTTCTAATACTAAAATATCAAATATCTTGTTATATAACTCTTTTTTACTCTTACATGTTTCGTTATCCATTAACTCATTAACGACTTTTTTGAACTTTTTGCAGTATTCTAAACCGAGTTTTTTGTTCTCGCTATTTATGGTGTTTTTACATAAGTAAAAAAGGTCATTTATTGATTGTGGGTTATTTCCACTTTCTTTTTTTATGATTTTTACAATACTATCGAATAGGTTTTGCGTAAAAAAAGACCTCCATACATAAAATATAGAAGCCCTTTTGCTTTTGAATACGCCCTATTGCGTATACATAAATATTATATCACTTTTGCGTAAAATAATTTTTCCAAATCAATTACTTGCGGTTGTGTATTAACGAAGTTGATAACCAAATATTTTTTATCTACGATTTCAAATGATTTAACTTCTCTATACATTTCTTCTTTGAAATCATCAGCCTTAAATGGTTTACCTTTAATCATAACAATTCCCAATCTATCTCGCCATTTGGCAAGATACCTTTCATTTTTGCTTTGTAAATAAGCCCCTTTGAAGTCCAAATCGCACCATAAACTACAAAATCTTCAAGTTCATAATACCTTGCTAATTCTTGATAATATTTGTAAGGCAATTTATTGCAAGGAATATGATTATTATTGCCAACAAGAATACAACAATCACACAATTCTTCAATAGTGTCGGCTTGTTTCAAGATTTCTTCTTTGTGCAAATAGCGGTCTTTAATGTCTTTGACCTCATATACATCGGGCATTATTTTTCTAATGATATTAAACTCAACAAGTTCATTTTTCGTTCTAATGTAATTCATCTTTGTATTCCTCTACCAATTTTTTATAAGGGCAATTTCTTTCGTCTATATAATCGTGTAAAACCAAAACTTTGTTGTAATACTCTAAACATAAGTCTTGAATAGGACAATACGCACAATTCATTTCAGCAATACCTCTTTAACAAACTTTTTTCTATTTGGCATAACACTGCTTTTTTTATCGCATACATCAATTAATGCTTGTCTTAAAGAAAATGTGCTTTTAATAATTTCAAACGCCTTTGCCTCATCAATAATTTCCATAAGGCGTTTTTCATCAATGCCATAATAATCTCTAACACCATTTTTCAACATTATTTTGTTGATTTCTTTGACTATACGTTCATTAACTTTTTGCGTGTTAGTGTCTATCATAGAGCGAATTGCATATACTAAAACATCTTCGCTATGGTCTAATGGTGGCACTTGTTCATTACGAATATGAATAATAGGGACTTCAAAGTTTGGCAATCCCGCCATTGTATAGACGTTATCTCTAAACGCCTCAACAATTTCTTCTTCTTTTGTTTTCATTTTAAAATCGCCTCATGCTTTCCTTTGACCCACTCTTTTGATTTACCATAGTGGTAAAAGCCACGATAGGTTTGCTCATTTTTCACGATAGCAAAAACGCTTGCACGTTCCCACGTTCCACCACTGCGATTATATAACTCACGTTTATTCAATTCTTGTGCGATATGGTTATACGAAATGCCTTGACTACGCAACTCAAAGATAAGTTTGACTAATTCGGCTTCGTAAGTGTCAATTACCAATTCGCCACCAACGGCTTTATAACCAAACGGACAACGACCACCCGCATAGCCACCGATTTTGGCTTTGATTGAGCGACCACCACTTGTCCTTAAAACGATATTGTTTCTCTCTTGCTCGGCACTGAACAAGATAAATGACTTGATAATGCCCTTGTATTCATTAGGCACATCGGGGAAGCCATCGTTGACACTAATTAACTCGACACCCTTTTTTTGTAATAACCACTCGAAATAGAAATACAACTTGATTTCTCTTGCTACTCTATCACTCTTGAACACGATAACCGCTTGATATGGTGGGTTTTGAACTTTTGGGTCTACGATAATCCTATTCCACCCATCTCTATCCTCGATAACGCCACTAACGTTGTCGAACACCCAATCAATGATTTCCAAGTTATGCTCATCAGCGTATTTTTGGATTGCCACCTTTTGAGCGTCAGCACCGAACTTGTCGCTTTGCTCTTTGGTAGATACCCTAATGTAGCCAATTGCTTGTTTTAATTTGTCGTTCATACATTACGACCTCACTTTCTTGTCTTTATTATACTTGTATATTAAATCGTATGCAAGCACTTTATTAACAAGGTTATGCCCCTTTTGACTTTTTGCGAGAAATTGCGACATGCGAACGAGCGCACATGCGCCATCAATGAATTGATTTTATCAACTCTTAACACGCACGCTATAATCTACATACTATATTTACTCTTGGTTATCAGCGCACACGCAAGAACATGTCCTTTTTATTTTGTCGGGAAGATGGGGGACTAACCCCGCCCGTTCCGTAGTACCTATGTAATTTTCCCCATGCCCCCGTGTTTCGTGCCTCTATGCGCCTAAAACCATAAAAAGAAGCCCGCCAACGCTTAATATATTTTATATATTATAGTTTTTTGTTGCTTTAATCTTGATTTTATAAACAACCACCACCAAAACCACCAAACCAAAACCACGCACGCACATAAAAAAGAGTTTTATTATATGCTTTGCTTTATTCCGTATCTATCCGCTATTATGCTTTAAAACCGCTTATTATTTATTACTTATTATCTTTATTTATTCGCTTATTATATTAGTATTATTTAATATTTATATTTACTTATTTATAACCGCCATCGAACAACGCCACGCCACGAGGCGCAACGCATACCAAAAAAACACGCTTTATATAATTAATATTTTATTACTTTAATACTTTTATATATTCTTATCATTATCACACCTTAAAACGCTTAAAACATCGCAAAAAAGATATATTTTTTTATATTGTATTTACTATATATATTTAATTATTTTTTATTTTATATATCCTTATTATTATTTATGTAATTAAAAACAATTTTTATTTTTTTTATTTTTTTGTATTGACTATATAAAAAATAAGAGTAATATATTAAGTGTAAAAAGAAAACAAAACACACAAAAAAAGCGAGCAAAAAAGGGAGGCTTAAAAATTATGCTTAATTTAAAACAATTTAGACAAGTAAAAGAACATTTAAAACTTTATGGAGGCGCAACGCTTAAAAGTAATGGAACAATAACCGCCTTAAAAAGCGGGTATATGGTAAGCCGTGCGGGATATGAAAAAACTATGAAAAAATTATCATATTTTAAACTTGTAAAACATTTACGCACAGCGCAACGCTTGGGAGCGTATGCGGGACTTTGGGAGGATAACGGGCTTATATACTTAGATATAAGCGACAATATCGCTTTAAGGGAGCGCGCTATCTTAGAGGGCTTAAAAAATAATCAATTATCAATCTATGACTGCAAAAACGCGGACTATATCCGCCTTAAATAAGATATAAAAAGGGAGGCTTAAAACTATGAAAAAAATATATCTTAATAATTTTAATAACAAGGCTTTAATTATTGACGAGGGAGCGAAAACATACACGCTTACAAGCGTAAAAACGGCGCAGGCTATAAAAGGCGCATATTACCGCGTAAAAATGGCGCGTTTATGCGAGGTATTAAAGCAATTAAAAACACGAGATTTTAAAGGCTTAAAAAGGGCTTAATAATATAGTTTAGGGAGGTTATAAAGGACTATGAAAAAAAGCAATTTTAAAACATTTAATTTTAAAACTATGGACGGCAAGGCGTTAACTATTACATGTTATTTATTTACAACGGCGACGACTTGGGGACATCGCGCGTGGTTTATTGACGACTTAGGCGACTTTAAAGAGGTAAAAATTAATTACTACAATAGGACTTGGGAGGCGTTTACATACGAGAGTGTTCTATATAAAGCCGTAAGGACTTATTACCCGCAGGAAAAAAGACAAAAAGCGCAACGCGTATTTATTCATAAGCAATTAAAAGCCATCGCGGAGCATGAGGCGGAGGCTTGCGAAAAGTGGCTTAATAACTGGACTAAACAATATAACGCTTTAAGCGAAAAAACACGCGAGCATATTAAAAATAGCGACGTTATTATTGACACTATCGAGCAGGGAGAAAACCTGCTTAAAGTGGCTAAAATTATGGACGTGATGGACGCGCTTAAATAAGCGCGCCATCACTTAGGGCTTGGAGGGTTTTATATGCTTACTTTAAAAGATAAGGACATTATTAACACATTAAAACAATTAACTACTAATGTAATAAAAGCGATGGAGCGAGGCGACTATATAAACGCCGTTATTCATAGCGACAACTTAGAGAGATACGCGCTTAAAATACGCAATTATAACGCCTCAATAAATAGGGCTATAAGTGAGGCAAAAAACAAGGCGGAGGGCTTGTAATATGACAATTAAAACATTAAAGGCAATTATTGAAAAAAGCGAGTTTTATAACTGGTATATTCAATACTACGACGTTGACGACTTAGGCGATGGCTACGCCGTGCAGTTTACATATAAGGGAGGCAACGACTACGGCGTATATGGAGCGCATGCGGAAATATGCAACGCGGGAGCGTTTAGAGGCTCTTATAACTTATTTATTCATAATGACGCGGGAGGCATAGGCGACGGCTTTATAAAGGCTTATTTAAAACTTATGGAGGATATTAAAAAAGAATATAAAAAAGAGGACGACGAGCAAAAACAACGAGCCATCGAGCAGGCGCAATATAAACACGCTAGGGACATGATAAAAAATTGTATAGATAAAAGGGCTTTAAATAAGGCTTTAAGCGACGAAAAAAGCAAAAACGAAATAATGAATATTTTAAATAAAATAAATTATTAAAAGGGCTAAAAATAAGCAATAAAGGGAGGCTGAAAACATGGACGACATCGAAAAAATTATCAAAAAACATGGAGGCGATAATATAAAGGGCTATTCACTTATAAATAATTATGGCTACACGTTTACATTAAAAGGGCTTAGGCTTGATTTACGTTTTTGGGCTAATTGCTACGGCGCAACGCTTAATATATGGCGTGTTCACGCCGTAGGCGGACAAAAAACAAGCGACGAGCAACGCGCAATTATTAAAGCCATCGAGGACGAGGCTAACGCCATCGGGGAGGTAGATTATTAAATATGCTTTATAAAGTTATTACGAGCGAAAACTGGGGCAACAAAAAAGTCAATTTAGATAAAAGGGCTTTTAATAGCCTCTTACAAGCCATCGAGTTTATTAAAGGCGATGTAAAACGCTATGAACAATATGCAGGCGACATTATCATACAACGCGACGACGGAATAGGCACATATAAGGCTATTTATTGCAATAAATATAAACATATCCGCGTTATTAGATGGCATATTATCGAGGCTTAAAGGACTACTTAGGGAGGTTATGCGATGGAACGAGTAAATAGTTATATCTTTAAATACGAGGTTATTAAATATGACGCTCACGGGGGTATATGGAGCAGAGAGGATAAAAGGCTCTTAATATACGCTACTAAAAAAAGCGACGCTATGGCGATGTTTAGGGCTTGGAGCAGTAAACATAAAGGCTTAATTGATATAAACATTATCGAGGTTATTAAAGACAATAAACAAGGCTATGAGCCATATAAAACGCTTGAATATATCCAAAAACAAAAGGACTTTATAAACAATATGAGCGATGTATACAACATTTAAAGGGAGGTATTTATATATGCTTAGCGACTATATTAAGGCTCTTAGGGAGGCTATTAAAAGCCACGACGAGCAACAAAAAAACAAAGTATTAAAGGACTTAGCACGCTTAGGCGTTGACACGACAACCGCTTTAATACTTGCAAGTGATAAAAGCGCGGTATATAACGCGCCATCGCTTAAAAGATAAGGGAGGACAATTTATGACTATTAAAGAGGCTATAACATTTATTTGCAAGCGTGAATATAACGCTCTTAGGCGTGATTGTAATAAGTCAATTAAATATAAAGACGTTGAACAACCGCGCGACATTATGGACGCTTGGAGGACTTTAAAAGATAATCACATCGAGCGCATAGGCAACGGGCTATTTAAACAAGGTAATAAGATTATCGCAAAGAAAACTATTATTTATAGCGAGCGTAAAGCGTGCTTATGCTATTATCCCGTAAAATTAACTATTCAATTTATGGAGGCTTAGGACTATGAAAAAAATTGACTTATCAAAGGCGATGTTAAAAAACAAAAATTGTCTAGGCTTTATATGGCGTTTTAAAAATGGACGCTATGGCTACCAAAACGACAATGACTTAGGCTTAGACTTGGAGGCTATTAAAGGCTCTCAAAGATATGTAAAAAAAATATTCATAGGCAAGTATTATGCTTACCAAGTTTATGGAGGCTTTGAGGACGACGGCACAGGCACAGGCTTGGCTACTATTAAGGCTTTATTAAAAAATTGCCACGAGTTTATATTGCCTCTAACAAGCCACGAAAAAAGGCTTGTAAATAAATACTATGGAGGGTTTTAAAAAATGACTTTAATGATAATGACTTTTAATGATAATGGCACACGCTCAATAGATGTGTTTAGGGGCGTTGTAAAGGTTATACCTACAAATAACAACAACGAGATTGAGGCAACTTTTAAAGATGGCTCAAAGGCTTTATATGACTATGCCGATTTTGTGATAAAGGAGGACTAAAAAATGAGTTATGAGATTGTTTACAATAGGGCATTTATTAAAACAACAAGGGGCATTATCCCTCTATTATTGACTGGCTCTAATAATTGCTATGAATATTCTTTTAAAGGGCGTGAACGTAGGGAGCGCGACTGGGCTTGTTTTTGGGGCAATAAACACATCGAAATTGACGAGCAGGACTTATTAACTTTTATCACTAGCAAAGCGGACGAAAAATACGAGTTTTGTATGTTTAGGGGCAAATGGGTTTATTACAAGGACGCTTACGACTTTTATAAACAAGGCATTAAAAACGCTCACACCATCGAGGACTGGCTACAATATGGCAAGTATGGTAAGTATGGCTCAAAAATGGGTTGTATAACTTGTTATGTAAGCGACTGGCGAGGCGGTTATAACAATCACTTTAAAACACTTGAAAAGGTAATCACTACCACAAGCGACTTAGAGGCTTGGCTTGACGAGGCAAAGGCTTATATTAAAGGCGACGACGATAAATGTTTTATTTGCTTAAAATATCCCGTTAACGAGCCTATAACTTATGACGAGCCAAAAGCAATCAAAGGTAAATGTATTATTGCTTATAATCACAAAAGAGGCGTTTATGTTGCTAATGAACGCACACTAACACATAACAAAAATGAGGCTATGGTTTTTGAAAACGAGCAACAAGCAAAAAGGTTTTGTGAGCAACAACAATATAGGGCATTTAATTATAAGATTATCAATTACACGCCTGATAGAAACATCAAAAAATATGTAATTAGTTTAGGACAAGGGGCTTATTTCTATCGCAAAACGCGTTATGGCATGCGCTATATTTATTCAAAAAACGACGCTCAAAAGATGGAAAAGAAAAAGGCTTTATCGCTTATTGAACGCTTAACACAATCATTTAAAGATAGAGGCTATAACTTTACGATGGAGGAGGCTATTTAAAATGAAAAAGTTTACTTTAAAGCAAGGCTTAGAGGTTGCTAAAAAAGATTATTTTGGAGGGGTAAGTTTGGCTATCGAGTTATTAGAGGATATGGGCTTTGATTGTTCATATTACTGGCAAACGATGGCAAAGGTGGACGAGGAGGACGCGGACGAAATGAACTTAAAGACGCGCGACGCTCTTTATAAACGCTTAGGCATTATGGAAACTATGGAAAAGGCATATAACAAAGTTTGGAGGTAGATTATATGACTATTAAGACAATAGGCGATTTAAAGGCTTACTTACAACATTATATCGACGAGTTAAGCGAAAAATACGGGGACGCTTGCGAGGTTGATATGACATGCAACACTTACTTTTTAAAAAGCAAAACTAATTTTATAGGCACAAAAGACGGCTTTATAAGTTTAGATTATCCCGTTGACGACGAAATATAGGAGGATTATTTATTATGACTTTTGAAATTGAAAAATTATACCAAAAATACGGACGTTATGACGTAATTTGCGACTGGTTTAAAATGATGGCTTACGCAATAAAAAACGCGCTTAGCGTAGAGCATGGGGAGGCTTACAAAAAGCGCGAGCAAGATTATATTAACATACTGAAAAAATATTCACAAGACGAGCGAGAGTGTTTCTTTAAATCATACGCACAACTTGTTATGACTATTGAAAACGATATTAAAAATGGCGTCTTTAAAGACTGGTTAGGCGAGTTTTATATGAACGCTGGTATTAGAGATAAAGACAAGCAACAAGAGTTTACACCATATCATTTAGGGCAATTATTAGCGGAATTGAACGTTGCTGATAAATGGGACGAAAACAAAGACAAAGATATTTTGACTATAAATGACGCATGCGTAGGAGGAGGTTGTTTGCCTATCGCGATGTGTGAGGCTCTAAAAAAACGAGGCTTTGACTACCAAAGAAAAGCGTTAATTGTGGCTAACGACAACGACGAAAAATGTGTATATATGGCTTATATTCAATTATCGCTCATAGGCGCACCTGCAAGGGTTTTGTGGCAAGATACATTAACACAAAAGGTTTATGACGAGCCATACGACACGCCGTCATTATGCGCTCAATGGTTAAAGTTTAGAAATAAATTAAATGGTTTAATGGGGGCTTAATTATGGTTTTAAGAGATGTTAATTTAACAACAAAAATAAATAAATTAGAAACTTATGTTAAACATTATCACATTTACTTATATGTGCTTAAACACTTGTTTATAGAATTGAACAAGGACGGCTCATACCCTATCAATGCCTATCCGCGCTTGTCTATCGAGGGCGCAAAATTGATGGAAACTAACACCCGCGTTTATGGTTATAAGTGGTTTGAGTTTAAAGTATGCTCACGCTCATTTGAGGTTTGTATTAGTAAATACGATGGGGACGCTCATATTACTTGTAAAGAAACAACAAAAGGGGCGCAATACGATTGTGGAGGTTTTGCTATCAACTTAGATTATTTAGCCTCACAAGACGACTTTAATGAACATATTAAAAATAGAATTGCTTTATTTGAAAAAAACTTAAACGAGGACTTAGACAAAATCGAGGCAATTAAAAAGGTTTGGAAACAACTTAAAAAAATTGACACTTATGGTTTACAAAACTGGGAGGTTAAAGATTTATTATGACAAAGCAAGAAACTTTTAAACAAGCATATAACGACTGGCTTTGTGCGTGTGGTATATATAATGGGGAAAACTTTGAAAAACTTTATGAAAAAATCGACGACGCGCACAACTACAATGGCGAGTTATTTGATTTCAATTTTGGCTCAACTTGTTTAACTATCAATAAATATGATGGCAAAAACAAAAACAAGCAAGGTTTAGGCTATGTAAATGACTATTCAATAGAGGTATGGAACAAAGACATTTGCTTAGGCATTTATACCGCTGAACAACTTTATAAACTTGGAGGTTTAAAAGACTAATTATGAAATGCACATTATTGATTTATCACAACGAAACTAACGACATCAAAGATAGAAAACTTGTAAACACTATCGAGGAGGTAGGCGAAAGCGCATATAAACGCCTTGTAAGTTTGCTTATAAATAGTAAGAACGACAAGCGAAATAATATGATTTGGACTATTATTAACCAAAAAGGTTTACACGCTTTTAATGGCGTATCACATACAGGGCAAGGCTATGAATACCACTACTTTTTTGAGGGCGACGAATTAGATATGTTGCCTACGCTTGATTAGGAGGTTGCTATATGACTGCGAGATTAAGGCGAGTAATCAATCATATTTTAAGGCTCTTAAATCAATTTGATAGAGAACATCTAAACAAGGAAAACAATGAGGTATTAGACGCTTTGTTTAATTACCTTGAAAACGAAAAAGAAAACGAGGACTAATTTATGAAAAATAGATTTTACATCATAGCAAAAAATATCGTTGAAGATAAAGACGAGTTTGACGATAGCGAAATCGAAACAAGTTTTAGCGACGCAAAGAACTTGCTTAAAACTACGCTCAAAATGGGCGAAACAGGAACTATCTTTACTTGCGAGTATTATGACGCGGACACATACGAATATAGTGTTTTATACAAGCGAGTTTATAAAAACATCTTAGGCAAAATTACTCTAATTACAAAGGGGGGTGCAAGATTATGAAATTAACTAAAAAAATTATTAAACTTATTAACGAAAAAACTAATTGCACTATTGACGAGTGGAAAGACAAGACAGGCTACACCATCTATGTAGATAATGCTTGTGGCGAGGACTTTGAAATTGAAATTAACAAAGGGCAGGACGAGATTGAGGACATTATTAACTCTTGCGATGGGTTTGATGTTGACGAACACTTTGGTTTATGGTTTAGAGCAAATAATGGCGAGCCATCGAGCGCACAAGTTTTATTAAATAATTGTCAAGAGATAGGCGACAACCTAGAACAATTAAGCGATTTATTGAAAGGGCTTAGATAGTATGAAATATAACAAAAAGTTTTATACAAACAACGGGCTATTAGACATAAAAGAGTGTGTGATTAAACAGGTTTGGGCTTGTGATTGTCCTTATGACAAAAGGTTATTTATAACCCGCGACAAAGTTTATGCTACATTTGTTAGTTATACACTATGGGATAAAAAAAGCGGTTTGAAATTAAAAACTGCCGATAAATTAAAAGACTTAAAAAAATGGTTTTTAGATGGTGGCAAAAAGGCTTATTTAAAAGTAATTAAAAATAATCTTGCTAACTATCAACAAAGAAAATTAAATTATCAAAAATTATTGGAGGCTATTTAATATGATTAACTTTTCAATTTCAATTTACAAGAGAGAACATGGAAAACAACCAAGAGGTTTAGGACACTGGGGTTTTTACGCAAATATCAAGGACGAGGAACTAACAAAAAGAAATTGTCCGTTTGAACACTACAAAGACACAACAAGAGGGCTTGTCATTATTTGGGCGAGTAAGGTTATGACTTTAACTGACGCTAAAAAAGAAGTGGGTGGTTGGTTTAAAGACAATGGTTTTAGAGGCACGCTCGCCATCGCTGATTAAAAAATTGTCAATACTATAAGGAGGAACTATAATATGATTATGCGATTTGAGGCTTGGAAAAGCGGAAACATCTTAGCCATTGATTTTGACAAAAAGATTTATGAGTTTTGTGGGGTTTATACAGGGACAATACTTGAACATAACTCTAACATCGCAACTCACAAAGCCAAAGTTTTAGGCGATATTGATTTGAAATCTATTGAACGAGAAATAAGACAAAACGGCTTTAAACAACAATACAAAAACGAGGACGGACAACTATGTTTAAGATAAACAAATATAAATATGTAGATGTAAATACTCGTTCAAAGTTTGAGGTTTTTGCTCGAAATGTTGAGTTTGCCGATAATTTAATTGAACGAGTAAACAAGTTAGGGGTTTTTACTCTTAGACGAGCAAAATTGTTCTTTTGTAGGGCTATGAAAAGCGACATACCACCTTACGAAATTGAGCAAGAACAAATATCAACTATCGAAGATTGGGAGGCAAAAAGAGATGGGAAGAAAGAAATTAGATAACACACCTACAATTTCACAACGCGTCAACGAGTGGCGTAAAAAGACATCGGTGGCTTATACCATTAAACTTAACAAAGAAACGCAAAGCGACGTTATTGAAAGACTTGCACAAGTCGACAATAAAACATCATATATTGTTGAACTTATTAGAAAAGATTTAGGAATTGTTGAGAAACCCACCATCACTCTTGCTGATTTATCAAAAGAAATGATGGAAAACGAAAAAGCGAGATTGGAAATAAATGGCGTTATTTGGCACGCAAACAAGCAAGAAATTGAAAACGACACAAGAATTGTGAAAGAGTGGCATAGAAACGACGATAATTTAATTTGTGCAAAAGTGAAAGCGAGATAAAAAAATGGACGAAAGAATTAAGAATAACGGCACGGGTTTGGCTGATGATATGACTATATGCGGATTGCCTAGCGTATTTATAAAAGGTTGCAGTAGTCCGTTAGGCGATACATATTACTTTGATTTAGTAAACCCACTTGACTATGACAAAAGAAAACTGAAAACTGCGGTTGAAAAGTTGAGCGTGGCGCATAGGGTTGACATGCAATTTAAGGAAACCAAACAAACCCACTACGCTATATTTGTTTATAACAACGAAAACACTAACGTTTCTTTGTATCAATGCTTATTCACTACGAATTGGCAAAAAATGATTGTTGGCAAGGACGATAAAAACGACTACGTTTCAATAGACTTTGAGAAAAGCCCACACTTACTTGTTGCGGGAACGACGGGCAGTGGTAAATCTATCTTATTGCATAACTTGTTAATCAATCTTTTAACAACACATAGAGATAGAAAAGTTGAACTCTTAATTATTGACCCAAAAGGCAGTGAGTTTAACATGTATAAAAATAACAAAGGTATAAACTTTTGTGATGATACAAGAGAGGCGGTAGCATGGCTCAAAGGTTTAGAGAACGAAATGGATAGGCGATATAAACTACCAAACCCATTATCTACCCATGACATATTTTTAGTGATTGATGAGTTGGCGGACTTAATGATTACTAGCAAAGGCGAGGTTGAAACCTCACTTGTTAGGATTGCTCAAAAAGGTAGAGCGTGCGGTATACACATGATTATCGCTACACAATACCCAAAAGCCGACATATTTACGCCACATATTAGAGCGAACATATCCGCAAGATTTTGTTTGAGAACGTCTACAAGAACTGAAAGCATAGTTGTTTTAGGCAAGAGTATGGCGGAAAAATTAAAGGGTAGAGGCGATTGCATTTACCAAAACGGGATTGAGGAAACACATTTACAAGTTGCTTACCCCGAACTCGAACTAGAAAAATACGTTGTATCAAGAGGTTGACCGCAAGGTTGACCTCTTTTTTATGCTCAATCGGTGGTTTTTGCTATCAAACGGGCGATTTAAGAAACGAAAAATAAAAAGGCGAGTATTTTATTGCTCGTCTTTTTTTCATGCTTGTATGCGGTTGTTTTAGAAAGGCACATCTTCCGTTTTATCACTATCTTTTTTAGTTTTCTTTTTTGGTTTAGAGATTTCGGCTTCCTTAACTTCAATTTTTTTGGGGGTTTCTTCTACTATCTCGTGCATTAAGCGATAACGTTTTTCAATTTCTTCATTAGTTAATCCGCTATCATCAATACGTTTGACTTCTACTTGGTCTTTGTAGTCGTAGTTATTCTTGGCATTGAACACACCCGCTAGGGCATTGACACGATTATCTTTTAAGGCGGTTTCATCAAAGACCTCTAACAAATTGAAATATCTTTGTATAACGTCCGCACTCTCTATTGATACCTCGCCCCTAACCCATGATAGCAACGTTGTTCTATTTGTGCCTAACGCTACACTTAAACCCGCTACGCTTGGCTTTACCCCATCATATTGACATAGAGCAAAATATTCTTCACATGCTTTTTCTATGGTTGTAGGAAACTGAACGTGTGGCTTTGGGATTGCTTGCAGTTTTTTGATATGAGCAAGTATAAGTTTATTCCACTCTCTCTTTTGTTCTTCCTCATACTGCATTAATTCTTTTTTATCATCGGCACTCATTGGCATTAGCGTTTACCTCGATTTCGGTCTAAAAGGTTATCAAAAAAATCTAATACATCTTTTGGCGATAAATGAACATTATTACCGTCACCATAAACCATAAGCCATGAAAATCTTATGTTCTCAATAGCGTGTCTTTCGCCATTGTTATACGCTTCTTCTTCTTTCATTTTGACAATTTCTTCGTAAATAAACTTTGGGATAATCATTGTAAATCTTCCTTTCTTAACGCCCATGTTTTGCGGTATTCTTTTGGGTATACACAATATTCCCCAACCTTAATAATTGGACTACCAATACCACAAATAATGCAATTAGAACACCACAAAGTTTCGTCAACAATAGTTCCATCATAGTTTTCTTTTATGTATATTGGGTTATTCAATGCCCTAAACAAAGTGATTAAATCAATTCCAAGTTCTTCTTCAATGGTTTTATATTCACAAAGTTCTTTAATAATTTGAGCAAACATTTTTTTGCCAACTAAACGGCTTCCAAAACACATTGGTTGGTTGATAACGCTCATCAATTCTTTCTTTGCTAATCTCATAACGACGCCTCCACATAACACCAACTTTGTGGTGCTTTGGTTAATTTAGAGCGATTACATGTAGAACAAGAATATAAATCATCACAATACCTAGTATCGCATTTCTTGATAATAATAATTTTGTGAAACTCACTCAATTCTTTTGGTTTATCAAATATTTCAAGATTAGAGATATGCCAAGCATAAAATGGTTTATCTTCCGTTCCATCGTGTGAACAAACATAATCAAACAATTCATTTTCTTTTAAACGAGATTGTTTCAAGATTTCGTGTTCTTTTATAGCAGTAAAGATTTGAGGGGTTATTGTTTCCACCTTATTGAGTGTGAACTTTGCGACTATTTTGCCATTGTAATTTTCATAAATTGGGTTGCCATTAACAAACACGACGTTCATTTCGTTAGCAAACCAACCATTTCTATTTTTGTGTAATAATTCCTTGTCTTTTGTGGCATAAATATATACATCAATAGGCAAATCGCATTTTGGCATGGTTTTTCTAATTTCTATGGTTTTCTCGCCATTGAGTATTTTTGCAACCCATTTAGGTTTAATACTAATCATTATTGCTTTCATTTTTATTCTCCTTAAAGCCGATTGTTTCTCTTGCAAGTTTGTCTAAATCGTGTTTTGAAATGACATGTGCTTCAAATGTATCATCGTTCCAAAAATGTCTATCATATAGTTCGTCAGTATCGCTATCTTCTCCATCATTATCTAACACAAATAAATCTTCACAAATGGTTGTCATTACGCCAAAATAAACTTTATTACCATATTTGCCATTTACATATAATCTGCCATGCTCATCTTCTTTTGCAGTGGCTAGTAAAGTCATAAAATCTTCTTTATTCATATTCATCTTCCTCGATTTCAACAATTCTATATTTGGTATCTTCTAATTCAATTCCAAGTGTCAAATTACAACAAGGGCATTTAATTGTTTTATCGCCAAAAGGCACATAAGTTTTTAAATCTTCTTTTTCAAACTCAAATATGCAACCACACATTAAACACTCACGTTCAAAAATCATTTTTATTTTTCTATTTGGCTTACCTTGTTTAATAATCTTAATCATCTTTCCACCACCTCAACTTTTATATTCATGTCCTCAAAGACTTTAACTTTCTTGCCTTTAAGGTAATTTCTTATTGTTTGCTCACTGACTTTGAGTTCGTAGGCACATGCACTAAACGAATAAACGATTTTTGTTTTTGTGGGCGAAATGATTTTGATTTTGGTTTTTCTTTGGTAATAACCACGCCTATTCATAGCGTTTACAAATACTTGGTGGGACACCCCGTAAAACTCGCACATATCATCGACGCTCACTTTTCCTTTTGCTACCTTTTCAAAGTCCTTATCGTTATATTTCATCGTTTCTTGCCTCTCTTTTTTTCAGTTATCGGCATGCCTAGTGCCTTTTTCAGTTTGTCAATCACTTCGTTGGTGTATTCAAATGTGTAGTTTTGATAGTATTTAAACCAATCTTTGCCAAGCAAATCATCGTCTTTGGCTCTAATGTTCAGCCCTTGCTCAACGCATAAGGTATCAAGGTAGAGAATAAAGTTTCGTTGTTTATCGGTCATGTATGATTACCTCTTTTATGAAATCGTATTCTTCTAGTGTCAAACGATTTTTTTCGTCTTGGCATGAATTATATGTGTAAACACTATAATTTTTGAAACAAAACAAAAGCCAACCCATTTCAACATGTTTATTGACAACAATATCTAATACTTTGAGTTTTCTACCATATTCATTAAGTTGTTTGCATGCTTTGTTTAAGTTTGCTTTTAGTTCTTTTGATTGTTTGAAATAAAGTTCTCTTTGTTCTTGTGAGTGTTCAAGTTTCTTTTTTAGTTCCAAACCTTGCTTGTTCATCATAGCCCCGTAGTTAATTTCACTATCTAGGGCTTTTTCAAGGTCGGGTATGCGTTTAAGAGCAGTTTCAATGACTTCTAAATAATCTAATAATGGCTCATAACTTGCATTATTTTCGCAATACAATTCAACTTTTTTCCATGCTTCTAATGGTGTTAATTCTTTATTCATTTCTATTCCTCACTTTCTAGTTCATCAATTATGTCAATCCAACTTTTGTGAACAACACTCGCCTCTTTGTCTATCATGTCCCAATCAATATCAAGGGGCTTTAATGTGTTAGAGTTCATTAATAACTTTTGGTATTCACTAAACTCTTTGGTTTTCATGTAGTTAAGTATGCTTCTATTTAATTTCACACAATCCTCAATCGGTAATTCCTTTACGTTTAATATGTGCCACCATGCTACATTGAGCCAATCGGTATCATCGGCAAGAATTACTATTCCCTTGTTTCTCATTTCGTTAATAAGTTCTTGTGTGTTAGGCACATACTCTACTACTGCTCTCGGTTTAAATCTTCCGTTTTCTAGTTCTCTTTTGAAGCACGCTTTTACATACGCACTTGGGTTAGTCTTGTGTTCTACATCATTAAGGTCTAACCAATCCTTAAATCTTTGTTCATCGAAGTCGCTTTCGCTAATCGCTTCGCATATAGTAGCAATATAGTTAATTACTGCTTTATCTATATAACTTGGATAATATATTAATTTCATGGTTATCTTATTACGCCTACGCTTTCTAGTTCTTTTACGATACGAACGATTTGATAATGAATATAAATAATTAGTGTAATTACTTACCTATACTTACCTATACTTACCTTATCTATACTGTGTATCCATTTTGTATCCAAATTGTATACATTTATAATGTATCATCTAACAAACTCACATTTTTCTCTCTATAAGCATGGTTTTCATCAAGTTCTAACAATGCAAGTTCCTTTTTGTATTTGCTTTCGGTGTAGCGGTCTTTTTGAATTAGATTGTTGATTTTCCAATGCTTAATAACCACTATCTCGCTTTCTTGGATTGGTATGATGAAGCGTTTTGCCACCAACAATTTAAGGTCGTCTACGCTTGCCCCTAAACTGCGTTGTAGTTTTTTAGGGTTATTAACCACCCCATCATCATCAGCATACATACCTAAATGAAAGTAAAGTGCTTGTGCTGACAACGGCATATCGCAAAAACTATCGCTTTCCGTTATTTCAATACTAAACATGCGTCTTTTTGCCATTATTTAATGCCTCCAATTTTTTTGCATACATACGTTTTAACGCCAAACATGGCTTGTATTTCGTTCTTCATTTTGTATTCGTTCGCATATCTATCGCTTAAATGTGTCAAGAATATGCCTTTACAATTTGATAAGTTCATTTTCGCAAGCCCTTTTTCCGTTCCTCGTAGACTTGCATGCGAGTTTATGTTTCTTTCCATTTGTTTGAGTTTGACATTGATTTCTCGCCTCTCATCATCTTCATAAGCCAAATCTTCCTTGTGTCTTACTAACTCGTGATATTGCGGATAAACAACTTTGTGGTCGTAATTGCACTCAATAAACACATAGTCGGGCTTGAAATGAGAAATATTTGTAGTAAATCTTTTGTGGTCGATTATAAATATTACGCACTCTTGTTCAGTTTTGAGAATAAAACCCACGCTTCCCTCTACATCATGCTCGACGGGGAAGCACATACCAAACAAGCCATTTGCGACACGAAACTTTTGTCTTGGCTCAATTACATTACCTTTGATAGAAAGTGCCTTAAACGTTTCATTAGTGGCAAATAAAGGTATGTTCAGCCTTGTAAGTTCCCTTGCACTTTTACAATGGTCTTGATGTGAGTGGGTAATTAGACATGCTTGCACCTCATTTAAACTTATTCCTATTTCAGTGCATTTTGAGTAGATTTGTGAGAGGGGTATGCCACACTCAATCATAATCTTGGTAGATACCCCATTAATCTCGAAATCTAATATGAAACAATTACCCGAACTGCTACTTGCCAAACAATATGCTTTCATTTCGTAAACCTTTTCGTAAACTAGAACGGCAAGTCGTTGTCAACCTTTTCGTCAACCACTTTGTCAACCACTTCTTCTTTGGCGGTAAAGTCCTCAATCACATCATCGTTTAAATCTTCATCAAGTTCTTTTTCAACTTTTTCCACTACGTTTTTGCGTTCAAGGACGCTCTCATCGTTTTCTTCAAACATGTTTTTCACTGCATTAGTGATATATGAGTTGTCATACTCTTTTGGATAATTCTTTAATGCGTTGTTTTTCATCTTACGCATAATCATTTGTTCCTTGCTACCGCCACTTGTGTAAGTAGGGTTGATATACTTTAAGAGTTCTTCGTCGGCAAGCATTTCATCAAGGGTCATGCTTTCGGCTTTCTTGTTGATTTCGTCGTAAAACTTATCTCTTTTTTCTTTGTTTACTTCTTTCTTGGTATATTTAGCACCATTTTTAGCGGTGTATTCTTTTTCTTCCGTGAAAGCATACAAAGTATTTTGTCTAATTTGAGCAATAATATTGGCTTTCACGCTATCTCTTGTGGCGATTAAGTATTCAACACTGCCGTCCTCTTTTTCAGCGGGATAAACCACTGCAATTACTTTGTTGTTAGCGTTCTTTAATTGTGGTTTGTAGATTGGTGGCGTCATTTCCATACCATTGAATTGTGGCATGATAAACTCATCGCCCTCTCTAATTAGAATTGCATTGTGTAAACCACTGCCCTTTTTAAGTCCAACGCCATATTTACGGACAAGTTTTTCGTTGCCCGCACCTTGCGGTTTGATAGCGATTGTATAAACCTCTTTTTCTTGGTTGCCCTTATCCTTAATGGTTGTCTTTCTTAAATCGAAGTAGATTTCGCTAGGGATTGAAGCATAGTTTAATTCAGTAAAACCAACGTTTTGCACTTGTAGTCTTAATAAAGTTGGGTCGATTTTGCCTATGTCAATGCCGTTTGATTTGCAAAAACTCACGATACCCGCAATACAATTAATTGCACATGTCTTGCCATAAGGGGTAAAGTTCGCACCAAACTCTTGATTGGCTTTGTCTAATTCGCTTAATAATTGATTTTGTAATGCAAGACCGCCACTTAAAGCGACCTCGTTTTTCTTTGTTGTTGTTAATTCTTGCTTTGGCATAATGTTTATTCCTTTGTGAATAGTGCTACTAATAAAGCGATAATTATGAAGATTATGTAGATAGCCGTGCTAACTGCAATCGGTATCCATAGCGGAAACCAAACCCAAAACCAATTAATGTTTAAAGTTCCCGTTAGTTTAAGAATTAGAAAGACGATAAATGTAATAAGTCCAATGCTTTCTAAACTAATTGTGGTTGTTGTTGTAATGTTTCTATCTTGTTCCATGTTTTTTAATCCTCATCGAGCAGTTTCATTTGCTCTACTTTCTTTAATCGGTAATTTAATCTTCGATATTCTTCGTAAACGGGTTTCCATATAAACTCACATTGTTTACGTTCGTTTGGTAATAGTTGTTCCATGATTTCAAGTTGATGGGCTAGGTCAAGGCTATAAGGACAACCCTTGCACCCCGTTCTTTTAAAGTTGTAGGGTGGTTTGTATAAGTCGCAAATATCTATGAGATTTTTTCTCACGAACTCATCTTCCCAATTATCATCAACCTTGATTAACGGGTGAAATCGAATAACTTTTTTAGTTTTGCTATCAGTTATAATGCAACCTAGCCTTGCTCTATTTCCGCCCTCATCGGCTCTCATACCCGTAATACCGATAGATATATGATTTTCTTTTTCCCATTTGTGTATTGGTTTCTTTTTTAATTCGTTGCAACATAAGTTTGAATAGTTATATTTGCCCTTTTCTTCAAATTGATAGAGCAAGATTTTAGGACACATGTATTTACCAACATAATCGGTTTTGCCTAAATACTTGGCGATATACTTTGCATTAGTGCCTTTATTGAATTGATTAACTCGCAAACTATGTTCTTTGCTCTTAAATGGATAACCAACTCTTTCTAACATTGGTTTGATAGGGGTAGAGGGTTGCAAGATTACAAACCTATCGTCTTTACTTGCTAACCCTTTTACAAAGTCCACTATCATTTGGTATTCAATACCCGTGTTTATGAAAACTCTTGGTATTCGATTATTAGGCAACGCCATATCAAGCAAGTAATGTAGAATAGTGCTATCCTTACCACCGCTAAATGATAAATAAGCGTTGTGTTCTAAATCATATTTTTCGTTAGTTGTTTTAATAACTTCCAACCTATCAAATAGTGTTAATTCGTAGTCCATATTAGAACTTCGCTACTATTGGCTTTAAGATATTGTCCTCAACTCTTACGCAAATGATTTGTGCGTTTGTCTTAAACTTGTTTCTTAAAGTGTTATTTGAGATTTCGCCACCCTCATCAAATAGATAAGGCAATTCGGTTAAATCTAATTCTTTTTTGATTGCTTCTACGATAGCGATACCCGTGATAATCTTTTCACTCTTACTGCCACTTTTCCAAAGTGTGTTAGTGCTTTCGTCCTTGTCTATATCATAGATATAAGGTTTGCAAACGGGGTCAAAGCCACCATTGATATTCTCTTTGATAAGTTGAAACTTAATCTTTCCAAAGACTTTTGCGATATGTTCATCAAGCAACTTTAATTTGGTGTAAATGTAAGTCTTTAATGCTTCACGCTTTTGCTCGGTTTCGATTAGTTTGTTAGACACGTTCTTTCTTTCAAGTTTTACGCTTTCTAACAATTCCATTTGTCTATTGTAGTAATTCCTATCATCAATAACCTTTTGGGCTTTCATTTTGTCGCTTTCAAGATTTGTAATGGCTTCATAGTTATCGCTAGACTTTTCGCTGACTTTTTCTTTACGAGCAGTTAGTTGGTCTTTGAGTTCTTTTTCTTTTTCTCTTAAAGCCACGAGTTCATCACTTTCCTTAAAGGTTGGTGTATCAATGATTTCCTCATTTAGTTTGGCTAAACTATCTCTATCAACTGCAATTGACATTTCAAGTCCATTTGCTTTGACAAATAAATCTTTGTCTTTTTCTTGCAGTTTATCGACAAGTTCTCTTGCCACTTTGCCATTGGCAACCACTTGCTTTCTTTCGCTTTCAAGAGCAGTTAATAACTCTTGTTTCTTACTTTCGATTTCGCTATCGCTAAATGGTCTATGACATGTAGGACACTCTTTAACGATTTGAGTTCCCACATTTTCGATTTGTTTAGTTAATTCTTTGTATTTAAGAGCAAGGCTTTCTCTTTCAGCACTCTTTGATTTGATTTGACTTTCAATACCACCACGTTCGATTTTAAGGTTGGTGTATTCATTTACTTTGTCGTTTATTTGCTTATTGAGTTCATCAATTTTTGCTTGGTGTTCTTTTGCCTTGCTTGGCTTTGCCATGTATTCTTTAAACTCTTTTTCATTTTGAGCAACGATAACTTTTGTTAGTTCAAAGATTTCTTTTTCAAGTTGCTCTACAACACTATCTTTGCCACTGCTATATTTGATTTCATTAATCTTGTTAGTAATGGTTTCAATTTGTTCTTTGGCTTGTTCTAACTCGGTATCAGTTGGATTGCTTGTTGCCTCTAATAAACTAACTTGACTATCAAAGCCGACTAATTGAGTGTTTAATGTATCAATGTCAGCGATATATTGTTTTTTAAGTAAATCAGTTCTTCCAAGAGCGTTTAATAAGTCTTGTTGAATAATGGCTAGATTTGGTTGTTTCTTTAAGATTTCTTCATCACTAACATCGCCAATGAGTTTAACGATAAATGACCTTAACATTTGCCACTCTTTCGTATCGCCCTCGCCAAGATTACCTAGATATAAAGGGTTGGTAAGCATTTGCACTTTGTCGACCTCGCCCTTTAAATCGTTTCTAGCACCAAAGAGTTCCTCGATATTATTGTAGTAATCTCTTTCTCTTGTGTTTTCGATACCATTAATGAAATACTTTTCATAATGACCTTGCATTGAGAGTTCCTCACTGCCCCTAGTCTTGACCCATTTTTCGCCATAGACTTTGGCTAATCTAACGCTATGAGTTAAGCCGTTTTCTTGTTTGACTTGAAACGTTCCCTCAACCCTAACCTCTTTCTTGGTATCGCTTAATGGCTTAATAGCACTTAAATCGCTACTTCCGTCCAATAAATAGTTAGTTAGCAAGAAATAGATTGCTTCTAATGTGTTTGTTTTACCGATACGATTTTCGCCTACGATTTTGGCATTTGAGCCGTCGAATACATAGACCTCATGTTCAATGTTTCGGTAGTTGGTTAGTTCAAGTTCTAATAATCTAACTTCTTTCATAAGTTCCTCACTTTCTATGCTTTGTCTAATTCGACTTCGATTTTTTCCATGATTTCTTTAAAGTCTTTGCTATCATGTGTCCTTGCTAATAGGTGTAATGAGAACATGGTGGTTAATGTTCCAAAGAACGCACCGCATAATTCCTCGCCACACTTTTCCATGACTTGTTTTGCGATTGGGTTTTTATTGCCAATTTCTTCTAATGTATTAACTAATAATCCCGCAACCTCTTTGACTTTGAGTTTCTTTCCACAACTGCTTGTGATTTCAGCAACTCTATCGCCATTAATTGTTTTCATCGTTTTTAACCTCACTTTCTTTTACATATATTTTTCTAACGGGGCATGTAAGTTTCATGTAATCATCTTTGGTTATTTCAATCTTGTTGTAGCCCCTATCAAAGACATAATATTTGCCCTCGATTTCTTTACGATATTGGATTGACTTATCACTAATGAATAGCCCTTTTGGGTTTATTGCTTCTATCATCATTGGTTTATTCCCCCTAGTAAGTAATCCGTTGTGGTAAATGCTTTATTCAATATATCGAAAGCCTCTTTTGTAATATCTACGTTAATGTGAACATTTTTATATTCATAACGAGAGTTAAGTGAATATCTCTTTTGTTCTACCCAATGAGCAACCTCTAAATCTAACATTTTTTGCAGTGTTTCAAACGCTTTGGCTTTAATGTATAAGTGTTCAAATGGGACGCCTTTATATGTTTTCCACGTTTCATCAATTATCGGCATAACCAACTCATCATTTTTTGGCATAGCCAACTCATCATTTTGTTTTTGAGTTGCGTGTTTAATAAGTTCATCTCTATATGATTTATTTTCTTCTTCAAGTTCCTTAATTCTTTGAATAAGGTATAATTCAGTTTCTTTTTCCATGTTTTAACCTCTAAATACTTTTTCTAATCTATATAGTTCTTGGCTTTGTCTTTCAGTGATTTTGCCCTCGCTTCGCAGTTTTAATAAGCGGTCATATTTTTGCCTATCTCTAATGGCTCGCATTTGAGCAAGTTTCTTTTTGTGTCTTTCTTTGGCTTCCTTAATGAATATGTCCTTATCCGTGAGTTTCCACTTTTTAAGTTTGTTATCTTCATCGGGGTAATAGATTTCTAATGAAGCCGTATCTTTGAAAACGTAATCAAATAAGATTTTGCTATTGATAAGTTCTCTTGTTAGTTCGTAAACACTATTGACTACCTTAACGTAATGCCTATGTCCGCCACCTTTTTCTCGGTATATGCAACTTATTTCAAATGCCAATTCGGGTATGTCCTCATTGTCGTAATTCTCGAAACCGCTTAACACTGCAATTCTTTTGCTCGTAAAGATTGCTTCGACCTCGCCTTTTTCTTGCTTTTCAAGTAATTGCGTTAAATAGACAATTTCAGCGTTGTTTGATAGTTCATAAATATCTTTTTCATCGTAGCCATGTTCTTTAGCGTAATGCTTTGCAAACGCTAATGCTTTCTTATTGGTCTTTTCACGAAATATCTCGCCTTGTATGTAATAAATCTTTTGGTAATTACTGCTCATGTGCATAAACCTCGATTGGTTTGATTTCCGTATCATCAAGCACTCTATTTTCTTGGTTGATAAACGGCATAGTTCCCTCTAACTCAATAAGCGAATTAAGGTGGTTGTAATATTGATATTTGGTTTCAATTTTCGCCTTTTCCTTTTTGATATAATCTTCAAGTTCTTGTTTATTTTCGGCTAATTTAATTCCACCTTTACTATCTTTGATAATTGGAATATAACGTTCTCTACCCGTGTGCCAATTCAACTCTCTTACATCGCTTGATAAGACCACACATTTATCATGGGTGTATGGGCTTGTGTTTAAGGCATAATAAGGATTGCCCTCACTATCGACCACATACTTAACGATTTCCTCAATAGTCCAATAACGACCTACTTGGTGGTTTTCTAACCATGTTTTAAGTGCGTGTTGTCTTGTTAATAATCTTTTTGTTTTGAGTTTCTTTTCGCTTTCGATAACTCTTTCAATTTGTTCGTTTGTCATTTTTCAAATCTCGCTTTCGTAATTGGGGTTTTTCAGTTGGTTATCCCCACCAACGCTTTTTTATTCAGCAGTTAGGTATAATGGCGCAAACCTAATCGTTGCCGACAATTATGGGTGTTAGTCCAAACCCTTTAAGGACAAGCAACTAACGGGGTATCACACTGCACATTTTTGAAAGGATTGGTTTTTATAAAAGACATGAAATATAAGGCTGTAAATAATCAATTTAAGGAGTATTTTTTACATGAAATAATTAAAGTAGGATTACTCGTGCATGGTGTCCGTTTTTAGTGGTTTATGTTTGTTCTTCTTCTAGTTGTTGAATTATGTATCTCTCTTGCTCAACGCTTGTGTTAAGATAAGCCAAAACGCTATTACGCTTTACCCCGTGTTCATTGAATAGCACTCGACCATTGAGTTCCTCTTTGCATTTCTTCATAATTTCAAATGCTTTTGATTTCTTGCAACCGCAGTAGAGTGCTACTAATTTGTAATCCCAAACGGGTGTTGCTAATGCTTCTTTTCTTTCTTGTATTGTCATTTTTCAAATCTCACTTTCTTGCATTATGGCAACATTATTCGCAATCAAAAAGGCAATCTAATACCTCATTACGACCAAATAAATTAGTCATTAGTCGTATTTCCTCGACATTAAAATCGCCACCATTACTAATCTTTTTATATAAGTATGAAATAGAAATGTTTAAATAATAAGCCAAATCTTTTTTTGAAACGCTATGATTTAATAGCATGGCTTCAAACTTGTTTTTGTTAAACATTATTCGTCCCTCACTTTCTAGGTTGCGTTTGGCAACTTGTGATTTTATGATAACACGATTATTTTATTTGGCAACAATTTTCTACAATAAAAAGAAAAAAAGTTGTAATTCGCAATAACATATTTAATAATAAATATAGGAAAAGGTAGTATTTTTATGAGAAATGATAGGATAGGTATTATTATTCACAACCGAAGAAAAGAGTTGGGTATTACATTAGAACAAATAGGTAATGCGTGTGGTGTTAATAAATCAACCATTATGAGATGGGAAACGGGTAGAGCCAAAGATATTAAACGCTCGCACATTGATACACTATCTAAAATGTTATATTTACCTCTCGAAGTATTATTAGGTCTTGATGATGATGTTGAGATTGAAAAAGCCGATATTGTGTTGAAGCGAAACGAGATAATCAAATTGCTAAACAACATTAAAGAAATTGACAAACTAAATAATATAAAGAAATATATCGAGGTATTTTGTTAATGCACAAAGGGATATATCAAGCAAAAGACGGCAAATGGTTTATATCCGTTAAAGTTAAAATCAACGGCAGTTATCACACATGCACCATAAGGGGCTTTGATACAAAAAAGGAAGCCGATGAAAAATACGATTACGAGATTGAAAAGTGGCGTATGCACCACCACTATTTTGCCAACGACACAATGTATGAGGTTGCAGTTAAAGAGTTCTTGGATTATAGGGGCAAGCAAGTTCGTAAGGAAAGTTTGCGAAAAGAAAAAACTCAATTCCACTCTTATTGGGATAATATCTTTATGGGTCAGCCATTAACAAGTGTATTTGTTCAAAAACGTTTGAAGATTATTTACCAAGATTTAGAGCGAAATACCAACTTAAATCAAAACAAAAAGAGTTTGCTAGTGCGAGTTTTCCTTGATTTTACCAATTTTTGCTATCTAACAAAGCGTATACCAAACGAAGTTTGCGAGGACGTTAAAATAATCATGCAACCTTTTAAAATGTCTAAAATCGTTCAAAATGAAAAGAGATATATACCCGATAGTGATTTGTTCAAACTTTTTGAAGTAATCGACCACACAAGCAAAGATTATGTAGAGTTTAAATTGTTTGCATATCTCGGTTGTCGTATCAGCGAGTTTCTTGGTTTATGCGTAGATAGTTTTGATAAAGACACTAATAGAATAAAAATAAAAAGACAATTATTAACCGATGGCACGCTCACTGCTACTCTTAAAACTGCTAATAGTTATAGAGAGATACCAATAAATAGCGAAATAGCCGAAATGCTGAACATTTATATAGTTAATAATAATCTTAAAGAGGGTAGATTGTTTCGTGGCTCACATACGGACTTTAAGCGCAAATTAAGATATTATGAAGCAAAAGCGGGCATACCATTATACGCTACGCACGAATATAGACATACTAAATGCTTTAATCTAGCCAAGAAATGTCAAAACATAAGCGATGTTGTTTACTGCGCTAAAATCATGGGTCATAGTGTTTCCGTGTTTGAAAACACTTATTGCAACCATTTAGACAATTCACTTGAACAAAAGTTTATTTAATAGTAATATAATTATTGTCATTTGAAAGATATGTCGTTTTCATCTTTCAAATCTCACTTTCGAGCCACCTAGTCGCTTGGGTGGTTTTTTTGTTTTTCTTTCAATTTTCTTTCAATTTTTCTTTCACGCAACAAAAAACCCCTCTTATAGAGGGGTTAAATACTCATGGTCGGGACGACAGGAAATACCTATAACCTATCCATATCTTTCCATTTTAGTAGCATATTTATATGATTTTCACATATTTTAAACTACTTTATTCCATGATTTTCCATTTTTTGAAAGAAAACTGACTTTTTTTCTTTCACGATTTCTCGTATTTTCTCAACCCTTGAAGCACGCATTGAGGATAATGGCTCTTGATACACTTTGGCATTTTGTTTTTAACCAAACTTGTGTCGCCATGTATTTGTATCAGTTTGCCTAAATCAGTATAGCCGAATAACTTTGGCGGACAATGTGCAACAAGGTCTTGATTATTCCTTATTACGAACATATTGTCCCACATAAAGCGGTATTTCTTTTTGACTTTCAACGCTCTTGGGCTTTCAAAGGCATATCCAAGTATGCAATCTTTAATGTCTTGGCGATGATACCAAATATCTTGTAAGGCAAGTTGTGTCAATGCGCTTCCGTGTGAGTAGCCGACAATGATGATTTTTAGCCATTTGTAGTCGCCATTTTCATCTTTCTCGTAAACTTTATCAAGAACGATGTTTCTCGCTTCCTTATAAGCCGTTAAGAAGCCTTTATGTGCTTTGAATAAACCATAGCAATCGCTAGTAAATAGAAAGTTTCGCACCCAATCAGTTATGCTATTACTTCCTTGAAAGTAGATATAAAGCAAATGCTCTTTCTTGTTTTCAACAAATGCGTAGTTGACACTATCGCCAACTTGCTTGTAATCGACCTTATAAGCGACATTTTCAAATAAATCACTTAACTTAATCATATTACTTCGCCTTTTCTTTCACATCGACATTTGGTAAGACTTCGGTTTCTTCGTATGTGAGTGTTCCGTTTATGTCGGTTGGGATATAGTCGAGTTTGATAATTCTTTGAATACGAGGGTCGTTAATTGAAGTAGCGTCATCGAGTTGGGCTTTTGTGAGGTCGATAATCATAAGTTCTAATTCATCATTAAAGACTTCATCAGCAGTTGGAGAAATTGCAAGGCGGAAATAATTACCCGCATAAGTTTGACTTCCGCTAACAATGATTGGACTATCAATATCTCCTATATTTGCAACATAACCGCTTTGAGAATAAACATATATTCTATATGCTTTAACCCTAGTTTCTTTTCCTTTAAAAGCAATAAGATATTTGTGATTTAATTTGATTGCATAATCACTACTTATATCAGTGAGAGAAATTGCAAATGTGTTCGCTAAACTTGTTGACCCCGTAATCACTATTTTGTGTTGAGAATTGGTAGATACGGATAAATTGCCACTAAACGAAATATTATCTTTTCTTAATTGATTTCTTATCCACTTAAAGTCGTATGAGTTGAGTTCGCCACCGACCTCGCTATTCATGGTTAAGTCAATATCGGGGACTTCATCTTGGGTTTCGTAGAATAGGTAAATGCCTTTATTACCATTTTTGAAATCAGTAGCATTGGTATAGATAGTGTTCTTAAAAATTAAGTCATGTACATTGTAATAATTTGCAGTTGAAACTTCCATATTTTGCATAGAAGCAATAGAGCCAACATTTTGTCTATAAATAGAACAATACACTAAACCATTTGTTTTTAATAAAGGTAATGTTCCTGATGGCAAAGAAAATACATTATCACTACTTCTATGAACATATGTCAAACTTCCCAAATCAACCACTGCCAAATGTTTCAAAGGTATTCTAATAACTTGTGGGGTGGCAAGTTGGTATTCGATATTTTTGCCACTAAATAAGGTTTTTAGTTGACTTCCCGTTTTGCCCGCTAACGAACTATCGTAAACAATAACATTTCCACCCGTATTAACACAAATACATGTTTGGTTAAATAAGTTAGTTCTACTTGCGGGTTGATATAATTCACATAGAACATTAGCAACATCATCATTTGAACTTGGTTTGTTAATTGTTGTATTAAGACTTGTTGAAGCAGTTGTATTATCGCTTAATACATCTAGCCAATCTAAACTACCCATATCAACTTTAACTCTATCTTTCGTAAACACCCACTCGGTTGCAGTTTTCTCAATGCTATCGTGAGATGTTCCAACACCACTACCTTGATAGGCAAAGGATAAGTCGCTAACACTTGCCACATTTTTGCCTTTTGAGAAAGTTCCCGTTCCGCTATTTGTATAGAAAACTTGATTAACTAGGTCGAATAAACCGATTTCGTTGTCGCTCTTACGGAAACAAGGGATAAAGTGGCGGATAATACTTGTTCCGTCAGTAATTTGGCATGAATAAAATCTTGCACTACTGCCTAACCATAGATTATTACCTCTATTTCCACAACCAATATATATTGGATATGAAATGCTTGGTAAAGTTGTTGAAATGCTTGTTAATTCGGTTTCGTTAAAATATCTTTTTCTATTGTTTCTATAATTTAATTTATATAAGAACTTTGTATTTAGTTGTGCAGTAGGTCTTGCACTTGCGTCATCATTTCCGTTAAAGTTCCCAAAAATCTTATAACTTGGATTAATACCAATATATAGACCATAATAATCATCTACAATAGTATTGATTTTAGTTCCAATAAAGACCGCTTCATCGTTATTGAGTGGCGCAACATTTATCAATAAACCCGTTGTATCAGTGGCTAACACCCCACTATCAATATATTGTGTTCCCGTGCTTTCGACATACTCGACCTCTTGATATTCCGTTGGTAATCGGTTAAGGTGTGGTTTATATGTTCCGTTAAGGGCTGAACTGCGATTGATACAAACTTGTGCTTGTTCTTTGGTAGGCACATTTGTTTGCCATGAACTACCACTCTTATAAAATGCAATTTTAATATATTTAGTATTTTGTTGAGTTGTTAATGGTTGGTCGCTTTCATATTTAAGACTTCTTAATACAAAGTTTTTGTCCTTATCATATTCGCAAACAATAAGTGTTCCAAACATGGTTGAACTTGCATGTAAATTAAGGGTTTGGTTAGGTAAAACTTCTTGATAATTTTTTGTTCTAAAACTATTACTATCACTTTCAGTTTGACCGATATTTCCTAAAACACCACCCTCAAATATCTCATCACAAATATTAAACCCCTCACTAACAAACCCACCAAGACTTGTATTCTTGATTTCGCCACTATTAAAATCTTCACTTCCACGATTAATTATGTTTTGCACTCTTTTGTCGGTTAATGAAGTTGGGGTGTCAAATGGGTATCTCTTACCTAAATCAATTATTTGTGGCACAAACTTTTTAGCAGTTGATAAAGCAGTTCCGTTGACAACACGCATAAAAACTACCATGCCACTTGTGTTTTTCACAACGACACCATTTCCTATGTCATAACCTAAATCGCCACCTTGTCCGTTGGCTATTCTTATCATGTATGAAGAAGTGCTACCACCACTAGCACAACCATAAATCAAATAGTAGTGATTATCTACTAATGAGGCTAAATCTAAAATTGTGTAATAAGAATTAGCAGTAGCAGTTCCGCTTAAAGTAAAACTTCCGTCATTATTGTTTATATATGTAATACCATTGTTTTCTTGACTAGAAAGACCATGATAATCGAATAACTGATTTACCACTTCACTATTACCCTCAATCTTAAACAAACGGGTTTTGTCCTTGACTTGTTTATTGTTAATTGTAGCGGGTATTAAGTCGTGATAAAGATATTCAAAAGAATAAGGAAGCCATTTGAATTGATTAGTCAAATAACTCATTAAAAGGTTTCTTCTCATAAAGATTTACCTCCACTCTTATCCAACATAATCAAAGTCGATTGCGACCATTTTTCCGTTTAATATAGAACACTCTATTGTCGTTCCGCTTGGTAATGTTAATGTGCTATTCGTTCCGTTTGTAATTACACAATTTTCGTTATTACATAAAATCGAACTAACGCCCGTAAATGTTAAGGTAATTGTTGAGTTTCCGCTATTTGTGATGATTGCTTTGTATTCGGGGTGGCATTGACTTGGCGCAGTTGCTAATGTAAATGTGGTATCAGCACTTAAATCTTTTTCAGTAATGTATTCATAAGTTAATTGAGAACTACCCGTGCTATAAGTTCCATAGATAAATCTATATAAATTATCAATTTCAACATTGTAGTTAGCACCATACATTTTGCCCGCAAGATAAAAGTCTTTCCATTTATTAGAACTTGTGCCTAAATCTCTTAAATTATTTCCATTTGGATAAAAACTTGAAGTGAAATAGTAATTAATATCTCCGTTTCTCTTTACGCTAATATTTCCGTATTCATTAGCAGTGAAACCCGTGTCAGTTCCACCAAGTTTTAGCGAGCCACTTAAATACAAATCTTTCCAAGTGTATGAAGATGAGCCTAAATCTTTGGCGTTGTTTGAATTAGGTATAACATCATGGTCTTTGTCATAGTAGTTTGTTAAATCAATCTCGGTTGTGCCTAATGATTTCCAAGCATTATTTTCCCAAACATAGCGATAATAACCGCTTTCAAAGTCGGGTGCTTCGCTTGTGTCGATTGGGTAAAGATACAAATAACCTTTTTCGCCCGTGCTTGCTAAAAAATCGTTAAGTGTTGGGTATTCGGTAATATTAACTTCTTGATAAGATAAATCTTTTATTTCTTCAATTTTGTCATCAACATATTTTTTGCTTGTTGCTTGTCCGTTTGCGGTTGGTATTAATGGCACATAGATTTGGTCGTTGCTATCTCTACGAACAACTTTTCCGCCATAGTTTGAGCCATGGTCGACATCTAAAAGTGTTTGGTTGCCATTATTATCAGTTCCATAGATTTTGTTGTGTTCGCTTGTTCCTAACAAATAATAATTAAAATTAGCAAAAGCAAGGTCGCCAAGTTGTGCGCTTCCGTTTTGGTTTTCTTCTACACCATATCCCGAAGTAGTCCATAACATTACATTATAGTTGCTTCCCGATTGAGAAACTTTAAGGATTGAAATGCCCTCATGTATAAATGGTTTTCCTTGTGTCAAGGTATATAATTCGGCAAGAGTTTTGTAATCAGCACCCTCGATAAATAACATTTTATCGCTTGTTGGGATAGCGACTTGAACGCTTGACACGATTTCGTGCATGGCATTTTCAAAAGATAAATATAAAACATCGTTAAGATACGACATTGAAGCAAGAGCAAAACTCTTAATCTTTAAGGTATCAATTTGGTTTTGTAGTTCTTTGAGAACTTGTGGGTAAATGACGGGTAATAACTCGTCAACATTGATTGTATCGCCTAAAATTACACTCACAATACGAGATTGTGCGATAATTGTGTCGCCTTGTTCAAATTGTAATTGTAAGTAAAGTTTCTTGCATTGGGTAGAAACTGCACCCATAGTCCAACGACAAACTAAAACATCTTCATCGACACTAATGTCCTCACTTGCAATCGCAATTTTATCTACATATCTTTCGTCATCACTCATAACTTTTAGATAGATTGAGTAGTTTGCGTATTGGATAAAATGAGAAACTAAATCGACTTTATCGACATTAGAGTTGCCTATTACTGAAAAGCGATAATCACTAACTAATTTGTTTCTAAAATCAATAATAAACATAATTCATTTTTTCCTTTCGTATTATTAATATTTTCGAGATTTCGGTATTTCTTTAAGGTAAAAGGGGCTATATTTCAAGCCCCATGATTGTTGTATTAGAGTGGCAAAACTTCATCTTCAAGAATAGCGTAATTAAAAGGGATAGTGTATGTCATAACGTGCGTTCCCTCGTTATTAGATAGGAAACCAACACACAATCCACCATTTTCGCCACCTAAAAAGTTTAATGAAACAACGGGGTCGCTTGGCATTTCATCAACTGATGGCACATAGAATTGCCTAACAAACACCATTTTAAAATTAACTTCATCACTAAAAGGGAAATCATCAGTTGTATATGGTATTTGTGTAGGTGTAATTGCAATCAAATTATAAGTTCCGCCCTCGCCACCATCTAATTCAAGAGTAAATACATGCTTATACAACTTTGTTCCACCGCCATCAAGTTCGGTTTCTTTGGTTTCGACATAAGACCAAACGCCACTGCTATCTCTTGAAAAAGACACAATGCTTGATTGTTCGTTGTCTACATAAGATAGGGCTAATTCGCTTTCGCCACGTTTTGAAACACGATAGAGTTTTTTAACATTGTTTTTATTTTCGGCTACTAAATCGCCAATATCTAAACTTTCGCACAAATCAATAATACTTGTAATATCATCGACTTCAATGAGAGCATTGGCAACGCCACTTTTAACTCTTTTCATAAGGTTTTCCTCCTATTTAGCATTAATCTTTTTGGATAAGTCGATTATGTGTTCCACGAACTTTTTAATGTTTAAGAACAAATCGACTAATTTGTATTTTCCTTTTACGGCACGAAGCA